>Ga0315273_10004761_pt1 | contig 16698 bp, 16 predicted proteins | sample YL17G02_0_MG_FD_205753 | JGI IMG/M metagenome (GOLD analysis project Ga0315273, IMG submission 205753) | Sediment microbial communities from Yellowstone Lake, YNP, Wyoming, USA - YL17G02_0 | ecosystem: Environmental > Aquatic > Freshwater > Lake > Sediment | place: USA: Wyoming | collected... | reverse complement strand
AAACAGATTTTATCCGGGGAGCAATCATATCTCTCTGCAATGGTACTGATCATCGCCTGCTTCAGTGCTTGTGCCGCACCTTTCGCTGCATTTCCGGTAACAAACGTTTGTCTTGAAGCGGTTGTAGGTCCGCCATCGGGGGTCAAGTCGGTATCTGAGAGTAATACATTGACTTTTTCTATAGGCAATGCTAATTCTTCGGCGACGATCATCTGGAGAACGGTAACAAGACCCTGACCGATTTCAGCAGATGATGTTCTTACCTCAACTGCCCCACTATCAAATAATTCAATTTCCACGCTGGATTTGTCGGGGGCGCCCCCACCTAATCCAGTATTTTTATAAGCAGCAGCAAAGCCCCAGGCACTAATTAAATGCGCTGCTCCAATTATCGGTTTTGGTGAGAAAGGATCATTCCCGGCAATTTTTCGCATTTCACGATCTACAAGATGGATACATTCCGTTAAACCAACACTTTCCTTCAAGATTTGCCCGGTATTGGTGATGCTTCCCAGTTTAAGGGCATTCATTTGCCGAAAAATCACGGGGTCTATGTTTAATCTCTTTGCCATCATATCCATCATACTTTCAATTGCATATATGGATTGAAGGACACCAAAACCTCGAAATGCGCCTGCCGGTGGATTATTGGTATAAACTGCGTAACAATCAGCCTTGACATGCGGGATTTCATATGGCCCTGAGGAATGGGTTGTGGCTCTCGTCATCACTTTTTCGCCAAGTGAGGCATAAGCTCCAGTATCCCCAAAGAGCTCCGTTTGAACTACCTGTAAAAAACCTTCCTTTGTTGATCCCATTTTGATTTTTATTTCTGTCGCATGCCGTTTTGGATGTACCAGAAAGCTTTCGTGGCGATCATAGAGTACTTTCACTGGTCGCCTGGTTTTTTCAGCCAGCAATGCGGCATGAATTTGACCAGTGATATCTTCTTTTCCACCAAAACCACCACCAATTAGGGTGCCAATTATCCGTATTCGCTCTTCCGGCCAATTTAGTGCTCGAGCTACCTGATTACGATCAGCATAAGGTATCTGCGAGCCAACATATATTTCCAAACGATTGTCGGAATTGATGCGAGCCACACTGCACTCAGGCTCCAAGAACGCATGGTCTGTCATCTGTGTCTGAAATGTATGCTCCAGGATGATATTAGAGTCCTGAAAACCTTTTTCAATATCCCCCTTGCGTACTTTGATATGTTTAAGCAGATTCCCCTTTTCGTGTAATCTCTCGGAATTTGTTTGCAGCGATTCTTTCGGATCGATAATCGGTGTTAACTCATCAACATCAGTTTCTATTAGTTTAACGGCCTCAATAGCAATTTCTCTGCTCTTCGCAGCAACCAGAGCTATCGCATCGCCAACATATCGAATGCGTTCACCAATATCAACCAAAATTGGCCAATCGTTAATGACAATTCCATGAGTATGCTCACCCGGTATATCCCTGGCAGTCATAACTGCTACAACACCGGGTAATCCACTTGCTTTCTCGATATTAATACTGCGCAAGATTCCGTGTGGAATGCCCGATCGCTTTGCCATCCCGAATAACATTCCCTCAAATTTAAGGTCATCAGTGTATATTGCTTTTCCGGTAACTTTTTCCAGGGCTTCGGGCCGAATTTGAACAGATCCAATTATTCTTTTCTTTCTTTTTGAAGTCTCAATTGTTGGTTTTTCTGATGTGTTTCCGTTAAAGATTTCTTTAGCCGAAACTTGAATTGATCTTTCAATTGCCGAATACCCACCACAGCGACAAAGTGTATCTTTAAATGCATGATGTATATCTTCCCGAGAAGGATTTGTTTTTTCTTTTAACAAACCATAGGCAATCATAATCTGACCAGGTATGCAAAAACCGCATTGAACCGCCCCTTGTTCCATAAAGGTTTTTTGTAGTGGATTAAGGTTTTCTGTATCTCCCAAAAATTTCGCTAAACCCTCTATGGTTAACACAGACTTGCCATGGACCCGTACCGCCGGATATGTACACGATAATATCGGTGTGTTGTCAACCAAAACTGAACATGCCCCACATTCAGCCTCGTTACATCCAACTTTAGTCCCGGTTAAGCCAAGCCGTTCGCGCAATAATGTTGATAACATTTCTCCTGGGATAGTCTGTATAACAACATTTTGCCCATTCACTCGAAATCGAATATCTTTCAGGCTGGCCATTTTTACTCCAAATCTCACAAAACCATTAATTATTCAGCTGCCGAAACCCATGCTTTCTTAAATACATCCGCAAAGAGGTCCTTACATACCAAATAGCGATACTCTGCGGAAGCTCTCCGCGGGCTGGTTCGAAAAGAATTGGTGGATCTAAGAATATCATTTACCTCATCGAAATTTATATCAGCTAATGATTTTCCAGTTAAGAAATCTTCAACCTGTGTAATCCTCTTTGGTACCGGACCTGATGGGCCGATTGCCACTCGAATTTTCTGCACAATTTCGATTTTCTTCTCTAGCCATACACTCAAATTAAGAATTGGTAACGCAACACCTTGCGGGCGCATCACCCGACCGAATGCAGATGCTTGATGGGGAGTGGCTACAGGTATGTAAAAACCAGTAATCAGGTCTGTGTCAGATAAATGTGTTTTACCTGGACAAATGAATAATTGATCAATAGGAACCCGGCGAAAACCATTGAGACCTGCGATCTCCACCTGTGCATCAAGAGCGAGTAATCCAATTGTTCCATCAGCGGCTGGCAAACCGTGAGCAACGTTCCCACCAAGTGTTGCCACATTTCGCACTTGAGGTCCGCCTATCATTCCACAAGCCTGGTAAAGAGAAAAAGCATTTTTTCCCACAAGTGGCGAATTGGATATTATGCGCATTGTGGCTGCAGATCCGATAAATAAATATCCCTCACGAATCTCTATTTTATTCAGTTCAGGTATTCCAGTGATATCAATCATGAAATCGACAGGCTCACATCGATTTTGTTGAATATCTAATAAAAGATCGGTTCCTCCAGCAATTAAACAAGCGCTGCCGGCTTTGTCTTTTAATAAATATGAGGCTTCTGCAATTGACTCTGGGGTTGAGAATGTCTTCCAAATTGGCATAAGATCGGTGTCCATTTATTTTGGCGGCACTTTTCGATGGGAGAAGGTCACCCATCGCCAGGCCAAGCGTTACTCGACCTGACCACCGAACAATGCTGCATTTATTTTAACACAAATAATAATCTCATATGGAGGATGATCTTATAAATCACTCGAAAATCGCATATAATCCTACCTATTGAAATGGGAAAAACTCAAATTCATTAATGGTAGGATAAAAACAAATGGAAAACCTTAAGTTACCGTCCTATGGAGGACAGGCTCTTATTGAGGGTGTCTTAATGCGCGGCTCCAAAGGACTGGCGGCCGCCATGAGGGCACCCGATGGTCATATTGAGGTAAAAACCGAACAACTTTCAGGCATTTATAAAAGTAATTTTCGTAACATTCCCTTCTTAAGGGGTCTATTATTATTGTGGGATGCGCTTGGTTTGGGAATCAGGTACCTCACCTTATCTGCAAATCTCCAGACTGGAGACGACGAGAAAATTGAAGGGCCAACACTTTATTTCACTCTCATATTGTCGTTAGGGATTTCTATCGCGTTGTTTTTTGTACTCCCGGCATTAACAGGACAAGGCCTTGAAATCCTGTTCGGGTGGAATGCCTGGATTGGCAACCTAATGGAAGGATTAATCCGTTTATTAATAATGGTTCTATATATATGGGGGATCGGAAGGCTCCCGGATATAAAACGGGTCTTTTCTTATCATGGAGCCGAACATAAAACCATAAATGCGTATGAAAGTGGATTAGAAATTACTTCTTCTACTGTTATGCAAGCTTCAAAGGTTCATCCCCGCTGTGGAACCTCATTCCTGCTCACGGTGATCCTTTTGTCGATTGTGTTGTTTTCAGCCCTAGGACCTCTTTCAATTGTAATGAGGTTAATCAGTAGGATTGTCCTGATCCCATTCGTGGCTTGTGTTGCTTATGAGTATATTCGCTGGATTTCGAAGAATTTGAAATCGCCAATCGTTCGGACGATCATCAAACCCAATCTGGCATTGCAACGACTCACTACACTTGAACCAACACAGGAGATGGTTGAAGTCTCGATTACTGCCTTTAAAGCAATGTTAAAAATCGAAGAAGCCCAATGATCACATTTTCCCCAAAAAAACTCCCTGAAATATCTTGACAATTAATTTTTCAACACTATACTGTCATTAATTGGATACTCCTGAGGATGAAAATTTGGCAGGCTTTATTATTAGGAATATTTCTTGGGTTGCTATCAACTGGAGCTATTTTATTGATAGCAAAACAACCTTCAGGGTATTCAATTGAATTGCTTCCCCCACCAACTCCAGCAAATATCGTTGTATATGTAACCGGTGAAGTTATCAATCCTGGGATATATTCACTATTACCGGGCTGTCGAGTCAACGATGCAATCCAAGCAGCAAGCGGTTTTTCAACTTCAGCAGATAAAAACGGTGTAAATTTAGCTATGCTGATAAATGATGGAGATAAAATATTTGTTCCAAAAATCGGTGAACTTAGCACAGTTCAAACCTCAATTCCACAACAACCCACCTCTGCTCAGAATGTTCAAAATCAAATTTCAAAAGAAAAACCGTTAAATATCAACCAGGCTGATCAAGGAGAATTGGAATTACTTCCAGGAATTGGACCAACGAAAGCTAACGCAATTATTGAGTACCGCCTGAAAAACGGATTGTTCAATCGTAAAGATGATATCCTGAATGTACCAGGGATTGGGCCGGTGATATATGACCAAATTAAGGATTTTATAACAACTTAAAGATCAATATCATAAAGAGGCATATATGATAACAAAAAATGAACTTGAACAATCATTATTGGATTCGATACGCAAAAATGATATTGTGCGGAAAAGAACCATTCGTATGATCCTTACCAGTATCAAGTTATTGGAAGTCGAGAAAAGGATAAAGTTATTAGACGAATCAACCATACTCTCGATTATTCAGAAAGAAATTAAGATTCGCAAGGAAGCCATCCAGGACGCGAAAAACGCAAATCGTTTAGAATTAGTACAGGATAACCTGGATGAAATTGCCGTTCTTGAGGAATATTTACCAAAACAATTAACCGAAGTTGAAATTTCTGAGATTGCTAAATCGGTCATAAATGATGTACAGGCGAAAAATGTCGCCGATATGGGAAAGGTAATGAAAGAACTAATCCCTCGAATACAGGGACGGGCTTCGAATGATATGATTAGCCTGATAGTTCGTAAATTGCTTGCATAATTTTATGCTATCTACATTCCGTAAAATATACGCCTGGTTGTTTAAGAAACATATTTTTCACATTGTTATATTGGTATTAACCGGGGGTTTAACATTTATATCTTTAATTTTTCAGATAACGATTAATCCTTCATCATATCAAGTAGAAATTGGTAGTGTAGCCCCATTAGAGATTCACGCACCCCGCTCGATTACTTATGTCAGTCAAGTTCTGACTACGCAGGCGCAAGAAAATGCTGCTGAAAAAGTAGCTCCAATTTATTTACCCGTAGATCCAGTTATCGCCAGAAATCAGCTAGAACAATTGCGTATCATTTTTGGATATATCAGTATTGTTAGAACGGATGAATATTCAACAAGAGAATTGAAAATCCAGGATTTGGATGCGATAGATATTATTAAATTATCTTCAAAAACTAAAGATAGTCTTTTAGATTTGGATAATGCTCGATGGGATTCAATTCAACAAGAAGCATCAAGAACTCTAGAACAAATCATGAGGAATATTATTCGACCAGAACAATTGGATGAAGCACGGCAGAATGTCTCGACAATAATCAGCTTCACTATTCCGCAAGAGCAGGCTGTAATTATCTCGGAAATCGTATCGCAACTATTAATACCAAATAGTTTATACAGCCCCGAACAAACTCTTGCCAGTCAGAAAAAAGCTCGCCAATCTGTATTACCGATAAGCAATTCATATCTCGCAGGCGAAACGATTGTACGCCAGGGTCAGGTGATCACTCCAGACATTTTTGAAGCGTTATCACAATCTGGTCTTATTCAAACAGAAGTTAACAGCCAGAATATTATCGCTTCGGTATCAATTGTATTACTCTTAAGCGGGCTCATCAGCTTGTTTTTTTCCCGGTTTAAATTACTATCAATTTTTGGCTTGAAAAGTATCTTAATTGTATCTCTGACATTTTTAACATTTCTTTATGGGGCACGTTTCATCATTCCAAATCGCACGTTGATTCCATATTTGTTCCCTTTACCAGCATTTGGGTTAACGATTGCATGTCTGTATAGCATAGAATTTGGACTGATTTCATCCCTATCATTGGGTATTCTGGCTGCTTATGGAATTCAAAATAGTCTCGATCTCATCCTTTTTTATTCGCTGACAAGCATATGCGGGATACTAGTTTTAGGAAAAGGACGTCGCATCGCCAATTTTATTTGGGCTGGGGTCATGATTGGTTTAACAGGTAGTGCAATTATCTTGGCATATCGCCTTCCAAACTCAATTACAGATTGGCAGGGCTTGGCCACATTAATTGGAGTCGCATTGTTAAATGGTATCGCTTCAGCGAGTTTAACGCTGATTTTCCAGTCTATGTTTGCCCAAATCCTGGGATTAACAACCCCATTACAGCTTATGGATTTATCAAGGCCGGACCATCCTTTATTGCAATATATCCTGCGTAATGCGCCCGGAACATATCAACACAGCCTACAGGTTGCTAATCTATCAGAACAAGCCGCAGAAGCAATTGGAGCAGATAGCTTATTGTTAAGGGTTGGTTCCTTATACCACGATGCGGGAAAAGCGCTAAACCCAGGTTTTTTTATTGAAAACCAGATACCCGGAAAAATAAATCCCCATAATGACTTAAATCCAATTCAAAGCGCGGCGATCATTATCAGGCATGTATCAGATGGTCTGTCTCTCGCTCGTAAGTATCGTCTGCCACCTCGAATACGCGATTTTCTCCCAGAACATCACGGTACTCTAATAACGCGTTATCAATATAATATGGCAATTAATTCGATGGGGGAATCCTCGTCGAAAGTAGACGAAAAACTCTTTCGTTATCCAGGTCCCAAACCTTCGTCACGCGAAGCAGCTCTTTTAATGCTTGCTGATGGATGCGAGGCACGCGCAAGATCTGAAATACCCAAGAATGAAGATGAATTACGCGTTCTGGTAAGAAATGTTTTTGACTATTGCCAGCATGAAGGCCAGTTGGATAACACCTCAATGTCTTTGCGAGATTTAAATATTGCCATGACATCATTCGTAAATAGCCTCCAAAACATATATCACCCGCGGATACGTTATCCAGAGCTGGAAAAATCAGACAGCACTTCCAGTTTAAAACACGACCAATAGTAATAATTCAGCCATCACTAATTCAAATAGTTCAATTAACCTGTGATTAATATTCAAATATCAAGAAATTTCCATAAACAAGTAGACCGGGAATTTTTGCTTAAGACCACCTCAAGGATATTGAACCTTTTGACTGATCAAACTTATGATTTGTCAATTGTCGTTACAACAAACCTTATTATCCAACGACTCAACAAAAAATATCTCGGGGGTAATTCTCCAACAGATGTATTATCTTTCCCTTCACTTGAAAATAATTGTGATACGGGTAATATATACCTTGGAGACGTAGTTCTCGCATATCCATACATAAACGACCAGGCACTCTCATTGGGTGTGCCTTTTAAGAACGAACTGGTCCTACTCCTAATTCATGGTATCCTGCATTTGCTTGGTTATAATCATGGTACACCTGAGATGAAAACCAATATGTGGCGGATACAAGAGAGAACGTTTGAACAAATCTTTGACCATCAAGGTTGATGGGTATTAGTCCATAATCAAATATGAAATCTTTCCTTGTATCTCGATTCTTTTCCTTTCACTATGCAATCTCTGGAATATCTCACATTCTTCGGACACAAAAGAACTCCTGGATTCATTTGGTTGCCACAATTATCGTTGTCATAGTTGCCTTATTGTTACGTATCGGCCTTATCGATTTTTCAGTGATTATTTTAGCCATCGGGCTCGTTTGGGTAACAGAAGCGATAAATACTACATTAGAGACCATTGTTGACTTAGTAAGCCCAGCAGAGCACCCTCTGGCAAAAGTTTGTAAAGATGTCGGTGCTGCAGCGGTCTTATTTTCTGCAATCACTGCTGTAGCCATAGGTGTGCTCATCTTGATACCACCTATTTATATCCAACTTACATCACTTATTAGATAGAAGAATAGGACATAATATGAAAGCTGCGTTTCTCTTTGGCACTGTGGGTTCTCCAACTACAACACCCAAAAATCCAGGGGGAACTCGGGGAGCTATAAAACAAATATCAATCCTGGGTTTGGGAGCTCTTGAAATGGCCTGGGTACAATCCGTAAGAATTAGCGAGATACGCTGTAAAGAGATAAAACAGACTGCTACTGAAATGGGGATAAAACTGAGCGTCCATGCCCCCTATTTCATCAACCTTAATGCTACCCCAGAAGAATGGCCTAATTCTCGAAAACGATTAATGGATGCTGCCCATTATGGTTTTCTCGCTGGAGCGACAGATATCATATTTCACCCCGGATCGTATTTTGGCCAAAATCCTTCGGAAGTAATAAAAAGAGCCATAACCCGATTAAGAGAATGTTCTCTGGAATTAAAGGCAACTGACAATTCTGCTATCTTACGACCGGAAACGATGGGAAAAAGCGCATTATTCGGCTCATTTGAAGATACATTAGAGTTAAGCAAAGCCATCGAAGGAATTATTCCATGTATTGATTTTGCCCATTTGCATGCCAGAACCGGTGATGGATCAATGAACTCAAAACAAGAGTGGACAAAAACATTGATCGTGTATTCTGATATCCTGGGGCAGGAAAGTTTGAAGCATCTACATATTCATTTATCCGGAATAGAATACACACAAAAAGGAGAAAGAAAACATTTACCAATCAGGGAGTCTGATTTATGCCTGGAACAACTTTTTGAAGCCCTGAATGAAATGGACTGTGGGGGTCGAATTTTATGCGAAAGCCCAATTCTTGAAGAAGATGCACAATTTATGCAAGAATTGTGGTACAAACTCCAGAAATAAATATTAAGAATTTTAGGAGGAAATTTACAAATTTTCTTTTAGACGATGTTCAACAGCATACGCAGCAGCTTCTGCACGATTACTGACCACTAATTTTGAGAGAATGCTACTCACGTAATTCCTAACCGTGCCTTCACCCAGGAATAATGCCCTTGCTATCTCGCGATTTGTTTTGCCTTCAGAAACTAAATTTAACACATGTTTCTCCTGTTGGCTGAGATTAGCAAACGATGACTTTTCTTCTTCTTTCCCTGCTCTACGGACTTCTTGAAATACTTTTTGTGTTACAGCTGGATCTAATATTCCGTAATTTTTACGCTTATCCTCGTCCTCCTCTGATATTGCTGATACTGCTAAAATTGCACGGATAAGGTCATTTCCTCCGATTTGTTTCAATACATATCCAGATGCCCCAGATTTAATTGCCGAAAATAACATTTCATCCTCCGCGTAGGAAGTAAGCATGATGACCTTTATCTCGGGGTAATTCTTAGTAATTTCTTTACAAGCATCAATCCCAGTGGTTCTTCCTGGTAAACGTATATCCATTAGAACAATGTCAGGATGAAGGATAGAAACTTGTTCAAGTGCATCCTTTGCAGTACCTGCCTCGCCAACGACTTCAAATTGGGGGTGATGTTCCAATAATGCTTTTAATCCCAACCGAACAACTTCATGATCATCTACCAATAAAATATGCTGTTTCGTCATTGAACCATCTCCATGTTATGATTCTCGATTATCAATTTAATCAGTGCTGAAAATCATAAATCTTTTGCACATGTTATGCTATTTTTGCCATCTCGTTTTATCTTCTTACCATTTCTTTATACCATGAAAGGAAGGTTTTTCAAGACTCACTTCAATCCTCACATAACAAGTAAATACAGCATATGGTAAACTTAAGCAAGGAGCGTTTATGAATAATGACAAACCTCGCAGTATTTTGTATATTGAAGACGATTCCGAAATGATTGAACTAGTTTCGATGATTTTAAACCGTAGGGGGTTTCTGGTAAAGGGTGCCCACAGTGGAACGGAAGGATTGGCTTATTTAAAAACCTCTTCCCCGGAATTAATACTATTGGACTTAATGATGCCTGATATGGATGGTTGGGAAGTTTACCATAAATTAAAATCTGATCCATATCTCAACCAGATCCCGGTCATTATTATCACCGCAAAGGCACAACCCATAGACCGCGTTCTGGGGGTACATATTGCGAAAGTAGATGATTATATTTCCAAACCCTTCCACCCCCAGGATCTCATAAATAGCATTGATAAATTAATAAATAACCGAACAACTGTTTAAGCGACCAATTCAGTGCATGGCTAATTATTTAGTAAACAATCTCTCACGCCCCCTGAAAATACCTATCCGCATAAAATACTGTGATTCATTTTTCAGTAAATTGATCGGACTTATGGGTCATTCGGAAATTAGTGAAAATGAAGGGATAGCATTGGCTCAAAAGACTGAAGATAGAATTGGCTCATCTATCCACATGTTTTTTATGCGATTCGATATTTTAGCAATCTGGTTAAACTCACATTTCATTGTTGTTGATTTAAAAATTGCAAAAAGATGGAATCCTTTTTATATTCCGTGTGTTCCAGCAAGGTATGTATTAGAAGTTCATACATCCCAAAAACCCCATTTTTTCATCGGAGATAAATTAATTTTTGAAGATATATAAACTAATTACTATTTGGATATTCATTTCACTTTTTTTACCTGTAAATATTACCTTTGCTCAGGATCAATCCGAATATCCGTTATACATAGTACAGAATGGCGACACTCTCAGCCAGATTGCTCAGCGCTTTGGGACATCTGTCGAAGAATTAATCACGGTTAATGGGATCCAAAATCCAGACACAATTCCGACAGGTACATCATTAAAAATTCCAGGATTTAATGGCATTAACGGAACCCTTGAATTCCAAGCAATGCCACTTGGTGAAACTCTTTTAGGTTTGAGTATTAAAAACAACATTCCATTAAATGAACTCGCCCGGCTAAACCGAATTGTAAGCCCGGAAGAAGTATATGCCGGTTCAAACTTAATTATCACAAAACCAATAAATGATCTTACATTAAAACCCCTTGCGATGATCGATGAGAATTCCAATCTTATTGACATTTCAATAGGTTCTTTAAAGAACCCTTGGATGTTATCTCTTGAAAATAAACTTTCAAATAACTGGTCGATATTACCAAAAGAAATAATATATTCGTCCCTTTCAAATGGCTCTATACAAGGGATATCAGGTCCAATAACTAAAATCGAGATGGACCCTCTCCCATTAATTCAGGGGAAAACCATTGTGATCAAAGTAACAACATCAGAAGCATTGGCACTTACAGGAACTTTAGGAGAGAGATCAATAAGTTTTTTCCCGAATGGCGAGAACCAATTTGTTTCATTAACTGGCATGCATGCCATGGAAAACCCGGGTGTTGTTTTATTATCTTTGGATGGAAAAACGCCTTCAAACCAGAACGTGCATTATGAGCAAAAGATCATTTTAGCTTCAGGAAACTTCTCACAAGAATCCGTAAATGGAGTAGACCCCGGTACAATAGATCCAATTGTGATTCAAGAAGAAGATACTTTTCTTCAGAGCCAGTTGAAAAAGGTGACAACCACACGATATTGGACTGATATTTTCAAGTATCCAGTAGATGAACCATGTGTTGGTTCAAAATTTGGAAATCGCCGTTCATATAACAATGGGGTATATCTATATTTTCATACCGGGGTAGATTTCACCGTTTGTAAGGCTGATAACGCAAATATTTACGCTGCCGCCCCTGGAATTGTTGCATTTTCAGGTCCATTACCTATCAAAGGGAATTTCACAATTATCGACCATGGTTGGGGTGTTTATAGTGGGTATGCTCATCAATCACAAATGCTTATAAAAGTTGGTGATCAAGTTCAAACAGGCCAAATTATTGGGATAATTGGTAATACCGGCAGATCAATTGGATACCATTTACATTGGGAAATTTGGGTCAATGGGATCCAGGTAGATCCGCTCGAATGGGTATTAAAGCCCTTTCCTTGAAATCATTTGTAATTTCCTTGTTGATACCTTTAGGTAATATTATAATAAGGCAATAACGACTCTTTATTAATCTTTTCATTATTGCTTATCCTATATTTGAGGGAACACTGAATGGTTTTAAATTCGCTGGCGATTGACAATACGTATTGGGAATTATTTGAATTCAAAGAATCGGATCTTGAATTTATTTACAATCATCTTCTTGATCTTGAAACTCCGCAGACACCTCAAGAACTATGTATTTCTTTAATTGAACACCGAATAAAAGAAGAAAAAATAAATCTTGAAAAAATACAAAAGCAGAGTGGTTCTGTATATCTACCCCAGAATTCCCATGAAATTGGACAAAAAATAGTTTTTCCTGCACTCGGCTGGCAAAAAGGAGAAGTAATTGGAAAAAGACCGGGGCAAAATCCCGATTTGCCTTCTTTTGAGGTAATCGATTTACAACTAGATAATATTGGGAAAAAATCATTCGCATCCCAATTAAAAGACCACATTCTAAATACACCTGTTGTTACAAAAATTGATAACCCATATCTTGATCATGAGAATGTTTATGCTACTTTCGGAAATATAATTACCCAAAAGTTAACCGAAAACCTCGAATTATATTCAGACCTTGTTCAGATAGCTGGACGGTGGTTTCCGCGTGCATTACTTGTGGACGTTAATATCGGATACCTCAATCTAACCGAAGCATTGTTGGAGATGGAAAACGGTGGCCCGCTATCCACTCATTCGATTCTTGAACAGATTGAACTTCCTTCAGAGGCAAATACCAAACTGGCGGAATTCTCTCTAAATCTGGCGTTACAAGAAGATAAACGTTTTGACGAAGTTGGCCCGTCTGGAGAAATTTTATGGTTCTTGAATCGCTTAGAACCTGATGGAGTTCAACACACTCCCATGCAGTTACGCTTCCATCAGGATGCTTACGATAGGAGCAAGATCGTCGATGCAATGAAAATGTTGGAAACAGAAGTAACCGATGAACTTGAACCAGATGAACTATCTCAAAAACTGACTGATGAAGTTACCATTAGTATCATCTATCCACATCTAAGGGCGGGAACCTTGCCCCTATCCAGTCAAATCAAACATCTATTCCCTACAGCATTTGAAGCCCCAAGAGTACGTTTTACGTTTGTTGATGGAGACAACCAGAACAAATTCTCTGGATGGGTTGTTCGTCCATCTAGGTATATATATGGGTTAAGCGATTGGTACAATTCACAGAATCTAATTCCCGGTAGTCTTATTAAAATACGTCGTAGTAAAAATCCAGGAGAAGTGATAATTCGCACAGAAAAGAAACGTTCAGCGAAAAACTGGATAAGAACTGCCATTATAGGCGTGGATGGCGGAATTGTCCTGTCCATGCAGAATAAACCTATCTCAGTTGCAGTTAATGATCGTATGGCGATTTACATACTGGATCAAAAAGCACTTGATGGTCTATGGGAGCAGAGCAGAAAAACAAAAATCCCTATTGAACAGACCGTACTTGCAATCATGCGGGAATTATCCAAACTTAATCCCCAGGGGCATGTTCATATTCAAGAACTTTATGCGACAATGAATATTATCCGGAGATTTCCACCTGGTGCCTTATTAAGTATTCTATTTGACCGTCCATGGTCTAAACATTTGGGTGATTTGTATTTTCGTTTAGACGAAGGATTGGTCGAAGGCGGGTACCGTGAGTGACGTAAAACGAATAAGCCTTATCAAGCCTACTGTAGAGACACCATTTCATATTGACTTTGATTGGTGGAAAAACCACGACAATAATTGGCGTGTATTCCTTTTTAACTGTTTATGTGCAGAACACCAGGATCTCTTTAAACAGGTTAATGATAATAACTGGGTGGATTGGATCGATCCGGTTACGGCAGAGGTTCATCAGGTTGATGGTCTGCAATACATTCTCATTACCCACTGTGCAAAGCAACCAGGTTTTATTACGAGCCAATCTGTTCTTGTGGATGCGGTATTTCGCACATTTCTTGCAAACGGAAACACCCCTACCTCCATAGATGAGATTGGGAAACAAATTGGAAAATCTACTAATGTCATTTTGCGCACGCTTTCTGGTTCTCATGTTTATAAAGGTATACGTCCGATACAAAAATTATGAGTTAAGTTTATAATCCAATGCTTCACCAGCCCCTGTAGCTCAATTGGACAGAGCACCGGACTTCTAATCCGATGGTTGTGGGTTCAAGTCCCGCCAGGGGCGCTAAGTTTTTCTCCAAAAAGGAGAAGATGATAATGATAATTGTAAATTTAAAAAATCGATCTTTCGATACTCCAATTGCAATAATCACTGAAGTAATTAATAATAGATTATCAGCTCATACTCATTATTGGCGACCTCCAACTGATGTTCTGGATACCGGGGATAGAATTATTATCCGTATTGAGATTGCAGGTATGCAGGTATCGGATTTTTCAATCATCCTCGAACAAAATACTGTATCCATATTTGGTATACGAAAAGACAGTACTGGCGAAAAGGGGGCTTTCCATCAAATGGAAATTAATTTTGGAGATTTCCAGACCAACATTGATCTCCCTGCACCAATTGACATTCAAAAGGCAGAAGCAACCTATCAAGATGGATTATTGCAGATTGCATTACCAAAATCGCTCCCAAAACATATTGATATTGCTGAATAACGCATTAAATCGCCACAGGAAATCAAATGGTTAATTGGATGAATATTATGAACATTTATGGATCAGGTGGAGCCGAGAATCCACAAGAAGAATCAGTTCAGGGTGACGAATTAATAGAATTGATCCATGATAATCCCGATCAACAATTACCAGGGAAAATTCCTGAAGAGATTCCAATTCTGCCACTTCGGGTTTTGGTTGTCTATCCCCATACAGCCGTACCTCTTACAATTGGGCAACCTCGCTCAATAAAGCTGATTGACGATGCTGTGGCAAGCAGTCGAGTGATTGGGCTTGTTGCTTCAAAGAATACCGAAACAGAGAATCCTTCGCCAGAAGACCTTTATCGAGTTGGAACCGTTGGTATCATCCAGCGGTTATTCCGCGCTCCAGACGGCACAATCAGGTTACTAGTTCAAGGTACAACCCGTTTCCGAATTACCGAATTTATAAATCAGGAACCATACTTTAAAGGAAAAATCGAAGCATATCCCGAAACAATAGAAGCCGGAATTGAATTAGACGCTTTAGCGCGTAATGCAAGGGATCAATTTGTTCATATTGCAGAAATGATACCTTCGATACCACGTGAATTGGTAGCTTCGATAGCCTCAATTGAGGATCCTGTACAGACAGTCTACACCATTGCCAATTTTCAAAGAATGGATCTTGAAGAAGCGCAGTCTTTATTGGAGATTGATTCTGTTTCAGAGAAACTACGTAAATTAGTTGGAATTCTAACCAAGGAGAACGAAGTCCTTGAACTGGGTCAAAAAATCCAGAATGCAGCCCGTTCAGAAATTGATAAAATGCAGCGTGAATATTTCTTACGCGAGCAATTAAAAGCGATTCAGAAAGAATTAGGCGAACAAGATGAACAGGCTGTGGATGTTGAGGAGTTTAGAAAAAAAATAGAATCGGCGAAAATGCCCGAAGAAGTGCTCAAACAATCGAAGCGGGAACTTGATCGATTGTCAAGACTCCCAACAGCAGCCGCAGAATATGGCGTAATTCGTACCTATCTTGATTGGCTGGTCACTCTCCCCTGGTCAGAAACAACCCAGGACAATTTGGACATTATTCATGCCCGAGAAGTATTGGATCAGGATCATTACGAATTAAAGGACGTTAAAGAGAGGATCCTTGAATTCCTTGCCGTTAGAAAATTAAGATTGGATAGAGCTTCAACGCTCGAACAAATAGAGCCAACAGATTTTATCCGGCGTGAAAGAGAAGGAGTGATTCTCTGCTTTATTGGACCACCAGGAGTTGGAAAAACATCCTTAGGAAAATCAATCGCGCGGGCATTGGGTAGAAAATTCATCCGAATATCTTTAGGAGGAGTTAGGGATGAGGCTGAAATCCGAGGGCACCGCCGCACATACATAGGAGCAATGCCTGGCAGGATCATTCAAGCAATTCGGAGAATATATTCTCATAACCCTGTTTTTATGCTGGATGAAATTGACAAATTGAGCCTGGATATCCATGGAGACCCGGCATCAGCCCTCCTAGAGGTATTAGATCCGGAACAAAACTCCGAATTTCGTGACCATTACTTAGAAGTTCCATTCGACCTTTCTCAAGTTATGTTCATCACAACCGCGAACCAACTGGAAACTATACCTTTACCTTTATTGGATCGGATGGAAGTAATTCAAATATCAGGATACACTGACAAAGAGAAAATCGCCATTGCATCGGGTTTCTTAATCCCAAGACAATTA
>Ga0315273_10004760_pt1 | contig 16700 bp, 8 predicted proteins | sample YL17G02_0_MG_FD_205753 | JGI IMG/M metagenome (GOLD analysis project Ga0315273, IMG submission 205753) | Sediment microbial communities from Yellowstone Lake, YNP, Wyoming, USA - YL17G02_0 | ecosystem: Environmental > Aquatic > Freshwater > Lake > Sediment | place: USA: Wyoming | collected... | reverse complement strand
AATGACGGCCTGCAAGAATAAAGAGGGTTCCAATCCCGACGAAAAAAACAACAACAGCATAAATGTCTATTCCGTACAGGTGGCTCGTCCGGAGATGAAAAAAATTAACCATTATATATCTGCGACTGGCACAGCCAATCCTGACCAGGAAGTGGAAATCAAAACGACCGTGTCCGGTGTCATTGACAAAATTTATGTCGAGGAAGGCGATTATGTTAATGCCGGCCAATCTTTAGCGGATATTAATCTGAAGAAATTCCAGTTGGTTGTGGAACAGTCCAGAGCTTCCCTGGGGCAGGCGAAGGCTGCCTATGAAAATGCGAATCTCGAACTTGAAAGGAAAAGAACTCTTTTAGATAAAAAGGCGATTTCACAGGGGATGTTCGATGGAGTGAAGACCCAGTACGAAGCTGTAAAGGCGGCATATGAGATGGCTCAGGTGGGGATAAAAAACTCCGATATGATTTATGATGATGCGCGTTTGAAAACACCCATCAGCGGGTACATTAAAAGCCGCGAGAAGGATGCGGGCGAATATGTGGACGCTATGATGGACAACCTGCTTTTTGTCATCATTAAAACAGACCCGATCCGTATAAGATTTTCCTTACCGGAAAAATATACAGGTATGGTGAAGAAGGGATATAAATTTACCGCTTCCTTCAATTACCTTCAGGATAAATCTTTCGATGGGGTGGTTACGATTGTTCCGCCTTCTGTGGATCAGGCGACAAGGACAGTTACGATCGAAGGCCAAATCAGAAATGCTGCTTCTATAATCAAGTCAGGAGCTTTCGCCGAAATCAAGCTGAATCTGGATGATGGCCAAAAGTCTCTGACGATTCCTTCTAATGCATTGCTTTCTGAACAGGGCGAGAAATATGTCTACAAGATAGTCAAAGGCAAAGCGCTGAGGACAAAGGTTATCATTGGTGTAGAAAATGGGGACTACGTCGAGATTTTAAGCGGTATCTCATTGGATGATCAGATTATCACAGATGGAAAATCGGGCATATATGACGGTGCCACTGTTGAAGCGCAGAAGGCAAAGTAATTTTCAAAAAGAGGTTATAATATGATACTTGCTCGAGTAGCTGTTAAACAGCCAATATTCGCCACGATGGTCATCGCAGCGATGATCATCTTCGGCTGGATCGCATATACGAGACTTCCTGTTGTCATGTTTCCTGAATTGAATTTTCCTTACGTTACGATAACGACAATCTTGCCGGGCGCAAATCCGAATACGGTTGAATCGAAAGTAACGGAAGTGATTGAAGAGAACTGCGCTACACTCGAAGGAGTGAAGAATATTTATTCTTACAGCCTTGAAAATCTGAGTCAGGTTATTATTGAATTCGAATTGGAAATGGATGTCGATGTCGTAACTCAGGAAGTCCGGGATAAGATAGCAAACGCCCGACAATTGTTGCCATCAGATATTGAAAATCCATTGGTTCAAAAATTCGATTTTCGTGCATACCCGATTATGCAGATAGCGATTTCCTCCAACAGTTCGTTGAGAGATTTAACTGAGATTATTGAAAAGAGGATCAAGGGAAACATCGAGAGGATCAAAGGTGTCGGTAACGTTACGATCGTCGGCGGAAGGGAGAGACAGGTGAGGATTTGGCTGAATGCAGGCAAACTACGCGGATATGGACTCGAGGGTGACGATGTAGTAAGGACCCTGCAGATAGGAAACATAGATTTCCCCGGCGGTACACTTAAATCCCAGCAGGAAGAACTTGTTGTAAAGACCGAAGGTGAAGTGAAAAAAGTCGATGATTTCCAAAAACTGATCATCTCTTCCAAGCAGGGTAAACCGGTTACGGTTGGCGATGTTGCTGTAGTTGAAGACGGCGAAGAAGACGCTAAAACTTATTCTCGTTTAAACGGAAAACAAGCTGTAGCTGTTCTTATTACAAAACGCGCAGACGCGAATGAAATTGAAGTTGTCGATAATGTCAAAGAGGAATTAGGTAAGCTTCAAGAAACATATAAGAATAAGATGAAGATCGTCATCGCTCAAGACAACTCATCTTTTACAAGAGATGCCGTCAGCGATGTCAATACAACGATGCTCTATGGCGGTTTTTTCGCAGTATTAGTCGTTTTGTTTTTCCTCAGGAACATCTCGGCGACATTGATTGCCGGAATTGCAATTCCAGTTTCTGTTATCTCCACATATGCCTTCATGTCGCTCCTCGGCTTCTCACTGAATATCTTGACTATGATGGGCTTGTCATTATCAGTTGGTGTCTTGATCGATGATGCGATAGTAGTCATCGAGAATATATTCAGACATAGAGAGATGAAGGAAAAGCGTCATGACGCCGCGATCAATGCAACCAATGAAATCGGTCTCGCTGTCATGGCATCCACTTTTACGGTTGTTGCCGTTTTCATCCCAGTTGCTTTTATGAGCGGTCTGGTAGGGCAATTCTTTTATGAATTCGGGCTCACGGTCAGCGTTGCCGTTTTGGTTTCCCTTTTTGTATCGTTCTTCCTGACCCCTATGTTAAGTTCCAGATTCTTGCGAAGAAAACAAAGGGAAAACGCATTCGACAAAAAGTTCGAATCCTCTTACGCAAAACTGAAAGCCTGGTATAAAAAAACCCTGGATTGGTCTCTTGCACATAGATGGCGAGTTGTTATTACGGCCTTCTTGCTTATGATTTTCTCTATAGGATTTGCCGGTTCAGGAGCCATCAAGAGCGAATTTATGGGAACTATGGAAAGAGACGAATTTTCAATCGATGTTGAAACAGACCTCGGATCCACAGTTGAACAGACCGATCGCAAAATTCGCGAAATCGAGAGCCTATTGACTCATAAGTTGCCTGAATTGAGAGAGCTATTCGCAACTGTCGGTGTAGGACAGGGAAGCAGGGAAGAATCTAACAGAGGACAGATTTTGATTAAATTAACACCTCAGGAAGATCGGAAGCTGTCTGTTTACGAAATACAAGCGGAATCGAGAAGAATTCTTTCTGTGGTTAAGAATGCCAAAATCTCAACAGCAGAAGCTTCAATGGGTTCCTCCGGCGGATTCAGCTCAAAACAATTTCAGGTTCTCTTGACTGGAAGCGACCTTGGGCAATTGGAAAAAGCTAATACGAGAATGCTTAATGCGTTAAAAACCAAAAAAGGTATCGTTGATCTCGATTCATCCTGGAGAACGGGAAAACCAGAACTTCATATCGGAATCAACCGCCTGAAGGCAGCTGATCTCGGAGTTAATGTTTACGGCATAGCCTCCGTTATCAATACACTTATTGGTGGAAAACATGTAAGCAACTTTGAAGAAGGCGGAGAACAGTATGAAGTATGGGTTCGTCTGCAACAGACAGACCGTGAGAAACCTCAGGATATCGACAAGCTTGAGGTTAGAAGCTTAAATGGAGCAATGATAGACCTGGGGAACGTTACTACATATGAGCGTGAAACAGGTCCCTCACAGATACAACGTTATAACAGACGCCGGTCTATTGAAATAACGAGCAACCTTGAAAATCTGCCTCTCGGGGAAGCAGTAAAAATTGTACAGAAAACCGCAAGCGAAATTCTTTCAGGAACTGACATAGAACTCACACTTGGAGGAGAGGCTGAAGCTATGAAAGAATCATTCCAGGAGTTATCATTCACTTTATTCCTGGCGATAATTCTGATTTACATGATTCTCGCGTCACAATTCGCAAGCTTCATCCATCCGATAACGATTATGATTTCCTTGCCTCTGGCAATCATCGGAGCTGTATTCGGTCTCTTTTTCATGGGTAAGACACTAAGCATGATTAGCTTCATCGGCATTATCCTTCTGATGGGTATAGTTACAAAGAACTCCATCCTCTTGATAGACCTCACGAAACAGCTGCGCGATAACGGAATGGAAAGAAAGAAAGCGATTCTAACCGCTGGTCCACAGAGGTTGCGGCCGATTCTAATGACGGCATTTTCCACAATTTTCGGAGCACTGCCGGCAGCGCTCGAAATTGGCCGCGGCGCGGAGATGCGTTCGCCGATGGCAATTGCCATAATCGGCGGCTTGATTACATCTACAGTTCTGACTCTGATAGTGATACCTGTCGTATACACAATATTTGACGATTTTGCTAAACTGCGTCTGTTCCACTGGCTCGGAGGATTGGTCAGAAAGGACAGCTGACAGGTTATCCACAGATTAGTATTATCGCCCGGAGGTTTTACGCCTCCGGGTTTTTTATATAGAACGGTATTCATCCCGAAGCCTATTGATTGCAATGACAATTGCCGCATAATTGTTATAGGAAAGAGAATTATCAATGTATGTTTCGGTAGCTGTTGCCAGACCTTTGGAATCAACTCTGACATATGAAGTCCCTCAAAGGTTTCTGGATAAGATCAAACCCGGAATCAGGGTGATTGTTCCTCTCGGCAGTAGACTGGAAACCGGCTGGGTTTTCGAGATTCTTGAAAAAACCGATCTGCCTGCCAGTATAATAAAACCAATACGCAATGTTGTTGACAATGAACCACTTTTTAACATGAAGCTGTTGGACCTTTTCCAATGGATTTCAGGATATTATCTGGTATCCCCTGGATATGTCGCTAAAGCCGCCATGCCTCCGGGGATAGGGGATTCACCTGAATTCATTATCGAAATCACGGATAACGGATTGGCCGAGGCGGAAAAGCTCCAAAATAAACAGAAACTATCAAAGGGTGATCTCGTTCTATCCGCTGTCTGCAAAAATCACAAGATGAGCACGAAGGATCTTGATAAAATTCTCGACGGCACAGGGGCGCTGCGCTATTGCTATGCACTGGAGAAACAAGGTTTTCTGATCATCAAGCAACAGATGAAGGTGAGAGAGGATTTTCTTCTCCGCCGCTCCGCCTCAATTTTAAGCGACAGATATTATGAAAATCCCGAGAAATCGAAGGAGTCGTGTAGAAAAGCGCCGGTACAAATGAAAATTATCGAGTACCTCGAAGGGAGGAAAGAACCGCTTCCGGACGATAAAATAATGGCGAATCTCGATATCAGTTCCGGTCCGCTTGCGGAATTGAATAAAAAGGGATTTATAAAAAAAGTTTTTCTTGAAAAAGAACGTGAAACTCTTTATCCAGATTACGAAGGACCAACTCATGATTTGCCTGACCTGACTGATGAACAAATGACAGCGGCTTCTGCGGTTCTGGAATGCAGTAAAAAATCAATTCATAAGACATTTCTGATTCACGGAATCACCAGCAGCGGTAAGACAGAGGTATATCTTTATCTTTGCCACAAGATTATTTCGGAAGGGAAAAAAGTCCTTGTTTTGATCCCCGAAATATCTTTGACGCCTCAACTCTTTCGAAGGTTTCAAGAGCATTTTGCGGGACGAATTTCGCTTCTCCACAGCGGGCTCTCCCCGGGAGAGAGGTTCGAGCAATGGCTGAAGGCGAAGAGAGGCTTGTCGGATGTGGTTATCGGAACAAGATCGGCGGTCTTTGCGCCCATAGACAATTTAGGACTGATCGTTGTGGACGAAGAACATGACGGTTCATATAAACAGGATGAAACGCCGAGATACAATGCGAGGGACCTGGCAATCAAACGGGGAGAAATTTCCGCTGCTCCCGTCCTGCTCGGCTCCGCCACGCCGGCGGTAGAGTCATATTACAATGCGCTGCAGGGCAAATATCACCTGCTCGAGCTGAAGAAAAGATTCGGCGACCAGGAGCTCCCGAAGGTTACAATCGTTGATATGCGCGAGGAATTCAAACGGACCGGCATACAGCAGGAGATATCGAGTCTCCTCGATGATAAAATCAAGGAAAAGCTGGAAGCCGGCGGACAGGTACTCGTTCTAATAAACCGGCGCGGCTATAGAGCCAGGCTGATGTGCAGGGAATGCGGAAGGATTGTTTTATGCAAATATTGCAATGTCGCGATGAAATATCATCAGACTGTTGACAAATTGGTTTGCCACTTCTGCGATTCACGCAAAGCTGTGAGCGACAAATGCGAGTACTGCCATGGCGAACTCATTGAATTCGCAGGTATTGGAACCCAGAGGGTGGAGGAAATCCTTCAAAGGGATTTTAAAAATAAAACCGTTATGAGGATGGATCAGGATACGACGGGAAGCCGTGGCGCGCACTACCGCATCCTCGAGATGCTCAGACACGGCCAGATTGATATACTCGTGGGGACACAGATGATCGCGAAAGGGCATGACTACCCGCGGATCACCCTGGTCGGCGTCGTTTCAGCCGAAAGCATCCTCGCTTTGCCGGATTTCAGACATAGTGAAAAGACATTCCAGCTCCTTACACAAGTCGCAGGTAGGGCCGGAAGGGGGAAAAATCCGGGCGAGGTGGTCATACAAACTTTTTCGCCGGATCATTATAGCATCAGGTTCGCAAGGGAGCATGATTATCCTGGATTTTACAAGGAGGAGATTTATCTGCGTGAGCGTTTATCATACCCGCCATTTTCAGGGATGGCAGTGGTAAGGTTCGAAGGGAAAGACAGAGCGAAGACTTATTCGGAAGCGTTTAAATTTAAACAGATACTTGATAAATTTATGACAAGCAGTTCCATCATAAAGGGTCCCAAATCGGCGCCGCTCTCAAAACTGAGGGACAGATATCGGATTCAGATTATTATCCGGTCTCCGTCACGCTCCGAGTTGAGCATCGGATTAGCCCGTTCTATTGCATCAGCGCATAAAGAGGGGATAAGCAGAGGGAAATATGTTATAGATATTGATCCATATAATTTAATGTAACCATCATAATTTAAATTATCTTTTGGAATAAATTCTATTGAAGTTTGACCACGCGACATGTCTTTGATAACATAACTTGAATTCGTAACTTAGTGTGGGTGGCAATGAAAGATAACAAATTAGGCCGGTATGTTCTCGAATCCATTCTCGGGCAAGGAGCAATGGGCGTCGTGTATAGGGCTCTCGACCCTGAGATCGGCAGAAGGGTTGCGATAAAAACTATACGCCTCGATCTGGCTGATACGAGCTTCGAGGAAAAGGAACTGCGCGAGCGCTTTTTAAACGAGGCACGCTCAGCTGGGACGATGAGTCATCAGAATATCGTTACCGTTTATGATGTCGGATATGAGAGTCATCTCGCTTTTATCGCAATGGAATATATCGAAGGTAATGATCTCAAAGAATATATGACCATCAAAAAAGATATACCCTTCAGAGAGATGTTCAGGATCATCTTTAGTGTCGCAAAGGGACTCGATTATTCCAGCTCCAAGGGGATTATACACAGGGATATAAAACCCGCGAATATATTGCTGACCGACGATGGAAACGTGAAGATCAGCGACTTCGGCATTGCCAAACTTCCGACAAGCACGGTCACACAAAGCGGGATGCTGATGGGCACACCCGCATATGTTTCCCCTGAGCAGGTTATGGGGACTTCCCTCGATGTGAGAAGCGACCTCTATTCTCTCGGCGTCATCTTCTACGAATTGGTGACCGGGAAACGCCCATTTGTGGGCGATCCCACGACAGTTATCTTCCAGGTCGTCCAGGCGCCACCGCCGGAACCCAAGATAAAACTTGAAGGCGTCCCCAAAGATTTGAAAAATGTAATTTTAAAAGCGCTGGCAAAAAAACCGGATGAACGTTTTCAGACAGGTGAAGAGTTCATCGAGGCGATAAAAGCAGTAAAAGGTATTAAAAAAACCGATATCGATGTGACCTCGAAGATAGAGTTCTCGCCTCTCCCGAAACGTCGGGAAAAGCAGCTCACGACCGATCATATTCAACGGCTTCTCAAAGAGACAAAAACAAAAGGCGATAAATCGGCAGCGGCGAACGAAGTGGATTTCGGAGCGGAAACAGTTGTGATGGAAGATTCACCCACACAGATTACGCGAAAAAGAGTGAAAAGACACGTGCGTGAATTCATTTTGTTCTCAATTTTCGGCATTGCGGTATTATTTTATATGTACAGCGAGCAAGTGTTTTCTTTGCTCAGCGGATCAAAGGATGGTTCTGCCAATTTTACTGGTACCGACTCATCAAAAAAAGCAAGTCGTCAAGGCGAAGGTCTTCCTGCAAACACCGGGAATTCGACTCAAATTATTCCGCCTGAACTAAATCTTACGATAAACAGCAATCCCGACGGGGCAGGGTTGCTTATCAACGGTGAAGAAACCGGTATGACCACTCCCGTGATGTACAGGGTGACCGAGGCTACGCCGGAGGAATTCAGGATTGCCATCAAGAAAGACTGTTATCAAACCTGGACGATGGATTTGAAGAAGAGCGGTCTTCCAAAAGAGGATGTATCGGCGGAACTTCTCCCCCTCACACGTGAGATAACGATCGCACCGGTTCCAAAAGATGCAACGATGAGAATTGAAGGGCAAACTGAACCTTTGGTTTCTCCCGCAAAGATTGCCTTAAAATGTGACACACCTTTAAAGGTTATAATAAGTCGCGAGGGGTATGTTGAAAAGACGGTGGACTTGAGCTATCAGGATACATCCCTTGCGGACAATCTCGAAGTGCAATTAATTTCGGCGCTGAAAGACGGCTTTCTTTCGGTTTCGACCAGCTATCCGGTGACAATCTACAGCGAGGGGAAGAAGATCGGTGATGTGAAGAAGTCAGCAAAGCTGAAATTCCTGGAAGGAAAAAGGCAGATCGGTGTCGTCTCGAAAGGGCCTGTTTTCATCAACCGGGTATATACGGTGGATATAAAACCAGGCAAGACCTTATCATTCAACCTTCCGGCATTCGGAAAGATGAATGTTACAGCAATTCCGGGAAACTGCAGGATTTGGATAGATGGATTGAATGTGGATGACGCTCCGTTAAATGACTTCAAAATATCGGCTGGCGACCATCAATTACAATATAAATGGCCTGATGGTGGAATCTTCAAAGAAAAAGTGAAAATCGAATCGGATGGCGACCATTACTTCAACGCGAAAAACCCAAAAACTCCTGAGGATTAATTATGAGAAAATGCGCCATAATCATAGGGTTATTGTCTATCGGAGCGCTCTCGCTCCCTATTCTCGCACAGAAGGCCGATGATAATTTAGCCAAGAAAAAATATGACAGCGGAATGGTTTTTTATAAGGAAGGGAAGTACCAGGAGGCTCTGAAGGACTTCGACAGTGTCATCAAGACTTTTCCGTCAACGAATTGGGCGGCGCTCTCGCTTTTCCAAAAAGGGGTCTATTATAAAAATGTTGCCTCAAATCAGGAAGATGCGAAAAAAAATTTCGAGAAATTGGCTCAGGATTTTCCTCATCATAAAAAAGCCGCGCTCGCACTGCTGAATGTCGGCGCTATTCAGCTGCTGTCCTGCGATGATGCGACAAGCCTGAATGACCCTCTTTCCACATTCGAGAGGATAATTAGGATATATCCCTGGTCGGAAAACACAGCTGAGGCCGCATATAAGGCTGCCGGGATATATTTCCGAATCGGGAATGTCCAGAAGGCGATGGATAAAATAAAATTGATAGACGACAGGTTTGCCGCCAGCTCTTTTTACGCTGATGCCGTATTGCTTAAAGCGATAATCTTCATCGCGGATTCCGAATATGCGGAAGCCGCAAAGCAGCTGCAAAAACTCTCCTCGACCATGAAGGGAAGCGCTCAGGCCGTGAAGGCGAAGAAATATCTCAATGCGATTCAACGGTTAAAGCTTGATACGGGCTACAAATACAAAGTGGATTCCGCATTCAAACTGGATGCGTCTCAATCCATAGCCTCGCCTCAAAGCATCTATCTCGATGATATGGAGCAAATCTTGGTTTTCGATTCTGAATCAAAAACGGTTTATATCTTCGATGACAAAGGCGCTTTCGTTAATACCCAGGCATCAGCCGGCGAAGCGATTGCTGTTTTCCAGGGGAGAGGCGGTAAGAATATATTCGTTGATGCAGAAGGCAATGTCGAAATAAACGGTCAGTCTATCCCTCTGACATTCTCGGACGGAGATCAATCACGTCCCGTCATTAAACCTCGGGAATTGTGCGTTAATGATTTCGGCAATCTATTTGTTGTATCGAGAAAAGGAGATCATATCTTTCGCTTTGATGCCGGAGCTGCTTTCAGAAACAGGGTTTCCAAATATGAATTCGAAAATATTAATTGCCTCGGATTGGACAATTTCAGCCGTCTTTATGTCATAGATGATTCGTTCGCAGGGATTCTGATATTCAATCCGACAGGGTTGGAAGCAGGCCGGATACCTGGCGAAGCAAAAAACTACAAGATGAAAGAACCAGTTAAAATCGAGTTCGATAAATTCAATCATATGATCGTTTTTGATAAAGGTCTCAATGCTTTCCTTGTTTTCGATAACAACAGAAATTTTATCAAACAAATTCCTGCCGAGTCGTTGGTCGAGGAAATCATTGATTTCGCGATATCTGACTCGGCGGAAATATTTGTGCTGGACGAAGATCAAAAAACAGTCTTAAAACTTTTTTAAACCTGCATGAAATTAACAAAGAAGTTACTTGCATTATTATTGCTCAGCTTGCTTGCGATGCCGCTGCTATGCCAAATAGTCGAGGAAGACCTTTCCATCAGCGAGGATGTTATCAAGCGAAAATATGAAGAAGCGGTTTCGAAATTCAACTCGCTCGATCAGGCTTCATCGATTTACGATTTCAATGAGATTATCGTCATCCTCGAGGCTGCTTTCAAAGATAAAACGATAGACCCCTCTCTGATATCGTATCTGAAGCATTCATATGATTTCCGGGCTCAGATATATTTTAACGATGGCGACCTGGCGAAATCGGAAGGAGATATACTCGCGATTCTCGATTATGATATGGATTATGAGCCTCGGAAGGAAGCTTCGATAAAATACGGCAAACTGTTCGATTTGATAAAAGAAAAAATGACCGGTTTCTTCTCCGTGACAACCAAGCCAGCCGGTGCCAGGGTTTATCTCGACGGGAAGCAGATCGGCTACAGCAATACACCTGTTTTAAGATATAGAATCGGGACATTTGTTCTGCGGACGGTGTTGGACGGATATGAAGCGGCTGATAGAACGACCGAAATCAATTCCCGCCAAACGACAAAGGTATCCATCGAACTCAAACGGACAGCTGCCGCGCTCTCTCTCCAGACATCTCCTGCCGGAGTTGAGGTTTACCTGGATGGAAAATACTCCGGGGTGACAGAAGGTTTTGCCGGCGAAGGAGACGCATCAAGGTTGAAGGAGCTTGGACTTGATGCTACAAAATGTTCCGCAGCGCTGAAGATACCGAATCTGCCGGTAGGAAAACATAAACTGGAACTGAAAAAGCCCTGCTACCAGGATTCGGTTTTAGCCCTCGATTTCCCGCAACCGGAGGATTACTCACTGAACCCGGTTGTTTTGACAACGAGCCAGGGGGAGGTGATTCTTCAGGATACTCCTCATGAAGCGGAAGTCTTCCTGAACGGCCAATTCCAGGGCAAGGGCGGGATTTCTTTAAAAAATCTTTGCAGCGGACCCTATACACTCGTTGTAAAATTCAAAGACGGCAGATACTTTAAGCAGTTCAAGCTCAAGAAGGATGAAACTGTAAATGTCTCTCCATCCAAAAAGCCCACCGTTTTATTCGGTGGTGTGCTGACGCCAGGTGCAGATATCTCTTACGACAATCCGCTGGCGGTAAAAACGTCGGCATTCCTCGATTCCATTCAAACGCTGAATGTCTATACCCCGACCATTAAAGAGCGGAGTGAAGATAAAGAATTCACAGCGGATTTGATGAGGATTGGAGAAAACCTGGAAGGTATTACGATCGAGCCGGGGATAGTTCTTGATCCTGTTACAGCCAAGTTAAAAAGCGATCTGCTCAATAAATTCGATGCCGATCTTTTATTGTTTTTAATTAACACCGACGAGTTTGAATATTCTATGATTCTGTTTCATTCCGCACACGGCGCGCCCGATGTCGCGTCATTCATCTATGAAGATTCGGCCGATGGCGCCGCCGATCTCGAGAAAGTGTTACAGAAGCTGGAGGTTGTCCCGGAATTTCAATCGCCCTGGCTCGGATTTTATCCGGTCGAACCGGTATCCGGCGAGGGACTGCTTGTGATCGAGGTCAGAGCTCAAAGTCCCGCCGCAAAGGCCGGGTTGACTGTCGGAGATAGATTGTTGTTTCTCAACACCAGGAGAATGACGGACAGACGCCGCTATGATGAAGTTCTGATGCAGCTGAAATCAGGCGATATTGTATCTCTTAAAATTGACCGGCGCGGATTAGTTATGGATTTGAATATTAAAGTCGAAACTACCATAAAAACACCTCAACAAACATATGGGATTTACTATTTCAATCGCGCGCTGGCTGAAATCATATCGGGCAAAGAAGGGGATTTGCTCAAAGACCCTGATGTCACGATACCTTATCTGAAAGCGGTTCTGTTTTATTATATGACAGCAATAGAAGACGGCCAGAATACGCTGATTTCGATAAGAGATAAGAAAAGTGACTTAATGGACCCAGGGCTGATCGAATTGTTCAGAACCATTCTCGCCTTGAAAGCAGGTGATATCCAAAAGGCGGAGGCTGAACGAGAGAAATATATGAAATATCCGGATTCACGCCTTTACGAAAAGAACGGGCTTCCATTTCGTCTCATCGAAAAATATAGGGTCTATCCTTGAGAAAAACTATTTCGAAACCCAGGATGAACCCACGCTCGATCGCGCTTGCAGGCGTCGCAGCCATTATTTCAATATCGGCAGTTATCATTCCGTGGCAGGCTAAAACCGGATATTTGTTGGATTTTAATGCGCCTCAGTCTTCTGCGTTCACAGCCGAACAACCTAAGGCGATAAAATATAATCCGGTTATGATAAATCTGCCGGGAGCCGGCGCAAGCGGAAGGAATGATTATACGCTTGAATTCGAAGTCCGTGGGGCGGTCTTGGAACAGGACGGTTTGCAGCCACAGATGATAGTAACCGTAAACGGGGTGCAGCTGGATGCCTTCCAGTTACAAGTCGGTAAGCTGAAGAAAGCATATACTTTAACTGATGCTGCGGGAAATCTGAATATTGAATTTAAAATCCTTCGCGACGAAAACGTCAAACTGCGCTATGCAAAGTTGTATTACATCAAAATAACCCCAACATACATCGGAGGGATACAGCTTCCCCCGATTGACCTGTTGCTGAAGCTTGCCGGGAGCATGCTTGTCGTTTTCGCAATTCCGCTGATTTTTAAATGCCGGAGGAGAACGGGCTTTGTAATTCTAATATTTTCTTCGGCATTCGTTTCATTTGTTCTGGCATCGTCCCGCCTGCATATAACAATTATGGCTGACGATCTGTTTACCATTAGCATAATAATGCTGGCGCTGTCAGTCGCCGTCAGCGCTGCAATGAAATATATTTTCAAGTTCGATTTTTCCATTCATAAAGAATCGAAATTCATCAAAGGCTTTCTTATTGCGATTATATTTTTCCTCGGTTTCAAACTTTTATTCGTCGTTCATCCTTCGTTTATATCCCTGGATATCGGTTACCATACGAGAAATTTGAAGAAGGTTCTTTCCGGAGACCTGAATCTCATCACGGTTTATCCGGGAGATATCTATAAGATTCCCTATCCGCCGCTGTTTTATATGTTCGTCGCGCCGTTTACGGTTTTTACCGCCAAATTTAAACTGCTGCTCAAAATCATCTTTGGAGTGATAGAAATAGTATCTCCGGTTTTATTAGGACTGATAGCCCGGAAGCTCTTCGGGGGGATGAAATATGCATTTTGGGCGTTCATCGCATATAACCTGATACCATTTTCTTACCGGTGCATGTCCGCAGGTTTTATAGCTGAGCAATTTTCTCAACTTCTTTTCCTGGCGTTGATGTTGATTATTCTTAGCATCAAAGAATACAAACTGAAACATTTCGTGCTGTTATTCCTCCTGATCTTCGCGCTTTTAATGAGTCATTTCGGAATCGTCATCAAGTTTTATATATCAGTCCTCGCCATGCTTTTATTATTGAAATTATTTAAAAAGAGCGGAATTCCTGTCCGGACTGTGATAATGATTGTAATACTGGCGACAGTGGCGACTTATCTCGTCTTTTATATCCATTATAACGAAATGCTCCTGGATGGAGTTAAAAAGGTCTTATCCAATAAATCCCCAATCCCTGATGGTATGCAGAAACCCCTCGTTCAGACTCTTGCAGCGCAAATCAACTACTTCGGAAAGTATTTTTTCCTGCCGTTTTTGCTATCTGTGCTCGGCATAATTCTATTTTTGAAGCGCGGTAGAAACACCAATCCACTGGATTTAAATGTCAAATACAGGACAAATACGGAGAAAATCTCAAAGGAAAGCAAAACGACCGCTCGACTCGCTGAAGCCGGCAGCTTGGGAATGAAGAGAACTGCCATTGCCGCCTGGCTGTTGCTTACCTATTCGTTGATATTTCTGACATGGTGGTTAACTCCCTTGAAAGTGAGGCATTTCAATTTTTCATTGATCGTCGTCGCTCTTTTCGCGGCATATTTTCTTGGCAATCTTCCATTAAATTTAAAGCGTTACAAAGCATACCTCGCGTTCGGACTGTGCTTCCAGGTTTTTTATCTCTTGGTGATTCTTAACAGGCTTGTATTCTATTTCTATCGAGCATATATAAATTAATTTTTGCCGGCAGACGACGCTCGCCTGAAATTGCCGGTCTCATCGCTTCTGGAAATAAAAATGGGGCGGTTTCTTTTGAAAACCGCTCCACTGGTGAGATAGCTATTATCAGCCCTTGTATTTTTTACACAGTTAAAATCCCATCGTAAAACCGACGTAAACCGTCTTTCCGCCTAAGTCTAAATCATCGAATCCCTGGAAACTATCGGAAAGTTTGGCTTTTGCCCAGGTCTGTTTGAACTCGGCTATAAAGCCCGTTGACTTGCTCATTGGAATCTCGAATCCAGCGACGATGAAATATCCCACGCCGACATCGAAGCTCTCGAACTCGGCGTATATTATCTCCCCGGCATAGAAGTCTATATAATCGCCCCATTCTCTGTAGCTATAGAAATATGCTCCGACACCTCCTCCGAAATAAGGAATGAAGGAATTCTTTTCATAAGCCGAGAAACGGCCAATATACTCACCCCGGCCGAAAGGCGAGATTTTCAGCGAGACTTCGACCGGCACGACGCTCAGCTCGATATCCGTCTCGATCGGGAAACCGTCCTCGTCAACATAGTCCGCATATTCAGTCAGCGTGTGACCGTAGCTGGCGCCAGCTTCGAGAGATATCGTTAAATTGTTCGAGACGTGGAAGTTCAGACCCACCGCGCCCAGGAAGCTGTTCAGGTCATCTTTCTCGAAATAATACAATTCCGAGTTGTAATTCCACAAGTCGCTGTCGCCGCTAACGATGTAATAGCCGATTTTGAACGCCATATCGACATCTTCATTGTTATTGCTGTAAGAGTAAGTCTTTGCCTCGATATTCAATGCGGCGGTGAAGGCCGTTACAAATATTAAAGCAATCAGTTTCTTTGTCATCTTGCCCTCCTATGTTTTATTTACACAATGAATAAATGCAAAATGGATGCCAGCCAAAGATAATTTTTCATGAATATTATACATCAGATCGGAGCTGGAACTAAAAAATCGAATAGAATTGTCCTTTATAAATGACAAAATAACTGAATGTGCCATGAACCTGATATAGCTCAATATCTAAAATCCAGTTTTCAATTATAGGTGTCTTCTTAAAGCGAAATTTTTTTAATAAGATATGTAAGATGAGTGTCACCGGATTTGGACACTTTATAAAGATCAAAGAGCGGTTCAGATTGAAGAACAGTTTTTTTAAAATGTTCGATTATGATCAATCCTCGGTTGATTGATCGAGCCTGAGCAAGGAAATCGAGGAGGTGTCCATAGATATCTGCATAATATGGTGGGTCGAAAAAAAGGATATCTGGGGAAATCCCATCGCGGTCGAGACGCGTGAGAGCAGGGATATAATCATCTTCGATCAGCTCAAGCTTATCTTCAAAACCGAGGCTCCTGCAGTTCTCTGTAATCAACCGGCAGTTGAGATGGTTTTTTTCAATCGCTATCACTTTTTCAGCGCCCCTGCTTATGGCCTCCAACCCAACGGCTCCGCTTCCGGCAAAACAATCCAGAAAAGTGGATTTTTCGATACGGGATCGGATGATGTTAAAAAGGGTTTCCCGGGTCTTATCGGATGAAGGTCTGAAATCAGCCTCCCGGGGAATTTTTATTTGCCGACCCTTAGCCTTGCCAGTAATTATTCTCATAATTCGTCAAGAAATTCTAATAACAACAAATTGTAAATAAACAATCTTTTTCGTGCATACAATCTATCACGAAAAAGAGCAGTGACAATAGTTGAAAAAACGGAAGCGGGCATAATAATTGGCACTAAGCTAAGATTTAATAGAGCAAAAGCTGGAATGCTTTTTATGAAATCAAAAAGGGATTTGATATATGAAAGCTTAATAGTTTAATATCTTTCGGGCTTGCTCGTATGAGCATGTCCCGATTTTAGTTGAGATTTTAGAGATGTTCCTTTCTCTTAATGCTAAAATATGGGTGGTTTAAGATGAAAACGAAAGGAACCCTTATATAATTACAGAATGCTCCGCATTTACAGAATGCTCCGCATTTACAGAATGCTCCGCATTTATAGAATGCTCCGCATTTTAACTATAATAGGGACAT
>Ga0315273_10004759_pt1 | contig 16702 bp, 17 predicted proteins | sample YL17G02_0_MG_FD_205753 | JGI IMG/M metagenome (GOLD analysis project Ga0315273, IMG submission 205753) | Sediment microbial communities from Yellowstone Lake, YNP, Wyoming, USA - YL17G02_0 | ecosystem: Environmental > Aquatic > Freshwater > Lake > Sediment | place: USA: Wyoming | collected... | reverse complement strand
TTGTATTGAGAGCCCCCATTACAAGCGCTGCAATGCTTACAAATAATAAAAAGGGGAACATTATTCTTGTGAGAAGGACCGTTAAAGAAAACTTTTCCGGCATAGCGAGAAAACCGGGGGCTATTATAGTAACGATTGCCGGTGTAAAAATAATCCCCAGGACACTTATAAATCCGACAAAAAGCAAAAGGAAGGTAAAGGTGATACCTACTAATTTCTTTGCTTCTTCCTGCCCCGCTTTTGTCCGGTATTCCGTCAGGACGGGGATAAAGGCGGAAGACATAGCGCCTTCGGCGAATAATTCCCTTAAAAGATTGGGGATCCTGAAAGCTACAAAAAAGGTGTCTGCCGTGCCGGTGGCTCCGAAGATTCCCGCGAGGAGCATGTCCTTTACATATCCAAGGATGCGGCTGATAAATGTTGCAACAGACATAAGGCCGGCGGCCTTTGCTATACGACTCTTTTCATCAGCAGGATTCATTGATTAGGGGTCTCTTATCCGGATTGTTGTTTGATTTCTCTGATACGCTCTGTTTCGCCGATCAGTATGACTGCATCACTAATCTCTAGTATCTCATCTTCTGAAGGGTTAAAAAGGTATTTGTCGCCTTTTCTGACGGCAGCCACGGCAAGACCCTTATGATCCAGAAGACCTGACGTTCTCAATGTCTTCCCCATAAATTCAGAATCAACGGTTATAGTCATGTCCTCAACCCTGTAAACATCTTCCTGCCCCTTTAGCATTTTATCAAGAAAGTTGACCGCTTCCGGCCTTATCATCTCCGAGGCCATCCTCAACCCGCCGATGAACAATGGCAGCACGACTCCGTCAGCTCCGGCCTTTCTCATCTTTTCCTTCGATTCATCCACTTCGGCCTTTGCAACAATTTTAAGCCGCGGATTGATTTCTTTTGCGGTGAAGATCAGGAGAAGATTGTCCGCGTCATGCGACAGAGTGCAGAATAAACCTTTGGCATTTTCGGCATTCGCGGCCTTCAGGACGGCGCTGCTGGTAGCGTCTCCTTTTATATTCAGGATATCTTTTTCGCCAAGTTCTTTGCAGACCTCGTCTTTAATATCTATAGCTACAAAACTCCTCTTTGTTTTATACAGTTCATCTATAATATGTCTGCCGATCCTTCCAGTGCCACAGACGATATAATGCCCTTTCAGTTTTGCTATAATCTTCTCCATCTTTCGCCTCCTCAGTAATTCATTTAACTGCCCTTCAACTAAAAAAGCCGTGAAATTTGAAATGCCGTACATGAGTATGCCGGCTCCAAAAAATATCAGGACAATGGTAAATATTCTTCCATGCGCTGATAAAGGGTTTACCTCCATAAAACCGACGGAAGCGATTGTGATGACGGTCATATACAATGCATCGAGGAATCGCCAACCCTCGATCAGCATATATCCGGAGACCCCCCATGCAAAAACAAATAACAGCAGCAACAAAGCTATGAGCAGTCTTCTCGGTATCATTGTGAGGATTATAACAAAAAAGGAAGGGTTAATTGAAAAAATCAGGGGCGCTCCTTTAAAATCTTTACTATGGGCATACTGGATAGAATTGTTGAAGCAAAAAAAGAAAGTCTAAACACGGTTAGGGCTAAAGCGCCTCTGAGAGACCTTAAGCGCGGGATCGGCTACGTTGAAAAACCAAGGGATTTTACGGGCGCTCTTAAAAGAAAGTCCGGAGAAAATATCGGATTGATTGCGGAGATTAAAAGGACTTCACCATCAAAAGGCCTTATACGAAAGGACTTTAATCACATATCCATCGGCAGGATTTATGAGGAAAAGGCGGTTGATGCGGTCTCCGTTCTTACCGAGGAGGATTTTTTTCAGGGAAGCCTTCAATTCATACCTCAGGTCAAACAGGTTCTGACCAAGCCGGTTCTAAGGAAAGATTTCATCTTTGATGAGTACCAGATTTATGAAGCGCGGGCAAACGAAGCGGATGCGGTACTTCTGATAGCTGCCATACTGGGGAAAAATCAGGCAGCGGAATACCTGCATTTGTCTACCGAACTCGGCATGTCCGTATTATTCGAGGTGCATGATCTTAAAGAGCTTGAAACGGCGCTGCTTATAGATTGCCCTATTATCGGCATAAACAACAGAAACCTCAAAACGTTACAGATAGATATTCAGACCACCTTTGACCTGAAAAAAGAGATGCCCCCTCAAAAGATCATCGTCAGCGAAAGCGGGATACGTACGAGGGCGGATGTTCAACTACTCGAAGATGCGGGCATTGATGCGATGCTTATCGGGACCTCTCTCATGGAAGCGGAAGACATCGGCAAGAAAATTGATGAGCTGACCGGTAAAGTATGATAGAATAATCTGTGGGCGTTAAAGTCAAAATTTGCGGTATAACAAACCTTGACGATGCCTCGGCGGCAATCGACTTCGGCGCTGATGCCCTTGGTTTTGTTTTCTTTCCGGAAAGCCCCCGCTATATATCGGACCGGAATGCGGAAGCAATAATAAAAAAACTACCTCCTTTCATAACTACCGTCGGCGTCTTTGTTGATGAAAAGCCTGAACAGATAGAAAAAACGATAGCGCTGACCGGAATCGACGTTGTTCAGTTACATGGCGAAGAGTCCCCTGAAATGTACCTGCATTCAAGACCCGTTATCAAGGCCATCCGGGTAAAATCTCTCGACAGTCTCGACCCGCTCATCAATTTCAAGGATTACGTTTCCGCTTTTCTGCTTGATACCTACACCCCCGACGTATTCGGCGGGACCGGGCGGATATTCAACTGGGAGATTGCAGTGGAAGCAAAACATTTCGGCAGAATCATCCTGGCGGGCGGTTTAAATCCTGACAATATCCCGGAAGCGGTAAAACGCGTACAACCCTACGGCGTAGATGTGAGCAGCGGCGTTGAAGCGGAAAAGGGGAAAAAAGACCTTAATAAGTTGAAACTTTTCATCGAGAGGGCAAAAGCGGCATAAACCAAAAAATCAATTATCATTCGGGCTTCAGCCCGCGATCCTCAGAGCAAATCCTTATAACTGTTTTAACATTCCCTCTGGGATTGAAATCACCAATCACCTCCAGGAATCTCGGTTTTATTTTCATTTCAATTTCAGAAAATATTTTATTGGCAGCCTCTTCGTGAGATATATGAACATCACGATAGGAATTCAAATACAGTTTCAGGGACTTTAACTCAACAATCTTTTTGTCCGGAATATAGTTTATTTTTATCGCTGCAAAATCGGGATACCCTGAACGCGGACATAAGCAGGTGAATTCCATGAAGCTTATATTAATCTCATAATCTCTTTCGGGATTAGGGTTTTTCCATATTTCCAGCGCGGCCTTTTTTATCGCCTTTTCTCCATACTTCATAAGAAAACTCTACCATTGACTTGACTTTATTTTCAAGAAAAATTTATAATTAAGGTTCGTAATTATGGGAACATATACCACATATCATCCACATAACCGGAAACGGAAAAAGACTCATGGCTTTATGGAGAGAATGAGTTCTGCAGGCGGACGCAAGGTTCTTAAGAGGAGAAGGGACAGAGGACGCAAGAAACTTTCCGTCTGATGCGCCTGAAACCCTTGCGCTCTTTAACCAAGAGACGGGAGTTTGATTTAGTCTTTAAGGAAGGGTCAAGCTTAGCTTCAAAAAATCTCGTCATCTACGCAAGGCCTAATGAACTCGGCTTTAGCCGTCTTGGTCTGGCTGTAAGCAAAAAGATCGGCAAGGCCGTCGCCAGAAACAGGATAAAACGCCTTTTAAGAGAAGCCATGAGAACAATGTCAGGGGATATTCCTCTGCCTTATGATTTCGTGTTCGTCGCCAGAAAATTGTCGGCAGACAGCGTTATGGACGACTTTATGCGGGATATTAAAAGGTTTTTATCAAGGCTGACAAATGAGAAACATCCTGATATTGCTAATAAAAGCATATAGATATTTCTTTTCTCCATTGCTGCCCATGAGTTGCCGGTTTATCCCATCATGCTCCGAGTATTCAATTGATGCGATAAAAAAGTACGGTCCCTTTAAAGGCATCTATCTTTCACTAAGGAGGATACTGAGGTGTCACCCCTTCCATTCGGGCGGGTATGACCCTGTAAAATAATATGGAAAAGAGAGCGCTTATTGCCGTTGCTATTTCCTTTGTAATCCTCCTCGTATACCAGTATTTTCTTGTCCCGCCGGCGCCACAAAAAGCGCCGCAACAGCCTAAAGTTGAAGAACAGGCAAAACCTGCCGCTGAAGAAGCAAAAGGGGCTCCCGTTGCAATAACCCCTAAAACCACATCTGAAGAAAAAGGAATAAATGTTGAGACCGAATTATACTCGGCTGTATTTACCTCAAAAGGCGCCACGGTTAAACATTTTGAGCTGAAAAAATATAAGGACAATGATGGGAAAAATGTTACTCTTCTTCAGACAAGCGGCATAATCCCTCCTATGGGAATCGGGTCCAAAGAGGATTTTGAGCTGTCGGAAGTTAATTTCCATACCGTTGGTCGGGAAGTAAACCTCGACAAAAATAACAAATCCGGATCACTGATATTTGAATATGCCGGTTCAGGTCTTGCCGTCAGAAGGACATATACTTTTTATAATGACAGCTACAGGATTGACCTGAAAGATGAACTTTCCGGAGCCCCTGAATACTGGATTACGGTCGGGACCGATTTCGGTATCCATGACAGGAAAGACGCCTCCGTGCACACCGGTCCGGTGCTTCTTAAGGACACCGACAGGCTCGAATTTGCCGCCAAGGACCTGAACGAACCAAAAACTTTTAAAGAACAGATTAAATGGATCGCCCAGGAAGACAAGTATTTCTTTGCTTCAATTGTCCCGCAGAACGCAATGGAAGAGATAAAAGTCTGGAAGGCAAAAGATTCCCCGGTAATCGCGCTGAAAGGCAAGCCCGGGGTAAACAGCTTTATCCTGTATGCCGGACCTAAAGAATATGATATATTGAAAACTCTTAATGTCGGCCTTGAGCATATTATTGATTTCGGATTCTTCTCGATATTGGCCGTGCCTTTATTCTGGTTGCTGAAACTCTTCTATGGCCTGATAGGCAATTACGGCTGGGCAATCATGCTCCTTACAATCGTTACAAGAATTCCATTCATCCCTTTAATCAATAAAAGCCAAAAGTCCATGAAGAAAATGCAGGAAGTCCAGCCGCGGCTGGCGGAGATACGGGAAAAATATAAAAAAGATCCGCAGAGGATGCAAAAAGAGATGATGGAGATATACAAAACACACAAGGTAAACCCCATTGGAGGCTGCCTTCCCATGCTTTTGCAAATACCCGTATTTTTTGCTCTCTATAAAATATTGCTTATAACCATTGAACTCAGAAGCGCTCCATTTATGCTCTGGATAAAGGACTTATCAGCGCCTGACACGTTATTCGGACATCTCCCTGCAGTGTTGCCTTTAATAGGCGGGTTCGCAGTTGGTCCCCTGCCTATTGTCATGGGGGCTACCATGATAATCCAGCAGAAGATGACGCCGACCTCACTTGACCCGATGCAGAACAAGATGATGATGTTCATGCCCGTTATCTTTACTTTCCTCTTCCTGAATTTTGCATCCGGACTTGTCCTGTACTGGCTCGTAAACAATATTTTCAGCATCAGCCAGCAGTTTTACGTAAACCGGAAAGTCGCCAAAAAAGCGGCGTAAATCCTTTTTCCAATTTGCGCGTCGGCCTGTCTAAGTTATACTATCCATATGTTCATGGATGATACCATAGCGGCAATCTCCACACCTCTGGGTGAAGGAGGGATAGGTATTGTCCGGTTAAGCGGGAAAGATTCCATTCGGATTTCAGATTCCATCTTCCATTCTCCAAAGGATAAAACACTCGCGGGTTCAAAGTCTCATCGGGTTTTGTATGGACATATATTCGATCCGCATTCCGGCCTGAATATTGACGAGGTCCTTATCACGGTTATGCGGGCCCCGCATTCATATACCAGAGAAGACATCATAGAGATAAACTGCCACGGCGGCATGATCACCCTGCGGAAAACCCTTGAGCTTGTCCTGCAGCATGGGGCCAGGCTTGCAGAGCCGGGCGAGTTTACCAAAAGGGCTTTCCTCAACGGCAGGCTCGATTTAAGCCGGGCTGAGGCGGTACTTGACCTGATACGCTCAAAGACCGATGAAAGCCGGCGGATAGCCCTTGAACAGCTTCAGGGAGTCTTATTCTCAAAGATCACATATCTGAGAGACGGGCTTACTGACATATGCGTCCGGATTGAAGCCCATATTGATTTCCCTGAAGATGAAATCGAAACGGCGTCTATTCAGGAATTATCGGATGCGATGAGGCTTGTTAAGAATGATCTGCATAGTCTTCTAAAGACATATGAGGAAGCAAAATTCTTCAGAGAAGGACTTTCAACAGCGATTGTCGGAAGGCCTAATGTCGGGAAATCCTCTCTCCTTAATGCCCTCCTGCAAAGAGACCGGGCTATTGTGACTGAAACTCCGGGTACTACAAGGGATATTTTAGAAGAATATCTGAATATTGAGGGGTTACCTCTGCGGATTATGGATACCGCAGGGATACGGCAGGTAGAAGACCTTGCCGAAAAGGAAGGCGTTAGAAGAAGCATTAAAAGCATAGAGAATGCCGATCTTGTCATTGCAATATTCGACGGCAGCGCACCTCTGAGAGAAGAAGATTTTGAGGTTATGGAAAAAGTTAAGAACAAAAATACGATTTACATCCTGAATAAGAGCGACCTCCCGGTTATTGCAGACCGAAATTCATCCCTCGTCCCTCATCCCTCATCCTTTTTAAGGATTTCCGCAACAAGGGGAGACGGCATCGAAGAACTGAAAGATAAGATAGTTGATTCCTGTCTCAAAGACTGGAAAGAGGAGAGGGAGGGACTCGTTATATCAAACCTGAGGCATAAGACTTCGATAGGACATGCCGCAGTATCTCTTGAAAAGGCAATGAAGGCGTTAACAGAGGACCAACCCCTCGAAATCATTGCAATTGAGCTGAGAAATTCCCTGGACAGTCTCGGAGAGATTGTCGGCTCGGTAACAACAGAGGATATTCTGAATAAAATATTCAGCGATTTCTGTATCGGCAAGTAAAAATATTTCGATAAGAAACGTCCTGCTTTTTCTGCCATTGCAAATTTAGAAAGGCAACAGGTAAAATTTATAGTTCATTGTCTCGAAGAGGAGTCATCATAGAGTGTGATGGTACCAGGCAATTTCAGGTCACAAAGTGTTTACTTCCATAACTCTCTTTGTTTTATAGTTCTTATTTTTTTATTTGTTTAGGATTTCGATGTTAGAGTTTTGTCTGTTGTTTAGACAGTGCCGGTGTGGTGGAATTGGCAGACGCGCCGGACTCAAAATCCGGTGGGGGCAACTCCGTGTGGGTTCAACTCCCACCACCGGCACCATTTAGCCTACATCTCCAAAAACTGTTTCCAGTTCATAACAAGTATATTCCCAAGTCTGTAAGGCTCATCAGCATTGCATACGACGTAACACGGCACATCCGGATAGTCTTGCTGAAAAGATTTCAGCCAGGTAAGCTGTGCTGTGGTAATTGTCCTGGACCATTTGATTTCATAAGCGCCGGAGAGCTTTCCTGATTGCTCCATCAGCAGGTCAACCTCTGCTCCGGTGTTTGTCCGCCAGTAGTACAGATTGGTCAGCTTCTGCGATGTCTTTATCCGTTTTATTGTTTCTATGATGATAAACTGCTCAAATAATCTGCCAAGGAGATACGGGTCTGAAATGGCACGATCATAACTGTTAATGTAAAAATGTAAAGTAAATTTACATTTACGTCAAGAGATTGCACGGATGAATTCTATTTTCTTATCAAACACTGCTGGAATGTTTGAACAATTCTCGCTGAAGCTGATTCGCTGAGTTGGGGAATCAGTAAAGGTCTCAGGCCAAGAGGTTGAGCCGGTAGGTGCTCCATTTTTTACAATTAGAACATCTCCCCGACCACTCGGAGGAGATATATCCGCAGTCTTCACAGACATATGACAGGCTGAAGGCGCATTCATGGGACTCCAATGCCCTCTTGAATTCATGTACAGCCTTATCTATCTGGTTCCGCTTCATATAGAGGTTGCCCATAAGCTGATGCATAGCCGGATTGGCGGTGCCTGCTATATCAATGGAAGTCATGGTTTCAAAGGCGTCATCGATCATTTCAAGCCTGAAATAAAGTCTTCCCAAAAAAAACTTAATAAGCTGGTCCTGGGGATTTCTTGATATTTTGTTTTTATATATTCTTATAAGTCTGAGGGGTTCGCCTACGCTTATCAGCATGTCTTCAAGCCTCAGGAGAACGATCATGGACGAGGTCTGTTCATAGGCTTTTTCAAGCAGATTGATAGCCTCTTCCGCCTCGCCTTCCTGTAAAAGCACTTCTGCAAGCCCGAGGTTCGCCGGGATTAAATCCTTTTCTAATCTCAGGACGGTCCTGAAAGCCTTTTTGGCCTTTTCAAGGTCTCCGTTTTCGAGGCTGTACCTGCCATACTCATATTTATAGCCGACAAGGTTTTGCCTCTCCCGTATTTTGTCCTTTTCAGCATGTTCATTCTTCAGGATTGTCTTTTGAGCAAGGACAAGATCGTCCCACTTTTCCTGTTTTTCGAAGATGTCCCTCTTTTTATATAAAGCGGTAAGGTTTTCATCGTCCAGGTCGAGGATTTCCTCAATATACCTGAGGGCGTCGGCAAGCCTGCCGGTCTTTTCCATGAGACCTTCAAGGGACAAAAGCACATCGATATTCCTCGGATTCAGGTCTCTTGCCTGCTGATAATACTCACGGGCCTTTTGATAATCTTCCTCCGACGCCGCTATATCCCCGAGTTGCAATAACGCATTAAGATGCTCGGGGTCTTCTTTTAGTATCTCTTTTAGCAGATCTCTTGCCTGGGTCCTGTTATGATGCGCAAAGATATAGTTCAATGCCTTTGAGTACAAGTCCTGGATCTTTGCATCCTTTTTCTGCTTTTTCTGATACTGATAGGAATCCACATATCTTCTTGTGTCTCTTACCATAAAAAATAAAAGCATGGCAAAGGCGCCTGCAGCAATTGAAATCAGGATAAGAGCTATGGCAGGGGTTTCATATGCCTGGCCAAAAGGTATCTTGACCACTGTAATGTTTTGATTGAAAATAGCAAATAAGCCGAGGATTGCAAGGAATACGATGAATAAAAATACGCTTAGCTTACTCATGGATACAGCTATTACTCCACCGGAATTCTTTTAGCATCGATCCACAGTTTCTCAAGTTCATAGAATGTCCTTGTTTCCTCTTCAAAGATGTGGATAATAACGTCTCCGTAGTCTACGAGTACCCAGTGGCTGTAAGTCATACCTTCGACCCCCCGGGGACTAATACCCGCCTCTTTCATTTTTACTACTATCTGCTCCTGGATTGCTTTTACCTGTGTGGTGCTTTGTCCCGAACAGATTACAAAATAATCTGCAATGGTAGTCAGGCCTTGTAAATCGAGGATAAGGACGTCTTTTGCTTTTTTGTCTAATGCCGCCCTTGCTGCCGCAAGGGACTTATCTATACTTTCTAAAGTTTTTCCCTCCCTTCAAATGGAAATTATATATAGTTAAAAGGTTTAAAGTTTAAAAATCAGTATCCCAAATTTCAGCTTTTATATACCTTCTTTCTAATTATATAGGATTGGACTGCCGCCGGCAACAGATATTTTATGCTTTTCCCATCTTTTAAAGCATTTCTGATATTGGTTGACGATATCCCAATAGGTGTAATTCCGAGAAGGACCGTCTCCTTGCCGCTTTCTAATGCTGTTGCATAAACATCTTGTTTTAAGTCATCAATCCTTTTTAGGGTATGCCGGTTTGTCTTTCTTATATAAGGCGACAGCCTTAAATCCGCAAACCTGGACCCCGGTCTGGAAATGATGACAAAATTGGCAAGGGCAATCAGCCGCTCGGGATGCCGCCAGTTCGGAATATCGAGGAAGGCGTCTATTCCGAGGATCAGGTAAAACTCCCTGGAAGGATATGCCTTTTTCAATTCCTCTATTGTCTTTACGGTATAAGACTTTCCTGCACGCTTTGTTTCAATATCGGAAATCTCAAAAAAAGGATTATCAAGAATTGCAAGCCTCGCCATCTCGAATCGATGCGCGGCAACTGCAATATCTTTTGTTTTAAGGGGAGGCTTGCCTGACGGGATAAAAAGTATCCTGTCAAACCCAAGTTTCTCCCGGACTTCTTCCGCGGCCCTCAGATGTCCATTATGTATAGGGTTAAAAGTCCCGCCAAAGACGCCGACCTTCAATACATTATTCCCTTAGCTGCCCATTGCCGAGTACTATGAACTTGGTACAGGTAAGCTCTTCGAGTCCCATAGGACCCCGTGCATGTATTTTATCGGTAGAGATGCCTATCTCGGCGCCGAGGCCGAACTGGAAGCCGTCGTTTAATCTTGTAGAGGCGTTGACAAACACTGCCGAGGAATCGACCTCCTTAAGAAACCGCATTGCCTTATCATAGTCCTTTGTCACAATAGCATCAGAATGGGCGGAACTGTATTTTGCTATATGCGTCATTGCTTCCTCTATACCATTGACTACTCTGACGTTCACAATCAGGTCAAGGTATTCTCTGTAAAAGTCCTCTTCCTGCGCCTTTTCAAGAGATGCGTCCATCTTCCTTGTCAGAGGACATCCCTTTATTTTCACGCCTGCTTTTTTGAAGCGCTTTATCATGGAGGGCAGAAATGCCTTTGCAATCTTTTTATCAACAAGCATCGTCTCCATCGCATTGCAGGTGCCCGGTCGCTGGACTTTTGCATTGAAACATATGTCTTCAGCCATCTTGAAATCCGCATCCATGTCAACAAAGATATGGCAAACGCCTTTGTAATGCTTGAGTACGGGGATCCTCGAATTCTCGGCGACCGCTCTGATCAAAGACTCTCCTCCCCTCGGGATTATAAGATCGACTATGCCCTCGAGCTTGAGCATTTCCATAATCGCTTGCCTGTCAGGAGTATCGATAAAAGTTACTATACCCTCATGAAGGCCTTCTTTTTTTGCAGCCTCCTTAAGGACCTTGACAATGGCTTTGTTTGAATTGATTGCCTCGGACCCGCCCCGGAGGATAACGGCATTGCCTGCCTTCATACAGAGGCTTGCCGCATCCGCCGTAACATTCGGTCTTGATTCGTAAATGATACCGATAACACCAATAGGGACGCGCATCTTTCCGACAGTCATCCCGTTAGGCCTCTGCCGCATCCTGATTATTTCACCTACCGGGTCTGGAAGGGCTGCGACTTCAATCAGTCCGGCGGCCATTTCATTGACACGCTTTTCGTTTAAAGTAAGCCTGTCGATCAATGCCTTTGAAAGCCCTTTGCCTTCCGCGTATTTGATATCTTTCTTATTTTCTGAAATCAGGTCCTTCGATCTTTTCTTTAATGCCTCAGCCATTCCGATCAAGGCGGCATTTTTCTGTTTTGATGACGCCTTGGCCAAAGCCCTCGCCCCTTCCTTTGCCTCCAATGCTTTATTGAGAACAAACGCCTTTATGTCCATGACTAACCTCCGTTTATCAGTCTTTTTAGAATTATACACAAAACAGACAATTCAGACCATAAGCCGGGGTGGTTCGTTCTCTTCGTAGGGGCGTATTGCAATACGCCCCTGCATGATGTAAAACTCACGCCGGATATCGTCTTTACAACGCTCCATGATAATCACATTTTTCGTCCAGCTGATTTCTCGCACTAATGGCGCGAGTTTTTTATTTTCCTGATAGGTAATGTGGAAATTTCGCATTCTCCAGAGATTGGCGCTGGAAAATCCCTGTATTCCCGGAAACTCCTTTTGCAGGTCTCCTGCTAAAGTTTCCACTATCGATTTCCCCCAGCCAAGCTTTTCCTGCTTTGCCGTTATCGATTTACCGATGTCCCAATACAGATTAATAAGTTCCTTATTTACGGATTTCAGCGCATCATACCGGGCTTTATGTATGCGCTCTTTTATCTTTTTGAAAAATGTCTTGTATTCGGCGAGCACTATAACTGACATTCATTTCCTCCCTTCAACCATTGCAATCTCACCAGGCTTTATTTTAGACCAGAAGCCGAGTTGATCGAGGTCATTTCCTCCCTTCTGCAATCTCAATATCCTGCCTCTCAGATAATATTCCGGCTCTTTTTATGGAAGAGGTGTTAGCAGCGCGGTTTACCTCTTCCACAGCAATGAGTTTATCTTTAACGGTGGGGACTCGGGGTGGGGACTCGGGGTCAGATTTGTTTATTGACTTTTCCCATGTATTTCCATCGTTAATCAGCATATTTGTCAATATACCGTAATTATTTAGTAGCAGGTATTAGAAACGGTTTTGTTTTTAGGTACACGGAAACCTTTGTGAACATGCTACTCAAATTGCATAACTCTTGAGAGGAGCTAAGAGAGTAACTGAATAAAGGGAAAAATGGCGCGGAATATGAAGAGTAATAGAAACAAGACAGGTCGATTTAACCAAGCTTGATGGGAAGAAGGGCAAAGAATATATCCGGCAAAGACAGGCGAGATGCCTGCGCAGTCTGGGAATTTATTTTTAAAAGTTATTTTGATATAATTATGATCAGTAATTGTTTTTGTAGAGACGCATGGGTACAGGTAGATTTGCAATGAATTCATGGGGTGTATTGTTTTTGTGACAATATACCTCAACATTAAAGGAGGGCTTATGATTATGGATATGCGTAAATCATGGAGTGTTCTTTCACTGGCAATATGTTTCACGCTCGTGTTTTCAGTGCTTGCTACGATGTCCTACGCAAAGACAAAGGAAGAAATTAACGCAAGCGTCAATGCGGCAATGGACCGTTTCAAGAAAGATGTTAAGGGAGGCACTGAATATCTCAAAGGCGCAAAGGCCGTGCTCGTTATGCCTAACATTACTAAAGCAGGTTTTGTGCTTGGAGGGAAGTATGGTCAGGGTGCCCTGCTGGTTGGGGGCAAGACAAATGGCTACTATAGCCTTGCTGAAGGCTCGGTCGGATGGCAGATCGGCGCTATGAAGTACGATATGGTAATACTCTTTATGACCGATGAAGCGATGAAAAAGTTCCGCACCAGCGAAGGCTGGGAGGCTGGCGTTGACGCCGAGGTCACCATTATAGATGCGGGGGCTGATGTCTCTGTCGAGACTCTGCGCAGCCAACACCCGGTTGCAGGTTTTATGTTTGATCAAAAAGGTTTGATGGGAGGTCTGTCTGTCAAGGGAGCAAAGTTCAGCAAGATAACCCCTGATTAATATTCGAGTCGCACTGGAGAGTTAAGCTATATGAAGTTCAAGAGATGCGATTTACCAATAAAACGTTATAGTTCCCTGACTCAATTTCTTTCAAAGTAATAAAGTGAGAGTCAAATTCTTCTCGCATATTATCAACACCGTTAGCCTCAAATGTCATCTTGTCGACATTTATGCCGACAAGGACTCTTATTTTCTCTATTGTTTCAAAGGAGTTGTACAGTCTGAAAAAGCCGCTTGTCCGGAAATAGCCGACGAGGATATCAAAAAACTGGACGTCTTTCAGGGTCTTCTTGAATCTGTCAAGGATGGCAGCGCCCGGTTCGTTCGTGAAAAAGGTCAGATCGTTATAAATTTTATCTTCTGCTTTCATAGTCTCTTGCAGAAAGCTGAGATTTCATAATTTTCCACGGACAGCTTCCCATAGTTCAATTATCCGTAACAGTATATCAAATTTCAGGGATATTTTAGCGAGTCAGGCGCGGAACTTCTCCAGTCTTCTTTAAGGTCCTTTGCTTACCCGCCGGATTTGGGTTAAAATGTCATATGCCGCTGATAAAAATCCTTCCTCCTGATTTAAGGAACAAGATTGCAGCAGGGGAGGTCGTGGAAAGACCTGCTTCAGTCGTTAAGGAACTCATAGAGAACTCCATAGATGCGGGGAGTACGGATATAAGCATAGACGTTCTCTATGGAGGTAAACGTCTCATGAGAGTGTCCGACAACGGGTCCGGTATGGACAGGGAAGATGCGCTCCTCTGCTTTGAAAGTCATGCCACAAGCAAGCTTTCCACTGAAGATGATTTGTTCAATATCAAAACAATGGGCTTCAGGGGCGAGGCCCTCCCTTCCATTGCATCCATCTCCAAAGTGAAGATCATCACGGGATTGAAAGACTCTGTCAGCGGAATATCCGTTGAAATAGCAGGGGGCGAGGTAAAAGAGATTAAAGATTCGCCTTCGGCAGGGACGTCCATTGAGGTAAGGGACATATTCTTCAACACCCCTGCAAGAAAAAAGTTCATGAAATCGAACAACACCGAGCTTTTTCATATAATAGATACCGTTACAAAAGAGGCCCTGTCTCACCCCCATATAGGCTTCAGGCTTATAACGGACAACAGGGAAACCATAAACCTTCCGGCAGCTTCAGGCGTGAAAGAACGTATTCTACAGGTTTACGGTGATGAGTTCCTGAACGGGCTGATAGAGGTCTCTGCAGGTATAGAAGGCGTCACGATGACCGCCTTTGTCTCAAAAACCGATAACTTCAGGAATATGAAATCCCATCAGTTCATCTTTATAAATTCGAGGCCCGTAAAAGACTATGCCATTTCTTCAGCAGTATATAAAGCATATGAGGGGATTCTTCCCCACGACCGGCATCCCGTCTTCTTTGTCTGTCTTGAAATTGACCCCCGTAAAGTGGATTTCAACGTCCATCCGGCAAAGCGTGAGGTAAGGTTTGAAGATAAAGAACCTGTTTATCGTCTGGTATCCGCAAGCATCGGCGAAGCGGTGAGAGGCAACAGGGTTGAATATACCGGGCAGTTTCTTGAACCGGCTGATACGTGTTCTTCCAAACCGTTCCCGGCAGAGTATTCGTCTTTTCAACCGTCGTCCTTTGTCCCACAAACTCAAATGATCGCCGAACCGCTGGATTTTCCTTATACGCCGTCGATACCGTTCATCTATCTCGGAGACACCTTCGTCGCTATGTCCGGCAAAGGCGGTCTAACATTAATAGACCACCACGCCGCCCATGAAAGGGTCCTCTATGAAAGATTCCTCAAAGGCATAAACCTGAATGCCCACCAGCTCCTGTTCCCAAGACAGGTAAAGTTATCTCACAATGAATACAGAGTCATCCTTGAAAACAACAATCTTCTCGCGGATTTCGGCATTGAGGCAGACGATTTCGGACATGATACGGTCATTGTCCGCTCACTGCCGGATGCTCTGGAAGAGGCCGATCTGAGGGGGATCCTCTCTGATATAGCCTCGTGCATCCGCGAAGGCATTGCTCCCGACAAATCCCTCAAAGAAGCCCTTGCCGCACGTATTGCCTGCCACAGTTCGGTACGAGGGAAACGGATATTAAATCAGGAAGCGGTCTCCGCACTAATTGCCGACCTTGAAAAGACCGCTCACCCCGACCAGTGCCCCCATGGAAGACCCACAAGACTTTTCTTTTCCTTAGACGATCTGAAGAAGATGTTCAAACGGAAATGAACAAGGTCATTATAATCCTCGGCCCAACCGGCGTCGGGAAGACAGGCGTCTCGCTCCTGCTTGCAAAAAAGCTTGGTACGGATATAATCAGCGCCGATTCCATGCAGATTTACAGGCATATGGATATCGGAACTGCAAAACCGACTCCCGATGAAAGGGCCATGGTAAAACATCACATGATAGATATAGTTGGACCCCGGGAGTCTTATAGTACGGGTAAATATATTGATGCGGTTGTTCCCATTATTGAAGGGCTTCACCGGAAAGGGAAAATCCCGATTGTTGTGGGAGGCACAGGTTTGTATATCAAGGCAATGACACGGGGTATTTTCAGCGGACCTTCCGCAGACTGGTCATTGCGGGAAAGTCTGCTCGACAGAGAAAAGGCTGAAAACGGCTCGCTTTATATGTATCTCGGAGAGCTTGACCCCGAGGCTGCAGGGAAGATAACGCCGAATGATACAAGAAGGATTATAAGGGCACTGGAGGTTTCCCTGAAAAGCGCCTCGAACATTTCCGATATGCAGAAACGGTTTACACAGCCGCTTCCTTACGAATTCATTAAGATCGGCCTCTCAAGAGACAGAAAAGAGCTTTACAGCCTTATAGAGAAGCGTGTCGATGAAATGATAGCGAACGGCCTTGAGGAAGAGGTGAAAAATGTTTTACACCTGATAGAAGCCTCCTCCGTGTCTCCGTTGCCTTCGATGCAGGCTATCGGTTACAAAGAGATCGCAATGTATCTTCAGGGCGGGATTCCCCGCGATGAAGCTGTCAGACTCATAAAGCGGGGATCTAAAAGATATGCCAAGAGACAATTCACATGGTTCAGGAAAGAAGAGGGCATTTCCTGGGTCGATATAACGGGAATCTCCGACAATTCGCTAATCCTTGATCGTGTTTGTGATATTATAGAAACCGGGTATAACATGCAAATCTCCTGAAAGCCTTGCAATATTGAGAGAAATAATTTATGTTAGAATGAAACTACTTAAAGGAGCGCATGTATGAGCAATCCCACAAAAAGTCTGAACCTTCAGGACACCTATCTGAACCAGTTAAGAAGGGACAAGACTCCTGTAATCATTTATCTTACTAACGGTGTAAGGTTGAAAGGCATGATAAAAGGGTTTGATAATTTCGTA
>Ga0315273_10004758_pt1 | contig 16704 bp, 32 predicted proteins | sample YL17G02_0_MG_FD_205753 | JGI IMG/M metagenome (GOLD analysis project Ga0315273, IMG submission 205753) | Sediment microbial communities from Yellowstone Lake, YNP, Wyoming, USA - YL17G02_0 | ecosystem: Environmental > Aquatic > Freshwater > Lake > Sediment | place: USA: Wyoming | collected... | reverse complement strand
CGTGAGGGACGTATTCAGTCGCGCAGAATTCGCAGAAATTCAGCCCGCGTCGTGGTGCTGCTTCTGGATCGCCGACCATGAACTCGAGGCGCTTTCTCGACTCGAAGGCCTCGGCGTCTCTCTTGCTCCCGCTGACCACCCAATCCTGCTTGATCCCCTTGTGGAAGATCCGCACCCTCCAGGTGTTTCTCTCTCTGTGCTGGTAGACTGGCATCTGACTCCTCCGGTGGAGTGCAACAGAACAGTGTAGCAAGCCCCGAGCGAGGAATCCGCCACTGCCTTCCAACCTTCCGTGCTCCCTCGATATCTCCTCGCGCGCACAGTGTCAGAACGGTCCTCCGGGGAACCTGGAGGTATGCGGCGACCTGGCTAGGCGTCAAGATTTCAGTCATGACTTTTGCTCACGGGCCATCTGGCGCAGTCGCAGCGCGAAGGTAGAGAGAAGGTTCGCCGTCACGACAAGGTCGGCATCGAGGTAGACCTCCAGCGCTCCCAACGCCGCGACGAGAGGGCGTTGCGCTGATGTCTGCTCCATGATGTCGATCAGATCGGCGAGCGCTTGACGCCCCTCATCGAGTTTCTCGTCCTCGTCGAGCTCCTCCTCGAGGATGCTATTGATCCAATTTCGGCGAAGCTCATTGACACGTTCGATGCACATTATTTGAGCTCCAGCACTCCCCGGATGTCATCCCCCCGTGGAGTCTTCTCCCGCAGCGCACGGATGTCCACCATCTCCACCTTGCGCCCCCTGATGACCTGCTCCGGCGCGGCGCAACCCCACCAGCACTCACAGCCCCAGACCACTGCGCCGCTATCGAGGAGGATCTTCGGGTTGGTGTGCCCACATTCTCGGATGGCATGGGCGATCCATCCTTGCGGTGCATCGGGACCGTCGGCCGGCGGAACCTCATCGCCGATGTAGACCCCCTCGCCGAACGCGCGCACGATATCATCGTCGGCATCTTGGATCGCAAAGACCCGCGTGCCCGGTGTACGTACCATCTAGCCCTCCTTCTTGCGGTGCTGGTCCGCGTTCGGGCACGTCGCGAAGTGATTGCGATGCACGCGCACCTGGCGGCAGTGCGGTTGCCCATGCTTCAGGTACACCCATGAGAGGGTCTCACTCTTCGAGTCGAGCGGGGTGGACTTTCCCGCTGCGGACTCCGCCCAGATGATGCTCGCCCCGCACGTCTTACACGCCTTCGTCTCCACGATGTCCTGCCCTTTCCTCTCGGTGCAGAATCGACGAGGGAAAAAGTCGCAGGTGTCATCCTGCGATGACTTCCCTATGATTTTTTCGCACCAGACGTGATGGACGCAATCACGGCAGGTGTACCCCACGGGGAGGCACATGCACGTCTCGGGAGTGCACGACTTATCAGCGCAGCACCCCGTCATGCTCGCCTCATTTCGCGCAGCATGAAGAACCCGTCGAAATCGGGGCACTCCTCGACGAGCTTGCGGGCATAGAGCGCGATATAGTCGTTGTTGATCTTGAAGTCATCGCCCACGGTGCGGAGATCCTCCTCCCAGCGGATGACGTTCACGATGGTCCACGCGCTGTATTTGTTCCGCCCGGTGTTTTGGATCTTGCGCGCGTAGGCCTTGAAGAGACGGTACACGAGGGGGTTAGCCTGGTCGAATTCGGCGAACCTGGTCTCAAGGTCGTTGAGCTGCATGCGTTGTCCCCTTTCTCGTCGAGCTTTGTCGATGTAGTAGCGCGCCTCGTCGGGCGGGAGATCCGAGACGTACTCAGCCTCTTCGATGTCGTCATCGGTCTCCATCGGGGGCCGCCGTCGGAGTCGAACCGACGCTAATCCGTTGCGGCCTTTCGCGCCATAGGCGCCCATGCCTTGCCGTGCCCCGCCCGGCCGGGCCTTGCCGCGCCCCGCCTGGCCTTGCCAGAGTGCTCGCCGCAGGAGTCGAACCTGCGCATACCATTGCGAGCATTGCGCCATAGGCGCCCGTGCCTTGCCTTGCCCAGCCCAGCCAGGCCGCGCCCTGCCCTGCCTCGCCAGAGTGCTCGCCGCAGGAGTCGAACCTGCGCATACCATTGCGAGCATTGCGCCATAGGCGCCCATGCCTTGCCTTGCCTCGCCGTGCCCCGCCGTGCCCCGCCTTGCCCTGCCTGGCCAGAGTGCTGCCCGTCGGAGTTGCACCGACGTAACGCGCTTCACACGCCTAGCAGCTTGTTGCTACTTCAACTTCTTCAACTCGACGGTGAACCTTCCATATGCGCCGGGCTTCTTGCAGCTCGGCCGCCAATCGCAGATGCCCGCATCCATGCCCGCATCATGGAAGAAACGGCGAACAAGGGTCTCATTCAAACCGTCGGATTCTGAGAAACGGAAAACACCTTGAACCCTCCATCCGGGTGCAAATCGAGGGCGCACTCGGACGTGTCGCTTGTTCTGGATTACGCATCGCTTGGGCCACAACTCAAATTTCAACTTCGTCACGGCTGCGCGCTGCTGAGCGAACGTGCCATCAATGGCCTCGATCTGCTCTTGCGTGATCGGCTTCCCTCCGGCGGGGTACAAGACAAGGGAGGGTTTGTCCCATCGGAGATACATCGCATCGGACTTATAGGAGGCCTTCCCCTTCTTGATGCGACCAGCCGCCCACGCGAGCGCCGCCGAGATATTCTCCGTCGGTATCACGAGGACAGATTCACTCTCTGGCGCATCGAAGTAACAATAACCTTTCCACTTGTCCGCCGGGCATCGGTCATCGCCAGCCCTGCCGTCCTGCTTCCGGGCTTTGGGCCTATCGAGATCCTCGTCGGAGTCTAGTGCATCATTGTGCATGAGTACCGACGTGATCCCCGTGAGCGTTACCTGATACGTACTATCACCCGTTGACATGTTGCCTCCTATCGGTCGTTCGTCGTTGTGGGTTCATGTTCCGCGCCATAGGCGCCCGTGCCTTGCCTTGCCTTGCCAAGCCGCGCCACGCCGCGCCATGCCTCGCCAGAGTGCTCGCCGCAGGAGTCGAACCTGCGCATACCATTGCGAGCATTGCGCCATAGGCGCCCATGCCTTGCCCCGCCCGGCCCGGCCCTGCCGAGCCCCGCCTCGCCAGAGTGCTCGCCGCAGGAGTCGAACCTGCGCATACCATTGCGAGCATTGCGCCATAGGCGCCCATGCCTTGCCGTGCCGCGCCCTGCCTTGCCGCGCCCTGCCTTGCCGCGCCGGGCCGTGCCTGGCCGCTAACCTTCTACATGCTCCTCAGAGAACAGCGCATTACTATGCTCGACGGTCCTCAAGTATCTCCTCGTCGGAGCTTCAAGCATGCGCTGATGACTTACCAGTTCGGAAGCCGCGTTCATGGACGCATGCTCATTGAACCGACGAACCAGGGGCGGAACCTTGTTGACATCCACCCCGGCACGCTCAGTGATCTCTTTCCCAAGGTCACGCTTGCGATGCTCGATACGGCGCACATCGAGCGCCTGCCCCTTGTCATCCATGACGAGAAACCCCCATTTCTTGATGCGATAGAGTTTCTTTCCCTGACGCAACGCCGCCTTGCGTGCCCGGTCTTGAGCCCACTTGAGACAAAACCTCGGAGCCGCAATCTCCATGAGATTCTCGTCGGAGATTTGCTCGCCCTTCGGCGTTAACTCCACAAGCGAATCAACCTCGATACTCTCAGCACTCGGCGCGAATTCAGGTTGCATCATTCATCTCCATGTTGCGCCATAAGCGCCCTCGCCGCGCCATGCCGAGCCTGGCCTTGCCTGGCCTTGCCCTGCCCGGCCACGCCCTAAACATCGGTGGGCGTGCGAGGACTCGAACCTCGCTCGTCGGAGACTTAACTCCGACTTACCCGCTCGTCTCGACTACCCTTCTTAGGCGCCTTCACGGGAGAAGTCAGACGAGACCGCCCCTTCACTCTCGACCCTACTATGCCAATCTCGCCCTCGTCGTCTCCATATTCAACAGAGAGGATAGCGCCACAACAAGGGCAGTGACTTTTTACGATCACTTCGCCAGGCTCATGTGTTTCTTTTCGTCTCAAACCCGAAACCCCGCCGCATTCGGGTCATCATAATTCAAGTCGTCAAACATCCCGATACCCCGCACCCTGGATATTTAGGATCTCGTCAAGAGCCTCGACGAGTGCGCCGACCATCTCATGGCTCGCCCATGTCTTATGGGAGACTTGGACAATCCAATCTATGACCTCGAAGGAGCTGTAACAGTGCTCGATGTCCACCCAGTACGTCCCATCACTGAGGGCTCCGTTGGTTTCGAGCTTCCAGGCCCCCCACGTCCGACCAGCATACCGGTTGATCCTCTTTTGCAAGTATGCTTTCGAGATTCTCTTCGATGCAGTCGCCATGATTCGCCCTAACAGCCTGGTACAGAATGCTCGCATGCGGATCCTTTTACATGTGCACGATCGGTCTTGCTCGTTTCGTCTTCGCCCCGGTTCTTGCCCGCGGTCTCATTCGCGAACGATCCCGAGGTAGAGTGGTGTGGCTCGTCGCTCGGGAATGGCACAGCGTGCGGCATGGTCTGTCGCTCGGGCGTGAGGCGGATCGGGTTGGCTCGTCGCTCCGACCTGGACGGAGGGGATAAGTCGCTCGGAATAGAAGCGGGGCGCAGTGACTTGTCGCTCGGGGAAGGAAAGGGCCGGGAATGAACGGATCGGACCAGGAATAGCCCGTCTCGTTGCTCGGGATTGGCGTGGAGAGGCAGGGCCAGGAATCGCTTGGGAAGTCGCGAGGGCATGGTTTGGCTCGCGTGCGGCTCGGAGCGTCGCTCCGAATCGAACTGAACTGGTTTGTCTGACAGCAGAAACATCTCAGTCGATATCTTCCATCTCAACGATGTCGAATTTTCCATAACCCCCGGAGCGACAAGCTCCCAACCCATGCTCGGCGAAATGGTTCATTGTTCGCGCGAGGCCTTCGCTTGAAAGCTTGGCCTCTATCGCTCGGGCCATCTTGATCTCGAAACGCACCGTAACTTTCTCGACGTATTCATGTCTCTTGATGCTCGAGCATGGCTTCCCCATTCTATCGGTCGTATGTGCTACACCTGTGTATATTTTTGGAGGAGGCACCGCTGGCCCGAGATATATCCAGTCAAGCCCTCCCATGCCCTCAAGTTCCCAGTTGCGCCCGATGCTATCGCTACGCTGAGCACAGACGAAGACTCCCTCCGCCAGCGCGCCTCGTGAACCCGTCTCTTTTTTTCGGAGACCGAGCACACCCCAGTTTTCTTTCAATCCAGCCTTGATGTTATTGGTCGGGAGCCATAGGCCGGGGAGCTCTCGTCGATGAAACTCACACTTCCCCTCGTCCTTGACGCCCTCTGCCAGTAATGCACGTTCATCAGCATCGGTGATCTCTTCGAGTTTCGCCTCGATCACATCCCCGAGACCTCGCGCCTTAACCATCGCCTCGGCTGCATCGAGCTTCGCTGGTTTGCCCGCCATGCACCATTCTCGGAATTTGATAGCCACGGCTATCCGGCGCCAGTGCGTAATTTCCGCCTTCTTGATTAGCGATTTCCAATCAATAGGCTTGCGCGGGCCGACTGTTACCGTCTGGGTAGGTTCAATCTGAGTTTTTGCCACTGTTTTCTCCTCCTGTTAAACAAACCTGAAACCCCGCCGCCTTCAAAATCCCATCTGCTCGCCGCTGCGCCATCTCCGCAGTCGCGTGCCCGTCGAGGCGGATCTCCCCCACGATCAGCAACCATCCAATCGGAGACCACTGTACCGTCGCTACTGGCTTCATCGCTCTGGTCGGCGTCGAGGTCAGCCGCTCGTAGGCCTGGAACTTCTCGACGCCCAAGTTGTCATTCGGAATCCACGGGCTGACGGCTGTGTTTTCCATCTCAGCCCTCCATGTCGTGTCGCGCAATGGCCGCGTTCGCCCACATGACCGACTCCTCGAGCTTGGTCAATGCCAGAGACCTTTCTCTCCCTTCAGGGCACAACTCGGCGATGCAAAAGGCGAGAGTCTTCGCTGCCACTCTCAGCGTCTCATACATGGCAGCCTGCCCTTCTTTGGGCGCGTGATAGGTAAAGGCAACTTCGATCTGCTTCTCTGTCTTGGAATCCATCTCAGCCCTCCATCCCTGGCTCGCGCTCAGCTCTCTTGGCTTCGAGCCGCGCCTTCATCTCCTCTGCTTGCGTCTGCGCTCGCGGGGGCGCCTGCTCGACGAAGTCCGGCACCTCACCGTAAGATGCCTCGAGCTCTGGCACATCCGCGACCACGGGCATCTCGGCCAGGACGTCGACCTGTGAATCGCCGCTCTCCCCTCGGTCATCGAGGGCAACGGCCTGCCGGAGCTCGACCGACGCGGGCAGGAGCTTCGCCAAGCGCTTGAGGACGGTCTTCTTGGCCATCTCGGCGTAGTCGGTATCCCACGGGCCGGAAGATGACTTGGAGCGCGAACGTATCGCGTCCACCTCGTCGAGCGTCATGACGGTTATTTGAACCCCGCCGTCCTTCAGGTGAGCAATGGCGTAGGCGCAGATGATCTTCCCTCGATGGCCCGTCATCTTCGGGCAGTGCTCCAGCACTCGCTCCAACCCCTTCTTGTACCGCCAACCATCGCCTTCGTAGACGACGTCGGCGTCGATATCGATGAGCATCCCGGTTCGACGCGCGATGTCGACGAGGCCTCGATAGCCCGGGATGAATTGGCACTCCATCTTGCCCGTCTTGCGATTGTTGAACGGCACCAGATAGGACATGCCCAGCACACCCGGCTCGAGCCCGAGCTGCGCCGCAGTCATGACCGCGGACAGAACGCTCGCGGGAGTGCAGAGGAGAAGCTTGGGCTCACGGCTCGCCGCCGCGCATGCGATGCGAATCAGCCTCTCGGCGGTCAAGTGCTTGGGGATGACGCTCGCCAGTGCTCCCGCTTGTTCGCGCAGGAGATCGCGCAAGGTTGAAATTTTCTCCAGCTTCACAGGTAAGCCCATTATTTTCCCTCCTCTTTCGGCGTGTAGACAAACCTTCTCGACCCCGGAGCTCGGTACTTGAGCATCATCTCCGGCGGCGGATTCAACTCCTCGACGATCCCCTTGTAGTTGATGCCTCCCGACTTTGCATGTCTCCAGGTGATGCGCCCCCAATCGCCGACGATGCCCTCGGCCTCGCCAATCATGGCGCGCAGCTTGTTCTTTGCCGTGGCCTCTCTCTTCTCGGCGTCCTCCCGCTGTCTCCTCGCAATCGAGTACATCTCGACGAGCATCGAGGCCTCTGGAGGAGCGGCCTTGAGCGGGGCCATGTGCCGTGGGTACTTCTGCTCGAGGTAGGTGCGGTACGCCTCGCTCTCGTCGGGCTCGGGCGGAATACCCGTGGCGATGTGCTTGCGATAGAAATCCTCGCCCATATCCATGAGGAGAGAGGCGAGGCCTTCATCGTTTTCGACCTTGTGAAACTGGAGGTCGCGCCCGCCGAGCAAGGCCGCCACATAACAATGAGACACCCCGAGCACCGCACTCTCTACCTCCACTTGCGCGCGTACATAGGTCGGGAGTGAATCGTCGGCCCAATGACGCATGACGCGATACCCGACGTTCTTGATCTGTAGATGCGTCCGCTCGCCCTCCTCCTCGACCACAATCCTGTCCGGAGTGGCCAAGATGTGCTCCCTCGTTGGATGACGGAGTGAACCCGGATAGGGATTGAGGGTGAGACCATGCCGCTTCGTCACCAGTCTGGCAATGGGCTCCTCCAGCTCATCGCCGACGTCCGTGAACGATTCATCCAGGTCGGCCACGAGGCCCATCCGTGACAGAAACACGCTCATGGGCGATGACCACGGCGCGAGGCCGGCCACGGCAGGGATCTCCGAGGCTCCTAGCCTCGTCTTGCGCATCTCTAGTTGCTCGGCGGAAAGCATGTTACCTCCAATGAGCCATGTACATCCCCAAGACAATGGCAATGGCAATGAGTGACGAGGCCACCACTAACAACCATTTCTCCTCGCGTGTCAATGCCTCGCGTCGTGGCCGTGGCCGTGGTCGAGTTTGCTCAATGGGCAACCGAATTTCGGCCGGCACCATGCGGACAAACCCTCTCTCATCGCGCTCAAGAATCACTTTTCGCCTCTTCATTCGTAATCCTTAAAAACCCTCGCGCAGAGGCGCCAGCTACCCGTGCAGGTAGGGGGAGGGACCGCCAGATAGCCGGCGCCTCGTGCGAGGGAATAGGTTGCCGTCCAGGTATGCGCAGAGGCTCCCGATGGTGAGCCCGTCCCTGTTGGACACCTGGGCGGCAAGAGAACCCGACGACCCGATGCCGTCGGGGTGCTCAGAGGTGTTCTCGCATCGCAAACCCCGGAGCGTTATCTTTTACCGAGGACAATAGCCCTCAAGGCAATAGGAATTTGTACGGAATCTCGATATCCGTAAAGCCCTCCTCCTATCGTCGGCCGCGTGGGCCGTCTCTATCCGCGAAAGAGACGTAACAGACTGTCACGGTACGTGTCAAATAAAAAATGTGACAGTCTGTATTAAAGTGCGGAGGTACGGGAGTGAATGAGGGAATGCGGGAGTATTGAAAAACTACATCTTTCGGCCGCGTTTTTTCCGTTCCTTCTTAACTTTCTTCGGCCGTTCGGGGAGAACATAAGAGGAAGCGGGGAGGCGGCGACCGTCGAGGCGCAGCGATTCAGGATCGTTCCCCATGGCCTTGATTCTCAGACGGATGCGATGGGTCACGAAGGAGATGAAATCGCGCTCGGCAAGGGGATCGCCCTTGAGTACGTCTAGGCATCGCAGGAGGGTCAACTGGTTGTCCGTGAGCTCGGCCAGCTCGTACCGGGGGATGCCGAGAGCGTCGAACATTTCGGGCAACTTCGAGGTTCGCTGCGCCACTCGTTTCGCTTCGGGCGAAGCCGGCCAGAACTGACTGCACTCAGACGAGCAGAACGTAACCCCTGCGCTCTCGAAGAACCTGGAGACCTCGGCGGGCATGATCGCCCCTTTCTTGTTCACGAGGCCGAGATCGAGCATGCGGCGCATCATTAACGCTCGAGCGTAGGGAGTGATGGGCCATTGGTTCTCGTCTTCATCTTCCATACTGAGCTTCTTCTTTTTTGATGCCCCAGGATGATTTTTCGACGCTCGTTTTTTCGGCTTGGAGTATGTCACGGTTCGTATCGTGACATACTGTAAATATCAGTGCTAGTGTTGAGTGTAAGGCGCGAAAATTCTGCTCGTTGACGTGAAAATTCTGCGGCTCTTTTACTTGGGGCTTGCTCAAACCGAGACAGACTGTTACGGTTCGGGACGTGACAAACCGTGAGAGGGGGCTCTCTTCGGATGCGGATACTTTCGGCGAGCGATTAAAGATCGCCATGCGTCGAGCGGGGCTCTCATGCGCCGCGATGGCGCTCGAGGTAGGGGTGAGCCGCTCTGCGGTATCCTTATGGTGCTCAGACGGCCGTCTCCCGCACGTCTCCCGCCTCAAGCAGATTGCCGAGGCTGTAGGCGAAACATACGACCATCTACTCGACGGGCTACCATGATCGTCTGCTTCATGTCTCACCCGGTCGCGGGCGATGTGCTCGGGAATCTACTTCTTGCTCGTCGCTGGCTCGCATGGTTGCAGCGGCATTACCCAGAGAGAGCATTCATTGCGCCTTGGATCGATTGGATCGAGACAGGCGATGACGATAGCGATCCCGCCCAGCGCGAGAGAGGCCTCCGCAGAGACGAGGCGGTGGCCGCTCGGTGCGACGAGATATGGCTTGTCGGGGCTAGACTGAGCGACGGAATGAAGCGAGAGCTGGCCGCGGCGCAGGGAGCCGGGGCGCGAGTGCGTACAGACCATCTTCATAAGCACCCACCGGAGGAATGACATGCGGGAAAACGCGCAGGAAAAACTTTATTGCCCACTGACCACAACTGAGGTCGCCGCCTATGCGGCGGAACTGGCCCTCATTGACGATCAGATCCGCCAGCGGCGAACGGAGGCGAAGTATGCCGCCGCTCGAGCCCAAGAGGATCTCAAGGAACTCGACGCGAAGCAGGGCGACAAGGCGCGATTAGTGCGCGAGAAAAGGGAGTTGCGGCTCGTCGACGTTGAGGAGGTCGCAGACTTCAAGGCCAAGACGATTACCACCGTTCGCCTCGACACAGGGGAGATCGTGAGAGCGCGAACGATGACCAGCACAGAGTTACAGGTCGAGCTCGATCTCAAGGCCTCCATCAAGGCCGACACCTCGCCCGCCGAGGTCGTCACCGTCGTATGCCAGCCCGAGCCCACGGAAGTCACGGCCACCCCCGCCGAGGTCTATGAGGCAGAGTTAAAGGCCAAGAAACGAAGGTATAAGCCCTCCTCCGTCGAGCCCGCCGAGCCCGAAGACCCCGGCGAGGTCGTCAAAGACAACTAGCACACCTGGCGGCGGGAGGAAGCATGGACTGGTTTCACGAGTACCCATCGATCATTCTCGATCCTTCTCGCGCTCACCTGGCGCCCGTTGCGGAACAAGCCGAACGCCGGCTGAAGGCGGGGGCCGCGCGACTGGAGAACGGCGGCGTTTTCCGAGAGGCCTCAAAATGGGATGATTTCACCTGGGGGGCGGCCTGCTCGGTTTCGCAGGTCCACATCCAAGCTGCCATCACAGCTCAGCTCGCCGAGTGGCGAGGTGACGATCTCGTGCTCCTCACCTATGACAACGAGGGCCAACATCGTGTCGAAAAAATGAGAGCTGCCGCTTCCAAGGCGGCTTCTACTAGATGGGCGCGGCATGCGTCCGCAGATGCGCCCTCACATGCGTCCGCATATGCGTCCGCACATGCGCCCGCACATGCGCCCGCAATGCAGAGTAGAGTAGAGAAGAGTAGAGTAGAGAAGAGTAGAGGGGAGAAAGAAAAGAATGTGCAACCTGCAAGCGCAGGTCGCCTTCCCCCCTCCCCTCCCGCTTGTGAACTTGCAAATTACCTGCTCGAGGCGATCCACACCCACCATCCCGAAGTGAAAGACGGGGCTGCCGCTTGGGCGCGCGACATCGAGCTCGCGCTCAAGGACGGACGCACACCTGAGCAATTACGAGCCGTTATAGACTTTGCTCACCGCTCGCCATTAGGCGAGTTCTGGAGGGCGAACGTGCTCAGCGGGGCGACGCTCCGGAAGCACTATGACAAGCTGGCCATCCAGGCGAGGGGCAACGGCCGAGGCAACGGCACTCGAGACCGCGGACTCACCGCCGAAGAGCTCTGGCAGAGGGCGCTCGAGCAGGAACGGCAAGAGCAAGAGGAGGAGAGCAAGCCATGCTGAAGCCATCGGAACTATCTAAGATCATGACGCTTCTGAAGTGCTCCTACCCGCGCCAAGAAATCGGCGAGGGCACCCTGACCGTGTACACCGACATGCTGGCCGACCTCGACCCCGGCCATGTCGCCGAGGCAGTCAAGCGGCACATCTCCACCAGCCCCTACTTCCCCACCATCGCGGAGATCCGCTCGTCGGTGGCGGAGAAAACATGCGCCGCCCCCACGGCCGCCGCTGCCTGGGCCGAGGTCCAGCACCAGATAGCTGCCGTTGGGAGGTATCGCACCCCAGCCTTCTCGCACCCCGCCATAATAGCGGCCGTGGAAGGCCTGGGAGGCTTCCAGAGCCTTTGCGGTAGCGAACAGGCGCAAACTGACCGGGCTCACTTCCTGCGGATGTACAGCGAGACTAGGGCGCGCTCTGTAGAGTGCGCCAATTTACCCGGGGCAAAAGTGCTGAGCATAGCGGATGCACGGTTGCTCAAGGAGCGCAACGCGCCATGAGTGAGCCCGATGCGTCCGCATATGCGCCCGCATATGCGTCCGCACATGCGCCCGCATATGCGCTGGTGCCATGCGCCGCATGCGGGGTTGAGGTCGAATTAGCGGGACACACCGTGCAGTTGATCGCCCACCTGAACGGGGTGCTCTGGTCGCGCCGGGAGCCCTCGTTGGAGGACAACGAAGTGGTCCGCTGCGCGCCTTGCTACCGCAGGTTTCGGGCTGCCGGGAGCCCTCGAAGGGTCGCGGATAACTCCCGATGGGAGTACCTCGACAAGTGAAGCGCGACCCCGCGCTCAGTTGTTTGCGCAAGGCCGCGGAGCCTCTCTCCCGCTATGGGGCGTGGCGCCAGGAGGCCATTGCGGATTGCAAATTGGCCGCGCTGGAAGCGAAGAGCGTGGTCATCAAGAGGGCCGCGGAGGCCGCAGTCAGAGCGCTCGAAGCGGCAGGGGAGAAGGAGGAGTGTGCTCGAGTGGCGCTCCGAAACGTCGGCCTGTCAGTGCGCTCGCCGCAAGTCACGGCAGGCGAAAGGCGAGCCTACGGGCGCATGCGCGACGCGCGCGATGCGTACTGCCAATGCAGGGGATGTTACGCGATGGTCTGGGCGAACGAGCGCGCAGACCATCTGATCGAGAATCATCTTGACCAGCTCTTCGACTTGATCCCCAAGACGCGCGGGAAAGACGAAGACGAGAACCTCTCGCGAGGCGATAGCCTCAGAAAGACGTTTGCCAGATGACTAAGAAGACGAAGATGAAGATGACGAAGAATCGTGACGAGCAGAGGAAGATACGTGCGATTGCCGAGGAGATAGCGCGCTCGCTGGCGTTGGAATGTATATTAGGGGTGCAGGTGGCTTTGCGCGCCTATGCAAGGCGCGGCCCCCGGATGCGACCGCGAGCAAGCTGATGATTGAGTTCTTCTGCTCGGGAACGCCTCGGCCCCAGGGAAGCAAGAAGGCGATGCGCCTCACTCAAGGCTCACGCGCGGGCACAATGATCATGGTCGAGAGCAGCAAACAGCTCGAGCCCTGGCGCAACGATGTGGCCATGGCCGCCAGGAAGGCGCGCGGTTCTCAGCCGATGCTCGAGGGCGCCGTGGCCATCGTCGCCGTGTTCGTGCTCGTGCGACCACGAGGGCACTACGGAACGCGCGGCCGGCTGCCGAGCGCTCCCCTGCGCCCGGTCGTGGCCCCGGACTTTGACAAGCTACTGCGCGCCATCGACGATGCGATCACGGGCATCCTCATCAAAGACGATGCGCAGATATGCACGAGCCAGGCGTCGAAGGTGTACGGCGCAATGCCCGGTGTCATCGTGCGCGTGCAGTCGGCGCCGGCAGCGCTCACGGCCGATGAGCTCGATGTCATCCGGCATGCGGGCTTTGACCAGGCGCTCGATGGGGATGTGAGATCGAGCGAGGAGAGAACACCATGCCAGACGCCCCTGTTCAGATAAGTGAGATGTCAGACGCTCTGACCGAGGACGATTTTGACAGGATGGTTCAGGCGTTGAAGATGGCCTATCCAACCGGGCCAAAAACCATAATTGTTCGCAGGGACGAGGCGGTTGATTGGGAGAAATTCATCGTCGAGGGGCAGCGGCGAGCGAATGAGGAATTCATGGAGCGTCTGCGTCGGGAGTACTTCGCGGACATGTCGCGGGAGCGCATGAAGCGCATCGCCCGGGACTACTGGTTCCACAATTTAACGGTCTAAGTGGATGCCCTATAGAGTGAGGCTGTCAGACTGACAACAACCTTCTAGGAGGCGCACCATGGCAAAAGCAAGGAAGACCCCCCGAGGCCCACGTCGAAACGCCATTCAGTACAGGGACAGCCGAGGCCGCCGGGTGAACGCCCGCAACGTCCGCGGAAAGATTCGCGGCGGCGGAGGCGGCGCTTCGCACTGAAGCATGGGGCTCCGCGAGGCTCGCCATCGCCTCGCCGTCGCATCGGAGGAAGGTGACGGCAAGATTCTCGTGGGGCTCTCCGGCGGTAAGGATTCCCTTACCACTCTCGACCTCGTTCTAGCTTCCGGCCTCTTCGCTCGCGTCGAGGCCTTTTTCATGTACTTCGTTCGGGGCCTGCGATGCGTCGAGGCTCCCGTCGAGCTCGCTCAGCGCCGCCACCCCGGCCTGGTCATTCACCACGTCCCTCACTACGCCCTCGCCAACGCGCTCCGAGGCGGTCTCTTTCGGCCGCACCTCAACGCGACCGCGGACTGGCGCACGACGAGCATCAAAGACGTCGAGGAACAGCTCCGCAAGAAGACGGGCATCGAGTGGCTCGCCTACGGTCATCGCATGGACGAGAGCTCGCAGCGGCGGGGCATGCTCAAGGCCATCGACGGCGTCGACCGCAATCGTCGCCAGGTGTACCCCATCTGCGACTGGCACAACAAAGACGTCTTCGCTTACCTGCGCATGCGCCACATCCCCATGCCGTCCACCCTCGGAGCGATGGGCACGAACAGCGGGATGGACCTTCGCGCGTCGACCCTCGCGTGGATGGCAGAGAACCACCCCGATGACTACGCGCGCGTTCTGGAAGTGTTCCCCTATGCCGGCGCTCAGCTCGCGCGCCGCGCGTTCTATGGAGACAAAGCCCCGTGACCCTCGCCAAGCACCAGCGATTCGAGATGCGCCGCATGACGCGAGCAGACCTCAAGGCCTGCCCCTACAACCCGCGCAGCATCGACCGCCACGCCCGCAAGAAGCTGGAGGCCTGCATCAAGAAGCGCGGGCTTCTCGAGCCGCTCGTGTTCAACAAGCGCTCGGGGACGATCATCTCCGGCCACCAGCGCCTCGCTTGCCTCGATGCGGTTGAGGGGAGCGACCAGTACGAGCTCGACGTGTCGGTCGTCGATCTGAGCCCCAAGGACGAGCGAGAGCAGATCGTCATGTTCAACAACCAGAGCGCCATGGGGATGTGGGACGTGGATCTGCTCGGCGACCTGCTCAAGACGCCCGGGCTCGACATCGAGGGGACCGGGTTCGACCGCATCGACCTCGAGACCATGTTCACCGATGACGTCCTGGCGCCCCTCTTCGCCCTCGAGGCCGCGGCGCCGGCGGTACAGGAGGAGGTCCAGAACATTGCGCAGGCCCAAGCCGAAAAAGCCGCCGAGATTGAGGCCATCAAAAAGCGGAAGAAAGACTACCGGGCCGAGGCCGAGCGGACGGACAACGCCAACTTCTACGCCGTAGTAGTCTTTCTCGACGAGGCCGAGCAGACGAAGTTCATGGAGCGCGTCGGATGCGACCCTAACGCGAATGTTGAGGGGGCAAAGCTGATGACGATGCTCGAGCCGAGCCTTCCGGAGCCGCCTACCGCTTGAGTATCCAGAGGCCTTGCGCGCCTCGGCAGTAGATGGGCCGCTTGAGGAGCTTGACATCCGCGAGCATCCAGCCTACCGGACCTTCAAACCACGGATCGTCACTCTCGGTCACGAACGCGGCGACTAGCGCGGTAGCGAGGACACATCCGGTAGGGAGCTCCGCAGGCAAGCGCTTTACTGCTCTCGGATGGTGCGCGTCGAGGTAGTCCAGATCCTCTCGGATGAGATACTCCCGACATGATGCGTGGACGGCGATCCGCTGGCCGAGTACGCGGGAGGCTTTCCACGTCCTATTCTCGACGGTCTTTATCCCATGGGCGATGAGCCAGACCCACGGGTTATGGATCGTTAGCGCGTACACTCTCCTCGTCCTCCTTGCCATCGGCTCGACGCGCTAGAGCTAGGGTCGCATATGTCTTGATTCCTACCTCTGCTAAGGCTCTCGGGCTACCTCCATAGGTGTAGCAATATCGGTTGCCGAACGAAAATTGCTCTTTAGCGATATCCGGCCGAATGTCGGTGCTGACGTACTGGTTCCGTTGTTCGTCAAACTGGGCTCGGATGTATTGACCAGCATAGCGTCCGCTGTTTATTTTGTAGATGTCCATGGTCAGATGTCCTCCGCCGGAAGGTCCGCCACGCAACAGTTGCTCTTTTGCTCTTCGCTCATGGTATCTCCTTATGCCGGTAAACCGCCGACGCCGGTACTACTGTTTACACTCTGTAACTACCACTCCTAAAGCCTCAAGTAAAGGCCAGTCTGAGCCTCGAAAATCTCAACTAGCCGGTCTGCATAAACTCCCTCATACCTTTTGACGAGCGCTCCGGTTATCCGGTAGAAATCCATGTCATAGGTATCATCGGAGCGGAGGGAAACCGTGACATGGCTACCCTTTGAAGCATGCCGATTCTTGAACGTGAAACTCACTCCAGAGCTCAGCTCAAGGAAGTAGTCCGCTCCGACCATTGCGCGCAGTCTCCCGTGTCCTCCAAGCTGGTCAACGATAGTCGACGCTATGCTCATGGCAATGCTTCCTTGAGCGCTTTCTCAGCCTCTGGTAATAGCGCTACATCATCATCTGTCAGTTTTCTCTCCTGACAAGCGAAGCATTCATCACACCGCTCGATGTGCAGTGGTTCGTCCTCCGTAACGAACCAACCCGGGCATTCCGGATCGCATCGATGCTTGCGCGTCGCTAGGATATGTCGTACTTCCTTGATATCCATTATTTGACCCTCCCTTGCAGTTTCACTCCGTTGACGACAATGGGTCGGAGCCATAAACACACTCGGCAAGGCTTGCGAAGCCTCTCACAATCTCGGCATTTTGACTTTTTTGTCATCCGTGGACCTCGTTCTTGCTCTCCTTGTCTCGTGCATCCACCAGGAGACGTAGTTCCTCAAATCCTCTAGCCATGTCATAGTGAGCGAGGCAACAATACTCCTTACCTTCCTTGGTGCATCCTGGTGCAGTACCAAGGTCCATGGCGCAATGAGCGCAAACGCGCGGAATACGCGCAGCAACCTTCAGAGCGACGTTCTTAGCGCGCTCAACTTCGAGCTGAGCCTCAAGCGTAAGAGGCTGGCTAGGCTGGCTAGGCTTGCGGTAGGAGGAGCGA
>Ga0315273_10004757_pt1 | contig 16704 bp, 16 predicted proteins | sample YL17G02_0_MG_FD_205753 | JGI IMG/M metagenome (GOLD analysis project Ga0315273, IMG submission 205753) | Sediment microbial communities from Yellowstone Lake, YNP, Wyoming, USA - YL17G02_0 | ecosystem: Environmental > Aquatic > Freshwater > Lake > Sediment | place: USA: Wyoming | collected... | reverse complement strand
GCAAATCACCCATTTGTCGCGGTAGGGCTCGCCGCGCCCGTGGATGAGGACCGAGTCGCCGGGGGCCAGGGCCTCCCAGGGCACCTCGCCAGGGGTGGCGTGCGGCTTGCCCGGCCCGACCTCGTAAGTCGTTGCCCAGGTGCCGTGCGGGACGGCGCTCAGCAGGCTGCACGCCAGTGCGGTGCGGATCCATCTCATCGCCGACTCCTCGAGTCCATTCCTCGACAACCCCATAGGACTGCAAGGGGCGAGCCAGCCGCCGGCGTCCGGCCGGGGGCGCACAACCCCTTGACTTGACCCGGGGCCGCCGACTGGGTTTCCCCGGGTCTGCCTGACATCGAGTTAGGGCAGGATGCGTGACTCGGAGGTGAGCCATGGGGCGGCGGGTGTTCAGTCGGGAGTTCAAGACCGAGGCCGCTCGACTGGACTTGAAGCGCGGGGTCAGAATCGGGGAGGCGGCCAAGGATCTGGGGATTCACGAGAACCTCCTGCGGAAGTGGGCGCTGGCGTTTTCGGCCGACTTGTGGCGATGTTGGTTCTCTGGGGCTTCCGGCTTTCGTGTGGGTGAAAAGGCAGGTCTGAGCCTGTCCTGGTAGAGTCCTCCCGGATCATTTCCCGGGAGGATGCGCGATGACCGACAGCCGGACGCTGTACGCGACGCTGCTGGGGGTGACGGAACCCTGGCGGGTGGAGCAGGTGGAGATGAAGCCGGAGGCGAGTGAAGTGCACGTGGTGATGGCCTTGCCGAGCCGGACCCGTTGGGTGTGTCCGGAGTGTCTGGCGTCGGCGCCGATCCATGACCACCAGGAGCGGACCTGGCGGCATCTGGACACCTGCCAGTTCAAGACCTTCATCCATGCTCGGGTGCCACGGCTGAGCTGCCCGACGCATGGCATCCAGCAGCGCGCCGTGCGGCGCGGCTTGGCCCGGCGCCAGCTCCAGCCGCTGCGCTACGTGGGCGCGGACGAGACCTCCTACCAGAAGCGTCACGAGTACGTCACGGTGGTGAGCGATCTGGAGCGCGGGCAGGTGGTCCACGTCGCGGACAACCGGGGCCAGGCCGCCCTGGATTCGTTCTGGACGAGCCTGCCGCCGGCCCAGCGCGAGGCGGTCGCGGCGGTGGCCATGGACATGTGGGAACCGTACATCCGCTCGACCGGCGCCCACCTGCCCGCCGCCGAGACCAAGATCGTGTTCGACAAGTTCCACGTCGCCCAGCACCTGGGGGAGGCCGTTGGTCAGGTGCGCCGCCAAGAGCCCCGGGTTTTGATGGCCGCCGGCGACCCGTTGCTCAAGGGCACCAAGTACCAGTGGCTGGAGAATCCCCGAGGCCGCCGCTGGAGCCAGGCCTGCGCCTTCAACCTGCTGCGCGCGCTGGCGCCGCGCGTCGGGCGGGCCTGGGCGCTCAAGCAAGCGGCCATGGCGTTGTGGAACCTGCGCTATCCCGGGGCCGCCGATCGCAACTTCGCCGCCTGGTACGGCTGGGCGCGGCGCAGCCGGCTCGAGCCCATGCGCCGCGCGGCCGCCATGCTCAAGCGCCACTGGGCCAACATCCGCACCTTCTTCCGGCATCGCATCACCAATGCCGGGGCGGAGGCCATCAACGCCAAGATCCAGGCGGTCAAGCGCCGGGCCTGTGGATTCCGTAATCGGGAGCGCGTCCGCACGGCTATCTACTTCCACTGCGGCGGGCTCAACCTCTATCCGGCTGCTGCCCGGATCAACTCATGATTCCCGCCACACCATTCCCGGAAGCCCCGGCTCTCTGTCCATCTCGCCTCGCCCGGCATTACCGACTGCCGAAGCGGGACTAGTGGTGCCCCGCGTGCCCGTCAGCAGTGTCCATCGTGGCAAAGTGCAGCATCATGTCACCGGTCATCATCCCTGTGCCGTGACCCGGCATCATGCCGCCCCCTCCGGTGCGGTGCTCAACCATGTCCATCATCTCCCGGCCCATGTGGATCATGTACCGGGTGACGGGCGTCATCATCGAGTCCGGCTGGAACGTGCACGCGGTTCCGGTTCCGTTCCACGAGAAGCGCCCGGGCATCGAGTGATAAACATCCATATGGCCCATCATGGTGGTGTCGGCCATCCAGTCCGCCATGGCGCCGTGGTCCATCGCCGTGGACTCCGGGCAGGTGGAATCCGCCATGGCGCGCTCGCTGATGAGATGGAAATCGCGCTCTACCACATCGCGGCCCACCGGGCTCGCGAAGGTCAGCGTGACCTCGGCGTCGAGCCGGACTCCCGTAGCGCCGTCTGCCGGGCTGACGGTGAGATTCTGGGGTGTGGCGGCCGTGGGCGACTGAGAGTCGTTGGAGCAACCAGTGAGAAGGACCGCAGCGAGTAGAGCGACAACGGGGATTGCGCGCCGCATCGGCATCTCCTTGAGGTGAGTAGTCTGCTTTCTCTCGGCTCTCGTGCTCGGGCTTCTGCTCCAGCACGACGGGCCCGACGACGCGGCCATCGAATCCTACATCCTTGACACGAGAATCTAGGGCACCCGGCTGTCTTGCTTCGAGCCTCGCATACATCCCATCCAACCCACAAGCCCGCGCGTGATCTGCAACGGGGAGGCGCTGGCAGGCTGGCGCGACGCTCGGGGGTATCCTCGAGCGCGACCTGACGGCCGACAATCAGTTGCTTGCGTAGGTAGAAGGACCATCGCACCTTCCTGCCCGGCTGGCTAGCCTGCCCGAGAGGGAAATCGCGTGGCCACGATCGCCACATTGACTGTATACGTGTTTGCGGCCATCACAGGTACAAGGTCACTCGTCCTGCCAACGTCACTTCACCACGAGCGTGCCCGCGACCATGTCCATGCCGCAGGCGAAGCGGATCTCGCTGCGCTTCACGTGACCGAGGCGGATCGCCACGGGCTGGTTGAGTGGAAGTGGCCGGTTGATCTTGCGGGTGGCAATCACGAACTCCTTTGCGCACGTGTCGTCGGTCGTTCGGGTCACGACCAACACGACCCGGCGACCGGCCGTCGCGCAGATTCGTGCAGGCTCAAACCCGTTCGAGGTAACGGTGATCGGAATGCGCCGCGCAGACGGATGGGGCCTCGGTCCCGCGACGGCGCTCGCATCAAACAGGAGCATTAGCATCAGCACTGCAACTGCGGGTTTCATGGTCCGCTCCTTGCGGCCTGACAGACATCGATCTGGGTGCGGGAAGCAGGCCCGCAGCACAAGGTCCAGCTAAGGACGAGCACTCTTCGGCGGCGCTCCATCGTGGGGCTCACGACGTCCGTCCACGGTTCATTCGCCATGGGCGAGCACCCCGCCATAGAGACCGGCCACCAGCACGACGAGGGCGGCCGCGATCAGGAATAGCCACCCGAACCGGCGCAGCGGCCGCCATGTCGACGTCAGCGCGCAAAGCCCGATCATGACGACAGCGGCTGTTCCCCAGGCACGGTGGACCCGCAACACCCATTCCTTCGGCTCTCCTACGAACGCATCGGCCTGGAGCAAGCCCGTCACGTAGGCTGAGATCCCGCCCAGTGCCGCCAGCCAGGCGAGCCACCGGGCCGCCGACTCGTGATCGGGATCCCGACGACGCAAGGCGAGCAAGAGCGCGGCAGCCACGGTGAATGCCAGCGGGAAGTGAACGATCTTGTTGTGCAAGTGCTCGGCGATCATCCGTCCCGAGGGGGGTATGTGATACGGCGGCGCATTGCTCGGGGCCGCCGAGGCCCCCGCCGCTCCGGTTTCTGCTCTGCCAGGAGCAGCGAACGAGGACTCGGCCGCGGCGGCTGGAGTCTGGTGACGCTCGTGCGCCCCAGAGGGAACGGTGCCGAGCAGCAGCATCGACGCGGCAGCCATCGCCAGCAGCGGAATCGTTGACGCGGGCATCGCCTCTTCCTTCGGGGCCGCGGCCGGGCCCGGCACCGTCCGTATGGTGCTAACGAATCGGGATAGCACTGACCCGCTCATGTGCCGGCGGGTTCCCACGGGACGGTTCGGAGGATTCCGAGCAATCACCGGGGCCGACCTGAAGCGGTGCGCGCGAGCGCCATGCCGCACTTTGGGCAAGCGCCCGGCTTGGCCGACGTCACGTCGGGGTGCATGGGGCAAGTGTAGACGGCGGCCGGCTGGCCGCCCGCAGCACCAGGAGCTGGCAGGGGCTTTGCGACCTGCTGCGAGACGAAAGTCCTCCACTCGGGAATGGCAAGTAGATGCGCGAGGAATCCACTTGTGAACTCACGATCCTCCAGCAGGGCCTCGGCGAGCACCCTGCGGCCCTGCTCGTCCGAGAGCAGGCGGCTGACGTTCTCGCGCTGCTTCTTCTCCGACGCGGACTGCTTATCGTCCGGGTCCTGGGCGGCTCCGTGATCGTGTCCGCCAGAGCCCATCATGCCGCACTGAGCCGTGGCCGGCCGCGGGGATACCGCGACTAAGAGAATCAGGCCGAAGAGGCCCAGGGTGGTTGCCCGGTGTTGCTTCGCGATTCGCATTGTCGACTCTCCTTGGAAGGATTCGCACCGCTCGGGCGCGACGCCTCACGGCGTGCTGCCATTCATTCGGCGGAAGATGCCGGGCGCTATCTGCTCGTTGCCTTCGCCGTTCAGGCGTACCAGGTCACCTCAGCCGGTGGCGAGCTCGCCCGCCGACGGGGTATGCGCGAGTGACCAACCAGCTGTTGGGGGACCTTCGGTGACCTCCTTGCGGCGCCACAGGTAGTAGATGGCGGGGTAGACCAGCAGCTCCAGCAAGAACGACGTCACCAGCCCGCCGACCATGGGCGCGGCGATGCGCTTCATCAGGTCGGCCCCAGTGCCCGTCGACCACATGATGGGCAGGAGTCCAGTGAACGCCGCCGCCACCGTCATGGCCTTCGGGCGGAGGCGCTTCACGGCGCCATGGATGATGGCCTCGACCAGGTCACCGGACGTCTTGAGCTGCCCGCGCGCCTTGGCCTCGTCGTGCGAGAGGTCCAGAAACAGGAGCATGAACACCCCGGTCTCGGCATCCAGGCCCGCCAGAGCGATCATGCCCACCCAGACCGCGATCGAGATGTTGTAGCCGAGCAAGAACAGGAGCCAGATGGCGCCGACGGCCGAGAACGGCACCGCCAGCATGATCACCGCGGCTTTGAAGCTCGACTTGGTGTTCATGTAGAGCAGTCCGAAGATGAGCACCAGCGTGAGCGGGACGATCACCTTGAGCCGTTCCTTCACCCGCATCATGTTCTCGTACTGTCCGCTCCACGACACCCCGTAGCCGGTGGGCAGCTTGACCTCGGCAGCGACGGCTTTCTTCGCCCGCTCGACGTAGCTGCCGACATCCGTCTTCGAGACGTCGAAGTCGACGTAGACGTACCCGGAAAGCAGCCCGTTCTCGTCACGGATCATCGACGGTCCCTCGACCAGTCGCACGTCCGCGATCTCGGACATGGGGATCTGCCCTTGCCCCCCCGGCAGCGGCAGAAGCACGCGCTTCAGCGCGTCGACGTCGTCGCGATAGTCGCGTGCGTAGCGCACGTTCACGCCGTAGCGCTCGCGGCCCTCGACGGTGGTGGTCTGGTTGTCGCCGCCGACCGCGGTCATCACCATCATGTTGGCGTCGTCGATGGAGAGGCCGTAGCGGGCGAGCCGGTCGCGGTTCAGCACGAAGTCGACGAAGTAACCGCCGGCGACTCGCTCCGCGTAGACGCTGCGGGTCCCGGGCACCTTCTGCAGGGCGGCCTCGATTCCCAGCGCCGTCTTCTGGATAACCGAGAGGTCGGCGCCGCTCACCTTGATGCCCACCGGCGTCCGGATTCCGGTCGAGAGCATGTCGAGACGAGCCTTGATGGGCATCGTCCAGGCGTTGCTGATGCCCGGCAGCTGCAAGGCGCCATTCATCTGGTCGACGAGATCCTCCTCCGTGATGCGGTCGCGCCAGAACGGGCGCAGGATTCCCTTGAACCACTCGGGCGCCCAGCGCGAGTACCAGCGTGGCTGCTCGCGCCACTGCGCCTCGGGTTTGAGGAGGATGGTGGTCTCCATCATCGAAAAGGGCGCCGGATCGGTGGGGGTGTCGGCGCGCCCGGCTTTGCCGAAGACGCGCGCGACCTCAGGAAAGCCCAGTAGCAGCTTGTCCTGCACCTGCAGCGCTTTCTGCGCCTCGGCGACCGACATGCCCGGCTGGACCGCGGACGGCATGTAGAGAAGCGAACCCTCGCGCAGCGGCGGCATGAACTCGGAGCCCAGCGCGAAGTAGACCGGCAGGGTCGCCACCACGACGAGCAGGCTGGCGATCACCGTGGCCTTGGCGTGCCGGACGACGAAGCGACAGGGGCGCTCGTACAGACGGTGAAGGATCCGGCTGATGGGGTGCTTCTCCTCTGAGTAGTACCGGCCGACGAAGAGCTGTGTGGCGAGCCAGGCGAGCGGCCGCGGCTTGAAGCGGAAGGGCTCGAAGCGGGCGAAGAGCATGCGCATGGCCGGGTTGAACGTGATCGCCAGGAACGCGGCGATGGCCATGGCCAGGTTCTTCGAGTAGGCGAGCGGTTTGAAGAGCCGCCCCTCCTGGTCCACCAGGGTGAAGACCGGCATGAAGGCCACGGCGATGACCAAGAGCGAGAAGAAGACCGACGGCCCCACCTCGAGCAGCGCCGCGAGCCGAACCTGGTGGAAGTCGCCCTGCTTCCCGCCGGCCTGCCAGTGGTAGATCTTGTTGTAGGCGTTCTCCACCTCGATGATGGCCCCGTCCACCAGCACGCCGATCGAGATGGCGATGCCGGCCAGGGACATCAAGTTGGCGTTGAGCCCCATGGCATACATGGGGATGAACGCCAAGGCTACGCTGACCGGGATGGTGAGGATGGGGACCGTCGCGGAGGGGATGTGCCAGAGGAAGAGCAGGATGACCAGGGAGACGATGATGACCTCTTCGATGACCTTGCTCTTGACCGTGTGGATGGCGCGCTCGATGAGGTCGGAGCGATCGTAGGTGGTCACCACCTCGACGCCCGCGGGGAGCGAGGGCTTGAGGTCGGCGAGCTTGGCTTTGACCCGGTGGATGACGTTGAGCGCGTTCTCCCCCTGGCGCATCACCACGATGCCGCCGACGACGTCTCCCTGACCGTCGTAGTCGGCGATGCCGCGCCGCATCTCGGGGCCCAGCGCCACCGTGGCGACGTCCTTGACCGTGATGGGCGTGCCGTTCTCGGTCTTGAGCACCAGCTTCTCGAGATCCGCGATGGACTTCACGTAGCCGCGCCCGCGCACCATGTACTCGCGCCCGGCGAGCTCGATCAGCCGGCCGCCGACGTCGTTGTTGCCCTTGCGCACCGCCTCGATGACCGCGTCCAGCGGCAGCTTGTAGGCGGCGAGGCTCGATGGGTTCACGGTGATCTGGTACTGACGCACCTGACCGCCGACCGTCGCGACCTCGGCGACGCCGGGCACGCTCTGGACCGCGTAGCGCAGGAACCAATCCTGGTAGCTGCGCAGCTCATCGGTGGAGTGTTTTCCGGAGCGGTCGAGGAGCGCGTACTGGAAGACCCACCCGACGCTCGTCGCGTCGGGGCCCAGCTCGGTCTTCACCCCGGCGGGCAGCCGTGAGGCGATCTTCGACAGGTACTCGAGGACCCGCGTGCGCGCCCAGTAGATGTCCGTCCCGTCATCGAAGATCACGTAGACGTAGCTGTAGCCAAAGTCAGAAAAGCCGCGGATCGCCTTGACCTTGGGCGCGCCGAGGAGCGAGGTGATGATCGGATAGGTGACCTGGTCTTCGAGGATGTCCGGGCTGCGGTCCCAGCGCGAGTAGACGATCACCTGGGTGTCGGACAAGTCGGGCAGCGCGTCGAGGGCGATGTTCTTCATCGTCCAGTAGGCGATCGCCAACAAGACCAGCGTTGCCGCGATCACCAGGTAACGGTTCTCGGCGGAGAAGCGGATGATGCGCTTGATCATGGTCACTTCCCCGCGATCGCCGCGAGGGAGGCGCGGAGCTGGGATTCGGAATCCACGAGGAAGTTAGCGCGTGTCACCACCTGCTGTCCGGCTTCGAGGCCGCCGAGGACTTCGATCTCATTGCCGGTCTTGGTCCCGAGCTGGACCTCGCGAGGCGAGAACTTGCCGTCTCCCAGGGAGAGAAAGACCACGTCCCTCGTGCCGGAGCGGATGACGGCGTCGGCTGGAATGCGCAAGCCCTCGCGTTGCGGCCCCTCGAGCACAACCTCGCCGAACATCTCCGGCTTGAGCTCGCCCCTTGGATTCGCGAAGTGCATGTGTACCTTCGCGGTGCGGGTCGTGGGGTCGAGAAGCGGGTCGACGAACGCCACCGTTCCCCGGAACGTGCGGTTCGGATAAGCCTCCAGGCTCAGCACCGCGGGCATCCCGAGGCGCACGCGAGGCAGGTCCGTCTCGTAGGCGTCGGCCATCACCCAGACCTCCCCGAGATCCGTGATCTCGTAGGGGGTGTCGCCGGGCTTCACACTTGCCCCCTCCACCACGTTCTTCGCCGTGACCACTCCCGAGATAGGTGACAGGAAGGTCAGCGTCTGCGACGGCTGACGGGTTTGTTCGAGCCGGTCGAGTTCCCCTGCCGGCACGTCCCAGAGCTCCAGTTTCCGCCGCGCCGAGGCCACAAGCGTTGCGCCGTTGTCGGCGAGCGTGCCTCCCTTGGCAAGCGCCTCCTTGGTCTGAAGGGCGAGGACGTACTCGTTCTCGGCAGCAAGCAGCGAGGGACTATAGATCGAGAACAGCGGCTGGCCTCTCCGCACCAGCCTGCCGACGAAGTCGACGTACATGCGATCGATGTATCCCTCGACCTTGATGTTGGTCTTGCGCACGCGCGTCGGGTCGACCTGTACGCGCCCGACGGTGCGCCAGCTCCCCGCGACCGAGCCCCGCGTCACGGGCGCCGTGCGCAAGCCGATCAACTGCTGGCGTGCCGGGTCGATGGTGACGGTGGCCAGCCCGGTGACGGGTTGGCCACTATTGCCCTGCACCTCGTCCTCGTAGACGGGGATGTAGTCCATGCCCATCTCGTCCTTGCTCGGCGTTTGCGATGTCTGACTCGGATCCATCGGTGAGCGGTAGAAACGGATCTTGCGCTGCCCAGGCTTCGCGGTAGGGCTTGGAGCAGTCTGAGGCTGCTTCACCTCAACCAGCTTCATCCCGCAGATTGGACAGTCGCCGGGATGGGCCGAGGTGATTGTCGGATGCATAGGACACTGGAAGAGCGGCTTGTGGTCGGCCGCCGCGCGGGTCCGGGAGCCTGCACCCGAGCGCATCGAGAGCCAGGTCCCGACTCCTCCGAGCGCGGCACCCACGACGAGCAGGACGACCGCCAGTCCGATCAGGTTGCCGGGCGGCATCATGCCCCGGCGCTTCGGCCCCAGGCCTGTCTTCAACTCAGTTCCCACTCTCTTCTCCACCGTTCTCCTCCACGCTACATTCGGGACATGGACCCCGAGCCGGCCGTGCTCGCTGGCTGCGGCGCTGCTGCTCCTGCCTCGGGAGATGAAGCTCCGCCCATGCCGCCGGCGCCAGGCACGGGAGAGCTGCCCATTCCGCCAACCGCCGGTCCCGCAACCGGGTCGAGACTCACTTCACGCTGGGCGATATCAATGCGCTGGGTCGCCGCCACCGATTCACAGAAGCCGCTGAGATCAGCCACGTAGCCTCGGAGCGCTTCGAGGACCGAGGCAAAGGGCACGCGCCCGACTTGATACTGGGCCATGGTGCTCAAGACCGTCGCCTCGGATTGCACCAGGAGGCCGGAGCGGTAGAGCCGGTTGGTTTCGAGCAGGGCCTCGAGCAGCGCGAGCCGTTCTTTGGCCCGCTGAAGCAACAACCGCCGGATCGTCTCTGCGCCGCCCTGCGCGGCGGTCCCTCTGAGTCGGTACTCGCTGACCGCCCGCGACTGCTTGCTGCCTGCCCAGAGAGGGATGGAGAACGACAGCCCGGCTTGCCACATCGGCTCGAACGTCCCCCCGCGCGGCATCACCCCAGCGCTCACGGTGAGGTCCGGGAAGTAGTCCTTCTTCGCCAGCGCGACGAGAGTTCCCGACTGCTCAACTTCCAGGCGAGCCTTCTGGAGCTCGGGGCTGCGGGCTTCGGCATCGGCCGCAGCCCGGCCTGCCTCGGGTAGCGCAGGATCGGGAACATCCATGAGAGAAAGACTGGTCGGGATCGGGTCGTCGAGTGGGCGACCGAGCGACCGATTCAGTACGGCGATCCTGCGCTGCTCTTCGGCCTTGAGCGCCCACCGCTGCTGCTTCAGCCGGCTGCGCTCGAGCTGCGCCCTGAGGATGTCGGACTGCGCGCCCTCGCCCGTCTCGTAACGGGCGCGCGATAGGCCCTCGGCCTGGCTCCAGAGCGCCTCTAGCTTGGCCAGTAGGTTCAGCTGATCCCGCACCAGGAGGAGATCCACGTAAGTCCGCTCGACTTCGGCCTGGACCGATAGCCGCACCCGCTCGAGGTCCGCCTCCGACTGGCGCGCTCCGAGGGTGAGCGCGTCAGCGCGCAGCCCACGCTTCCCGAGCCAGGGAAAGGTCTCCGACGCGGTCAGCCAGTACCAGCTCGTCTCCATCTGGCCGACCTGAATGCTCGTGAAACCGTCGTTCTGTATTCCCAGGGAGAGGACCGGGTCGGGGAGGGCTCTCCCCTGGGGTACGCGCGCGAGGTTCGCTTGAACCGTGGCGTTCGCCTGGGCTAGCTCGGGACGCTTCTCGAGGGCTTCGCTGACGAGGCCTGCGAGCGTCGGGTCGTCAGTGAGTGCCGGTCCCGCCGGGAGGGTGGTCCCTGTCTCTGCCAGCGCGACGCGCGCCGTGAGCAGCGCCAGCATCGCGGCACGGCACAGATACCGGCTAGCCCATTTCATCGCTGAGGTTCGGAACGACATGACGGTTTCCCTCTGGCTGCGCCCCGTTGTATCCCTTACTGGACGGTGAGGGTGCCGGAAATCATATCCATCGCGCAGGCATACCGGATCGTTCCAGTATGGGTCGGCGTGAAGATGACCTCGACCGCCCGGTTGAGCGGGAGCGGCTTCTTGATGTGGAATTCCCGGATGACGATGTCGGTCGCACAGGTGCGGTCAGTCTTGCGCGTGATGACCAGTCTCACCGGCTGGCCAGCCTTGACCTTTGCCGCGGGGGGAACGAAGCCGTCCGAGGTGACCGACATCTCGATCACCTGGGCCTGCTGGGCCTGACCCGCCTGGGTCCGCGCGTCGGAGTGACTCCCGGTGGTCTTCGCAGCGCAGCCGGTGGCCACCGCCGTGGTAGCCGCCAAGAACACTACGACCAAGATTCTCGAATGGCTCATGATTCTCTTCTCCCTGGGCTTCGGTCCGCACGATCTCGGACTCGAGTCGGTCCACACTTATTGCAACCCCCGTGCCGCCCAGGGTTGGGCCGCTTTCTCTTGTTGCCACAATCGATTACGCGACGAAGCTGGCGCTCGCGTGGGAGATAGGATGGTCAAACCCGAGACCGGCCGGATACACTGTAACGGCAGCCGTCACACTCGCGGCCCGAGTCCGCCTAGTGGAGGCGGACACTCCGCGAGAGCTTTGATGGTTCCTCGCCCGAACACCAGATGCCCGCGCCGGGGCCGAGGATGGCCGAGGAGGTTTGATGAGAGAGAGACAGCGGTCCAGCACCGGAAGGCGCCTGTTCATCGCCTTCTTGGCGTTCATCGCGCTCTACGCATTCGCATCCCTCTTCGCCCTGCTCGGCCTCGCCCAGATCAACGCCGGACTCCAGCGGACGCGCGCGCGGGTCGAGGGCATGCGCCTAGCGTTTGACTTGGCGAGCGCCGTGCGCGACCAGTACGCGCACATCGCCCACACGATCATCATCGGCAACGCGACCCACGTGAAGCTCTACACCGGCGCCAGAGCCCGCGTTCTCGAGCTCGCGCGAGAGGTGCGTCTGCACACCGAACGGCCCGATGAGCTGGCCTGGGTCACCGAGATCGAGCGGGCGACGAACGACCTGGACCGCCTCTTCCGCGACCGGATCGTACCCGACGTCCTCGAGGGTCGCACCGAAGCCGTGCGGGCCGACCACCAAGAGGTCTTGCTCGTCGTGGCACGCATCCAGGAGAGCACCGACCGTCTCACCCACCGATTCGCGGAGTCCATCGTGGCGCTGCAGGCATTCGTCAGCGTCGTCGAGAGGCGCGCCTTTGGCTGGAGTCTGCTCTTCCTGCTGGTAGCCCCGATCTTGGCCGGTTGGGTCGGCATCTCCATCGCCCGCGGGGTGGCACGGCCTGTCGCCCGGCTCCAGGCAGGTGCGGAGCGGCTGGCCGCCGGCGATCTTGACACCCGGATCGACATCGACTCCCAGGATGAGTTCGGCGCGCTCGCGAAACAGTTCAACATCATGACCGTTTCACTGAAGGAACATCAGCAGCAGCTCATCCGAAGCGAGAAGCTCGCCAGCATCGGCCGGCTGGCCGCAGGCTTGGCCCACGAGATCAACAACCCGCTCGGGGTGATCCTCGGGTACGCGCGCATCCTCAAGAAGAAGGCCGATCCGGAGCTCGCCGAGGACCTGGGCGTCATCGAGGAAGAAACACTGCGCTGCAAGGAGATCGTCGAAGGGCTGCTCGATCTGTCTCGGCCGCTCAAGTCCGGGGCGGAATCGGTCGACCTGCGCGAGGTCTGCGATGACGTAGCGGCCCGGTTGGCGGAGTCTGGACAGATCACTGGCGTGCGCATCGATGTGAATGGCCAGGGATCCGTGACGGGCGACGCGCCCAAGCTGCGTCAGGTGGTGCTCAATCTGGTGAAGAATGCCGTCGAAGCTGCGGCCCCGAGCGGGCAGGTCACGGTCCAAGTCATCGAAACGGAAACCAGCGTTGACGTGCTTGTAAGCGACTCCGGGAAGGGGATCGAGGCCGCGATCCGCGAGCGCCTCTTCGAGCCCTTCTTCACGACCAAGGAGCGCGGAACGGGGCTTGGACTTGCCGTCTCGCAGGCCATCGTGCGCGCCCACGGGGGCGAGATCGCGGTGGCCTCGGAGGCTGCCGTCGGTACCCGTGTCACTCTGCGAATCCCTCGCGCGGCAATCGGGGACGCCTAATGAATCGCGCTCGCATCCTCGTCGCAGACGACAAGGAGAACATGCTCAAGCTCTTCGGCAAGATCCTGGGCAATGACTTCGAGCTCACGACGGCAGCCGAGGGGGGCCGTGCCCTGGCGCTCATCGCGGCGCAGGAGTTCGATGTCGTCGTCACGGACTTGAAGATGCCCGGCGCCGACGGCTTCGCGGTGCTCAAGGCGGTCAAGGCTCACTCTCCCGATACCGAGGTCGTGATGATGACCGCCCACGCCACCGTGCAGGACGCGGTCGAGGCCATGAAGCAGGGCGCCTACGACTACTTACAGAAACCTTTCGACCCCGATGCGGCCGCGCTCGTCGTTTCGCGGGCCCTCGAGCGCAAGCGACTGAAGGAACAGGCGGCAAGCTTGCGCAAGGAGCTGCAAGGGGTCTACGCGTTCCACAACATCGTCGGCAAGAGCGCTGCCATGCAGGGTGTCTATCGTCTGCTGGAGCAAGCGTCCGAACTCGACATCACGGTGCTTCTCACGGGGGAGACCGGTACCGGCAAGGAGCTCGCGGCCCGCGCGATCCACTACCAGAGCGCTCGCAGGGACCGGCGATTCGTGCCGGTGAACTGTGGCGCGCTGCCTTCCGAACTCGTCGAAAGCGAGCTCTTCGGCCATGCCCGGGGCGCATTCACGGGTGCGACCAGCGCTAAATCCGGTCTCTTCGAGGAGGCCTCCGGCGGGACCCTGTTTCTCGATGAGGTCGGAGAGCTACCCCTGTCCGTGCAGGTCAAACTCAATCGGGCCCTGCAGGAGCGGGAGATCCGGAGGGTCGGAGACAACGCGCCGGTGAAGGTGGACGTCCGAGTGATCGCCGCGACGCACCGGGACTTGAAGACCGAAGTCCAGGCCGGCCGCTTCCGCGATGACCTTTTCTACCGTCTGTACGTCTTCCCGGTACGCCTGCCGGCGCTTCGTGAAAGACGCGAAGACATTCCGTTGCTCGCGGCGCACTTTCTCGAGAAGCACGGGCGCGCTTTTCGCCGCGAACTGACCGGGCTCACTCCGGAAGCACTTCGGATCCTCACCGGATACGTCTGGCCGGGAAACGTGCGGGAGCTGGAGAACGTCATCGAGCGGGCGGTTGCGGTTTCGGCAGGTCCGGCCGTGGACGCCCGGGATCTGACGCCCGAGGTGGTCTCAGGGCAAGCGGGATCGCTGCCGGTGGAGATCCTGGCCAAGCTTCCCTACCGGAAGGCGCTAGAAGCTGCCCGAGACCGCGTCTCGCGCGATTACCTCGTGACGTTGATGCGTGAGTTCGAGGGCAACGTCACCCGCGCCGCCGAGCGTGCCGCCGTCGAGCGCGAGAGCTTGCACCGGTTGCTCAGGCGTCACGGCATCCGCTCCGACGACTTCAAACCCTCTGGGTGAGACTGAGAGTGGCCTTGCAGGGGGGGCCATATCACAACCCTCCGGGAGTCCAACCCCATCAGAATAGAGAAACACCCAATGCGATCCTTCGGGATTGTCGCCATCGCCCTCGCCACCGCCGGTGGGCGGGTGGGCGGCTGCGGCGCGCCGGCTCCGTCCGGGCCCGTCCGCTACGAGATCGCGGTCGGCTCGACCCGGGTACTCGCCCGACCGCGTGAAGGCCAGGGTGGGGCAGGAGGTCGTCCTCGTCTTCACCCGCACGACCGACGAGACCTGCGGCACCGAGGTCGTGATCCCCTCGGAGAACGACCGCACGGTGGCCCTGCCCTTGAACCAGCCGACCGAGGTGCGCCTCACCCCCACGCAGAAAGGGGAGATCGCCTTCACCTGCGGCATGAAGATGTTCAAGGGGACCATCCTGGTGGACTAGTCGGGTCCGCCGCTTGCGAGGGTCAAACTATTGCCGCATGAGCATTTAAGCCCCGGGGCCTGGCCCCGGGGCTTCTTCCTGGCAACCCCGAGATCCCGCTTGACGTATGATGGCATAGTGATATCATTTCGATAGTCCCGAAGGAGGGCTGCCATGATCCGCGAACAAGAACGCCACGCCGTCAACGGGCTGGGGGTCATCCCGGTCCTGCTCGTCGTCTCGCTCCTCGACATCTGGTGGTTCATCACCGCCATCCGTTTCGAGTCGGTCTTCGGGCTCGTCGGCTCGCTGGTGCTGCTGCTGCTCGTCATCCTCGTCTGGACGGGGTTCTTCAACATCGCCCCCAACGAGGGCAAGGTGCTGCAGCTGTTCGGCGCCTACCGCGGCACGGTGAAGCACCCCGGCCTGCGCTGGGCCAACCCGTTCTACTCCAAGAAGAAGATCTCCCTGCGCGTGCGCAACTTCGAGAGCGGCAAGCTCAAGGTGAACGACCACGTCGGCAACCCGATCGAGATCGCGGCCATCGTCGTGTGGAAGGTGGTGGACAGCGCGGAGGCGATGTTCCAGGTCGACGACTATCAGCAGTTCATCAAGGTGCAGACCGAATCGGCGCTGCGCAACCTGGCCAGCCAGTACGCCTACGACGCCTACGAGGAGCTGGCGGTGTCGCTGCGCAGCCACCCGGCGGAGACCAACCTGCAGCTCAAGCAGGAAGTGCAGGACCGGCTGGCGCAAGCCGGCATCGAGGTCATCGAGGCGCGCATCAGCCATCTGGCCTACGCGCCGGAGATCGCCGGCGCCATGCTGCAGCGCCAGCAGGCGAGCGCCATCATCGCGGCGCGCCAGAAGATCGTCGACGGCGCCGTGGGCATGGTGGAGATGGCCCTCGAGCGGCTGGCGCGCGAGAACGTGGTGCATCTCGACGACGAGCGCAAGGCCGCCATGGTGAGCAACCTGCTGGTCGTGCTGTGCGGCGAGCGGGCGCACGTGCAGCCGGTGATCAACACCGGGTCGCTGTACTAGAAGGGCCGGGCGGGCGAGGGCGCCATGGCCGAGCGCAAGCCGTTCCTGCTGCGGGTCGATCCCCAGGTCCTGGAGGCCCTCCAGGGCTGGGCCGCGGACGAGTTGCGCAGCCTGAACGGGCAGATCGAGTTCCTGCTCCGCCGGGCCCTGGCGGAGTCGGGCAGGCTGGGCGGGCCGCGCCGTGGGCGCGGCCCCGCGGCGGGGCCGGACAAGGGGGAGCGGCGATGAGCGAGAGGCACTACACGGAGTCTGGCGTGACCCCGTGCCCGAATTGCGGAGAGGGCCCCTTGTTCATCAAGGAGAAGGTCGGCGCGGGCGGCTCGCACGGGCCGGATCTGCTGCCGGGGCTGGGTAGGCTCAAGGGGATCCTGCCCGCCCACTTCCGGATCGTGGTCTGCGGAGGCTGCGGCCTGACGCGCTTCTTCGCGGACGCGCAAGCGCGCGAGAAGGTGGCGGAATCGGGGCGCTGGCGGAGGCTCTGAGACGCGCCGCAGCCGGCGGGGGCGGCAGCGGGCGGTGGGGGTGCGCCCCTCCACCGCCCGCCCGCGTTCCCGGCTACTTCTGGCGCGTGTAGGTGATCTCCATCGATTTCATCTCCTTGCCGTCGGGCCCCGGGGCGTACCACTCGAAGACGTGGCGGCCGGGGCTCTCGAAGCGCGTCACCGTGCGCACCTGAACGTCCTTGCCCGCCATCGGATCGAACGAGGTGCCGGTGAAGGTCATCGCCTTGGTCGACGCGTCGTAGTCGCCCTCGCTGCGAAAGATCCCGGTGGTCATGCTGTCCACCCAGATGCCCACGTACTTCTTCTTGATGTTGTCGTA
>Ga0315273_10004756_pt1 | contig 16704 bp, 9 predicted proteins | sample YL17G02_0_MG_FD_205753 | JGI IMG/M metagenome (GOLD analysis project Ga0315273, IMG submission 205753) | Sediment microbial communities from Yellowstone Lake, YNP, Wyoming, USA - YL17G02_0 | ecosystem: Environmental > Aquatic > Freshwater > Lake > Sediment | place: USA: Wyoming | collected... | reverse complement strand
TTCCACGCCCATCTTCCAGGTGTGACGCCCGCGCATGATGGTGAGATTGTCCAGGTAGTTCCAGGAGGTGCCGATCTCTGTGTCCAGCGTGTTGGTGCTCAACTCGGTGAAGCTGAGTCCCGTACTGAGGTTGGTTCCCGTGACGGCCACCGGTGTGGTTCCCACATTCCCATTGTGGTAGCCCGAGCGGTTCATGCCGATTTTCGTTTCGTTGAGCAGCGTCGGCGAAAAGATGTGCTGCAACTGGAGGACTACGTTCGAAGGGCGAATGGCGAGGTTTCCGTAGTTTCCCATCACGCCCGGAGTCTGCTTCAGCAGGTCGTCGATGTTGACGCGCACGAACATTGTGGTGTTGTCGCTGAACCGCTGGTCGAAGCGGAACATGCCGCTATCCTCGCGCTGCGTATTGTGCAGCAGCGGCCGGAGCGAGTCTATGTCGGGGCTGAGCGGCGTGTCGCCTTTTGGATAGGCGTTGATGATGGGCCCGAGCCCCGGCGAGGCCGCCAGCACCCTCTGCCGAAACGCCGCGCTGGGCACGTACCCCAGCGGGTTCGACGACGTGTCCTGCCGAATCGCCTCGTAGTTGGCGAAGAAGAAACTCCGGTTCTTTTTGATCGGCCCGCCAAAATTGCCGCCAAACTGGTTTACTTGAAAGGCGGGGAGCGTCGCGGGACCGAACGGCCCGCGCGCGTTCATAACGTCGTCGCGGAAGAACTCGAACCCCGCGCCGTGAAACGTGTTGCTTCCCCCTTTCGAGACCACGTTGATTTGTCCGCCGCCGGCGGCGCCGCTTTCGGCGGTGTAAACAGCGGAATTCACGCGGAATTCGGCCACCGCATCCAGGGAAACGCCCAGCCGCGTGTCCGATTTCTGCGCCTGCTCCTGGACCCCGCTGTTGTCGATGCCATCGAAGGTGTAGTTGTTATCGTCGCGCGACCGCCCGGAGAAACGAATGTCTCTCTGGTCGCCGCCGCCGCCGCTGCCCGCGTCCAGGGCTCCCGGCGTCAGCATCATCAGGTCGGCCCAGTTGCGGCCGTTAATCGGGATACTCCGCACCTGCTGGGCCCCGACCACGCCGCCAATCTCGGCGTTGCTCTGTTTGAGCGCCTCGGCCTTGTCCCGCACCTCGATCTGCGTCGCCATCGTGCCCACGTCGAGCTGCACGTCCAAGGTGCGGGTCTGGCCAACGAGAAGCTGGATTCCTTTCATCTCGACCGTGGAAAATCCCTGGCGAGAGAACTTGACATCGTAGGTCCCGATCGGCACGCCGGTAATGTTGTAAGCTCCGGCGGGCCCAGTCTGCACCTGTCTTCTAAGACCGGTGTCGGGCGAGAGGAGTTCAACCCGCGCTCCGGGGATGATAGATTTGCTCGGGTCAGTTACAGTTCCGTTGAGGTTGGCCCGGTCGATTTGGCCGTAAACGAGGCCGGCGGACAAGGTCGTGAGAATCAGAAAACGGCTTGGCGAAACCATCAGAATCCTTTCACCGGGGTTTCCATCTTGGCCCCGGTTGGCTGGAGACAACACCTTTGTGTTGGGCGGCTTAAGCCTGGTTCTTAGTCCCGGCCGTTCCTGCCCAGGCCTAGCAGAGCTTCTCTTCCAGGGTTTCCCCGTTCTGCGCCCCCCCCTGGCAATCTAACTGTGTTCGGTTATACATCTATTCGACTCCTGAGTCAATAGCTATTTCTTACCCAAGTCCAAATACAAACAAAATGAAGAGCTTATAGGTAGACTGAAGGTAAACGCACCCGAAGGTCTCTACTTGAACAGGCCGCTGTTCATCGTCCGTTCATCTTCCGGCTGGGCGGATACCTGGTCCGGGTGGGCGGGGCGCGAGCGCGGCGTAGATGGCCGGCGAAGATGGAAATGCCGGATCCCGACTGACTCCGTTTCGCCGAAACCATGCCGCCGGGGCCGGCGCCGGCGTCAGTAAGAGAGGACGCCCGGGTCATGCCTCGGAGTGGGACAAGCTTCAGCGTGTCCAGTTCTCCAGCAGGACAAGCTGAAGCTTATCCTACAACGCCTCGCCTGGTGCTGACCCTGTTGGGAAAAGGCGCGAAAGGGATGATACTAGAAGGTGGAGCCCGTCACCGAAGACAAAGCCAGTTCCGCTTGTGAGGCCGGCAGGCGGAGAAAGGCGCAAAAAGCTCCGAGGGTAAGGCCGCCCCGGATGGCGGCTCAATAAAGGAACTGTGCGGATACTTCTCGTCGAAGACGAACCCAGGGTAGCCGGCTTCATCGCGAAGGGCCTGCGCGAACAGGCCTATGCGGTCGATATCGCCGGCGACGGCGGCCACGCCCTCTGCTGCGCGGAGATCAACCAATACGACCTGGTCATTCTCGACGTGATGCTTCCCGTGAAGGATGGCCATTCGGTGTGCCGCGAGATGCGCGCTTCCGGTTCCCGCACTCCCATTCTCATGCTGACCGCCCGGGACGGGGTGGACGACCGCGTCGCCGGCCTCGACTGCGGCGCCGACGATTACCTTGTCAAGCCCTTCGAGTTCAAGGAACTGCTGGCGCGCTTGAGAGCTCTGCTCCGGCGCTCGTCGGACCTCCGCCCGGAAACCCTGCGAGTCGCGGATCTGGCGATGAACACCGCCAGCCACGCCGTCACCCGGGCGGGCCGCGCCATCAATCTCACGGCCAAGGAGTATGCCCTCCTCGAATTCCTGGTGCTCCGCCAGGACCGCGTCGTCGGCCGCGAGGAGATCGGCGAGCATGTCTGGGATGAGAACTTCGAACCGTTCACCAACATCATCGATGTCTACGTCAAGCGCCTCCGCCGCAAGGTCGATTCGGGCTTCGACCGGCGCCTGATTCACACCCGCCGCGGCGAGGGCTACATCCTGACGGCGGAAGCGGGCGGCGGCGATGATTAGGAGTTTCCGGCTGCAAATCACCGCCTGGTACCTGCTGTTGTTCTCGCTGCTGTTCCTGCTCTTCGGCGCCTTCCTTCACACCCTTCTGTCCAGGGCTCTTCAGAACCGCCTGGACCAGGCCCTTTCCGAGGAGGTGAATACCACGGCGAGTCTGTTCCAGGCCGAACTCGAGGAACTGAACGGCGACCCCGTGCGGGCGGCCATCGAGACCGTGTCGGAAATGCGGCTGCGCAACGTCTTGCTGGCGATCTTCGAGGGGCGGCGGCTTCTCGCATCCAGCGCGCCGCTGGAAGGCGGCGAGCTTTCCGAGTTCGCCGGGCGCGCCGCGGCCGGCACACAACCCGAGTTGCTCCTGCCGCTTCCAAACGCCGGCCCGAACGGCTCCCGCGCGGTGGCCTACCGGTTGGCGGTAGCGGACCGCACTTACGTCATGGTCGCCGTGCAGCCGCTGGATTCGATCGCGGCGGCGCTCCATGCGGCCAAGCAGGTGTTCTTTCTTTCGCTCCCCCTGGTGATTCTGGCCGCCGGAATCGGCGGATACCTTCTGGCCACGCGCAGTCTGGCGCCGCTCGGCTGGATGGCGGAGCAGGCGCGGCGGATCACCGAGCGTACCCTCGACACCCGGCTCGACATCGGCGCCGCCGACGAGGAACTGGCTGCCTTGTCCGCTTCTTTCAACGAGCTGCTGGCGCGCCTGGACCGGTCGTTCGAAATCATGCGCCGATTCGTGGCCGACGCCTCGCACGAGCTCCGCACGCCGCTTTCCGCCATTCGCGGCGAGGCGGATGTCGCCCTGGCCCGGGATCGCAGCCCCGCGGAATACAAGGAATCCCTGGCCATCATCCAGGACGAGGCCCGGCGCCTGTCCCGGTTAGTCGAGGATCTGCTCAACCTGGCTCGCGCCGATGCGGGAAAAGTCCAGATTCAGGTCCGGGATTTCTATCTCAACGATGTGCTCGAAGACTGCTGCCGCTCGGTCCGGACACGAGCCGCCGCCAAGAACCTTGTCATCGAATGCAGTTGCGGCCAAGACGTCCAGTTCCGCGGCGACGAGGGACTGCTTCGCCGGCTGGTTCTGAACCTGCTCGACAATGCGATCCGCTACACCCCGGCCGGCGGCGAGATCAAGGTGGCGCTGGATGCGGAACCGGACCGGCTGGTTCTGCGCGTGTCCGACACCGGTATTGGCATCCCGGCCGAAGCCGCGCCGCACGTTTTCGAACGCTTCTATCGCGTGGACCAGGCCAGATCGCGGCAGGATGGCGGTTTCGGCCTCGGACTTGCCATTGTGAAATGGATCGCCGAGGCGCATGACGGCACGGTGGAACTCGACAGCACGCCCGGCGCGGGCAGCGCCTTCACCGTGTTCCTGCACCGGTGACGATTCATCGTGGGTTCATCTCCCGACTGTTACAGTACTAATGTCGATGCGGTCCGCTCTTCCGGTTCCCGGGCTCGCCTTCGCGCTGCAGGCGGGCGCCCCCGTGATCGGAAGACCCGCCCCCCCGAACGCCCGAAGCGAATGAAAGAGAGGAATAGCGCTATGAAGACGTTGATTGGCCTGGCCGGTCTGACTTTGCTCGCGGCCGCCGGCGATTATCATCTGCTGAAGAAAGTCCCTGTCCCAGGCAATGGCGGATGGGATTACCTCACCCTGGATACCGCCGCGCGGCGGCTGTATGTCTCGCATGGAACCGAGGTGAACGTACTGGACCCGGATGCCGGAACGGTGGTCGGCAAGATAACCGGTACCAGCGGAGTGCATGGCATCGCGGTGGTGCCTGAAATCAACCGCGGCTTTATTAGCAATGGGACGACCGACGATGTCGCCATGTTCGATTTGAAGACCCTCGAAATTGTCGGCCGCCTGCCGGCCGGCAAGAAGCCGGATGCCATCATTTACGACCGCTTCACCAAACGCGTCATCGCCGACAACAACGGCGGCGACAGCAGCACCATCATCGACGCGGCCGGCGGCAAGGTTACCGGCACGATCGATCTGGGTGGCGCGCCGGAGTTCGCCGCCGGCGACGGCAAGGGCAAGGTCTTCATCAATCTGGAAGACAAGAGCGAGGTCGTGAAAATCGATCCCATCGCGCTGAAACTGGAGGCCCGCTGGCCGCTGAAACCCTGCCAGACGCCTACCGGCATGGCCATGGACACCGCCACGCGCCGGCTGTTCATCGGGTGCCGCAACAAACTCATGGCCCTGGTGGACGCCGACACCGGAAGAGTTATCGTCACCTTGCCCATTGGCAGCGGGGTCGACGCGGCCGCCTTCGACGCGGCCACCAAGTTGGTTTACTTCTCCAACGGCGATGGCACGGTGGACATTTTCCACGAGGATTCCCCCGACCGCCTGTCGGTCGCCGGAAAGCTTCAGACCGAGCCTGGAGCCAAGACCATGGCGCTCGATCCCAAGACCCGCAACATCTTCCTTTCCGTCGCCGAAAGGGAAGAGAAAAAGGTCAAGCCGGGCACGTTTCACGTGCTGATCTACGGGCGCTGAGGCAGACGCCCGTCAGCCTCCCGGTTCAAGGCTTCCCGCGAGCGCGTGTCACTCGGCCGGGCTTCCTCCGGGGAATGAGGGCGGCACGTCTTCGTCATCCTCTCCGCGGCTTCCCGGTCTGGACGGTATTCGCGCCTGTGGTCAGCGGCGGCCGGGACCGCGACTCCGTATGATCAGAATATCCGAACGCGTCGGAGAACGCGGGTTTCTATGATTGCTTGCTCAACTCTTAACGTTAATCGGAACGGTGATGGTGTGCATAATTCAGGTAAAGTTCTACCGACAACTGCTTGGGTGGGTCCTTCTCCCACTGGTAGTCCGCGCCCTTGGGGCGCACTGCATAATGCAGGTTCCATGAAGCCAGCCCGGTGTGTCCCCGGGGGGGTTCACGCGTTCCGAGGCATTGCGTGCTTCCCAGCTTTGCGTTTGCCGTGCCAGGTGAGGTTGAACTATAGTGGTTCTTCGATTTCCGGGCGATGGAGTCTCCCGGCTAACCGTTCTGCCGACGCCGGAATGATGGCTCCTGCCGGACGGCAGGAGTTTTTTTCGTTTTAGGCCCAGTCACTACAAGGAACCCGATCCGTGCGCAATCTTCTCTTGGCCGCGGCCGGCCTGCTGGCGACGGCCGCAACGTGCGCGCCCGCGCAACCATCCTCGCAACCTCTCACGCTGGCCGACTGCATCAAGCTGGCGCAGTCGGCGCCGTCGCCGGTGAGTCTGGCCCGGCAGGAACGTGACATCGCGGCGCGCGAGACCACGCAGGCTCGCGCCGGTTTCCTGCCGCAGTCCCGCCTGGTGAACGGCTTCACTTACAACAGCCCGCTGCTGGGCGACCGTGGCGTTTTCAGCCTCCTCCCGCTGAACGCGATACGAGAGTATGCGTTCCTGTTCAGCGTGGACCAGGAATTCGACACCTCCGGCCGCCTGCGCGCCGGCCTGGCCCGGGCGCGTGTGGCGCGGGATCTGGCCGGGACGAGTCTGGCATTGACCGAGCGCGACCTCAAGCGGGCGGTGACAATCTCGTACTATCGAGCCTTGTTGACGCGGCGGATCGCCCGGATTGTCCAGGACGCCCTGGCCGAGAGCCAGGGCTTCGAGAAACGCGCGAAACTGCTCTTCGGGGGTGGAGAAGCCGCGCAGGCCGACGTCGTGAAGGCGTCGGCCCAGGTTGCGTTTCTCGAGCAGGCGCTCAACGCCGCCGAGTTGGAGGCCACGCTCGCCAGCCAGGAACTGGCCTCTTTCTGGACCCGCGACGTCGCCGAGCCACTGTCGCTCGCCGACATACTGGACGACGCTCCGCCCGCTCCCGAGGGCCAAGCCGCGCTGCCCGCGCCTTTCCTCAAGCGCCTGGAGTTCAACCTTCTCGACGCGCAGCGGAGGGGCTTCCAGGCCGACGCGCGCCGCGCGCGGGCCGACTTGCTTCCGCAGTTGGGCGCGGCCTTCCAGTACGGCCTCGATTCGACGGCCGTGCGGATTCGGGACCGGGGCTACGCGGCCTTCGTCAATCTGACCATTCCCGTCTTCGATTGGAACAAGGCCCGCGCCGCGATCCAGCAGGCGCGGCTGAAGACCGGGCAGGTCGAAACCGGCCGGGCGATCTCGGAACGCACGTTCTCGAAGGAATACCAGAGCGCGCTGGCGCGCGTTGGTCAGCTTTTCGAACAGATTTCATTGACGCGCCGGCAGGTGAAACTGGCGGAAGACGACCTGCGGCTGAGCCGCATCCGCTACGAAGGCGGCGAGGGCCTGGCGCTCGACGTCGTGACTTCGCAAAACCAACAGGCGCAAGCACGGACTAACTATTACACGACAATGGCCAACTATTTGAATGCCAGAGCGGACCTGGAGGTCGCATCCGGGCGATGAAGAACCTTACCCTGTTGTTCCCATCCCTGCTGATCCTGGCCGGTTGCGGCGCGCAGGAAGAAGCGACGCCCAAGCCGGTGGTGGAGGTGAAGGTTGCCAAGGCCGAGGCCGCCGGCGTCAAGATCACGGTTCGCGCGCCGGCCAGCGTGTTCGCGCGCGAGCAGGCCAACATCAGCGCCCGAATCACGGCGCCGATCCGGAAACTGCTGGTGCGCAAAGGCGACAGTGTCACGGCGGGTCAGGCGCTGGCGCAGTTGGATAACAGCGACCTGGCGGCGCAGCGCGACGAGGCCGCGGCGGGCGTAACCGATGCCCAGGCCAACCTGGAACGCGTGACCACCGGAACGCTGCCCACCGACGTCGAGCGGGCGCGCGGCCAGTTGGCCGGCACCGAGGCCGCCCTCGCTCAGGCCCGGAAGTTTTACGACCGGCGCAAACAACTGTTCGAGCAGGGCGCCATCCCGCAGCGCGACTTGCTGGTCTCCGAGACCGATCTGGCGCAGGCAAAAGCGAACTTCGACGTCGCGAGGAAATCGCTCGACCTGCTTCAGAACCAGTCGCACGAGAAGGACATCCTGATGGCTCGCGCCAAACTCGAGCAGGCCCGGGCGCGGCTGGCGCTGGTCAAGACCCAACTGGATTTTGCCGAGATACGCAGCCCGTTCGCCGGCGCCATCACCGAGCAGTTCATGTTTCCCGGCGACATGGCCAAGCCCGACGCTCCCATGTTCACGGTCATGGATCTGGGCGTCGCGGTGGCGCGGGCGCAAGTTCCCGAAGGGGAAGCGGCGGCGGTGCGCTCCGGACAGCCCTGCGCCTTCACGCCGGCCGATGGCGGAGGGGTTTCCCATGACGGGCGGATCTCGGTGGTGAATCAAGCCGTCGACCCGGCCCGGCGGACGATCGAGACCTGGTGCGAAATCCCGAATCCCAAGCGCGCGTTGCGCGGCGGCGCGTTCGGACAGGTCGCCATTGTCACCGGCGTGGCAGCCAACAGCGTGGTGGTCCCCTTGGCCGCGGTGCAGTTTGTCGAGGGAACCAGGAAGGGCCTGGTGATGGTGGCCGGAGAAAAGAGCCTCGCCGTGAAGAAAGAGGTTGAGACCGGCGAAGTCTTCGACGGCAAGGTGCAAATCACCAGCGGCCTGAAGGCCGGGGAGATGGCCATCGTTCAGGGCGGCTACGGATTGCCCGAAGGGACGCAAATACGGATTCAGGAGGAGAAGAAGCCGTGACCGCCAGCCTCGCGCGGTTCGTCCAGGCGCACGCCCGGGCGATGGTGATCATCGTCTTCAGCTTCGCGCTGGCCGGGTTGGTCTTTATTCCCAGGCTGCCCATCGCCATCTTTCCGCAAACCGACTTTCCCCGCATCGTGGTGCTGGTGGACAACGGCATTGTGCCGGTGGACATCCAGATGCTGCGTGTCACGCGGCCCATCGAGGAGGCCATCCGCATTGTCCCCGGCATCACCAATCTGCGCTCGGTGACCGCGCGCGGCTCGACGGAAATCAGCGTCTTCTTCCGCTGGGACGTGGACATCCTGAACGCGCTGCACCTGGTGCAGGGGCGCATTTCGCAGATCACGCCCTCGCTGCCGCCCGAGTGCCGTTTCTACATCAACCGGCTGACCTTCTCGGTTTTCCCGATGGTCGGCTTCAGCATTACGTCGCCGTCGCGCTCTTTGTCGGAGCTTTGGGAACTGGCCTATTACAACCTGGCCCCGCGCCTGTACCGGCTTCCCGGCGTCGCCGAAACGCGCATTGTCGGCGGCCGCCCGCCGGAGTACCACGTCCTGGTCGATCCGCAAAAGCTGAACGGCTACGGCATGCCGCTGACCAAGGTGGTGGAGGCGCTGCGCAACAGCAACATCCTCTCGCCCTCGGGCATGCTGCAGGAAAACTACCACCTGTACCTGACCACGGTGACGGGCCTGATCCGCACTCGCGAGCAGATTGAGGACACCGTGGTGGACGTGGTGCGCGGCACGCCCGTGGCGGTGAAGAATCTCGCGAGCGTGGTGCCCGGCGAGCGGCCCACCTACAACATCGTTACGGCCAACGGCCGCCCGGCGGTGCTGATCAACGTGCTCCAGCAGCCCGACGGCAACGCCGTCCAGATCGTCGACGCGGTGAATGCCGAACTCCGCGACGTCAAGAAGACGCTGGCGCCCGACGTCGAACTCTCCACGTTCTACGACCATTCGGCGCTGGTGCGCGAGTCCATCGCCGGCGTCACCGAGAGCATCCTGATCGGCCTGGCGCTGTCGGTCGGCGTGCTGATGGTGTTCCTGAAAAGCTGGCGCACCACGGTGGTCACCGCCGTGGTCATTCCCCTGGCCGTGCTGATCGCCATCGTCTTCATGAAGTTCTTCAACATGAGCTTCAACCTGATGACGCTGGGGGGCCTGGCCGCTTGTATCGGCGTGGTGATCGACGACGCCATCGTGATGGTGGAGAACATCGTGGTCCATCTTTCGACCGGACAGGCGCCGGCGGAAGCGGCCCGCAGCGCGATCGCCGAGTTGACGCCGGCCTTGATCGGTTCGACGCTGACGCCGATCGTGGTTTTCGCGCCGCTGGTCATCCTGGGCGGCGTCACGGGAGTGTTTTTCCGGGCGCTGGCGATGACCATGGTGACGGCGTTGCTGGCCTCGCTGTTCCTGGCGATCTTCTGCACGCCGGTGCTCGCCGCCGTGTTCCTGCGCCGGCCGAAGGGGCCCGTGGAAACGGACCTCGAGAAGGCCGAGCAGGCCGGCGAAGGCCGCCTGCTGCGCTGGGTGACCGCCCGTTACGAGATCGCGCTGCACTGGTCGCTCGCGCACTCGCGCGCGGTGCTGCTGGCGGCGTGCGTGCTGGTGGCCGGCATGGTGGGCATGTATTTTCAACTCGGCAGCGGATTTCTGCCGGAGATGGATGAAGGCGCGTTCGTGCTCGACTACATCATGCCTCCCGGCACGTCGTTGGTGGAGACCGACCGCGTGCTGAAGCACATCGAAGCGTTCCTCAAGGAGACGCCGGAGGTCGAGAGTTACTCCCGCCGCACCGGCGCGCGCCTGGCGCTGGCGATTGCCGAGCCCAACACCGGCGATTTCCTGATCAAGCTCAAGAAGCGGCGCAACCGCGCCCTCGGGGAGGTGACCACGGAACTGAGAGCGAAAATCAAGGGCTCGGAGCCCTCGATCGACGTCGAGTTCCCGCACATTCTCGAGGACCTGATCGGCGATCTGGCCTGGTCCCCGCAGCCCATCGAGATCAAGGTCTACAACGACAACGCCGACTCCTACAAAGAGGCGGCGAAGCAGATCGAAGAGTGGCTCCCCAAAGTCAAGGGGGTGGTGGACATCGTCAATCAGACTATCGTGGTCGGCCCTTCGATCAACTTCCGCGTGAACCCGGAGAAGGCGCGGCTGGCCGGATTCGGCGTGAAGGACGTGGCCGATTTGCAGGCGGCGATGCTGGACGGCGAAGTGGCGTCGGATCTCATCCGCGGCGACCGCCTGGTCGGCATCCGCGTGCGCTACCCGGCCCAGTTCCGGTCGTCTTCCGACCAACTCAAGGCCCTGTTGCTCACCTCTCCCAGCGGGCAAACGGTTTCGATGTCGAGCATCGCCGACATCGAGATGGACCAGGGCATCACGGAGATCCGCCGCGAGAACCTGCGAAATCTCTCTTCGGTGACGGCTCACCTGGAGCAGCGCGATCTGGGTTCCGCCATGGACGAGATCCAGCGCCGCCTGCCAGGCGAGGTGCCGCTCCCCGCGGGCACGCACATCGAGTACGGCGGGTTGTACCAGATGCAGCGTGAGTCGTTCCTGGGGTTGACCCAGGTGCTGCTGCTGTCGATCCTTCTCATTTTCGTCGTGCTGGTCTTCGAATTCCGCTCGTTCTCGCACCCCATCGCGATTCTGGGGGCGACCATCCTGTGCGGTTCCGGGGCGCTGGCGGCGCTGTGGATCACCGGATCGACGCTGAACATCTCGTCGTTCATGGGGCTCATCATGGTGGTCGGCATCGTCCAGAAGAACGGCATTCTCATGCTCGACGCCGAGCAGTCTTTCTCGGAGAAGGGCTACGAATTGCGCGAGGCGATCTTCCACGCCGGCCGGCGCCGGTTGAGGCCGATTCTCATGACCGCGCTGGCCACCATCTTCGGCATGGCCCCGCTGGCGGTGGGAGTTGGATCCGGCGCGCAATTGTTGCAGCCGCTGGCCATCGCGGTGATCGGCGGCGTATCGGTTTCAATGGTTCTGTCGTTGTTGATTACGCCGGTGCTCTTCTACCAGTTTCGCCAGCGCGGGCTCTGAGACCGGGGCGGCGGCAGAGCCAAACCGGTCACTGCAGGAACCTGTGCGTCTTCGCTTTCGGCATCCGTTTAATTGTGTCGAAGAATTGGCTTTCGGTGATCTGTTGGGGCCAGTCCAGGTTTATGTGCATGATGGGTGGTTGGCGATCTCGTGGTTGGAAGGTAAGCGCTCCCAGGGAAAGCAATCCGTTCACGTCGCGCGCAAATGCTTTGATGGGTTCGACGTGAGCGTAATGGGGTTCCGATTTCTTCATCAATTCCCCGAACTCCGCCGACTCAACCTCCAGCATGATTTTCAGGAGTGCAATCTGACGATCGGCGATCACGCGCTTGCGCTTGCCCTGCAGCCGGTTGAATAGATCGAACATCATGTTTCGGAAGATCGCCTTCTTCATATGCTTGCGGATCTCCATGGTGAGCCGCTCACACTGCAGACGGATGCCCTTTAGGGCGAACTTCAGGAACGCGGTCAGGTCGTGATTCCCCGCCCGCACCTGAGATAGAGTGCTCAGGTACGTTGGCTTTTCGTCATAGTAGTAGTTCGACATGGCGATGAACGCCCGGTCTATGAGTCCGGCGCGCTGCAGGACTAAGGCCTCAAGCGCGCGTGCGGTTCTCCCGTTGCCATCGAGGAATGGATGCATTGCCGCGAAGTGGTAATGCAGCGCCAGCGCCCGTACCAAGAGATCGTGACCTTGGTAGTCGTGCTGAACTGCATGGGTGAGTTGCTCGAAAGCCTGCCTGCATGGTTTTCCACCCTCACACCCGCGATGAGGTGGAATGCCGAAGGTGACGTTGTGGTCCGGCCCCCGGATCTCCCCAGGAGGGCAGTGGTCATCGTCACAATCGGCTACTATTCGCCTGTGAACCTCTCGGATCAAGTCGCCATTAATCGGCCGGTCCGGTGGAAGGCCCGCGATCCAGCGATAGGCCTTTAGCGCCGCGTTGGCTTGCCGCTGTGAGCGTGTCAGCAGTTCCTCGGGCATCGCATCGGGCCTGAGGGCTGCGTCCAGCTCGGCATCACTGAAGTCCGCACCTTCGATTTTCGACGTCCCGGCAATCTCGCGCTTCAACTGCAACTGCTGAAGCGCTTCCACCCAACTTCTCTGGTACGGGAGGGCGGTCAGCGCAATGACGGCAGCCTTGGCGTCCACCAAGGCCTGCGCAACCGCACTGAAGTCATACCTGATCCAGTGCTTTGGGAGTTCGTATCGAAAGGGCGGATTCAGTGCAGCCATATGCATTGATAATAAACGACTTCTCTGACCTCTTGCAAGGTTCATTTCTCCTTTATTTTCAACTCATATTAGGCTTGGTGTAGGTCTTCGTTGACGAGTTTCCACGCCGGCAAGTCCGAGAGGCTCCCCGCCGATTACCCTTATACTGGAGGGGTGATGCGTTTACCAATCGCTCTGGTCTTATTCATCGTGGCGGCGCCCGCCTTTGGACAGGCCATCGCGCCGGACTGTTCGCTGGTGGCCGGCTGGCAGCAGTACGGGCCGGTGCGTACCCATGAGGCCGACAACCTGTTCGAATACATGAACGGCAACGCCGAGGGTTACCTGATCTACCAGTTCCTGCGCATGAAGGGCGTCACCTGCAAGCAGGGCCCGGTCACGCTGGTCTTCGACATTTCCGAGATGGCCGACGCGGATTCGGCCTACGGCATGTTTGCCGCCAACCGCGACCAGCGAGTGCCGAGCAAGGGGCTCGGAATGGGCGGGCAGATCGTTCCGCGCAAGGTCATCTTCGCCAAGGACAAGTACTACGTCGAGATCGCCGCCGATCCGGCCGGCGACCATACCGCCACGCTGCGAGCCTTCGCCACGGCGATGGACCAGCGCATCCAGGGCCGCACCTCGCTGCCGGACGCCATCTCGTGGTTCCCGGCCGAGAAGCTGGTCAAGGACTCGATCCGGATGGTGCCCGAGAGCCTGCTCGGGCTGCGCATCCTCCAGCGCGGTTGGGTGGCGCAGTACGAGTCCGGCAAGGCGTTTATCATGCGCGAGGCCACCCCGGAAGCCGCCACGCAGACCATGGAGAAGCTCAAAGCGCGCATCGGGCAGTCCGGCCAGGTCGAAGCGGCCAGGATTGGCGAGGAAGGCTTCAAGGCCACCGACAAGTACCTGGGCCGCATGAGCGTTTTCCGCAAGGGCCGCTACCTGGGCGGCTACGCCAATCTCGGCGAGGGGCAGGACGGCGTGGCGCTGGCCGCGGCGCTGGCCGCCAAGGTGCGGTAGGCGCGGCGATCCGGCGTGGCTGGAAATCCGGGGACGGAGTACTCAATCCCCATTCGATCAGGGTTCCAGGCCCAGTTCGGCGCGCAGGCGGGCGATCTCGTAGTACGGTTCGCCGGCGCGGCGCTTGTGCTCCTCGCCATTCTCGAAATCCCGCAGAATCGCCGACACCTTGCTCCTGCCCGCGGCAGTTTTGACGGCCTGGCGCGGAGTTTTGCCGTCGAGCGCGGGAAGCGCCATGTCGGGCCACGTGGCGAAGTGCCGCTCCATAACCTCGGTAAGCAACTGCTGGCGCACTTCCAGCGGAATCTCCTCGGACTTGGACAGGGCGGCGCGAGGTTTCTCGAGAGCCTGGCGCTTCATCTCCTTCTGGGTGGTGAACTCATCGCGCAGGTGCCGCAACGCGGCGCCGGCCAGCCCGTCCAGCAGTTTCTTTCCCCGTTCGTGCCGCTGTTTCGAGTTGCACTCGACCACCAGTTCCCGGCCCTCGATCCGGAAGCTGCCCAGCACCGTGCGGCCTTCCGGGCCGGGATCGTCCTTCAACCAGGTGTAGCTCGTGCCGTCGTCCCGGTCGCCGCTCAGATCGGGGCAGCCGCGCAGAGCGGTGTCGAGCGCGGCCCGGTCCAGGACCCGGTACAGGGCTTTGGAAAACAGGATTTCATCTTCATCCCGGTTGCGCAGGCGAAGAGATTCGACCCATTGCTCGCCGAGTTTGGCCGGCTGGCGGCGGATGCGGGGCAGGTTGCGTTTCAGGTACTCCGGCCAGGGCATGCCGGTGCGGCGGCGGTCCCGCTCCATCCACTCACGCAAGGGCTCGAGTTGCCGGCGCGTAACCATCACGCCAATGCCGGTGAACTCCTGCCCGCGCTCGCCTTCGACCACGCGCGCCAACAACCCATCCCAGCGCACCAACTGCTTCGACATGCTCACGTCGTGCACGAAGAAGGTCTCGTCCGAGATGAGGCTCTTCACCTCGACGCCGGCTCCCACCTTCACCTCCCGCACTTCGTAAAGCCCGACAAAACTGCGGGACCAGGATTCGATCAGATCGCGCTCCGACGGCGCAATGCGGGCGCCGTGGCGGCGCAGGTACTCCTGGAGCACGGTGCGGCCCAGTTTCGGCGAAACCCAGTCGTGCATCATCCAGTCGACCAGAGCGAGGGCCATGTCCTCGCCCGGTTCGCCACCGTCGAGGAACTCCTCCAGAACCAGATTCCTGTCGCGGCTGGGAAACGTCTCCGCAAGGAAATCGCCCAGCCGTCCGCGCAACCCATCCAATTTGCCACCGAGGGCAGGCGCCTCGCGCCCGGCGGACGCACCACCCACGGCAGGCGCCTCGCGCTCGGACTGCGCCTCGCGCTCGGACTGCTGATCGGCATCCAGATGGCACTTCTTGTACTTCTTGCCGCTGCCGCACCAGCAGGGGTCGTTGCGGCCGGGCGTGTGCTTGCGTTGCACCGGTTCGGGCGGAAGGAGATCCTCGTCCGTCCGCTCCCGCTTTTCGTCGTCTTCCCAAGTCGCTCTTCCGGCGCAGATATCGTACACCGTCCACCGGGATGGCTTCGGCGCCGGCCGAGGAAGCATCGGCCCGGCGCCAAGAGCTTCTATCGTCTGTTCGAATTGCGTGCGCGTACTCCGCGGCAGCCGGCTGGCGTTGCGCCGCAAAACCGCGCGGGCAAGTTCGACGCCCGCGCGGCCTCGCGCCACGATCATCGCGGTGCACAGCACGGGGAAGAGAGGGTCGCAGTCCGAGTTGGGGATCCGGTCGAGGTTCTCACTCAAGCGCTCGAACAATCCGGCCGCGGCATCCAGCCTGGGAAAGCAGAGCGCTCTTTCCACCACCGCGATTCGCTCCTGTGCGTCGAGGCTGGGAGCGATCTCGCCCAGCACTGCCGCCGCCCGCTCCGGATCGAGTACGATGATGCGGTCCAGCGCCCAGTCCGCGGCGCCGGACAAGGCCTCGGGCTTCCGGACGACGAACTCCAGCAGATGGGGAATCGCGGCCGCTTCGCCGATCTCACCCAACAGGGCGAGGGTGTTCACCACGGTGCGTTCCTCGTCTTGGGGCAGGAAATCCTGCGCCCAGCCACGCAGCACTCCCACCAGCAACGGAAGAATGGACTTGCCCTCCCGGACCAACTGGTCCACCAGTTGCGGGTCCGGATTGGAGGCTTCCTGCAACTGGTGCAGCAGCCGGTACGGCCGCAGGCGGGTGGTCACGGCTTCCGATTCGAGGTGACGCCCCCGTAGAAACGCGTCGGCCGCCAGTTCGAGTTGCTCGGCCCTGGTTGCGCCGTCAAGTCTAACGGCATCGTCGGCGCCGGTCAAAACCGGTTCCGGCCCCATCCTTTCCAGACTCTCGCCGTCGAGCAACAGCTTGCGGAGCGCGAGTTCGGACAGCCCCTCGGTGAGGGCCGCCTGTTTCGGCTTCGCGGAAAGCAGGCGGGCCAACTCCAGGTACGAACTCCAGTCCCAGGGGTTGGCTTGAATGGCGCGCCAATAGCACTCCTCGGCCCCGGCAAGGTCATTTGCCTTCCCCCGCAACCGGCCCAACCCAAGCAGCGAGACGTAGTCGGCCGGGTCCAGATCCAGCATCCGCAGGTAGGCCTGTTCCGTAAGGGCCTTGCCGCGGCCGCGGTCGAGCATCAGGCGGCGTCGCGATTCGTAGATCGATTCGGAAAGGAACAGCATGGGGATGTCCTTCCATTCTAGCGCCGGCCGCTGGCCCGGGAAGCGTGTAACCCGAATTGCGTTCGCCGGCGTCTGACAGATTATGATCGAACGAGTCGAGCTACGGATGCGACGCACGCTGACAATCATGGCTGTCCTGCTGGTGGTGGCAATTCCGGCCGCCTGCCAGCGGAGGGGACCGCGCGGGGCCAGGCCCGGAGGCGAGCTAAGTCCGCCGCTG
>Ga0315273_10004755_pt1 | contig 16705 bp, 14 predicted proteins | sample YL17G02_0_MG_FD_205753 | JGI IMG/M metagenome (GOLD analysis project Ga0315273, IMG submission 205753) | Sediment microbial communities from Yellowstone Lake, YNP, Wyoming, USA - YL17G02_0 | ecosystem: Environmental > Aquatic > Freshwater > Lake > Sediment | place: USA: Wyoming | collected... | reverse complement strand
TGACAAGCACCACATGGCCTATGTGACCAATGGCAACAATCTGCTGAAGGATTCCCCGCTTGCCTCGCTTTCCATCGAGGAAATCTGCAAAAAGGCATTCATCGACAAGATTGCCGGCCTCGTGAACAATGTGGGCCAGCACTACAACCACAACCATTTCTGGAATTGGATGAAGCCCAATGGCGGTGGCAAGAAATTGCCGGCCAAGCTCGCCAAGGCTATAGATGCCGACCTCGGCGGCTACGACAAAATGCGCAATGATTTCATTCAGGCGGGCCTCACCCAGTTTGGCTCGGGTTGGTGCTGGATTGTTGTGAAGGATGGCAAGCTCGCCATCATGAAAACACCCAATGGCGAAAACCCCCTGATGCATGGCGCATCGCCGATACTCGGCTGCGACGTGTGGGAGCATAGCTACTACATCGATTACCGCAATGCTCGCCAGAAATACCTGGAAGCCTTTGTCGACAACCTGGTGAACTGGGAATACACCGAGGCCATGCACGCCAAGGCGTAAGTGTCTTGCCTCCTAGTCCCATTTTTGATGGTCACAATGATGCTCTCCTCCGTCTTTGGATGAAGACGGATGGTGATCCTGTCGCTGACTTCCTGAAGGGCGATGGGGTTGGTCATCTTGACATGCCCCGGATGAAGAAGGGTGGCTTTGCCGGCGGTTTCTTTGCAATTTTTGCACCCGCCGATGGTGAAGACTTTCCGGATAATGACGACGTCAATCCGCCACTTGCCAACCAGATTGCCCAACCCGTGGCCCTGCGCAAGACCGTCGAAATGGCTTCGCTGCTGTTTCGCATTGAGCGGGAGTCCGGCGGTACATTCAAGGTTTGCCGCAGCGTTGGCGAAATCAGGTCATGCCTTGCGAAAGGAGTGGTGGCAGCGATCTTCCACATCGAGGGGGCAGAAGCCATCGACGCGAAATTCCGCACGCTCGATGTTCTCTATGAAAGCGGCTTACGCTCCATAGGCCCGGTTTGGAGCAGGCCGAACATTTTCGGCAATGGCGTTCCCTTCCGCTTTCCCTCCACCGGCAATACGGGAGACGGGTTGACAGACGTGGGCAAGAACCTGATCCGCTATTGCAATGAGCGGAAAATTCTCATCGACCTGTCGCATCTCAACGAAAAGGGCTTCTGGGAGGTAGTGAAGATCAGCACAGCGCCCCTCGTTGCCACCCATTCAAACGCCTATGCAATCAGTCACTCCTCACGTAACCTGAGCGACGACCAGATCAAGGCAATCGGCGACAGCGGCGGTATGATCGGCCTCAACTACGCAACTGGCTTCCTGCGCGAAGACGGACACTGGGGCACGGATACGCCTTTGGACATCATGACGCGCCATCTCGACCACATCATGGGCATCGCCGGGGAAAATTGCGTGGCGTTGGGTTCCGATTTTGATGGCGCCCGCATTCCGGCGAGGATTGGGGATGCCGCGGGCCTGCCCCACCTAATCGAGGCCATGCGCGATAAGCAGTATGGCGAAAGGCTCATCGCCAAAATTGCCCACGAAAACTGGATGCAGGTTTTGGAGCGAGTTTGGGGCTAGGAATGGATTATTAGCCCTGCTAATAGTACTCCATGAAACTTTCGGAATGGCTCATTAATAGCTCAATCTCCCAGTCTGAATTTGCGCGCCGCCTTGGTGTGACCCAAGGCCGGATTTCGCAGCTTGTGGCAGGCGAACAGCCGTCGCTGGAACTCGCCATGAAAATTGCCGGCCTCTCCGGAAATCAGGTTCGCCCGGAGGATTTCAAGGATATGACCAGGACGCTTGATACGGTTGAAGAGGCCATCAAGGCGATCGCCAATGGAGAAATGGTAGTGGTCGTGGACGATGATGACCGGGAGAATGAGGGCGACCTGATCGCTGCGGCTGCCAAGATCTCGCCCGAGCAAATGGCCTTCATGGTGCGGCACACCTCAGGCATCGTATGTGCGCCAATGACGGAGGAAGACGCGCGCCGCCTGAAACTTGACCCCATGGTGGCGCTGAACGACGCGCCCTTGGGTACAGCTTTCACCATCTCGGTTGATTACAAGGAAGGCCTTACCACCGGTATTTCAGCACGCGAGCGCTCGGCCACGGTCCATGCTCTGGCGAACAAGAATGTCCAGGCGGAGGATTTCGTGCGGCCCGGGCACATATTTCCACTGATCGCCAAATCGGGAGGCGTTCTCATGCGCTCGGGTCATACGGAGGCTGCCGTTGACCTTGCAAAGCTTGCCGGCTTCACACCCGCGGTAGGGGTGATCTGTGAACTGGTGAATGACGATGGCTCGGTGAAGCGTGGGCCCCAGGTTCTGGCCTTTGCCCGCGAATTTGGCCTCAAGATCATTTCGGTGGCTGATCTCATCGCACACCGACAACAGCGCGAACGGCTGGTGGAGCAAACCGCCAAATTCAATGTCGCAACAAAAATCGGCACGGCGCAGGGATATTCCTATGTGACGCGCTTTGATACCGTTGAGCAACTGGCGCTCGTCTACGGCGATATATCCGGCGGCAAGAACATCCCGGTGCGCCTGCACCGTGAAAATGTGCTGGAAGATGTTTTCGGTAACTGCGACAAGATCGAAGCGGTTTTTGAAATCTTCAAGCGTGAAGGTAAGGGTGTGCTGGTTTATCTGCAGGAGGGTGCTACTGGTGTACCCACCAGCCAACTCTCCGGCGACAAGACAGCAAGCGCATCTTCACGGGCGCAGACCTGGCTCGACATCGGCCTTGGCGCACAGATCCTGCGCGACCTCGGCGTCAGCTCCATCCGACTGATTTCGTCCAGCAACCGGCATTATGTGGGGCTCTCAGGCTTTGGCATCGAGATCGCGGAAACTCTGAAAATCAGTGGCTAGCGCATCTGGAATGTGTATTCATGCGGTGAGGAAAACTTATCCGCTCATGAACTGATTCCAGAGACGATGGTTCCCATATGCCTCATAGCCGCCCTACCCTGTTCCCCATTCCGCTGATCGGCTGGCGGGAGGATGTGCGGTTGCCGGAACTAGGAGAAGGCGCACTGGTAGCAAAGATCGATACGGGCGCAAGGTCTGCTGCCCTTCACGCTGAAGACATCCTGATCTATGGCAAGCATGTTGGGTTTACGATAGAGCTTGATGGCAAGCGCCAGAAGATGAAGGCTGTCCTCTTGGGTGCCAAGCGGGTCAAGAGCTCCAACGGTCAGAGCGAAATCCGTGCCGTTATCGAAACCAGGATCGAGATTGGCCATTATGTCTTCGATGCCGAAATAACACTGACCGACCGGGCCGACATGGGCGTTCCCATGCTGTTGGGGCGCAATACCATCAAGGATCGATTCATCGTCCACCCCGGCCGCTCCTTTCTGATCTCCCGCAATAAACGGAAATCCAAATGAAAATTGCCTTGCTGACCCGCAATCCCAAACTGTTCTCGCACCAACGCCTGATGGAAACCGCCATTGCGCGCGGCCACGAGATCGTGCCGATTGACTATCTCCGCTGTTACATGAACATCACGTCACGTAAGCCCGAGCTGCGCTACCTCGGCGAAAAGCTGACAGGCTTTGACGCCGTCATTCCACGCATTGCGGCATCCCATACATTCTATGGACTCGCCGTGTTGCGGCAATTCGAGATGATGGGTGTCTACCCACTGAATGAGTCAGTGGCCATTGGCCGTTCGCGTGACAAGCTGAGAAGCCTGCAAATCCTGTCACGCGAAGGGGTAGGCATGCCGGTCACCGCCTTCGCAAAGGATACCTCTCGCACCCATGACGTGCTCGAAATTGTCGGTGGCGCGCCGGTGGTCATCAAGCTGCTCGAAGGAACGCAGGGCATCGGCGTGGTACTTGCCGAAACGGAGAAATCAGCCAAGTCGATCATTGACGCCTTCAATGGCGTGGATATCGCAATCCTGGTGCAGGAATTCATCAAGGAATCGGAAGGTCGCGACATTCGAGCCCTCGTGGTTGGACGTCGCGTTGTCGCAACCATGGAGCGCTCCGGCAACACGGGCGACTTCCGTTCGAACCTGCACCGAGGCGGCAGTGCGGTTGAAGTTGAACTGACCAAATTCGAACGCCTGACGGCCGTCAAGGCAGCACAGGCCATGGGACTGAATGTGGCAGGCGTTGACCTGCTTCGCTCCAATCGTGGTCCATTGGTGATGGAAGTGAATTCGTCGCCTGGCCTGGAAGGTATCGAGAAAGCGACAAGCGTTGATGTCGCCAAATCCATACTCATGTTTCTTGAGAAAAATGCCAAGCCCGGCAAGACGCAGACGCGGGGACAAGGATGAAGAATTTTACAATTGGCACGTTCTCCATATCCGCAGGTTCGCAGCAAACCGTTGACCTGCCGATCAGCGTGCTAGCCAATCGCACGCCCATCAGCCTTCCGGTGCATGTTATCCACGGCAGCAGGGAGGGGCCGGTCTTCTTCATTTCCGGTGTGGTGCACGGCGACGAGATACTCGGGGTTGAAATCATCCGTCGCGTGGTGGGCCATCACGCGCTGAAGGACTTGGCCGGAACGCTGCTTGCGGTTCCCATTGTCAACACTTTTGGCTTTCTCAACCATTCCCGCTACATGCCTGACCGGCGCGACCTCAACCGGTCCTTCCCGGGATCCGACCGTGGTTCGCTCGCCAGCCTGCTTGCCGATCTTTTCATGAAAGAGGTTGTGCTGCGGGCGCAGTATGGCATTGATCTGCACACTGCCGCCCTGCACCGCTCGAACCTGCCGCAAATTCGCATCGCGCCCGAGCAACAGGAGCTCTTGAGCCTTGCCAAAAAATTTGCGGCCCCGGTGGTACTGATTTCAAAACTTCGCGATGGCACGTTGCGCAGTTGCGCGAAGGACAAGGGCGTCAACGTGCTGCTCTATGAGGCAGGCGAGGCGCTGCGCTTTGACGAGACGTCGATTGCAACAGGGGTCAACGGCATCCTGAACGTGATGGCATCCCTGAAGATGATTTCTCACCGGGCACCTGCCGCCAAGCCCTCTACCATCTCCAAGTCCAGCACGTGGTTGCGCGCGCCGGAAGGCGGAATCCTTCGCAGCGAGATCAAGCTCGGCGCCTATGTGAAAAAGGGTGAAAAAATTGGCGAGATTTCCAGTCCGCTGGGTGAGGCGAGCGCTGCTGTCATCTCCGAGGATGACGGCATCGTCGTGGGTCGCACCAACCTTCCGGTGGTCAACCGTGGCGATGCCCTGTTTCACCTGGCCCGCATGAAAAAATCTACCCTGGCGCAGAAGCCGCTGTTCGATGAGGACGAGATTATCTAGCGACGGGTAAGGCCGCCGAGAATTCCGCGCACAAGGGCGTTGCCGATGGACCTTGCGACAGTAGTGCCCAATTGCCGGCCCACGCTGCTTGCAACACCCTTCACGAAGCGATCGGTTGCTGACTGAGGCTCACGGCGGGCTGCCGATGCGGTTTGCCTCTCTGACTTGGCAGCAGACTTTTCTTCGGCGGCCTTCTGTTCAGCTTCGGACCTGGCGCTTGCCTTCTTCCGCAATTTTTCATAGGCCGACTCGCGGTCGACGGTTTCCTCATACAGGCCGTAGACCGGAGAGTTCTTGATGGCCTTCTGTCGCTCGGCCAGCGTGATGGGACCCATGCGGCCGGAAGGCGGTCGAATGAGGGTGCGGCCCACCATGGAAGGAACACCCTTCATGTCGAGGGTGGACACCAGCGCCTCGCCCTTGCCCATTTCGGTGATGACCTTTTCAGTGTCGAACTTCGGATTGGGCCGGAAGGTGGTGGCTGCTGCCTTCACTGCTTTCTGGTCGCGCGGCGTATAAGCGCGAAGGGCATGCTGCACGCGGTTGCCCATTTGGTTGAGCACGCTGTTTGGAACATCCAGTGGGTTCTGTGTAACAAAATACACGCCAACACCTTTCGAGCGTACCAGTTTTACAGTCTGCTCGATCTTCTGCAACAGGCCTGGAGGCGCATCCGAAAACAACAAATGGGCCTCATCGAAGAAGAACACCAGTTTGGGCTTTTCTGGATCGCCCACTTCCGGCATAACCTCAAAAATTTCTGACAGCAACCACAGCAGGAAGGTTGCATAGAGCTGCGGAGACTGCATGAGCTTGTCGGCCGCAATTATGTTCATGTAACCACGGCCATCCCGCGTGGTGCGCATAAGATCCTTGATGTCAAGGGCAGGTTCTCCAAAGAACTTGTCGCCCCCCTGCTCTTCAATCACCACAAGGCGGCGCTGGATGGAACCGATGGTAGGCGTTGTGACATTGCCGTATTCGGTAGTGATTTCCTTGCCACGGTCGGCAAGGTCGGCCAGCAGGGCGCGCAGGTCCTTGAGATCGAGCAGTGTCAGGGCTTCCTTGTCGGCAAGCCTGAAAGCAATGTTCAGGGCACCCTCCTGTGCTTCCGTGAGTCCCATGAGGCGCGACAGCATAAGCGGGCCCATCTCGGTCACCGTGGCACGAATGGGATGGCCCTGCTCACCGAAAAGGTCCCAGAAAATTGTTGGCGTGGCTTCGAAGCCATAGTCGTCATAACCAATCTTCTTGGCACGTTCGAGCAGGAAGTCCTGAGAGATGCCATCTTGGCTGATGCCCGAAAGATCTCCCTTCACGTCTGCCGCGAAAACTGGAACACCCATCTTGCAGAAACTTTCGGCGAGAATCTGCAAGGTGACGGTCTTTCCCGTTCCCGTGGCGCCGGTGATAAGTCCGTGGCGGTTGGCCATCGGCAAGAATAATTCTTCACGCTTGTCGCTCTGGCCCACAAAAACCGCATTGTCAGTCATGGTTTATCCTTGAACTCGTTGCAAAATGCTGTTGTCAGAGCTTCCCATTACCATAGGATGAGGACCAATTGACAGTGCAGATTTGATCGCTAGCATTGACGAATGACCGATTTTTCGCAGGCCACGGAAGCAAGCTGGCGTCACCGGGTTGGCAACATTGAAAGGCTGGCAAGCCGAACGGCTGACGGTATTCACTTAGAACCTCTTTACCAACAGGTGATGGCTCCACGGTCTGATCGTGTGGAATACGGACCATGGTACATTCTGCAACGGGTTGATCATGCCGATGCGTCCAGGGCCAACCAACAGGCACTTGACGACCTGCAAAACGGTGCGACTGGTCTTGCCATCGTGCGCGATTTTGATGCCCGCATGCTGCAAGGCGTAGCCCTGCACGCGGTCCACATCCGACTTGAGAGCGGCCCCGCGCTTGCAAGGGCCTTTGCATCCCATGTGGCGAAACAACCGATTGATCCCGCGCGCCTTCACGTCTCTTTTGGCTTGAAGGACACTGGTCTTGTGAAGGATTTGCAGTCGCAAGGGTTTACCGGCCCGTACCTCGAGGCAGACGGGCGCGTGTTCCACGACCGTGGTGCTACGGAGGCGGAAGAACTGGCCGCCGTGCTTTCAGAACTTGTGCGTGCCCTGAGGCAGAACGTTTCGACGTCGGCCACGCTTGCCGCCAACCAGGATATTTTTCTGACGCTCAGCAAGTTTCGCGCGCTGCGGCTTCTGTGGGCCCGGGTGCTGGAAGCCAGTGGGATGCTGCAGCAAGCCTTGCAAGTTCACGGCGAGACGTCCTGGCGTATGATGGCAACGCTGGATCCCCACACCAACCTGCTGCGAGCAACGACGGCAGTCTTTGGCGCTGGCTTGGGTGGAGTCGACAGCATAACGGTGCTTCCTTTCTCAATCCGGCAGGGTGTTCCCAATGCATTTGCGCGACGCATGGCACGCAACACGCAGCTTGTACTGCAAGAGGAGTCTCAGTTATGGCGCGTTGCCGATGCGGCATCGGGTTCGGGTTACGTGGAAAGCCTGACGGCGGCTTTGTGTGAAAAAGCCTGGGGCCTTTTCCAGGATATTGAAAGAACGGGCCAGTTACCTGCGTTTGATGCCAGTAACCCCACAAGTGATCCCATCGTCGGAACAAAGATCCATCAGTTGTCTAAGGAATTTGCGGCTGCGGTGGAGGTGGGCTCGTGAGCCACGTTCCAAATCTCATGGGTGTGCCCTGGATTACACCGGAGGGCATCGCCATCAAGCAGGTCTATACGAAAGAAGACACGCCCCACTATGCGGAATCCTATCCCGGTATTACACCCTATCTCCGCGGACCCTACCCTTCCATGTATGCCGCCCAGCCGTGGACTATTAGGCAGTATGCAGGCTTTTCCACCGCCGAAGATTCAAACGCCTTCTACCGGCGCAACCTCGCCGCGGGTCAAATGGGGCTATCAATCGCTTTTGATCTTGCCACCCATCGCGGCTATGACTCCGATCACCCACGGGTGGGTGGCGACGTTGGCATGGCAGGCGTTGCCATTGATTCCATTTACGACATGCGTACCCTGTTCGACGGCATTCCGCTGGACAAGATGACGGTGTCGATGACGATGAACGGTGCCGTGCTGCCCATTCTCGCCTTGTTCATCGTGGCTGGTGAGGAACAGGGGGTTTCGCCAGATAAACTTGCGGGCACCATACAAAATGATATCCTGAAGGAATTCATGGTGCGGAACACCTATATCTACCCGCCCGCCAATTCCATGCGTATTGTGTCGGACATCATCAAATACACATCTGTCCACATGCCACGCTTCAATTCCATTTCCATTTCCGGCTATCACATGCAGGAGGCAGGAGCCACCGCCGATCTGGAATTGGCCTATACGCTGGCTGATGGCTATGAATATGCGAAGGCCGGTGTAGCGGCCGGACTCGGCATCGACAAATTCGCGCCACGACTTTCCTTCTTCTGGGCCATTGGTATGAACTTTTTCATGGAAGTGGCCAAGATGCGGGCGGCGCGGGTCATTTGGGCAAGCCTGATGCAACGTCTGTCCCCCGGGGATGAACGCTCGCTGCTGCTGCGTACCCATTGCCAGACCAGCGGATGGAGCCTCGCGGCACAGGATGTGTTCAACAACGTGACGCGCACCTGCATTGAGGCGATGGCGGCAACCCAGGGCGGAACGCAATCGCTGCACACCAATTCGCTTGATGAAGCCTTGGCGCTACCCACTGATTTTTCGGCGCACATCGCCCGCAACACCCAGCTGTTCCTGCAACAAGAAACGGGCACCTGCCGGGTGATTGACCCCTGGGGTGGCAGTTTTTTCGTAGAGAAGTTGACTGCCGATCTCACCGGGAGGGCTTGGGCCCACATAGATGAGATTGAGGCCATGGGAGGCATGGCAAAGGCGATTGAAGCCGGCGTTCCCAAGATGCGTATTGAGGAAGCCGCGGCCCGCACCCAGGCGCGCATTGATTCCGGCGAACAGGCCGTCATCGGCGTGAATAGGTATCGAAACCCCGAAGTGTTCAACATCGATATCCTCAAGGTGGACAATTCTGTCGTGCGGGCCAGGCAAATTGAAAAGCTCACTCGGCTGAAGGCTGAGCGCGACATGGCCCAGTGCCAGTCCATACTTGACCGCCTGACCGCCGTCGCCAGAACTGGAGAAAGCAACTTGCTTGCTGCTGCTGTTGAAGCCGCGCGTGCCAAAGCCACTGTTGGGGAAATATCCATGGCACTGGAGAAGGCCTGGGGCCGCCACGCGGCGCAGACACATATTTCAAAGGGAGTTTACGTTGCCTCATCGCGCGACATAGAAAAAATTGAGGCCACAAAGCATGCGGTTGAGGCTTTCAAGGAGGCAGATGGCAGGCCTCCCCGCATTCTGGTGGCCAAGATGGGTCAGGACGGCCACGACCGTGGGCAAAAGGTCATTGCTTCTGCCTTCAGCGACATGGGCTTTGATGTGCGCGTCGGTGCGCTGTTTTCAACACCAGAGGAAGTGGCACAGCGCGCGGTGGCGGAAGATGTACATATTGTTGGGATTTCTACGCTCACTGCGGGCCACCTGAATCACATTCCCTTACTCAAATTGGCGCTGGAAAAACTGGGGCGCCCCGATATCATGCTGGTCGTTGGAGGAGTCATTCCGCCGGAGGATGTTGCGACCTTGAAGGACATGGGAGCTGCAGCCGTGTTCCTGCCGGGAACGGTTATTCCGGAAGCGGCCTTGATGCTCCTTGATGAATTGAACTTCAGGCTTGGCTTTGCACAACGACGCAGGGAAAAATGACGTGACCAACAGGATCTGGTTCGGCACCATGTTCTTTGGTGCTTTGGCACCCATTGTGGCAGGCTGTGTGCTGCAATCGAAGTCGCCACTCTTCAGTGATGAACAGGGGACGATGTTGCTGTCTTATTATGGCAAACTGCAGAAACTGGAAAACTCCGGTGGAAAATGGGTGAGAAGCGCTGAACAAATGAGTTCTGCACCAGAAGGGAGCCACCACATCGCAAATGCATAAAACAGTTCTGCAAAAGTCTCTTTCCATGCGCTGAAGGGGGAATGGTTTGTCCTGCAGGGAACGCAAGATGATAAGCCTGCCGTTTAACTACTGATAAACGCCTTACCTCTCCAAGTCATTTTCTATCGCATCCTGCGCATATCCCATCAGAAACACGGGACGTTCGCCAGTGACGTTGATTTTGTTGAAAATAACTGTTTCATCAAGCCTGGCGCTGACTGCAAAGCACTGTTCAAATACTTAACGGCAGCACCGAGTGAGGCGACCACTACGCTGGTTCCCGCCACCTGAAGGCACGATACTTGCTTTGCTCCTTCCAGGAGTGTGTCAAAATGAAAGTCTCACGTCGGTCGCTCTTGTCTGCAGGAGCCCTGCTTAGCGCAACCCCGTTAACAGCCCTCGCCGCCAACGTCACAAGTGACCAGACAACCCGTTTGCAGGCGGCCATTGACCTTGCAGCAACGGGGTCCGGCGTGCTGTCCCTGCCCGCCGGAAGATATCAGGTCTCCGGCTTACAGATCAACGCACCCCTGCAGATCGTCGGTGTGCCAGGCCAAACGATCCTGATTGCAGAAGACAGAGCCACTATCCTCACCATTGAGGATACCAGACAGGTGGATATCAGCGGCCTCACCTTTGAGGGCGGCGATAACGGCCTTGTCCTTTCTAAAAGTGGTGGCAGGATCTTTAACAATGAATTCAGGTTGCAGGCCAAGACGGCTCTTCACGCTCGTGATTCCAAAGGACTCGAGATATCCCGCAACCATGTGCACGACATTGGCAACAACGGTATCCAAGTATGGACCAGTACGAGAGCCGAGGATGGCACCCAGGTGACCAACAATCGGGTGGAGCGGGTGGCGGCCACCGATGGTGGTTCAGGGCAAAATGGCAACGGTATCAATGTTTACAGGGCCGGCAACGTGCTTGTGTCCAACAACCGTATCAGCGATTGCGCCTATTCTGCCATTCGCAATAATTCCGGTTCAAATTGTCAGATCCTTGGAAATTCCATTGCCCGCACCGATGAAGTGGCAATCTATGTGGAATTTTCCTTTGAAGGCGCAGTGGTCAGCAACAACATGATTGCCGGTGTAGCCTTTGGCATTTCCATCACCAACTTCAACGAAGGCGGCAGACTTGCGGTTTGCAGCGGTAATGTGGTGCGCAATATCACGGGCGGTCAAACGCAGGGTGTGACCACAGGTGGTGGCATCTATGCGGAGGCCGACACCCTCATCAGCAATAATGTGGTGGAAAATGCCCGTGATTTTGGCATCGGCATGGGCTGGGGCCCCTATTGCCGCAACCTTTCAGCCCAGGGCAACCTTATCAAGGATTGCGCCACTGGTATCATGGTTTCGGTCTCCGGTGGTGCCGGGCAAAGCCACATCGCCGGCAACATCATTAGAGGTGCCAGAAACGCATCTATCACCGGCATGGATCACCTTGAGCCAGTGACAGGAGATCTGGGTGCGGCTGGCGCGAAAATTCCAGACGTGGTGTTGCTAAAGGACAATGTTGTTCGCGCGTAGAAGGGGTCGACGCCTACTCCTAGCTCAACGCCGCTTGCAGGTCGCCCACGTGGATTTTGCACCAATTGGTGAGGTCGCTGCGGGCGAAGCTTTGCAGTGCGGATTTCTCTTCAGGCGTCCACACGTCAAGCGAAGCCAGCAGTGAGGCCATGGCCGCCTCTGCAGCACGCCCGGCTCCATCATCGCACTTGAGAGCAATACCCATATGGGCATGGGGAATGCAACCGCAGTAAACGCCCTCAGCACCCGTCTTCACGAATACGCGCGGTACGACTTCCATGATCCTAGTATTGAAGCGGCCGGTTCCAGCTACCATGAAGGGATTCTTGCGCACGGCGGTAATGATGCGTTGGCCGGCCGGGGTTGCCGTAAGCCTGGCAAATCCCAAAGCCATATTGCTCAGGGGAAAGGCCCATGTCGGCACCGAACAGCCGTCGATGCCCCAAGTCAGTCTATCGACTTCCACTTCACAGTAATCGGCAATGGCCTTCGCTGCAGCCTGTTGAACTGGATGATCTATTTTCACATAGTCCGCAGTGCTCGCACCCAGTTGCCGCGCCAGGGCCAGCATACCGGCATGCTTGCCTGAACAGTTATTGTGAACGGCAAGCGCCTCTCCGCCTGCTCGTACCACATCGTGCTGGGCGTGGATCTCGATGGGCCAGTGGGCTCCGCACTCATAGAGCTCTTCACTATTATGTGCCTTTTGCAGCATCGAGCGGGCAACCCTCACATGATCCGGCTCTCCATTGTGGGAGGAACAGGCCAGCGCAATCTCCTCATCTGTAAAACCAAACGCGTTCGCCGCACCAGATTCGATCACAGGCACGCACTGGAACGCCTTGATTGCCGAACGCGGGAAGACCGGGGCCGCAAAGTCCCCGGCCGATTTCACCATTTTCCCCTCGCCACTGACCACTGCAAAAGCCCCGGTATGGCGGCTTTCGACAATGCCGCCACGGGTGACTTGAGCAATGATTGGGTTGGGCATGGGCACTTCTTTCATTAAGTTGTCATTTGCCAATGACCTATAGCACGCTACTGCGACAATTAATCGGTTGTGATTCGACTTCGAGACCCTATTTAGCGTTTCCATGCCCTCTTAGGACCAGTGAAATGATCAAACGCGCCCTTGTATTCCAGCATATGGACGATGAACCTCCCGGGTTGTTCGGTGATTTCCTGACCGAGCGCGGTGCCATACTCGACGTGGTCATGTTGCACCGGGGTGAGGAGATTCCATCACTTGCTCCTTATGATTTCTTGCTGGTAATGGGTGGCGCCATGGACGTGTGGGAAACCAGCACCCACCCGTGGCTGTCCCATGAAAAGCAGGCCATCCGTGAATGGGCCATCAACCGTAACCGGCCGTTTCTGGGCATTTGTCTGGGGTTGCAGCTCCTGGCCGAAGCCCTGGGTGGCAAGGTTGGCCTGTCGCACAAGGCGGAAGTTGGGGTTTGCCATGTAAAGCTTTCAGCCCTTGGACGCAGGCACCAGATTACCGCCGGGCTGAGACCCGTTATGCCGGTGATGCAGTGGCACCATGCCGAAGTCCAGAAACTGCCGGAGGGCGCTGAAGTTCTTGCCACCTCACCCTCGACACGTATCCAGATCATGTCGGTGGCCGACACCCTGCTTGCCACCCAGTTTCATGCCGAACTCACCCCTGCCCTGGTGGAACGCTGGGTTCATATTCCGCAATACATCACTTGGCTCGAAGAGGCACTCGGCCCCAATGCCTATGCCACCGTTCGCGCCCGGGCCCTTCCTCTCATGCCCGATATGGCAGCCATGAGCCGCGCCTTGCTAAACAACCTTCTGGATGCCAAGGCCTTGCGCTGCGCGGCCTGACTTTATTTTCCATTTCTCATTCCGGCCAAAGTTGAAATCTGGTAGCAATGACCAGAATTCCGGCCTTCGCCGGCGGGTTTGTTTGAGAAAATCGAGGGAAGTCATGGTGCAGTCAGACAAAGTAAACACCGCTCTAAGAGTATTGGCTAGGCATCGCACATCCATCACACCCTTTGACATGCGTGCGGCCTTTGCCGGCAAGACTGACCGATTTGCCGAATTTTCGGCTTCCCAGGAAGACCTGCTGCTGGACTATTCCAAATGTGCCGTGACAGCGAAATCCATGAAACTGCTGTTGGCACTGGCCAAGTCCGCTGATGTTGCCCGCAAGCGCGATGCGATGTTTGCCGGTGACATCATCAACATTACCGAAGGCCGCGCTGTCCTACATACCGCACTCCGCAACCGCTCAAAGGCGCCGGTCACAATTGCAGGAAAGGACGTAATGGCGGATATCCGCGGCGTGCTGGCGGCCATGGAGAAGTTCTCCAACCACGTGCGCGCTAGCGACATCACCGATGTGGTGAACATTGGCATCGGCGGTTCCGACCTTGGACCCGCCATGACCACGCTGGCGCTTGCGCCTTATCATGATGGACCTCGCCTACATTTTGTTTCCAACGTGGATGGCGCCCATATTGCCGACACGTTGAAAACCTTGAATCCGGCTACCACGCTATTCCTCATCGCCTCCAAGACCTTCACGACGATTGAAACCATGACCAATGCCAAGACAGCGCGGCGATGGATTGTGGAGAAGCTCGGCGAGCGGGCGGTTGCCGCGCACTTTGCAGCGATATCCACCGCACTCGATAAGGTCGCTGCCTTCGGCATCGGCTCTGACAGGGTGTTCGGGTTCTGGGATTGGGTTGGTGGTCGCTACTCCATTTGGTCGGCCATCGGGCTTTCCCTCATGATCGCCGTGGGAGCGGCCAATTTCGGCCGCTTCTTGGATGGCGCCTCGGCCATGGACCAGCATTTCAAATCCGCCGATGCCCCCCGTAATCTGCCAATACTGTTGGGTCTCATCGGGATCTGGCACCGCAACATATCAAGACATGCGGCACGCGCGATCATACCTTACGACCAGCGATTGTCTCGCTTTCCGGCCTACCTGCAGCAGCTCGACATGGAGTCCAATGGCAAGCGGGTGACCAAGTCCGGTGCGGCTTCGAAAAATTCCACAGGCCCGCTCGTATGGGGTGAACCAGGAACGAATGGACAACATGCCTTCTTCCAGTTGCTGCACCAGGGAACTGATATCATTCCGGTGGAATTCCTCATTGCGGCAGAGTCCCACGAAAAGGGAATGGCGGAGCACCATACCTTGCTGATGGCCAATTGCCTGGCGCAAAGCCAGGCGCTGATGAAGGGTCGCACGCTGGCCGAGGCCACCGCCCAACTGTTGGCCACGGGAAAAGACAAGGCCGAAGCCAAGCGGCTTGCCCCGCACCGCGTGTTCACCGGTAACAGGCCCTCCATCACCCTCGTCTACCGGAAGCTTGACCCCTATACCCTGGGGCGCCTCATTGCACTTTATGAACACCGGGTTTTCGTGGAAGCAGCGGTCTGGGACATCAACGCCTTTGACCAGTGGGGAGTGGAACTGGGCAAGGAACTGGCAACCAGATTGCAGCCCGTGATGGAAGGTAAGGCGGCCGCCACGGGCCAGGACAGCTCAACTGCGGGCCTAGTGGCCTACCTCAAGAAGCTCAAGTCCTGAGGCAAAAGCTTTCGGCCTTCACGCCAAGGAACCTTATTGGGATGATTTATTGGACAGACAACGAGTTCAAGCACATTTACTGTTTTTGTGAATTAATTCATTCACCCGACGGGCACGATGAGCTCGTGAAGATTCCCCACTATTTCAAAATGACGGGGAAATAAGAGGGAATTCCATCAGCTGGGTTGCCCTTCGTGCCTATCGATTCCAACTCTACAACTTAGATTGTATTTCACTTCGATATAAAGCCCCAAACATCTACAGTTTCAGAAACTTATGCCAGACTGCATGCACGGAGCTTCCAACCGGCTACGATCGCCCGACACGATTGCGGGCCAGCAGCTTTTGCATGATATTTGGCATGTAGTGCTTGATTGTCCTGTCGCTCAAACCGAAATTGCGTGCGATCTCCTGGTTCGTGTTGCCTTTTGGGACATGTCCTAGCACCTCCTCCTCGCGTGGTGTCAATTCTGGCTGGCTGTCAGCGGGCTGCGACAGCTGCCTGAGCTGTGTCAGCATGCGGACTGCAAGGCCAGGGGTGATGTAAATTTCTCCTGATACAATGCCACTAATTCTTTGCACCAGTTCCGAGCTACCGATGCCCTTCAGAAGGTATCCGCAGGCGCCCGCTTCAAGCGCCGCAATGAGATGAGCTTTGGATTGCGAGGTCGTCAACAGGACGATTTTCAGACGGGGTTGCGCCTTATGTAATTCATTCAAAGCCGCAACCCCCTCCCCTTGGGGACCGACATCGAGGGTTATCAGGTCGGGGCGATGGGTTTCAGCCAGCGTCAACGCCTCAGCCGCTGCCGCACCCAGGTCTAGATGTCGGGAAGACTCTGGTGATCGACAGATCAAACGGCACGATCTCAGGCTTTTTCAGCTCCGAGGAATACGGCGAACACAAAATCCTGAGTGCCGGAGATCCCTTTAATTCCTCCATACCGCCGGTGCAGGGACACACGATGCTGGACCCAATCCAGGGTACTATCTTCATCGAAGTGGCACAATTTTCGACCTCCCCCGATAAGCCATTCACGGCTTGGGGCCCGGCCGCGGGCAGCAATGTGCCGTTGGGAAATCGTGTGGAGGGCTAGACCTGCCCCTAACCTTCTTTGAAGGCGCGCATAATCTGGTCGGCCAACGGCTTTACCAGGTAGGAGAGCACGGTGCGATCAACGGTCTGAATTTGCGTTTCGACAGGCATGCCGGGCAGCAGCTTGAAGCCACTCATGGCAACCGCAGCCAGCTTGATGCGTACGGTGTAATAACTCGCAC
>Ga0315273_10004753_pt1 | contig 16707 bp, 31 predicted proteins | sample YL17G02_0_MG_FD_205753 | JGI IMG/M metagenome (GOLD analysis project Ga0315273, IMG submission 205753) | Sediment microbial communities from Yellowstone Lake, YNP, Wyoming, USA - YL17G02_0 | ecosystem: Environmental > Aquatic > Freshwater > Lake > Sediment | place: USA: Wyoming | collected... | reverse complement strand
GAGGATGCCCACTTTCGGCATGAACGCCGCCTTCTTCACGGTCTGCTCGAGCTCGCCCGCCTGCAGCATGCTGCGGGCCGCCAAGAGGTCGCTCCTCGCGGCCGCGGAGGCGAGAAAGCCCTCAAGTCCGTCAGCGAGCGCCTGCGGCGGCGGCAACGGCTGCAGCTCGAATGTGGCCGACTCCTCGGCGCCGAGCCTGAAAGCGAGGTTCGCCGCGGCGACACGCGCACGGCCGCGCGCCTCCTGCAGAAGGTCGTCGACGCGCGCCAGCTCGACCTCCGCGCGCAGCAGCTCGGAGCGCACCAGCATCCCCTGATCCACGTACACCTGCGCCACCTTCACGTGCGCTTGCACCGTTTCGCGCGCCCTCTCGAGCAGCGCGGCGTACTCCCGCGCCTGATCGACCATGACGTAGGCCTCGGCCGCGGCGAGCGCCGCCTGGTTGGCCGTCCACGTCCGCTCGAGTGACGTCGCGTCGGCCGCCAGCTTCGCCTGCGAAATCCGGCTTCCCAGCTCGCCCCCGGTGTAGAGCGGAAGAGCCAGCTCCAGCCGGGTGATCGCAGTCGCTAGACGGTCGGGATGGTTCGGGTCGGCGGTGATGAAGTCGGCAAACGAGAACCGCTCCTGATTCAGCTTCAGCGCGAACGCCTCGGCCGGAGAGTCGGTGCTCGTCCAGATCTCGTCGACGGAAACCGCCGGCATCCGGAGCCCCTTCGCCTGCGCCAGGCGGGCGTGGGCGGCCTCATACCTCGCCGTGGCCGCCGCCACCTCGCGTGCGCCCGCCCGGGCACGCTGCATCGCCTCGGAGAGCGAGAGGAGCTCCCCTCCCTGAAGCCAACTCGTTGCCAAGAAGAGGGGTATCGTCCATCCTAGGCTAGGTCGCAGCATTAAGCTCTCCATCGCTATATAGTTATAAATGATGCGAGAGCTATTGTCAACCCCAAAGGCAGGAGCGCCCGGGTCTCCCCGGGCGTTCTCCGCTTTCCTCGCGTTCTTACCCGGTCCCCGGTCCCCGGTTCCCGGTCCCCAGCTTCACTTGGGGGCTTCGGCCTTCGCGCCGGCCTCGACCGGACGCTTACGCTTCTTCTCCTTCTTCGCTTCGCCGGCGGCCTTGCCCTTGGCCTCCGGGAGCTTGAAGTCGACGAGCTCGAGGATCGCCAGCTCGGCGCCGTCGCCGGCCCGCGGACCGAGCTTGACGATCCGGGTGTACCCGCCCGGCCGGCTGACGAAGCGGGGTCCGATCTCGTCGAACAGCCGCTTCACGAGGTCCCGGTCGGTGACCGCCTGAGCCACCAGGCGCCGCGCGTGCAACGAGTCCGCCCGCCTGCCCAGGGTCACGATTTTCTCAACGATCGGTCTGAGCTCCTTGGCCTTGGGTAGCGTGGTGATGATTCGCTCGTGGGCGATGAGCGAGCAGAGCTGATTGCGGAATAGCGCCTTGCGGTGCTCTGAAGTCCGCCCCAGCTTGCGATACGAACGGTTGTGTCGCATGCACTGTCCCCCTTACCCACGAGGCAAATCGAAGCGCATCCCCAGGCTCAAGCCCGAGGCCTCCAGCTTCTCTCGTACCTCGGCCAGAGCCTTCTTGCCGAAGTTGGTGATCTTCAACAACTCGTCGTCGTTGCGGGCAACCAGATCGCGAACGGTCATGATCCCGGCATTGTGGAGCATGTTGGAAATGCGCCCGCCGAGATCCAGCGAGTCGATCTCCCGGTCCAGGAGGGCTTCCTCCTCCTTGGCCTGCGGGAACGGGAACTCGCTGCCCGCCACGGTCGCGAAGATCGGCAGGTGGTCGGAGAGCAGCCGCGCCGCTTCAGCTACCGCTGCGGCGGGGGTCATCGCGCCGTTGGTCCATACGTCGAGAACCAGCTTCTCGTAGTCGGTGGCCTGCCCGACGCGCGCCGGCTCGATGCGGAAATTGGCCTTGCGAACGGGCGAGAATGCCGCGTCGAGGTAGATGAAGCCGACACCGAGGCTGCGCGAGTCGTGATCTTCGACCGGAACCCAGCCGCGACCACGCTTGACGACGAGCTCGGCCTCGACGGCGCCCTCTTCGGACAGCGTCGCGAGGTAGACCCCCGGGTCGACGACCGTTAGCTCGGACGAGCCGCGGATTGCCGCCGCAGTCAAGACACCAGCCCTGGAGGCCTTCAGCATGGCCGTCATGCTCTCGGGGCCCTGCAAACGCAGCGGGACGTGCTTGAGGTTGAGAATGAAATCGGTTACGTCTTCCATGACCCCGGGGATGGAGTCGTACTCGTGCTCGACACCGGCGAAGCGCACTGCCACGATCGCACTGCCCTCGATCGACGAGAGCAAGATGCGGCGCAAAGCGTTGCCGATGGTCACTCCCCAGCCCCGTTCGAACGGCTGGGCGACGAACACCCCGTGGGTCGGCGCGGCGGTGTCAATCTCTACCACCACCGACTGGGGTCGATGCAGCTCAAGACCTCTCATGAAAACCTCCTCACCGCGAATACAGTCTCACCGCGAATACAGCTCGACGATGAGCTGCTCTTGGATTGGCAGCCGGATATCCTCGCGGGACGGCGTTGACAACACCTTGCCGCGGTAGCCCTCGGAATCCAGCTCCAGCCATGGCGGTACGCCGCGGCCCTGCGCCGTGTCGAGCGCCTCGTTGACCATGGAGTTGGACCTCATCCCTTCCTTCAGGGTGATCTCCATTCCCGGCTTCACCTGGAACGAAGGGATATTGGTCGTGCGGGCATTGACCTGAACGTGGCCATGCCGAACAAGCTGCCGCGCCTGGTTGCGAGACGAGGCGAAACCCAGCGAGTAGACGACGTTGTCCAGCCGCATCTCGAGCAGGCGCAGCAGGTTGTCACCCGTCACGCCCTTCTGTCGCACCGCCTCGGCGAAGTACCGCCGAAACTGCGCCTCGAGCACACCGTAGACGCGGCGCACCTTCTGCTTTTCGCGGAGCTGCATGCCGTACGGCTGCAGCTTGTTCCTGCGCTTGCCGTGCTGCCCCGGGGCGTACGACCGCCTCTCGACGGCGCACTTCTCCTTGAAGCAACGCTCCCCCTTGAGGAACAGCTTCATCCCTTCGCGACGGCAAAGCCGACATACCGCCTCGTGATAGCGTGCCACTGCTGCCTCCTCGCTGCCTTACACCCGGCGCCGCTTCGGCGGCCGGCACCCGTTGTGGGGAATCGGCGTCACGTCCTGGATGCTCTTGATCTCGAGTCCGGCCGCGGCAAGCGCGCGGATCGCCGACTCTCGGCCAGCGCCCGGCCCCTTGATTTCTACGTCCACCGTCCGCACCCCGTGCTCCTGAGCCTGCTCCGCCGCGTTGCGGGCGGCAAGCTGGGCAGCGTACGGCGTGCCCTTGCGTGAGCCCTTGTAGCCGATGCGGCCAGCCGAGCTCCAGCAGATCGTCGACCCGCTGGGGTCGGCGAAAGTGACGATGGTGTTGTTGAACGTCGCCTGAATGTGCGCCACGGCGTGCGGGACGTTCTTGCGTTCCCGCTTCCGCGGCCCCTTCTTCGTGGACTTGGTTGCCTTTGCCATGATCGTGCGCCCTCCCGGCTACGTCTTCGTGGCCTTCTTCTTCTTGGCCACGGTGGCGCGACGCGGTCCCTTGCGGGTGCGCGCGTTGGTGTGGGTGCGCTGCCCACGCACCGGGAGCCCGCGCCGGTGACGGACCCCGCGGTAGCAGCCGATCTCCATCAGCCGCTTGATGTTCATCGCCACTTCCTTGCGCAGGTCACCCTCGACCTTGACGTCGTCCTGGATGATCCTGGTGATGCGGCGAATCTCGTCCTCGGAGAGGTCTTTTACCCTCACCATCGGATCGACATTGGCCTTCGACAGGACCTTCTGGGACGTCGAGCGGCCGACGCCGTAGATGTAGGTAAGACCAATCTCAACGTGCTTCTGCTGCGGCAGGTCGACTCCGACGATGCGTGCCACGACGATTCCTCCCCGTTACCCTTGGCGCTGCTTGTGCTTGGGGTTCTCGCAAATTACCCGGACGACCCCGCGCCGCACCACGATCTTGCACTTACTGCAGATCTTGCGAACCGAAGAACGCACTTTCATGACCTCGTCTCCTCTACCACCTCGTGCCAGCTACCTACGGGCGTCACCAAATCCCTCGCTCTGCTCGGGACGACCTCGCCGCCCGCCGCGGGGTCACTTGTACCTGTAGACGATTCGCCCGCGCGTCAGATCATAGGGCGACAGCTCTACCAAAACCTTGTCGCCGGGGAGGATGCGAATGAAGTGCTTGCGCATCTTCCCCGAGATATGAGCTAGTACCTCATGCCCGTTCTCCAGCTCGACACGAAAAACCGCGTTTGGCTGCGCCTCGACTACGGTGGCCATCACCTCGATGGCCTCCTCCTTCGCCATACCTTCCCTACCTCCCGCCATCCATACCGAGCACCCACGGTCCGTTGGCCGTCACAGCCACGGAGTACTCGAAATGGGCGGCAAGCTTACCGTCTTCGGTGCGCGCCGTCCAGCCGTCGTCGTCGATGACCACGCCCGGCTCGCCGGCGTTGATCATCGGCTCGATGGCCAGGACGAGACCGGGCCTGAGCTCGGGCCCCCGCCCCGGGGGACCGAAATTGTACACCTGTGGCTCCTCGTGCAGCGATCGTCCGACGCCGTGGCCGACGAACTCGCGCACCACGGAGAAGCCAGCGCCCTCCGCATGTCTTTGGATCACGTCGCCGACATCGGTCAGGCGACGGCCCGGTTTGATCACTTCGACCGCCTTTTCGAGGCACTCGCGCGTCACCTGCAGCAGCCGCCCGGCCTCGGGCAGAACCTGGCCGATCGGAACGGTTACCGCCGCGTCACCGTAGAACGAGTGCCAGAGCACGCCGCAGTCGACCGACAGCACGTCGCCGTCGCGCAACTGGCAGTCGGCCGACGGGATGCCGTGGACGATAACGTCGTTGACCGACGTGCACAGCGTGGCCGGGTAGCCCCGATAGCCCTTGAACGCCGGCACAGCGCCCGCCGCGCGAATGTGCTTCTCGGCCATCGCGTCGAGCGCGGCCGTCGTGACCCCCGGCTTCGCCGCATCGGCAACGAGACGCAGCACCTCGTGCACCAGCGCGTTCGCCTGGTGCATCAGGTGCAGCTCGTCGGGGGTCTTGAGGACCATCACGCCGGCACCCTCGTCATTGCCTCACACACCCGTGAGTAAACCTCGTCGGGCGAGCCAAGGCCGGGCAGCTCGCGGAGAATTCCGCGGGAACGGTACAGATCGAGCAGCGATTCCGTCCGCTGACGGTAGACGCGCAGGCGCTCGCGGACGACATCCTCGCGGTCGTCGTCACGCTGTACGAGGGCGCTGTCGCAGGCGTCGCAAAGACCCACCACCCGCGGCGGTGCGCTCTCGGCGTGGTAAACCGCACCGCAGCCGGAGCACGACAGCCGACCCGCCAAGCGCGTGAGCAGGTCACCGTCGGGCACGTCGAGGTAGATCGCCACGTCGACCCTGCGGTTGAGCTCGGCGAGCAGGCCGTCGAGCAGCGCCGCCTGGTGAGAGGTGCGGGGGTACCCGTCGTAGGCGCAGCCGCCGATCCCCTGTCGCGAGTGCAGGCGGGAGAGCAGGATTCGCGACATCACCTGGTCAGGTACGAGATCGCCGTCGTTGAGCCGGGAGCGCACCTCCATACCAAGTTCCGTCCCCTTCTTGACCTCCTCCCAGAGCATGTCGCCGGTGGACAGGCGCAGCAGCCCGTAGGCGCGCGCGAGGCGCTGCGCCTGGGTACCCTTCCCAGCGCCCGGAGGTCCGAGGAGGATGACGTCGAGTGCGCGACTTACCATCGCGTCAGCCTCTCCGTCCGCGGATGCGGCGGCCCTTGACGAAGCCGTCGTAGTGGCGCATTACCATCTGCGCCTCGATCTGCTGCACGGTGTCCATGGCGACACCGACCACGATCAGCAGCGACGTGCCACCGAAGTAGAACTTCACGTTCAGACCCTCGGTGAACCACCTGGGCAGCACGGCATCGAGCGGCCCGCCGATGAATGGGATCGTCGCGACCTTGAAGCCGGTGATCAGGATCTCGGGCAGGATTGCGACCATTGCCAGGTAGATGGCACCGACCAGGGTGATCCGGGTGAGCACGGTGTCGACGAAGTCGGCGGTCCGTTGCCCCGGCCGGATTCCCGGGATGAACCCGCCGTACTTGCGCATGTTCTCGGCGGTGTCCTGGGGGTTGAAGATGATCGACGTGTAGAAGTAACAGAAGAAGATGATCGACACGAAGTACACGAGGTTGTAGAGCGGCTCGCCCCACCCCATCGCGGAGGCCACCTTCTTGACGAAGGGGATATTCACCGTGGCGCCGATCGTCTGCACGAACGACAGGATCGACGCGGCGAAGATCACCGGGATCACGCCGCCGGTGTTCAGCCGCAGCGGCAGGTAGGTGCTTTGCCCTCCGTAGATGCGGCGGCCGACCACCCGCTTGGCGTACTGCACCGGGATTCTTCGCTGGGCGCGCTCCATCAGCACGATCGCCCCGACGACGAGCACCGCGAACGCCATGAATAGGATCATCGTGATGATCGACATGGCACCGGTGCGGATGTCCTGAATGGTGCTCAGGATACCGTGCGGGAGGCCGACCACGATGCCGGCGAAGATGATCAGCGAGATGCCGTTGCCGACGCCGCGCTCGGTGATCTGCTCGCCGAGCCACATGACGAACGCCGTGCCCGTGGTGAGCGTCAGCACTGCCACGAAGCGGAAGCCCCAGCCCGGGTGCGGTACCAGTGCGGCGCCGCCCGGCGCGGTGGTCTTCTCGAGGAAGAACGAGATACCGAGCGCCTGGACGATCGAAATCACGACCGTGCCGTAGCGGGTCCACTGGGTGATCTTCTTGCGGCCCAGGTCGCCTTCCTTGGAGAGCTTCTCGAGGTACGGCCACACCACGGTAAGGAGCTGCAGGATGATCGACGCCGAGATGTACGGCATGATGCCGAGGGCGAAGATGGCCATGCGCCCAAGCGCGCCACCCGAAAACAGGTTCATGATCCCCAGCACGGTGCCTTTTGCCTGGTTGTAGAACTCGGCCAGCGCCACGGGGTCGACCCCCGGGACCGCGAGGAACGAGCCCAGGCGGTACACCGCGAGCAGCAGGAACGTGAACATGATCCGCTTGCGCAGCTCGGGGATGGCGAATATGTTGCGCACACTTTCGATCATCGGCCGATTACCTCACAGCGGCCGCCGGCCGCCTCGATCACTTCCTGGGCCTTCTTCGAGAACGCGTGCGCCTTGACCACGAGCTTCCGCTTCAGCGTGCCGTCGCCGAGGACCTTGACGCCGTCGCCAAGGGTCGAGACGATCCGCTCCGCGAGGAGCAGATCGGGGGTGATCTCGCTGCCGTTGGGGAAGCGATCGAGCTGACCGACGTTGACGATCACGAACTCGCGTCGGAATATGTTGGTGAAACCGCGCTTCGGCAGGCGCCGGACGAGCGGCATCTGGCCGCCCTCGAAGTTGCGCTTCTGCTTGTATCCGGAACGCGAGCCGGCGCCCTTGTGGCCGCGGCCGGCGGTCTTGCCGTTGCCCGACCCGGGCCCACGGCCAACCCGCTTGCGGTCCTTGCGCGATCCCGGCTTGGGTGACAGGGTGTGGAGTTCCATAGCGCTATCCTTTGCGGGGGGTGGCCTCGCCGGCCCGCCCGCCCGCCCGGCTCGGATGACCCCCCGAGCCCCCCTCGCTCGCGGGGAGTGAATCCCCGCTCGCGTCCTTTGCCGCTATCTCTTCAAAGCGGACGATGTGCACGACCTTGGCGATCATGCCGCGGGTGTAAGGGTTGTCGGGCAGCACCACCGAGGAACCGATGCGGCCGAGGCCGAGCCCGTCGGTGAGCACCTTCTTCACCCGCTCCTGGTTTCCGATCCGGCTGTGCACCTGCGTGATGCGCAGCATTCCCTTGGGCGTCTTGCGCTTGGCGGTCATACCTCAACCTCCGGCAGGGGACCAGCCGGGGGCTCGGCGTCTTCGACAATTTCGCTGTCCCCGGTGCTGCGGCGCAGCTTTGCCACCTCATCCCGCGTCGTGAGCTGCTCCAGCGCGGCGAACGTCGCGCGGACCAGGTTGTGCGGGTTGGTGGTGCCGATGCACTTGGTGAGGATGTCGCCGATCCCCGCCGCCTCGGCGATGGCGCGGACCGCGCCGCCGGCGATCACGCCGGTGCCCGGTGAGGCCGGGCGCAGCATCACCTTGCCGGCGCCGAAGTGACCGAGAACCTCGTGGGGGATCGTCGTCCCCTCGCGGCGGATGCTGATCATCGCGCGACGCGCCGCGTCGGTCCCCTTGCGGATCGCTTGCGGCACCTCACGGGCCTTGCCGCTGCCGAAGCCGACCTTGCCGTTGCCATCGCCCACCACCACCAGGGCGGAGAAGGAGAAGTTCTTGCCACCCTTCACCACCTTGGTGACGCGGTTGATGTTGACCACGTGATCGATGAATTGGCTGTCGCGTTCGTTCATCTTCCGTACCCCTAGAACTTCAGACCCGCTTTGCGGGCCGCGTCCGCCAGCTCCTTGACCACCCCGTGGTAGTGGAAGCCGGCCCGGTCGAAGACGACCGCGGTCAAACCCTTTTCCTGGGCGCGCGCGGCGATCAAGGTGCCGATCGCTCGGCCTGCCGCCTTGTTGCCACCGTGTTTCAGTCCTTCCCGCACGCCGACCTCGACGGTCGAGGCCGACGCCAGAGTGATCCCGGTACCGTCGTCGACGACCTGCGCGTAAACGTGGTTGAGGGAGCGGAACACGACGAGCCGAGGCCGCTCCGCGGACCCGGCTACGCGCCTGCGAATCCGCAGGTGGATGCGGTGCCGGACGGCTTTTCTGTCTTTTCGATGCGCCATGGCGTTACGCTCCCGACTTGCCGGCCTTGAGCTTCAAGACCTCGTCCGAGTACTTCACACCCTTGCCCTTGTAGGGATCGGGCGGGCGGATCGCCCGGATCTCCGCGGCCACCTGGCCCACCTTCTGCCGGTCGATGCCGGTGATCGTCAGCCGATTGGCTTTCGCCTCGTAGGTCACGGTGACGCCCTCGGGCAGCTTATAGGCCACCGAATGCGAGAAACCGAGGAAGAGCTTCAGCTCCTGGCCACCCTTGAGCTCGGCCTTGTAGCCGACACCGACGATGTCCAGCTCACGCTTGAAGCCCTCGGTGACGCCGGTGACGGCGTTCGCCAGCAGTGCGCGGGTGAGCCCATGGAGAGCGCGGACGTGGCCCTCGTCCCCCTCGCGCCGCACCACCACGCGCTCATCTTCGACGGCAACCGTGATGCCGCCGGGGACGGGCTGGAGCAGTGAGCCCTTCGGCCCCTTCACCTGAACCACGCCGTTCCCCACGTGCACCTGCACACCTTTGGGGAGCGAAATGGGATTCTTACCGATGCGCGACATGGCTCCTCCCTACCAGACCCGGCACATGACCTCGCCGCCAAGACGCAACTCCCGTGCCTTGGCATCGGTCATCAGGCCCTTGGAGGTTGAGATGACAGCGACCCCGATGCCGCCGCGGACCTTCGGCAGATCCTCGACGGCGCGGTAGACGCGCAGCCCGGGCCGGGAAATCCGCTCGAGGCCGTGGATCGCCGGCTCACCCTCCGACGAGTAGCGCAGGTACAAACGGATGGTCCCGCCGTGACCCTCCTCCAGGACCTTGAAGGAGCGGATGAAGCCCTCCTCCTGGAAGATCTTCGCCAGCTCCAACTTCAGTCGCGAAGCTGGAATGTCGCAGCGGTCCTTGCCCACCCGGGCGGCGTTGCGAATGTGGGTCAAGAGGTCAGCGATGGGATCGGTCATTGTCATCGCACACCTCCTACCAGCTCGCCTTTGTCACGCCCGGCAGATAGCCCTCGAGCGCGAGCTTGCGGAAGCAGAGCCGGCACAGCTCGAACTTGCGGATGAACGCCCGCGGACGGCCGCACTGCTTGCAGCGGTTACGGTGCCGGACACGGAACTTCGGCGGCCGGAGCGACTTTGCGATGAGACAGGTTCGGGCCACAGCGTCCTCCCACTAACCCTTGGTGAACGGAAAGCCCATCTCCTGCAAGAGGAAGCGGGCCTGGTCGTCGGTTGCGGCGGTGGTCACCACCGTGATGTTCATGCCCTTGGGGTGCTCCACCTTGGTGTAGTCGATCTCCGGGAAGATCAGGTGGTCGCGAATCCCCATGGTGTAATTGCCGCGCCCGTCGAAACCCTTCGGGGACAGACCGCGGAAGTCGCGCACGCGAGGCAGCGCGACGTTGATCAGGCGATCGAGGAACTCGAACATGCGGTCCCGGCGCAGCGTCACCGAGCAGCCGATCTGCATGCCGGCGCGCAGCTTGAACTGCGCGATCGACACGCGAGCCTTGCGGATGATCGGCTTCTGCCCGGTGATCGCGGCCAGCTCGTCCACCGCGGAGTCCAGGAGCTTGGGCGTGCGCGCGGCCTCACCGAGACCGATGTTGCACACAACCCGCTCGATCCGCGGAACCGCCATCGGGTTGGTAATGCCGAACTCCTTTTCGAGCTTCGGCGTCACTTCCTTGAGGTACTTCTCCTTCAGCCGCGCCATCTCTCACCCTCTCTTCACTGGTCCAGCGTGAAGCCGTCGGCCTTCGCGACCCGCACCTTGCGGCCGTCCTCGAGGACCCGGAATCCAACGCGCGAGGGCCGCCCACTGTCCGGCGAGACCAGCGCCACATTCGCGATCGCAATTGCACCCTCGCGCTCGACGATGCCGCCCTGCACTCCCTGCCTGGGGTTCGCCCGGGTGTGGCGTTTGACCATGTTGACGTGCTCCACCACGATCCGCCCAACCTTGCGGTCGACGCGCAGCACCTTGCCGCGCTTGCCCTTGTCCCGGCCCGCAAGGACCTGGACCTGATCGCCCTTCTTGATCTTCGTATGCGCCGACATCATTGCCTCCCGCAGCCACCGACCGTGCCAACCTGCTCGGGGCGACGGGTCGAGAGTTGAGAGTTGAGAGTTGAGAGTTCCCCCTCCCGCCCGCGCGTTACGCTATCTCCAGTCAGCGGTCTTGACTCTTGACTCTCGACTCTCGACCTGCCTCTATGCGCGCCGTGGCTATTGTCCTTTTGCATCCTCGTCCTCGTTCGCGGTTCTCACAGCACTTCCGGGGCGAGCGACACGATCTTCATGAACCGCCGCTCGCGCAACTCGCGTGCAACCGGACCGAACACACGAGTGCCGACCGGCTCCTTCAGCGCGTTGATCAGCACCGCCGCGTTGTCGTCAAAGCGAATGTACGAGCCGTCACGACGCCGGTGACTGCAGCGCATCCGGACGATCACCGCCTTGACCACGGTCCCCTTCTTCACCTGCGAGTCGGGGACGGCCTCCTTGACGGCGCACACGATGATGTCGCCCAACCGGGCGTAGCGGCCGGCAGTCGACCCGCCGACCTGGCGGATCGCCTGCAGCTTCTTGGCGCCCGAGTTGTCGGCGACCGTGAGCATGGTGCGCATCTGGATCATGGCAACCTCCCCTTACGAAGCCCGCTGGACCACGACGGTCACGCGCCAGCGCTTGCGCCGCGACAACGGGCGGCACTCGCTGATCTCCACCCGATCGCCCACCTTACAGGTGTTCTCCTCGTCGTGCGCCATGAACGTGTGGGAGCGCTGCACGACGCGGTGGTAGAGAGGATCCATGATCACGTTGTCCACCTTCACCACCACGGTCTTGTCCGCGCCGTTGGAGACGACGATGCCGACTTTGCTCGTCTTCCGGCTCTTGGTCGCGTTCTCCATGGGTCTACTCCGCTTCCTTCAACCGCTGCGACAGCACCATCTTGATACGTGCGATGTCCTTGCGGACAAGACGGATCTTCACCGGGTTGTCGATCTGCCCGGTGGCCTTCTGGAAGCGCAGCTTGAAAAGCTGCTCCGCCAGCTCCGTCTCGGTGCGACGCAGCTCGTCGATCGATCTTTCACGCAACTCCTTGGCTTTCATCGCACCTGCCCCCTGATCACGAAGCGCGTCTTGATCGGCAGCTTGTGGGCGGCAAGCGTCAGCGCCTCACGGGCCACCTCCTCCGGCACGCCCTCCATCTCGTAGAGGATGCGAGCCGGTTTCACCACGCACACCCACTCCTCCGGAGCTCCCTTGCCCTTGCCCATCCGGGTCTCGGCCGGTTTCTTGGTGATCGGCTTGTCGGGGAAGAGGCGGATCCAGATCTTGCCGCCGCGCTTCACGTGGCGCGTCATTGCGATACGAGCCGCCTCAATCTGCCGCGCAGTGATCCACCCGCACTCCAACGCCTGCAACCCGAAGTCGCCGAACGACAGCTCGCCGCCTCCGGTCGCGAGGCCGCGCCGCCGCCCGCGCTGCTGCTTGCGAAACTTGACCTTCTTCGGCATCAACATGGCAGCACCTCATGCTTTTCGTCCCGGGGGGCCGGTCGCCACCCGACTGTCTTCGACTGGGGGCTCCGCGCCGCTCCAGCCACCCTCCCGGCGCTCCAGCCCCCAGGCCCCACGCTCCGGGCGGCACGGCCGCCCTCCACTCGCCTCCGCGACCTCGCCCCCCGAGCCCCCCTCGCGGCGCCGGCGAAGCCGGACGCCGCTCGGCGTTCCCTACCTTCACCCCCGCACCGCCCGAAGCGGCAGTCTTGGCGCATCGCCCTACAGACCCCGCCGGTTGACCTTGCTGCGGTGCAGCTCGCCCTTGTAGATCCACACCTTCACGCCGATGCAGCCGTATGTCGTGAACGCCTCGGCGAGGCCGTACTCGATATTGGCCTTGAGGGTATGGAGAGGGAGACGTCCTTCCTGGTACCACTCGGAGCGGGCAATCTCGCCCCCGTTGAGACGACCCGAGCAGCGGATCTTGACACCCTGAGCGCCAAAACGCAAGGCATTCTCCATCGCCCGCCGCATGGCGCGGCGGAAGGTCACGCGCCGCACGAGCTGCGAGGCAATGGACTCGGCGATGAGCTGGGCCTCGATCTCCGGTCTCTGGATCTCCTGGATGTTGATATGGATATCCTGGCCGTAGACGGCACGCAGCTCGGAGCCGAGCTTGTCGACCTCGGCGCCCTTGCGCCCGATGATGATCCCCGGGCGAGCCGAGAAGATGTTCACACGGATCTTGTTGGCGGTCCTCTCGATGTCAATTTCGGAGACGCCGGCGTGGGAGAGACGTTGCTTCAGCTCCTTGCGCAGCCGCAAGTCCTCGTGAAGGAGCTTCGCGTAGTCTTTCTCCGCGTACCAGCGTGAGCGCCAGGTCTTGTTGTAGCCCAGGCGAAATCCGTACGGATGAACCTTTTGACCCACGTCGTGCCTCCTACTCGGCCTTCTCGGCGACTCGCACCGTCACATGGCAGTAGCGGTGCAGGCGCGGGAACACCCGACCCATCGACGCGGCGCGGAACCGCTTGAGGGTCGGCGCCTGATCGACCGTTATCGTGTCCACGACCAGCTTTCCGGTGTCGATCCCGGGGGACTTCTGCTCGAGGTTGGCGACCGCCGAACGAACGAGCTTCTCGAGGTCGTGGGCGCACCCCTTGTGCAACAGCTTGAGCGTCGCCAACGCCCCCGTCACTCCCTGTCCTCGCACCGTGTCGGCGACGAGGCGCACCTTCTGGGGAGAGCCCTTGTAGTACCGCAGTCGTGCTTGCGCTTGCATGCTGGCCTCCCTAGTGGACCGCGCCCTTTTCCTTCTTCGTGCCGGAGTGGCCACGGAAGGTGCGCGTCAGGGCGAACTCGCCCAGCTTGTGACCCACCATGTTCTCGGTCACGAACACCGGCACGAACTTCTGCCCGTTGTGCACCGCGATGGTGTGCCCGACCATGTCCGGGATGATCGTCGAACGGCGCGACCACGTCTTGATAACGCGGCGCTCGCGCGTCTCGTTGAGCTCGGCCACCTTCTTGAGCAGGTGGTCGTCGATGAAAGGTCCTTTGCCGATCGAGCGCGACATCGCGTCCTCCCCTACTTCCGCCGCTTCACGATGAAGCGGGTGGTCCGCTTGTTTCTGCGGGTCTTGTAGCCCTTGGTTGGTTGGCCCCACGGCGAGACCGGGTGGCGACCACCCTTGGTCTTGCCCTCGCCGCCGCCGTGCGGGTGGTCGACCGGGTTCATCGCCGTGCCGCGGACGTGCGGCCGGCGCCCGGCCCAGCGGGTGCGCCCGGCCTTGCCGACCGACACGTTGCCTTGGTCGACGTTGCCGACCTGGCCCACCGTCGCCCAGCACGCCGCCAGCACCAGGCGCATCTCGCCCGAGGGCATGCGCAGCGTGACGTACTTGCCTTCCTTGGCCATGAGCTGAGCCGCCGCGCCGGCCGAGCGCGCGAGCTGGCCGCCGAAGCCGGGCTTGAGCTCGACGTTGTGAACCATGGCGCCGAGGGGGATGCTCTTCAACGGCAAGGCGTTGCCCGGAACGATCTCGGCCTTCTCGGCGGCCATCACCGCCTGCCCGACTGCGAGGCCGGCGGGAGCGAGGATGTACCGCTTCTCGCCGTCCGCGTAGACCAGCAGCGCGATGCGAGCGGAGCGGTTGGGGTCGTACTCGATCGCCGACACCTTTGCCGGGATCCCGCGCTTGTCACGCCGGAAGTCGATGTCGCGGTACAGCCGCTTGTGGCCACCCCCACGGAAGCGGACCGTCGCGTGCCCCTCGTTGTTGCGTCCGCCGCAGCGGGTGATCCCCTTGGTCAACGACTTTTCGGGCCGCTTCGCCGAGATCTCGGCGAAGTCGAGCGCGGTCTTGAACCGCATGCCCGGAGAAGTCGGCTTGAACGTTCTCATCGCCATGACCGGCCCCCTTACACCTGATCGAAGAATTCGATCGTCTTCTCGCCGGCGGCGAGACGGACGTAGGCCTTGCGCCAATCAGGCCGGTGCCCGCTGTAACGACCGAAGCGGCGCATCTTTCCGTGCATGTTTGCGACCCGGACGTCGACGACCTTGACGTTGAACAGCGTCTCGACGGCCTTGCGGATCTCGATCCGGTTCGCACCGCGGGCCACCTGAAAACACACCGTGTTGCTGTGCTCCTTGGCGTCCGCGGTCTTCTCCGTCACGATCGGGCGCAGGATGATCTGACGTGCGTCTTTCATGATGACAACACCTCCACGAGCTGGCCAAGCGCACGGCGCGAGAACACCACGTGCTCGCGGTTGAGAACCTGGTACACGTTCAGGTGGAGCGAGTCGGCCGTCGCCAACTCCGGCCGGTTGCGAGTCGCGAGCATCAGGTTCAAGTTCTCGTAGCTGTCCACGAACAGCACCTTGCGTCCGCCCAGCCCCACCTTTTCCAAACGCGCCAAAAACTCCTTGGTGCGGTTGTTGGCGATGTCGAGCGAGTCGAGCACGTGTACATGTCCGACCTTGGCGCGCGCGGAGAGCACGGACTTCAACGCGCTCTTCTTCGCCTTGACGTTGACCTTGGCAGCGTACGAGCGGGGCTGCGGACCGAACACCGTGCCGCCGTGCCGCCACAGCGGCGAGCGGTTGGAGCCCGCGCGGGCGCGGCCGCTGCCCTTCTGCTTCCACGGCTTCTTGCCGCCGCCCGAGACCAGCGCCCGGTTCTTGGTGGCGTGGGTCCCCCGCCGCAGACCGGAAAGGTAAGCCTTAATGACCTCGTACACCAAGTGGGGGCGGGACGGGAATTCGAACACATCCCCGGACAGCTCGAGCTCGCCCACCACCTCGTTGTCCCAGTTGCGAACGTCGATCTTCATGGCCGTCCCCCTTACGCCTTGACCACGCGCAGCAGCGCGTTCCGGCCACCGGGCACGGCGCCCTTGAGGAAGAGCAGGTTGCGCTCCACGTCGACCTTGACCACGGTGACCGTCTTGAGCGTCACCTTGTCGCCACCCATCCGCCCCGCCATGCGGGTGCCGGGGAACACGCGCGACGGATAGGCCGATGGACCGATGCTGCCCGGCGCCCGGTGGAACATCGAGCCGTGACTGGCGGCGCCGCCGCGGAAGTGGTGCCGCTTCATCGCGCCCTGAAACCCCTTGCCCTTGGACGTGCCGACGACCCGCACGATCTCCTGCGCTGCGAAGATGTCGCACAGCACGGTGTCGCCCGCCTTGGTCTCGGAGCCGTCAGCCACTGGGACCTCGCCGAGCACCCGCGTCGGCGGCACGCCCGCAGCTTTGAACTGACCGGCCACAGCCTTCCCGACCCGCCGCGGCGGCTTGCCCTCGACCAACCCGAGCTGGGCGGCCTCGTAGCCATCGCGATCGGCCGCACGCCGGCACACCACCACGCAGGGCCCAGCCTGGATCACCGTCACGGGCACCAGGTTGCCTTTGGCGTCGAACACCTGCGTCATTCCGATCTTCTTGCCGAGAATCCCCTTGACCATGGCCTACCTCACTTCTTCCCGCCGTAGGCCTTGATCTCGACGTCGACGCCTGCCGGCAGCTCGAGCTTCATCAGCGCGTCTACCGTTTGCTGCGTCGGGTCGAGAATGTCAAGGAGGCGCTTGTGCGTGCGGACCTCGAACTGTTCCCGCGATTTCTTGTCCACGTGGGGCGAACGCAGCACGGTAAAGCGCTGGATCTGCGTCGGCAGCGGTATCGGCCCGGCGACGCTCGCTCCAGTCCGCCGCGCGGTGTCGACGATCTCCGCGGTGGACTGGTCGAGGAGCCGGAAATCGTAAGCCTTCAGCCGGATGCGGATCTTGTCCTTGACCATGGCCTCTCCTACTCGATGATCTCGGTGATGGTGCCGG
>Ga0315273_10004752_pt1 | contig 16709 bp, 13 predicted proteins | sample YL17G02_0_MG_FD_205753 | JGI IMG/M metagenome (GOLD analysis project Ga0315273, IMG submission 205753) | Sediment microbial communities from Yellowstone Lake, YNP, Wyoming, USA - YL17G02_0 | ecosystem: Environmental > Aquatic > Freshwater > Lake > Sediment | place: USA: Wyoming | collected... | reverse complement strand
AGTCCGCGCCCGGCGATGGTCATGACCGGCGTATTCCCGGCGTAGACCCGGGCGGACGGGCCGTGCTTGCCTCTAACGGTAACGACATGGAAGACAAGGGTGCTGGCCGCGTAGGAATGCGCCGGGAGGCTGACCGCCAATACCAGTGCTGCGATGAACGCCCTGATCAGTTGCCGCATATTACCACCCCCCCTCAGTACCACCCCACATCAGCGGAGCGGCGAAGCGCCCGCGGATCGCCTCGCCGGATCACGCGCCGGAGTCGGATCGGGCACTCATACCCGCGCCTCTGTTTTCTCCTTCAGCAGCGGGAACCCCATTGCCTCTCGCTGCGCGAAATACGCCCGCGCTACCTGACGAGCAAGATTGCGGACACGGCCAATATAGGTGGCGCGCTCACGGACGCTGATAGCGCCGCGCGCGTCCAGGATGTTGAAGGAATGAGAGCACTTCAGTGTCATCTCGTAGGCCGGGATGATGCAGCTCTTCGCTAGCACCGCAGGAGGATCATGCTCCTCGCCGCTTCCGGGTCTGCTGAGGCTGACCAGCCGCTGGGCCTCCGCCTCGCACATATCGAACGTTCGCTTCACCATTTCGATATCGGCGGCCTCGTAGTTGTAGCGGGACCACTCCGCCTCTGCCATCTGATAGATATCGCCATACCTAACGTCGGCTCCCCAGACGATATCCTTGAAATGATCCACCTTCTGGACTGCCATGGCGATGCGCTCAAGGCCATAGGTCAACTCAACCGAGATCGGCGACAACTCGATGCCACCGGCCTGCTGGAAGTACGTGAACTGAGTGATCTCGAGGCCGTCGAGCCAGACCTGCCAGCCAACCCCGGCGGCCCCGAGGGTGGGGGCCTCCCAGTCGTCCTCCATGAAACGGATGTCGTGCTCTTTGGGCTCGAATCCCAACGCGCGGAGGCTGTCCAGGTACAGGGACTGAACATCGTGCGGTGACGGTTTGAGGATGACCTGGTATTGGAAATGCCGGTAGAAACGATATGGGTTCTCGCCATAGCGGCCGTCGTCGGCGCGGCGAGATGGCTGCACGTATCCGACGCGCCAGGGCTCCGGGCCAAGAACACGCAGGAAAGTGGCGGGACACATGGTGCCCGCGCCGACTTCCGCATCGTACGGCTGCTCCAGAACGCACCCACAGCTTGCCCAGAAGTTTCCTAGGGCAAGGATGATCTCCTGAAAAGTCACTCCTCGTCCTCACCAGGAAATTCAACGTCTTCTTCCGACTCGTCCGGGGACTTTTCGACGAGCTCGACCTTCAGTTGCGACAACACCCCGGTGATGATCTCGCCGATCAGAGCGCCGCCAATGCCCTTGGGCAGCGGCACGTCCCGAATGGCCCGGTCAGCCAGCAGGACGCGGAGGCCCTTGAGCCGACCTTCTTTCGCGAGGCCGATGGCTCGACCGATCAGCTCGCCGCCCTGCTCCGCCCGCTTCTGCTCTTCGCGATGGCGCTCGATAGCCGCAAGCGCCCGCAGCATGTCGCCGTCGCCCTCCTCGAGGCCCATGAGCACCTCGTCATATGATGCTCCCAGGCGCTTCTTGATCTCGTCGACCAGAGCCATATCATAGCATTCCATCGAGCCACCTCACTTTACACGGATTATAGCATAGGCTTCCGGGCAATGGTAGATATGCGGGCCTTTGCGCCCCGGTCGCGCAGATGCCCCTCCAACTCTGTCATTGTCTTAGTCCGGGAACAGAGCCCAGTATTGGGGTGAAACAGAGGGGAAGCTCAGAGAGCGCCGAAGACAGAGCCGCGAAGGCGCCGGGAAATGCCAGAGCATCGGCGCCAAGTAGGGTATTTCACTGGCAAATCCGCCCGGCCGGGGCATTCGATGCCGCCTCGCGCGACGGGGAACAGGAGGACAACGTAATGCGCTGTCCTGCGTGTGACGCAGAGAATGCTGAAGGCGCGACGACTTGCGCTTCGTGCGGGAAGGGCATGGTGCAGGCGGGCACGTCAAGTGTCGCCGCTCCCCAGCCGACGGCTCGCACAAAGAGCCGGCGCCTGAGCAAGTTCGCCGTTTTCGCGCTGATCGCCGCCGCCATCGCGCCGTCGATGCAAGTGATGCGGGACTCAGCAGGCGGGCACTGGCTGTCGGCCGATCCTACGAAGTCCTACATCATCCTGATGGCCCTGGATTCGGGAGCCGTGGTGCTGTTGGTCGCCGCCATCATCGCCAGCCTGGTGGCGCTGGCGCAAGTGATCGCCCGGCCGGCGCTGCGCGGGGGCGCGGTGGCCGTAGGCGCCCTGATTCTGGCGGTTGGGGGGATGGCAGGCGGCCTTTTCGGCTCCACCACACCCGGCGCGCTCGGTGAGATGTTGACCGCGATGGGTGGCGGAGGCGGTCTGTACATCTGGAAGACAACGGCGGTCATTGCCGGCGCCGCGATCGTAGCCGAAATCGTGATCGCTTTGGCGAGAGCGCCTCTCACGGCCGAGTAGCGGCAGGGCGTCTGCCCGGTGTGGATGGTGGGCGAGGGAACCGGCGACGGGCCCCTGGTCTGCCGGGGGATCGGCCTGGAGCTCTGCGCGGCAGCACAGCGCCTGTCGCGGCCTCCGCCGGGGTGAGTGATAGGAGCTGATGTATCCGGCTATCGTACGGGGCAGAGGCGGTATCACATCCTGCGAGGGTAAGATGTGCGGCCCGAATGAGGCCTGGGGGCCGTACACGACGCCTGTTACGCACCAGGACTGGTCGTCAGGCTGTGGTATACCGCCGCTGAACTAGACGGCGTAGCTCAGCGGCAGAGCAGCGGTTTCGTAAACCGCCGGTCGTCGGTTCAATTCCGACCGCCGGCTGTTCGTATTGTCGCGGCGAGAGTGCCGCTTCTACGACAGCTATCACCCGAAGAGTCGTTCTCGCCGGATGAGCGCGGGTGTCGTATAGCAGGAGGCAGCGCGGGGTAATGAGGGAAGCGAAACCAGGCCCCGGTCAGAGCAAGGCTCACCGGATTGAGATCCCGCTGATCGATCTGCGACCGCAGCACCGGGCTCTCCAGCATAAGATCATTGCTGCGATACGGCAGGTGTTCGACAGTTCGGTGTTCGTCACCGGCCCGAACGTCCTCGCGTTTGAAGAGGAGATGGCGCTCTTCTGCGAATCGGAGTTCGCTGTCGGAGTGGCTTCCGGGACGGACGCTCTTACCCTCTCCCTGGCTGCGCTCGACATCAAGCCGGGCGACGAGGTGCTGGTTCCTTCGTTCACATACGCGGCGACGGCGGCCGCTATCTGCCACCTTGGCGCGCGGCCGGTGTTCGTGGATTCGCTGCCCGATGGCTTCAATGTCGATCCCGTGGACGCCGCCCGTCGCGTGACCCGGCGAACCAAAGCTATCATCCCCGTCCATCTGTACGGGGAAGCGGCGCGGATGGCCGAGATCGTCTCGCTGGCGCAGGCGCACGGCTTCTACGTGGTGGAGGATGTCGCTCAGGCCGCGGGCGCCAAGCTGGGAGACCAGCGGCTTGGCACCATCGGCGATGCAGGGTGTTTCAGCTTCTACCCGACAAAGAACCTGGCCGGCTGTGGCGACGGCGGGATGATCGCGACGAACGACGAGCGGGTGGCGCAGCAGGCGCGCCTGCTGCGGCAGCAGGCCGACGCGTCGGTGCTGGGGGGACGGAAGTACCACCATCCGATCGTCGGGTACAACAGCAGGCTTGATGAGCTTCAGGCCGCCATATTGCGGGTGAAGCTGCCGCATCTCGATTCCTGGAACAGGCTTCGGGCGCAGCACGCGGAACGGTACCACCGCCTGCTCAAACGCGCCAATGTCATCCTGCCACCGGTGACCCCGAAAGGCTCGCACGCGTACTGCATCTACACCCTGCGCTATCCCGACCGGGATCGACTCAGGCAGCACCTATCAGATAGCGGCATCGGTACCGAGATATGGTACCCGTTGCCCCTTCATCTGCAGGAGGCATACCGCGGGCTCGGTTACGGGGAAGGCGATTTTCCCATCGCGGAGCGGCTGGCCAAAGAAGTGCTATCGATACCGATCTATCCGGAACTGACCAACGAGAAGATCGACACAGTCGCGAAGACCATCATCGATTTCGTCGGCGAACAACAGCCGTCACGGCATGAGGAGAAGGTCGCGCATGAGCTATGACGTGAAGGATCCCAGCCTGGCCGCCGCGGGCGGCCTGCGCATCGAGTACGCGGAACAGCAGATGCCGGTGCTGCGCGGCCTGGGGGAGCGGTTCGCGAAGGACAAGCCGCTCGCCGGCCTCCGCATCGGCGCGTGCCTTCACGTCACCACGGAGACCGCGAACCTGGTGCGAGTGCTGAAGGCCGGCGGAGCCGAGGTTTCGCTCTGCGCTTCGAATCCCCTGAGCACGCAAGACGACGTCGCGGCCTGGCTGGGCGTCGAGCTCGGTGTTCCGACGTTCGCCATCAGGGGCGAAGACAATGAGACGTACTACAAGCACATCGAGGCCGTGATCGCCGCCAAACCGCAGGTGACGATGGACGACGGCTGCGACCTCGTGTTCCAGCTCCATGAGAAACACCGCGACATGCTGCCACAGATGATCGGCGGCTCCGAGGAGACGACGACGGGTGTGATGCGGCTGCGGGCGATGCAGCAGCAAGGGGCGCTGGCCTATCCCGTGATCGCGGTCAATGACGCGAACACGAAGCATCTCTTCGACAACCGCTACGGCACAGGCCAGAGCACGATTGACGGCATCGTGCGGGCGACGAATCTGCTCATGGCGGGCCGGAAGTTCGTGGTGTGCGGCTATGGGTGGTGCGGCCGCGGCGTGGCGATGAGAGCGAAGGGTATGGGCGCGGTGGTGGCGGTGTGCGAAGTCGACCCGCTCCGCGCGCTCGAGGCCGCCATGGACGGTTACCTGGTCATGCCGATCATGGACGCCGCGAAATGGGGCGAGGTGTTCGTCACACTCACCGGCGACACCCATGTCCTGCGAAAAGAGCACTTCGAGGTGATGAAGGACGGCGCCGCGGTGGCGAATTCGGGCCACTTCGACGTCGAGATAGATATTCCGGCCCTGCGCGCGATGTCGAAATCCGTGCGCCGGGTACGACCGATGGTGGATGAGTTCACACTGGCCGGCGGCCGCAGGATCTTCCTCCTGGGCGAGGGGCGCCTCGTGAATCTCGCGGCGGCGGAGGGCCATCCTGCGAGCGTGATGGACATGAGCTTCGCGAACCAGGCGCTGTGTGCGGCGTACCTGGCGAAGCACGGCAAGAACCTCGAGAAGCGCGTCTATGATGTGCCCCAAGAGATCGACAAGGAAGTCGCGCGACTGAAGCTCGATTCCATGGGCATTGAGATAGACGTACTGACCAAAGAGCAGCAGGAGTACCTGGCGGGCTATCAGGCGGGTACCTAGCGCTCTGCTCACAGGGGTCGTAGATGCACGCGCTGGATGCGGCAACAGGACAACTCCGACTGAGCATCGCTGTTCTGCTGGTCGCGATCTCGTTCCTGATCTCCTTTCTCACCCCGTATGTGACCGGACGGTTGCGAAGAACGGCCGCTGAGGAGCTGCCGCCGGGCGCGCGGCCCCGACGTCAGTGGGTCGTTTCCGGGCTAGGCGTCATGCTGGCATTCGCGCTTCCCGTGATGCTGCTCGGCGGCGACGTGCCGGAGGTTCAGTCAGTCGCGCTGCTTGTCACCCTCGCCGGGTTCACGGGGCTGATCGCCGACGTATTCGCACTGCCGCGCTCCATCCAGGTCGTCCTCGGGCTAGCGATCGCGTGGATTGGGGTTGCGTCGGGGATACGCGTCGAAGAGATCAAGCCGCCTTTCACCACGCGGCTGATACCTCTCGGCAACTGGTCCGCTCCGGCCAGCATCGTGTGGCTGGTGGCGGTCGCCTATGCGGTCGTGCTCTGTCGCCGACTGCCGAGGTTGACTTCGGGCCTGGTGGCCATCATTTCGCTAACGCTCGCGGTCGCCGCCCTGCTCGTGGGACCATCGCGATCCGCGCCAGCGGCCGGGCTACTGGGTCTGGCCCTGGCGGCGACCGCGGCTGGGGCAGCGAGACCGGGGTATCCGTCGCTGGGCAGCTCTGCTCATTGGGCGATGGGGTTCGCGCTGGGTGCAATAACCATTGTCGGATTGCTCAAGAACACGGCGTTCCTGGTGGTCGGGGTACCACTACTGGCGCTGGGCGTGCCGGTCGGCGAGGCCACGTACGCCGTCATCTACGGGGCTGCAAGAGGCAGGCAGCGTCTGGCACTCGGGCAGAGACGGGAGTTGCTGCACGAAGCGCTGATTCGAACCGGGTTGAGCCCGCGGCGTACGGTGCTGGTCTTCCAGGCTGCGACGGTGTATCTCTGCGCGGTGGCGCTGCTGCTTTCACTTCTCGTCCGCGCGTCCTTCCTGATCAAGCTCGGGCTCACTGCCGGTGCGCTCGCGCTGGGATTCATCGTCTTTTTCCTCATCTCTCGCATACTCTCTGAGCCGAAGGAGACGGGTGAAGAGCGCGTTGACATGCTCGGCGTGCCAATCGCGCGCATAGATATGGCCGGCGCGCTGAAGCGCGTCGAGCAGTTCGTGGAAGAGCGGCGCCCCCATATGATTGTCACCTCGGATACGCTGATTCTCGTCCGGGCTCAGGACGACCAGCGATTCCAGGAGGTGGTCCGCAGCGCGGACATCGTGACCGCGGACGGGCGGGGTGTGGTGTGGATGGCGCGAGTGTTGGGCCTGCCGATCAAAGAGCGCGTGTCCGGCGCCGACCTGGTGGAGCGCATTTGCGAACGCGCAGCGGAACGCGGGTACTCGGTGTATCTCGTAGGCGCACAGCCAGGGGTGGCTGATGAAGCGGCGCGGGTGCTCCAGTCGCGCTACCCAGGGCTACGCATTGCTGGCACCCAGCACGGGTACTTCACCAGAGACGAGGAGCCGGCCGTGGTAGCCGCGATCACCGCGGCGCGGCCAGACGTGCTCCTGGTAGCGTTCGGCGCGCCGAAGCAGGAACTCTGGATTCGAGAGCACCTCGACCAGATCCAGGCGCCCGTGGCGATTGGCGTGGGAGGGACGTTCGATATACTGGCCGGCCGCGTCAAGCGCGCCCCGCAGTGGGTACAGCAGGCGGGGCTGGAGTGGCTATATCGCGCGCTTCGGGAGCCGAGAAGATTCCCGCGGCTGATCGCGCTGCCGCGTCTGGTCTGGATGACGTTGAAGGACGCTCTGCGGAGGAAAGGCGAATAAGGCGGAGGGGCTTCTCCTCTGCTGCCATGCCAGACATGAGAGCCATCGGACGGATAATGGGACGGCTATTCCGTCAGCCTTCGAAGCTCGGACCGGTCTGCAGGCTCTGCGGGTCCCTCGACGCCGCCGTTCGCCTGCGCCAATCGCCCTGGGTATTGTGGCGGTGCGCCCGATGCGGGGTGTGGTTCAGTTTGCCGGAGACGGGCCCGCTGCCGCCGTTACGTCCGACCGTTGACTCCGAATTCCGAGAGCTTACCTGGAGCCAGAAGCCGTACGTTGATTCGATGGAGGAGTTCATCGAATACCACGATCCCCTTCTCGCGCAACTGGAGAAATGGGCGCCACCGGGACGGCTCCTGGATGTTGGATGCGGGCTGGGATTCTGCATGGAGGCCGCGCGGAGGCGAGGCTGGAAGGTTGTGGGGGTCGAGCCGGAAGTCTACGCGACCACCTACGCCGCGGAGAAGCTCGGACTCGAGGTGGTGCAGGCGACGCTGGAGGATGCGGCGTTTCCGGAGGCGTCATTCGATGCTGTCCTCATGGTCCACAGCATCGAGCACGTGGCCGATCCAGTGAGGACGATGGCCGCGGTGAGGTCGGTGCTTCGGCCGGAGGGAGTCGTGTTCGTCGAAACCCCAAACGCCGAGTGCGAGGCCAGCCGCTTTTTCGGCGATGACTGGCAGTACCTCAATCTGCCCGAACACGCCTTCATCTTCGACCCGGCAACGATAGCACTGCTCTTCCGACGGACGGGCCTGCGCGTGCTCGAAATTCAGGCGCCCGTGCGAATGGCCAACCCCCATGGGGCGGCGCTGTGGGCGTGGGCCGAACGGCCTGGTCCTCCGCGCCATCCCAGGGCCGGCCGCCAGGCGACATGATCCGGGCTGCTCGGCCTAAGTGCTTTCCGGGGCACCAGACGCGTGTTTCCTGTATGCATTGGACCTGGGAATGAGGCATAATCTATCGGGTGGATGGGAACGCAGCAACTCTTTGCGAGTGCTAGGGCTGACCTGAGGCGCAAGGAATGACACGGGCCGCACTTGTCCTATTGGTTCTTCTAGCGCTGGCGTCAGGTACCGTGAGGGCAGCGGACGCCAAAGACGGCCTGACGCGAGATCCGTTGGCCGATGCGCGCGTGCACACCCAAGGCCTGCTCGTGCCGGGGTCAGAGGCATGGGCGAACGCGCACCGTAAGGCCGTCGAGAAGCGGGAGGCCCGGATGTTTTCGCGTGAGCCACAGAAAGCGTCGCCGCAGCGGAGCCATCCGCTCTATCTGAAGCTGACGCGAGGAAGCCCGGCGCACAAGACCATTGCACTGACATTCGACGATGGGCCTCATCCGGAGTTCACTCCGAAGCTGCTGGCGGTGCTGAACAAGTACAACGTCAAGGCCTCCTTCTTCGTCGTCGGCAAGATGGCTCAGAAATACCCTGACCTGGTGCGGCAGGAAGTGGCTGCCGGCCACGAGATCGGGAATCATACATTCAACCACGCGAATGTCGCACGCCTGACCGAGAGCGGCGCGGCCGCTGAATGGAAGGCGGGAGATCAGGCCATCACGGCGATCACAGGTGAGAAGGTGCGCTACTGCCGTCCACCAGGCGGCCGATACGATCGCGAATCTGTGATCGCTGCGAGCGGGCTGGGCCTGACGACGGTTCTGTGGACCGACAATTCCGCCGATTACCTCGGCATGAGTCCGCGTCGGCTCGAGCGGCGCGTGCTATCGCGGATCAGCAACGGCGGGATCGTCCTGATGCACGACGGCGTGCAGCAGACAATCGATGTGCTGCCGGAGATCATCGAGAAACTGCGCAGCAAGGGCTACAGGTTCGTAACGCTGTCGGAGATGGAGAGCGAAATGAAGTCGGGGCGATCCTAGCGTGGCAGCGCTGGCGACCTGGCAGACTATGGACAGGCGAGTGGCAGGCCCGAACCGGTAGGTAACCGGTAGCGCGACCGGCTGTTCCTCGCCCTTCCTCGGGCAGGAACCCGGCCGCTCCTTCGTGAATCCGCACTACGTGAAACGACGCGTCCTCCACGCCGTAGTTGCACTTGCAGCGTTTTCCGCGGGCTTCGCCCTGTGGAGCGGGTCCGGCCGCCGTTCCCCTACTGATCCAACTGACCTGCGATTGCTGGAAAACAAGGTCATTCGGTGAGGACCGTAACGAATGTATGGCTATGAGTGAGGAGTAACCGATAGTGAGATTGAGTCCTGGGACTGCAGCTGACCTGGTAGTCATCGCGCCGGATCGGAGGAAGCACGCGGCTGCGGCGATCGACATCATCGCCAAGGCCCTCTCTCCAGCGAATGGCTACTACTGGATGCGCGACGCCTGCCGCGATGCATACCTTCTGCCGGCCCATTACGACTGGCGCGCTTCGCGGGTCGGCCTTATCGGTGATCGAGTGGTCACACACTATGGAGTCTGGGACTACCAGATGCGAATCGGCTCGGCGCGGGTCAGAGTCGGTGGTGTGGGCGGTGTTGCCACGGACGGAGACTACCGAAAGCGCGGGCTGATGGATCGGACGGCGCGGGCCTCGATAGAGGCGATGCGCGCTCAGGGATACCACGTGTCGGTGCTCTTCGGCATCAGGGATTTCTACCACAGATTCGGCTACGTGAGAGCGTGGTCGGACACAGTGGTCGTGGTGAACACGTGGAACCTGCCGAAAGAGAAGCCGGCCGTGCGGGTCAACACGTTCAGGCCGCGCGGGCAGCGCGATCTCGCGGAGCTGTATAACCGATGCTATGCTACGGCCACCGGCACCGCCGTACGGCCTACGTATACGGGGAGGATGAACCCGTGGTTCGAATTGCCGATCGGCTATAAGTGGAGCGAGAACGGCAGGCCAGAGGGGTATGTGCTGCTGAGACGGCGCGGCAACCAGATCATATGCGGCGAGTACTGCGGCGATGCCGAGGAGGCGCTGCGGGTGCTTGGCATGCTGGCGAGACGATGGAGCTGCCAGGAGATTCGCTTCGACAGTCTGCCGTACAACTGCGAACTGGTCAGGAAGCTGCGATGGGGAGATTCCCGCGTCGAGATAGACAACCATAGGAACAGTTCGGCACTGATGGCGCTGCTCAGCCTTCCTTCGGTGTTGAGCAAGATGGAGGACGAGCTCTCGTCACGGCTGCGGAACTCGGCGCTGGCAGACTGGACCGGCGAGTTACTGATCGCGGATACGCGCGATGAAGTCATGCTGGCGCTATCGGGCGGTCACGTGCGTGTTATTCAGCCCGGTCCTACCGGCCACGCCATCCGCGGCGGCGACGAGATCGTACAACTCCTCATAGGAACGGACAGGCCCGGTGAGGTGATCGAGGCCGGACGCATGCGCATCTCGGGCGACGCCGGCAGACTCGCGGAAGTCCTGTTCCCTGAGCAGCATCCAACACTCAGCCACCCGGATCATTTCTGAGAGTGGCGCGAAGAAAGAACGGAGGTGCCGGCAATGGAAAACACGCTCTCGCCTCAGGTACAGATGCAGCTCATGCGGCCGGGTCAGGTCGAGGCCGCGGCGCGCCGGTTTCCAGTGGTGTACGTCCCGTTCGGATGCATCGAGTGGCATGGCAAGCATCTGCCGTTGGGCAACGACGCGCTGAAGGCACACGCCATACTGGTGAAGTGCGCGGAGAAGTTCGGCGGGGTCGTGTTCCCCCCTATCTGGTTTCATGCCGACTTCGATCTTGAGCACCTGGCGCCCGTGTACACCGACCTGTTCGAGCGGCTGAAGAAGACGGGCTTCCGCGTCATCATCGGCGTATCCGGACACAACATCGAAGAGCAGATCGAGATGATCAACGAGGCCCTCAGGCCGGTGGTCGAAGACGGCACGGTGGCCGGTGCGGCGTTGTGGGAGGTTTCGCTCAGCTTCTCTGACGAGTCGAACACCGATCACGCAGCGAAGTGGGAGACATCGAATATGATGTTCTTCTACCCTGACCTGGTTGATATGGCCGAGCTGGGCGACGAGGAGATGACGTTCGATATGCGGGAGCCGTGGGGGATCGGGGGCGAGGACCCGCGCGTACATGCGTCCGCGGCAGTGGGGCGGCGGAACGTCGAACTGGCGGCCGACGCGCTCGGGCGGAAGGCACGCGAGCTGTTGAGATCTCTGCCGCCGGAGCAGCGCGAATTCAGTATCGAGAAGATAGAGCCGGGACACTGGTGGATGGTGTGAGCATGGGGAGCGAGCGCGAGTCCGATCGGTACAGGGCGATGACGTTCGGGCGGCCGGAACATGTCCCAGTTAGCGTGGGCTTGCTGCCCGCGGCGTGGATGAAGCATCGCGAAGCGCTCGAAGAGATCGTGCTGCGCCACCCCATCATCTTCGGGGAACGCAAGAAGGGCGACATTGACTTCGATGCGGTGAGCGGGACCTACGCCGCGGGCGATCACGTCGATGAGTGGGGCTGCGTGTGGACCAACATCGCGCCCGGATGCGAGGCCTTCGTCACCGGCCATCCGTTGCCGAAGCGGGAGATGGTGAACGCCTTCCGAGCACCGGCCCCGGGCGCGGGAATGCCGCATGGGTTCATGTTCCTGCGGCTGACATACCTTCGCGGCTACGAAGAGATAATGATGGACTTCGCCGAGGAACCGCCCGAGCTTCAGCGGCTGATCGACGTGGTGCTGGAGTACAACGTCGGGGAACTCACGCGCCGCCTCGCGGCCAGCCCGCGAACACTGATGGACTTCGGCGACGATCTGGGCATGCAGATCGCCCTGCCGATCTCTCCCGGCAAGTGGCGCAAGTACCTGAAGCCGTGCTACGCCAGGCTCTACGGCATGTGTCAGGAGGCCGGCGTGGATGTCTACATGCACAGCGACGGACACATCATCCCGATCATCGCGGATCTGGTTGAATGCGGTGTGAACGTGATCAATCCGCAGATTCGAGCGAACGGCCTGGACGCGTTGGTGCGGGAGTGCAAAGGCAAGGTTTGCGTTGACCTCGATCTGGACCGGCAGATGTTCCCGTTCTGTACGCCGGCGGACGTTGACGCGCACATCCGCGAAGCCGTAGAAAAGCTCGGTTCACCTGAGGGCGGGCTGTGGCTCAAGGCCGAAGTCGGCCCGGACGTTCCGCTGGAGAACGTCGAGGCGATCTGCGCGGGTCTGGAGAGGTGGAGGGGGCGCTGGCACTGATGCATCAAGCTCCGACCGCGCCTACGCCAGCCTCCCCATCCACTTCACCTCGATCTCCTGCAATTTCGCAGCCTGATCCGGCGTGATCTTCGGCTCCTGTGGCTGCGCCAGGATCTCGGCGACTCTCTTGGCGGCGCGTTCGACGAGGTCGAGGCCGCCGGCGGCGAGCCAGTCGCTGCGGCGCTGGGGGGCCGTGAGTTCGCCGGCGATGCGCTCCTCGCGGTAGTGGGCGAGCGTGTGGTCGTGGCCGATGAAGTCGCCGCTTGCGACTCCTTCGCGGATGACGTCGAGCGCGATGGTCTCGTCCGTCACCTCGATGCCGCGCTGGGCGCGAAGAAGCTGGGCCGCCATCTCGTCGTCAATGACTGCCTGCTCCAGAGACAGCGTCAGCTCGGTCTCGAGTTGTCCAACACCCCAGATGATGTTCACGCCCGCTCGCGCGTGCAGCATCGACGTGAGCGCCTTTTCGAGCGCTGACTGAGCGTCGCAGATCGGGTTGTCGCTGCTCACCCAGGAGGCGCACGGGAGACCGTGGTAGCGGGCGATCTCCGCGCCCGCCGCGGCGATCAGGCCATCTTGCACCGCGCCGCTGGTAGCAAGCGCCGAGCGCATGTCGAGCATGTGCGCGAATCCGAGATTGAAGACAGATGGGCGTCCCGGCTCGAGCACCTGGAGTATCACGATACCCGACAGCGCCTCCGCGTTCGCCTGCGCGAGCAGCCCGGCGAGTGTGATCGGCGCGGTGCCGCCGGCGAGGGGTTCGGCGTTCACCATCATTGGCAGCCCCCGACCGGACGTCCTGAGGAACAGCTCCAGGGCGGTGCTGCTCCAGTGGAACGGGCTCACAATGGAATACCCGAAGCTGACGAGGGGACGCTCGGCGAGAGGGATGCCCTCCGATAGCACCTCTGCCATTTCAATGATGGCAACGGGGCCGTCCGGGGAGAAGATGCAGGGGCGAATGTGCTTTGCCGAGTGCTCAGCGATGATGCGGAAGCCGGCAATGTCACGCATTACCGGCGGGTAATCGGCGATGCTGGCGCCGACGACTCCGTGAATGTGCGGCAGCGCGTCGTTGACGCGGGTAACGTCCACGAGATCGGCCGAGACCATCTCGGTTCGCTCCCTGCCGCGAGCGATGTACATGGCGTTACCACCCCAGAAGATGGTCCCGCCATCCGCGCCAACCTGAACAGACTGGCCGCAGCGGTCGGCGAAGTGGATATTGCGAGGCGCTTCGCCGACGCAAGAGGCGACCAGATCGCGAGGAAAGCGGATGGTGGGCTGATCGCCATCGCCCTCGGCTCCGGCCCTAATCAGGCGGCGGCGGATCTCCGGGTGATCCACCTTCGCCCCGACTGTCTCGAGCAGAACCAGGCTTGCTTCGTGAATGCGTGCGATGTCATTGTTCGTGAGCAAACTCATGCTGAACCAACTCCCGAGGCACGGTTCGAGACGTCGCTCAGAAAGCCCTGCACGAGCGAATGGCGTCGCAAGGGTTGGAGGAAGGGCTGACGGAGGCGTTGAAGCATAGTCTCTCGCGCTTCGACGTCCTCGGGTGTCTGTTCACACGGTCTGCGGGCACGCCGCTGATGCTGTCACTCAGCGTTGCGCTTCGGCAGCGGACCGACCTTTCGCGATGGGAACAGTGCGGTAATCGTGGTTCCCCGGCACAAATCGGCTGTACGTGTGGCCGCTGACTTTCGGTCAGCGACGTCGCGTCGCGCGCACTTCGATCCTCGCTCCGCTGATACGCTGCAGCTAGCGGCACGGAAGTCCCGATCGTGAAGCTCTCTCTCCGCGCATTCGTGTTTGGCCTCGTCGGCATCATCATAGTCTCATTCATCGTGTCGTGGGCGGAATTGGTCACGGGACAGATCATGATCGGGTTCCTTCAGCTTCCTCCCGTGGTCGTCGCCGCCCTGTTCGTCTTGGTGCTGCTCACCCGTGGTGTCCGCATCATCGCACCTCGCTTCGCGCTCCAGCCGAGAGAGATAGCCGTCGTCTACCTGATGATGCTGATCGCCGCCATGGTGTCCTCGCGCGGGCTGATGGAGGACCTGATCCCGACGCTGATCGGCATCAACTACTATGCCGATCCGGGGAACCGGTGGGAGCAGATCTTCTTCGGACACATACCGCAGTGGGCCGTTCCCTGGGATACCGGGGGAGGCATTCGCCAGTTCGCGGCAACCGCGTTCTATGAAGGTCTGAAGGAGGGCGAAGCACTTCCGTGGCGGCTATGGGTGGGACCGCTCAGCCGCTGGCTCGTCCTCGTCGGCGCGATCTTCACCGCCTTCCTGTGCCTGGCAGCGATCATGAGGCGTCAGTGGAGTGACAATGAGCGGCTCTCGTATCCGCTGGTCCAGTTGCCCGTGGAGATGATACGGGAGCAGCCCGGGAAATCGTTCCTCAGCAATCCACTGACCTGGATCGGCTTTGCGATCCCGACTATTCTCTTCGGTGTCAACGGCCTGCACAACTGGAATCCCGCGCTGCCATCCATCAACGTCGAGATCTCTCTCAACAGCTATTTCACGCAGCGACCATGGTCCGATATCACATTTTTCGTGGCGTATATCTCGCCGGGCGCGGTCGGGTTCTTCTATCTGCTTCCGGTGGAACTGCTGCTCAGCTTCTGGCTGTTCCACGTCCTGGCGAAGCTGCAGGACCTGTTCTTCTCATCGCTGGCATTCCCGCCGATCTCGACGCCCCATGGCAGCGGCGATGGCTACATGGATTACCAGACGTCGGGCGCGTACTTCATGTTGGTGATTTACCTCGGGATGGTGGCATGGCCGCATCTGAAGTCCGTGCTGCGCCGAGCCGTCAGTTCACAGGGCGCAGCCGGCGCGGACGAGATGATCCCGTACCGCGGCGCGGTCTGGGGCTTGATCGTGTCGCTGGTCGTGGCTCTGGTGTGGCTGCACGAGCTAGGAATGGGGGTCACGTTCGCCGCTTTCTCGCTCCTCGTCTACGTGTTCGTGGAAGCGATCGTCATGGCCCGCGGCACTACGGAAGGCGGACTCCCAATGAGCGAAGGCTGCTTCACGCCGATGGACATCAGTTCGCTCGTCATACCGCCGATGTCGCTGGGACCAAAGACGCTCACGAGCGTTGCCTTTTTCGATGCCATGTTCACACGTGACCTGCGCGGACTGGTCCTGACGGGATTCCTGGACGGGCAGAAGCTGGGCGATGAGATTGGGGTCAGGCGGCGGAATCTACTCTACGTCTTCGCCGTCGCCATCATATTCGCTATACCGGTGGCAGCAGCCATCCACCTCTGGCTGCCATACCAGCGCGGCGCCACGAGCATGTATTCCTACACGTACTACGGCAACAACATCCAGTTCTGGCGAGAGAACTCGGCATTCTTGCAGGGAGAGACCCGACACCTCTCGGGAGCGCTCGTGTCCTTCCTCGTCGGTGGCGCCATCGCGGCCTGGCTGGCGATGATGCGGGTCCGGTACGTGGGGTGGCCGCTGCATCCCCTCGGCTACGCGCTCTCCACCTCCTGGACCGTCATGGTGTTCTGGTTCCCAATGTTCGTAGCGTGGGTGGTCAAATCGGTCATTGTGCGCTATGGTGGGATGAGGCTCTATAGCCGCTTACGACCGCTGTTCCTAGGGATGGTCTTCGGTGAGTTCACGTCAGCGGTATCGTGGACTCTGATTGCGATGATCTGGCACGTTCCCGCGCCGTTCTTCCCATGGCCGTGAAGAAAGCAACCAAACCCGAGAAGCGCAGGCAAGACAGGGCATCGGTCAGCCCGCCCCCGTCCGGGCGTGGCGCGCTGATCGCGCTCTGCGTCGCCGCGCCGATCGTGATGGCTGCGCTCGTCGCGTACTACCTGCTCGCATCTCGCAGAGCGGCGGGCGAACTCGGCTTTCCACTTGACGACAGCTGGATCCATCTTCGCTTCGCGCAGCACCTGATCCAGGCGCGGGGATTCTCGTTCAATCCTGGAGAGCTGACCAGCACGACCACTGGCGCGCTGTGGACGGTCCTGCTGGCGCTGGTCTATCGCGTCACGCATGAATTCCTGTTCACATCCATCGTCATCAACGGCCTGCTCGGGGTCGCGTTGTGCGTGATCGTCTACGAGCTGTCACTGACCATCACGCCGTCGCGCTGGGTGGCGCTGGTGGCGGGCCTGACAGTCGCGGCGACCGTGCCACTGCCGTGGTGGGTGCTGTCCGGCATGGAGCCACCCTTGTACGCGGCGCTGGCGATGTTGGGCTTCCTGCTGCACGTGCGGGCGCGGCGGGTGGAGCGTGCGGCCCTTCAACACGGGATGTGGGCGACAGTTGTGTTCGCTCTGGCCGGC
>Ga0315273_10004751_pt1 | contig 16709 bp, 17 predicted proteins | sample YL17G02_0_MG_FD_205753 | JGI IMG/M metagenome (GOLD analysis project Ga0315273, IMG submission 205753) | Sediment microbial communities from Yellowstone Lake, YNP, Wyoming, USA - YL17G02_0 | ecosystem: Environmental > Aquatic > Freshwater > Lake > Sediment | place: USA: Wyoming | collected... | reverse complement strand
TACCAGGAACAATATATGCAGATCGCGAAGCAGATGGCCGGGTTCACGCCGGCCGAGGCGGAGACGCTGCGCAAGGCGATCGGCAAGAAGATCCACGCGCTGATGGCCTCCCTGAAGGGCCAGTTTCTCGAGGGCTGCGCGCAGAACGGCGTCACGCCGTCGGTGGCGCAGCAGCTCTGGAAGGACATGGAGTCCTCGCAGGACTACTCGTTCAACAAGGCGCACGCGGCCTGCTACGCGTTGATCGCCTACCGCACCGCCTGGCTGCGCGCCAACCATCCCTGCGAGTACATGGCCGCGCTGATCTCGTCGGTGATGAACACGAAGGACAAGGTGCCCTACTACGTCAACGCCTGCGACGAGCTCGGGATCGAGGTGCTGCCGCCCGACGTGAACTCCTCGAGGACCGACTTCGCCGTCGTCGAGGGGAAGATCCGCTTCGGCCTCACCGCGGTGAAGAACGTCGGCGACGCGGCCGCGCAGGCGATCGTGCGCGCGCGGGAGGAGGGCGGCCCCTACACCTCGATCTGGGACTTCACCGAGCGGGCCGACCCGCAGGTCGCGAACAAGCGCGCGCTCGAGTCGCTCGTCAAGTGCGGCGCGCTCGACTCCACCGGCTCCTCGCGCAAGGGGATGCTCGAGGTGCTCGAGCACGCGCTCTCCTCGGGCCAGAAGCACGCCGCCGACCGGCTCGCGGGGCAAGCCTCGATCTTCGACCTCGGCGACGGGGCGGCCGAGGCGGCGCCGAAGCACCATCCGCCGATCACCTCCGACGAGTTCGAGAAGAACGAGCTGCTCGCACTCGAGAAGGAGACGCTCGGCCTCTACGTCTCCGAGCACCCGCTGCACGCGATCCGTGACCAGCTGCGGCGCAAGACCGACTGCACCCTCGCCGAGCTCGAGCGCCGCCGCGACGGCGAGGTCGTCCAGGTGGCGGGGATCGTGTCCGCCGTGAAGCAGCTGACGACCAAGCGCGGCGAGTCGATGGTCTTCCTCCGCCTCGACGACGTGACCGGCTCGGGCGAGGTGGTCGTGTTCGCATCGGTCTACGCGCAGGCGCGCGAGCTCTGCGTCACCGACCGGATCCTCGTCGTCAAGGCGCGGGTCGACCACAAGCAGGAGGGCGAGACGAAGCTGCTCGCGAGCGAGCTCTCCGCCTTCGAGGCGATCCCCGAGCGGCGCGAGGTGCGCCTGCGGGTGGACGCGGCGAAGGCCCGCGCCGGCCTGATCGGCGAGCTCGCCGTCGTCCTGCGCGACTTCCCCGGCGAGGCGCCCGTGCTCGTCGACCTCGAGATGTCGGACGGGGCGCGCACGCTCCAGTTCGGCCCCGGCTACCGCGTCCAGCCTGTGCCCGACTTCTTCGCCGAGGTGAAGGCCCTGCTCGGCGAGGCGGCCGTTCGTTAATTCTCGGTTAATCTGCGAATCACCCGGTATGGGGACAGGCGACGGGCTCGTTTGACCGACATGAAGGGTGTCGAAGCCCCAATAAAGGACTGAGATGACTGCGGCACAGATCGAACTCACCGAGGTAAGCGAGCTGAAGCGGATCGAGAACTGGCGGGCCGACGAGCTCGAGCGGGCCGGCTTCGACTCCGAGTCCGCCGCGTTGCTGGCCGTGCGCCACGACATCGACCTGCATCAGGCGGTCGGTCTGGCCCGCGCCGGCTGCTCGCCGGATCTCGCGTTGCGCATCCTCCTGTAAGGGGAACCCTAAGCAGGGCGGCGCCCGGACCGGCAGAATCCCCGCCGGTGCTCGCATACATCCCCTCCCCGTCCAGCGGCGTGATCAACGCGGGGCCGCTGACGATCCACATGTACGGGCTGATGCTGCTGCTCGCGATCGGCGCGTGCGTGTGGCTGACCGGTCGGCGCTGGGTCGCGCGCGGCGGCGACTGGGACCTGATCTTCCGGCTCACCGTGTGGGGCGTCGGCGCCGGGATCGTCGGCGCGCGCCTCTACCACGACCTCACGAGCTGGAACGAGGTGCCGAACCACTGGTGGGGCCCGTTCGCGGTGTGGGAGGGCGGTCTCGGCGTCTGGGGCGGGATCGGGCTCGGCGTCGCCGTGGGCGCCGTGATCGTGTACCGCTCCGGGTACAGCGTGCTGGAGCTGATGGACGTCGTCGCGCCGGGCCTGCTGCTCGCGCAGGGGATCGGCCGGCTTGGCAACTGGTGGAACCAGGAGCTCTTCGGCAAGCCGACGAGCCTGCCCTGGGGCCTGAAGATCGACGCGGTGCACCGGCCGGCCGCCTACCTCGACTCGGCGACCTTCCATCCGACCTTCCTGTACGAGCTCCTCTGGGACTTCGGCGGGGTGGCCGTCCTGCTCTGGGTCGACCGCCGCTACCGGATCCGTCCGCCGGCGCTCTTCGCGCTCTACGTCTCGATCTACACGAGCTTCCGCATGTTCGAGGAAACCCTGCGGATCGACCCCTCGAACCACTTCCTCGGGATGCGACTCAACTTCTGGGTCTCGCTCACGCTCTTCGTCGTCTCGACGGGCTTCTTCGTCTGGTGGCAGCTCCTGCGCGGCCGGCGGCGGGGAGCCGAGCCGCCGAAGCAGCCGGCGATGGCGATCCCCAAGGGACGCGTCCGACCCGGCCGTTAGCTTGCGAGCCATGCTGGTGCGCGAGCTCGAGCTGGACCTGGACGCCTTCGAGGGCCCGCTCGACCTCCTGCTCACGCTCGTCCTGAAGGAGGAGCTCGACCTCGCCGAGGTGGACGTCGCCGGGATCGTCGTGGCGTTCGTCGAGCGGCTCGCCGAGCGCGACGAGCTCGACCTCGATGCGTGCGGAGAGTTTCTGGTCCTCGTCGCGGCGCTGCTCGAGCTGAAGGCGCGCGCGCTCTTCCCCGACGAGGACGCAGAGCTCGGCGAGCTCGAGCCCGAGGACGCGGCCGAGGAGCTGGCCCGCCGCCTCGCGGAGTACCGCCGCGCGAAGGAGGCGGCGGCGTGGCTGGCCGCGCGGCTCGAGACCGAGCGCGACCGCTTCTTCCGGCTCGGCCCGGCCCCGCTCGCGCCGAGGCTCGAGCGCCGGCTCGCGCCGCAGGAGCCCGGGCAGCTCGCGGTGGCTCTGCGCGCGCTCGCGGTCGAGCCGCCGCCGGTCTCGCTCGCGCACATGGCGCTCCGCTTCCCACCCGTCGTCCAGTTCCTCGAGCGCTTCCGCGCCGTGCTGCGGCGCCGGCGCCGGTTCGACTTCGACGCCGAGGTCGCGGGCCTCTCGCGGGTCGAGACGGCGGTCGCCTTCCTCGCGCTCCTCGAGCTCGGGAAGGCGGGGGAGATCTCGATCTCGCAGGCCGCCCCGTTCGCGCCGATTCGCGTGACGCGAGCCGGGGAGGAATCCGCAGACGCCGACGAAAGGACCACCGCGTGGACCGTACGCTCCGCCTGATCGCGTCCGACCCCATCGACGAGCTCGCCCGCACGCTGGAGGCGCTCCTCGTCGTCGCCTCGCAGCCGCTCGCGGTCGAGGAGCTGGCCGAGGCAGCCGACGACGACGTCGAGCGGATCGAGACGGCGCTCGAGGCGCTCGCCGGGCGCTACGCCGAGGGCCGCAGCGGGATCGTGCTCGAGCACGTCGCGGGCGGCTACGCGTTCCGCGCCTCACGCGACGCGGCCGACGCCTGCGCGCGCCTGTTCGAGCGGCCGGTGCAGCGTGGGCTCTCGCAGGCTGCGCTCGAGACGCTGGCGATCGTCGCGTACCTCGGCCCCTGTAGCCGGCCCGAGCTAGCGCGCGTCCGCGGCGTCGCCTCCGACTCCGCCCTCGCGGGGCTCGTCGAGCGCGGGCTCGTGGCAGAGGCGGGGCGCGAGGACGGGCCCGGAGGGGCCGTCCGCTACCGCACGACGCCGCTCTTCGAGCGGGTCTTCGGGCTCGAGAGTCTCTCCGAGCTGCCGCGGCTCGACGACCTCGGCGCGGACGCGGCGATGATCCGCGAGCGGCTCCATGCGGTCGCCGAGAAACGCCCGGCCTAGAGGCCTGATGCCACACCTGCGCGCGTCCGAGCCGTCCCCAGGCGCGTCCGGGCATCGCAGCAACGATCTGGCTTTCGGCACAGATCCGGCACAGAGATGTGCGGATGCGGCGGCTACCGTCTCTTCCCCCGTGGGCGGGTGGGGGTTGGGGATGGGGCGTCGCCCCGCTTCCTTGGCGCTGCGGCCCGCCACGATAATCACCGCATGCGACTGAACGCCTACCTCGCCCGCGCGGGGGTCGCCTCGCGCCGCGGCGCCGACGAGCTGATCAAGGCCGGACGGGTGACCGTCGACGGCGAGCCCGGTCAGCTCAACACGTTCGTGTCGGCCGGCGGCCGCGTCGAGGTGGACGGCCGACCGGTCGAGCGGCAGGCGCTCGCCTACGTCCTGCTCCACAAGCCCGCCGGGGTCGTCACCACCGCGCGCGACCCGCAGGGGCGCCCGACGGTGGTCGACCTCGTGTCGCACGCGGCCCGCGTAGTCCCGGTCGGCCGCCTCGACGCCGACACGACCGGCGCGCTCCTGCTCACCAACGACGGCCCGCTGGCGCACCGGCTCGCGCACCCGCGCTACGGGGTGGAGAAGGTCTACGAGGCCGAGGTGGAGGGTGTGCTCACGGACGAGGCGCTGATGCAACTCGCCGAGGGGGTCGAGCTCGAGGACGGCCGCACCGCACCGGCGAGGGCCCGGCGGCTCCACCGCTCGCGAGTCGAGCTCGTGCTCCACGAGGGCCGCAAGCACCAGGTCAAGCGGATGCTCGAAGCGGTCGGCCATCCGGTCGTGTGGCTGCGCCGAACCCGCTACGCGGGGCTCGGCGTCGAGGGGCTCGAGCCTGGTGAGTGGCGGGAGCTGACCCCGGCCGAGGTCGAGCGCCTCAGAGCCGGGTGAAGCCCATCCGCTCGTACATCGCCTCGAGCGTCGGCGCGGAAGCGGCGGCGGCCTTCTCGGCGCCATGGGCGAGCAGGCGGCGGAGCTCGGCCTCGTCGGCGCGCAGCTCCTCGAAGCGGAGGCGGATCGGGTCCAGCAGCCCGACGACCGCCTCGGCCACATCCGCCTTGAACGGGCCGTAGCCCTGCCCGTCGTAGCGGGCCTCGATCTCGGCGAACGACTCGCCGGTGGCGACGGACATGATCTCGACCAGGTTCGAGATCCCCGCCTTCGTCTCGGGGTCGTGCCTGATCTCGCGGCCCGAGTCGGTCACGGCGCTCTTGATCTTCTTCCGCACGACGTCGGGAGGGTCGGCGATCAGCACCGTGCCGAGCGCCGTGCCGCCCGTCGTGGCCATCTTCCGCTCGGGCTCCTGGAGGTCCATGATCCGCGCGCCGATCTCGGGGTACTGCGCCTGGGGCACCACAAAGGTCGCGCCGTAGCGCGTGTTGAAGCGCTCGGCGATGTCGCGCGTGAGCTCGAGATGCTGGCGCTGGTCGTCGCCGATCGGCACGAGGTCGGTCTGGTAGAGCAGGATGTCGCCGGCCATGAGCACCGGGTAGGTGAACAGGCCGGCGGTGACGATCTCCTGCTGGTCGCCCTTCTCCTTGAACTGGGTCATGCGGCCGAGCTGGCCGTAGCTCGTGATGGCCGAGAGCAGCCAGGCGGCCTCGGCGTGGGCGGGGACGTGGCTCTGCGCGAACACGGTCGAGCGCTCGGGGTCGAGCCCGGTCGCGACCAGCATCGCGAAGAGGTCGTAACTGGAGCGGCGCAGGTCGTCGGGCTCGTAGGCCGTCGTGATCGAGTGCAGGTCGACGATGCAGAAGAAAGCCTCGCCCCGCTCCTGCGTGGCGGCGTACTGGCGGAAGCCGCCGCTGTAGTTGCCCAGGTGCTTGGCGCCGGTGGGCTGGATGCCGGAGAAGATCCGCATGCCGCCCATTATCCCGTAACTACACTGACTCCCGATGTCCGTGACCCCTTCGACCTGGTCGCCCTCCTCCTGGAGGGCGCTCGCGGCCGCGCACCAGCCCGAGTGGCCCGACGAGGCGCGCACCGGGGCGGTCTTCGAGCGCCTGAAGGCGCTGCCGCCGCTCGTCTTCGCGGGTGAGGCGCGCGAGCTCCGCGACGCGCTCGGCGAGGTCGCGGCGGGACGCGCGTTCCTGCTGCAGGCGGGCGACTGCGCGGAGTCGTTCCACGACTTCTCGGCCGTCTCGATCCGCGAGAAACTGAAGATTCTCCTGCAAATGGCAGTCGTCCTGACCTACAGCGCTGCGCTTCCCGTGGTGAAGGTCGGGCGCGTCGCCGGGCAGTTCACGAAGCCGCGCTCGTCGCCGACCGAGCGGGTCGGAGACGTCGAGCTGCCCTCGTTTCGCGGCCACATGATCCACGACGACGCGCCGACGGCCGAGGCGCGCGTCCCCGATCCCGAGCGGATGCTGCAGGGCTACCACCAGTCCGCGGCGACGCTGAACCTGCTGCGCGCGTTCACGAAGGGCGGCTTCGCGGACATCACGCGGCTCCACGTGTGGAACCAGGAGTTCGTCGCGAGCTCGCCGGCCGGCCGCCGCTACGAGGCGCTCGCCACGGAGATCGAGCGCGCATTGCGCTTCATGGCCGCGTGCGGGATCGACCTCGCGCGCGAGACGCAGTTCCACCAGACCGACGTCTGGACGAGCCACGAAGGGCTGCTGCTCGACTACGAGGAGGGCCTGACCCGGCGCGACTCGCTCACCGGCGACTGGTACGACTGCTCGGCCCACATGCTCTGGATCGGCGAGCGGACGCGCCGGGAGGACGGTGCCCATGTCGAGTTCTTCTCGGGCGTCCACAACCCGCTCGGGGTGAAGGTCGGGCCGACCGCGACGCCGGCCGAGGTGCTCGAGCTCTGCGAGCGTCTCAATCCCGGCCGCGTGCCGGGGCGCCTCACCCTGATCGCGCGCATGGGCGCGGGGCGGGTCGAGGAGCTGCTGCCGCCGATCCTGCGCGCGGTCGCCGAGACGGACCACCCGGTCGTCTGGGCCTGCGACCCGATGCACGGGAACATCGTCCGCACCGCCGGCGGGGTGAAGACGCGCCGCTTCGACGACGTGATGGCCGAGCTCGAGGGCTTCTTCGCGACCTGTCGCGCCGCGGGCGCCTGGCCCGGCGGCGTCCACCTCGAGTTCACGGGCGACGACGTGACCGAGTGCCTCGGCGGCGCCGACGCGCTGCTCGAGGAGGAGCTCAGTACGCGCTACGAGACGCTCTGCGATCCGCGGCTCAACGCGCGGCAGTCCCTCGACCTCGCGTTCCGGCTCGCCGAGCTGATGCGCGGCGTCTGACCGGTCGCGTCTTCCCATGGCAGCAGGCGTCCGTCGCATCGCGATTCTCGGCACGGGGCTGATCGGCGCCTCCGTCGGCCTCGCCGCAGCACGCGCGGGCGCCGTGCGGGTGACCGGCTTCGACTCCGATCCCGAGGCGCTCGCGCTCGCGGCGGAGCGGGGCGCGGTCGAGGCGGCGGCGAGCGTCGAGGACGCCGTCGCCGGCGCCGACCTCGCCGTCTGCGCGGGGCCGGTGGCGAGCCTGCCGGGGCTCGCCGAGCAGGCGCTGGCCGCCGGGGACTGCACGGTCACCGACGTCGGCTCGACGAAGGCGGCGGTCTGCGCCGCGGTGCAGAGCCCGCGCTTCATCGGCGGCCATCCGGTCGCCGGCTCGGAGGCGCACGGCCCGGAGCACGCGCGCGCGGAGCTGTTCGAGGGCGCGACCTGGTTCCTCACCCCGGCCGCCGAGTCCGACCCGGGTCGCTACCGGCTCCTGCACGGCTTCGTCGCCTCGCTCGGCGCGCTGCCGGTCGCGGTCGACCCGGGCGCGCACGACCGCCTGCTCGGGCTGACGAGCCACCTGCCGCACGCGCTCTCGAACCTCCTCCTGAACCAGGTCGGAGCCGCGCGGGTGGACGGCCACGAGGCGCTCACCGCAGCGGGCGGCGCGCTGCGCGACATGACGCGCGTCGCCGGCGCGAACCCGCGCATCTGGGTCGACATCTTCCTCGAGAACGCGGATCCGCTCGCCGCTGCGCTCGCCGAGCACCGCCGCCGCGTCGAGCAGCTCGAGGCGGCGCTCGAGGCGCGCGATGCGGGCTTCCTCGCGCGCTGGATCGGCGAGGCCGGCGTGAACAAGCGCCAGCTGCTCCAGGGCGCGTTCCCCGATCCGGGCGCGCTGCAACGCGTGATCGTGCGCGTGCCCGACCGCCCCGGGGTGCTCGCCGGGATCACGCAGGCGCTCGGCGCCGAACGGATCAACATCGAGGACTTCGAGCTCCACCACGACTCGCCCGAGCGCGGCGGCGTCCTCTCGGTGCTCGTCGCGGGCGAGGCGGAGGCGGCGCGTGCCGCCGCGCTGCTCGAGAGCCAGGGCTACGCGGTCGACGTCGCGCCGGTGCTGGGATGAAGATAGAGCCCGCCGGGATGCTCGTCGGGGCGGTCTCCGTCCCCGGCGACAAGTCGATCTCACACCGGGCGCTGCTGATCGGCGCCCTCTGCGAGGGCGAGACTGTCGTCCGCAACTGGGGCCGCTCGGCCGACACCGAGGCGACGCTCGAGGCGGTGCGCGCGCTCGGGGTCGAGGTGGACGAGCAGGGCGATGACACGCTCGTCGTCCACGGCGCCGGGCTCCGCGGCCTCCGTGAGCCGGACGGGCCGATCGACTGCCGCAACGCGGGCACGCTCGTCCGCCTCCTGGCCGGCATCCTGGCGGGCCAGACGGGGCACCGGTTCGAGCTGACGGGGGACGAGTCGCTCCGGTCGCGGCCGATGGGCCGGATCGCGGAGCCGCTCGCGCGGATGGGCGCCGCCGTCGAGACCGTGGACGGGCGCCTGCCGATGGGCATCCAGGGCCGGCCGCTGCACGGGATCGAGTACGAGTTGCCCGTCGCGAGCGCGCAGGTCAAGTCCGCGGTCCTCCTGGCGGGGCTGTACGCGACGGGGCGAACCACCGTGCTCGAGCCCGCGCCGACGCGCGACCACACCGAGCTGATGCTCGAGGAGGCGGGGGCGCCGGTCGTGCGGCGGCCGCGCTCGGTGTCGATCGACCCGCCGGAGCGCCTCTCGCTCGGCGACCTCGACGTCCCCGGCGACTTCTCGTCGGCCGCGCCGTTCATCGTCGCCGCGACCCTGCTGCCCGGCTCGGAGCTGTTCGTCGCCGGCGTCGGTCTCAACCCGCGCCGCACCGGCCTGCTCGACGTGCTCGAGCGGATGGGCGCGCGGATCGGCGTCTTCAACCGCCGCCGCTCGGGCGGCGAGCCCGTCGGCGACCTCGAGGTGCGCTCGGCCGAGCTCGTCGCGACGACGGTCACCCCGGAGGAGGTGCCGCGCCTCGTGGACGAGCTGCCGCTGTTCGCGCTCGTCGCGGCGGTCGCGCACGGGGTGAGCGCGGTGCGGGGCGCGCAGGAGCTGCGCGTCAAGGAGACAGATCGGATCGAGACTGTGACAACTTCTCTCCGGACACTTGGCGTGCGGATCGAGGAGCGCGAAGATGGGTTCAGGGTGAGAGGGGTCCCAACCCGCCCTAAGGGTGGGGGTATGCAGTCCTCTGGGGACCATCGTGTGGCCATGCTCGGGGCGGTCGCCGGCCTCATCTCGTGCGACGGCGTCGAGCTCGAGGGCGCGGAGGCGGTCGCGGTAAGCTTCCCCGGGTTTTTCGACGTCTTGGAGTCGGTGACGCAGCGATGATCGTCGCAATCGACGGGCCGGCGGGGGCGGGCAAGAGCACGGTGGCACGCTCCCTCGCCGAGAGGCTCGGGTTCCGCTACCTCGACACGGGGGCGATGTACCGTGCCGTCACGTGGCTCGCGATGGGACGCGGCGTGCCGCTCGGCGAGGCCGACCGGCTGGCCGAGCTGGCCAGGGTCTATCCGGTCAGCTTCGACGAAGCAGGCCGCGTCGAGATCGACGGCACCGACGTCACCGCCTCGATCCGCGACACCCGCATCGACCGCATGGTGCCGGTCGTCGCCCGCCACCAGCAGGTGCGTGCGGTGATGCGCGAGCGCCAGCGCGAGCTCGGCGACCGGGGCGACGTCGTGATCGAGGGCCGCGACATCGGCACCGTCGTGGCGCCGAACGCGGCCGTCAAGGTCTACCTCATCGCCGACGAGGAGGAGCGCGCCCGCCGCCGAGCGGCCGAGCGGCCCGAGATCGGCGCCGACGCGCTCGCCACCGACCTGCGCCTGCGGGACGAGAGCGACGCCGCGCAGATGGAGCCGGCGCCCGACGCCGAGCGGATCGACACGACAGGCCTGACCGTCGAGGACGTCGTCGCCCGGATCGAGCGCCTGGTCGAGCACGCGCGCGCCGCCGCGTGAACCGCGTCGACCTAGCCTGGGCGTTCGGCCGCCCGACGATCGGCGGGCTCGCCCGTGCGTTCACGCCCGTCCGCAGCTACGGCGTCGAGCGCGTGCCGCTCACCGGCGGCGTCGTGCTCGCCTTCAACCACTTCTCGTGGATCGACCCGCCCATCTTCGGCCAGCTCTGCCCTCGCACGATCCACTACGTCGCCAAGGTCGAGGCACACCGCGTCCCCGGGCTCGGGCAGCTGATGCGCAGCTTCGGCACGATCTCGGTACGGCGCGGCGAGTCGGACCGCGAGGCGGTGCGGCTGATGCGCGAGGCGGCGCGCCAGGGGCACGCGCTCGGCCTCTTCGTCGAGGGGACGCGGCAGCTCAGCGGCGTGCCGGGCCATGTGCACCCGGGCGCGGCGATGGTCGCGCTGCAGGAGAACGTCCCGGTCCTGCCGGCCGCGATCCACGGCACGCAGACCTGGCGTCTCGGCAACTTCCATCCGGCCTCCGTCGCCTGGGGCGAGCCGATCGACTTCTCCGGCCTGCCTCGCAACGCGAAGGGGTACCGCGAGGCATCCGCCGAGCTCGAGCGCGAGCTGCGGCGGCTCTGGGAATGGCTCGTTCAGATGCACGAGCTCGGCCGCCCGGCCCACGCCGTGCCCCCCGCGCGATGACCGGCCTGCACGGCACCGTCGCGATCGTCGGCTTCCCGAACGTCGGGAAGTCCACGCTCATCAACCGGCTCACCGGCAGCCGCGCCGCGGTCGTCCACGAGACACCCGGAGTGACCCGCGACCGCAAGGAGCTCGTCTGCGAATGGAACGGGAAGGAGTTCCTGCTGATCGACACGGGCGGCGTCGACATCGCCGACGAGACGCCGCTCACCCGCTCGATCGCCGAGCAGGCTCGCGCCGGGATCGACGAGGCCGACCTCGTGCTCTTCCTCGTCGACGCGAAGCACGGGATCACCCCGGGCGACGAGGAGATCGCCGCGATCCTGCGTGCAGCGAAAAAGCCTGTGCTCCTACTGGTCAACAAGATCGACGACCCGCGCCGCGACACCGACGCGCTCGAGTTCCACCGGCTCGGCCTCGGCGAGCCGGTGCCGATCTCCGCCCTGCACGGGCACGGCACGGGGGACCTGCTCGACGAGATCGTCACGCGCCTGCCGGGAGAGGGCCGCGCGGCGGTCCCCGACGAGGCGATCCGGGTCGCGATCCTCGGGCGGCCGAACGTCGGCAAGTCGAGCCTGCTGAACGCGATCCTCGGGCGCGAGCGCGTGATCGTCTCGGAGGTGCCGGGGACGACCCGCGATGCGATCGACACGATCTTCGAGCGCGACGGCAGGACGTTCGTGCTCGTGGACACCGCGGGGATGCGGCGCAAGCGCAAGCACCGCCAGGGGATCGAGTACTGGTCAGAGCTGCGCGCGCTCGAGGCGGCCGAGCGCGCCGACATCGCGCTGATCCTGATCGACGCGAGCGAGGGGATCGTCGACCAGGACATCGCCGTCGCGGACGTGGCCCGCAAGGCGCAATGCGGGACGCTCGTGATCCTCTCCAAGTGGGACATCACGACGATCGGGATCGAGGACGTCGCCGCCACCCTCGCCCGCCGCCTGCGCCAGCGCCCACCGCACGTGGCCGTCTCGGCCAAGACCGGCCGCGGCCTCGAGCGGCTGCTCGACAAGGTCGAGACGCTCTACGAGCGCTACACCGCCCGCGTCCCCACGCCCGAGCTGAACCGCTTCCTCAAGGAGCTGCGCGAGAGACGCCAGGCGCCGTCCAAGGGCAACCGCAGGCTCAACCTCCTCTACGGGACGCAGGTGACCGCGCGGCCGCCGCGGTTTCGCATCTTCGTCAACGACCCGGGCCTCGTGACCCGCGACTACGGCTACTGGGTCGAGAACGAGCTGCGCGAGCGCTTCGACCTCGAGGGAGTGCCGGTGTCGATCGACTTCGTGCGGCGGAGCTGATGGACGCCGTCGTCGTCGGCGGCGGCTCGTGGGGCTGCGCGTTCGCGCTCCTCCTGCGGGAGCGCGGCCACCGGGTCACGCTCGCCTGCCGCGATCCCGAGCAGGCGCGGGCGATCCGCGAGACGGGGCGGAACCCGCGCTACCTCCGCTTCGCCGACCTCTCCGTGGTCGACGCCGTGACGGTCGCCGAGGCGCCGCTCGAGTCGGCCGAGCTGATCGTGCTGGCGGTGCCGAGCCGCGCGTTCGGGGAGGTGGCGGCGGCGCTGCCGGGCACCGCGCCCGTGCTGAGCCTGACGAAGGGGCTCGACCCGGCGACCGGGCTTCGCCTCTCGACGCTCGTGCGCGGCCGCTCGGTCGCCGTCCTCTCGGGCCCGAACTTCGCCGAGGAGATCGCGCATGGGCTGCCCGCGGCGGCGGTGATCGCGAGCGAGGACGGCTTCCTCGCGGGCCGGCTCCAGCACGCGGTCAACTCGAGCAGCTTCCGCGTGTACGTCAATCCGGACCTCGTCGGGGTGGAGCTCTGCGCGGCCGCGAAGAACGTGATCGCGCTCGCCGCCGGCGCCGTCGACGGGCTGGGGCTCGGCGACAACGCCAAGGCGGCGCTGATCACGCGCGGCCTCGCCGAGATGGCCCGCCTCGGCGACGCATGCGGAGCCCGGGCGGAGACGTTCTCCGGTCTCGCCGGGATGGGCGACCTGAGCGTCACCTGCTGGAGCAAGCACGGCCGAAACCGGCTCGCGGGCGAGCTGATCGCCCAGGGTGCGACCGCGCAGGAGGCGATCGACCGGATCGGGCAGGTGGTCGAGGGGCTGACGACGGCGCCCGTCCTGCGCGACCTCTCGCACCGGGTCGGCGTCGAGCTGCCGATCACGGAAGGGGTCTGCCGCGTCCTCGGCGGCGAGAGCCTGGGCGGGCTGACGGCGAGCCTGATGGGCCGCCAGCCGACCGAGGAATAGAGAACTCGTCCCAACATGAAGCGCTATGCCGCCGGGCCACGCCGGGCGACGCATCGCACTCGCCCACCGCGCCCCGTCGGCGAGCCGTCATTCTGGAACGAGTTCTGGATAGGCTTCCGGCCATGCCTACCCAAACCTTCCCGTTCACCTCGGAGTCGGTCACCGAGGGTCACCCGGACAAGATCGCCGACCAGATCTCCGACTCCGTCCTCGACGCCGTCCTCACCGACGACCCGCTCGGGCGCGTCGCCTGCGAGACGCTGATCACCACCGGTCTCGTCGTCGTCGCCGGCGAGATCACGACCGAGACGTACGTCGACATCCCGCGGCTCGTCCGCAACAAGATCCGCGAGATCGGCTACGACCGCGCCAAGTACGGCTTCGACGCCGACACCTGCGGCGTGATCGTGGCGATCGACGAGCAGTCGCCCGACATCGCGCAGGGCGTGAACCGCTCGTACGAGCTCCAGCACGACCCGAACGAGGACGACCCCCTCGACCAGGTCGGCGCCGGCGACCAGGGGATGATGTTCGGGTACGCCTGCCGCGAGACCGACGAGCTGATGCCGCTGCCGATCATGCTCGCGCACAGGATCACGCACCGTCTCGCCGAGGTGCGCCGCGCCGACGTGCTGCCCTACCTGCGGCCCGACGGCAAGGCGCAGGTGACCGTCCGCTACGAGCGCGACGAGCACGGGCGCCAGCGGCCGGTCCAGATCGAGCGCGTGCTCGTCTCGACCCAGCACCGCGACGGCCTCGACATCGACACGCTGGTCAAGCCGGACGTGATCGAGCACGTCCTGCGCCCGATCCTGCCGCCCGACCTCTACGACGAGCGGAAGCTCGAGGACCGCGACTTCGTGCTCGTGAACCCGACCGGGCGCTTCGTCGCCGGCGGGCCGATCTCCGACACCGGGGTGACCGGGCGCAAGATCATCGTCGACACCTACGGCGGCGCAGCCCGCCACGGCGGCGGTGCCTTCTCGGGCAAGGATCCCACCAAGGTCGACCGCTCCGCCGCCTACGCGGCCCGCTACGTGGCGAAGAACCTCGTCGCCGCCGGGCTCGCCGACCGCCTGGAGCTGCAGGTCGCCTACGCGATCGGCGTCGCCCATCCGATCTCGATCGAGATCGAGTGCTTCGGCACCGAGGAGATCGCGGTGAGCCGGATCGAGGAGCTCGTGCGCGAGCACTTCGACCTGCGTCCCGCCGCGATCCTGCGCGACCTCGACCTGCGCCGGCCGATCTACGCGAAGACGGCGACGTACGGCCACTTCGGCCGCGACGACCACGACTTCACGTGGGAGCGGACGGACAAGGCCGACGCGCTGCGCGCCGCAGCGGGCCTCGGCTCGAGCGTGCCGGCCTAAGAACTCGTAGCTCGAAGCCGCCGGTCTGTCCCGATCGGCCCAGTACCGGGGTCAGGCACTCGGCCGTGTCCGAACGAGGCAGCTCTCGAGTCTGAGAGCCGGTTCCCGGAGCGCGCTCGGGCTCCGGTCGCTGTGGCATGGACATGGCCTGGGGACAGGCACCGGGACCTGTCCGGAACCGGCGGGGAGGTGCTCTCAGAGCGCCGCGAGCTCGAACCCGCGCGCCTGCAGCGCGGGGAGGAGCTCGATCACCGCATCGACGGTCGCCTGCCCGGCTCGGCGGCCGTCGTGCAGGTCCACGATCGCGCCGTCGCGCGCGCCCGCGAGCACCGTCGCGACGATCTCGACGGCGGAGATCCCCGTCCAGTCGAGCGGGTCGACGTCCCAGAGCACGGGCTCGCCTGCGACCGCGTCGACACGCGGATCGGTGTCGCCGTGAGGAGGCCGCCACAGGTGCGGACGCGCCCCCGTGACCTGCTCGACCGCGGCGGCCGTCCGCTCCAGCTCGGCGCGGATCTCGTCGTCGGCCAGCTCGGTGAAGCGCCGGTGCGACCAGCCGTGATTGCCGACCGTATGACCCTCGGCGGCCGTGCGGCGGAGGGTCTCCTCGTTCCCCGCGACGTGCTCGCCCAGGACGAAGAAGCTCGCCCGCGCCCCCTGTGCCGCGAGCGCGTCGAGCACGGACGGGGTCAGCCGCGAGGGCCCGTCGTCGAAGGTCAGGTACAGCTTCACGCGAGGCGGACGTAGAGGCCGGCGGCGGAGCGCTCGCCGATCTCACGCTCCGCGCCGTCGAGGCGCACGCTGAAGTCTGCGCCGACGCGCTCGACCTCGACCTCGGCGCCGGGCACGAGCCCATCGTCGTAGAACGAGTGGAGCAGCTCGCCGTCGTGCTCGGCGAGGCGCACGATCGTCGCGCGCGTGCCGGCCCCGAGCTCGGAGAGCGGCTGGAGCTCACGGTTCTCCGCCTGCTCGGCGTCGGTGTCGAGCGGCCAGCCGTGCGGGCAGCGGTCCGGATGGCCGAGCCGCTCGTCCATCCGCTCGATCATGTCGTCGGTGAACGTGTCGCCGAGCAGATCCGCCTGCACGTGCGACTCGGCGCCCGTGTAGCCGAGGAAGTCGGTCAGCCAGCGCTCGATCAGGCGGTGGCGGCGGACGACCTTCTCGGCCCTGTCGCGCCCGGCCGCGGTGAGGATCGCCTCCTTGTGCTCGCCCCGCTCGACGAGCCCCTCGGCCTCGAGCCGCTTCAGCATCTCGCCCGCCGACGCGCGCGACACGCCGAGCATCTCGGCGACGCGCGCCGACAGCGTGGGCGAGCCGGTGACGGTGGGGCGGTACTCGCCGATCGGGAACGCGAGGAAGTAGATCGTCTCGAGGTACTCGTCGACTGAGTGGCCGTGCGCCATCGCGGGCCTAGTCTATTGCCCCGATTCTGTAAGGTTGCCCTTACATGTCGACCGTGGACATCCTCATCCTCGGAGCGATCGCGGGCGCGACGATCTTCCTCGGCCTGCCGATCGCGCGGCTCAAGAACCCGAGCACCGGGCTGAAGGCGTTCCTGACCGCGATGGCGACCGGCATCCTCCTGTTCCTCTTCTGGGACGTGATGTCGAACGCCGTCGCGCCCATCGAAGAGGCGATCCAGACCCACGGGTTCGGGAACGCCGCGCAGCTCAACGCGCTCCTGCTCGGTGGGTTCGCGCTCGGCTTCATGGGCCTGATCGGCTACGAGCGCTGGATGCACGGCCACCGGCGGCGGTCGCTGCTCGGCCCGGGCGCCGCATCGGCCGTGGAGTTCGAGACCGCGTACCCGTTCGGACTGACGCCTGCGGGCTTCCTCGCCGTCCTGATCGCGACGGGAATCGGACTGCACAACTTCGCCGAGGGCCTCGCGATCGGGCAGTCGGCCGCGGGCGGCGAGCTCCAGCTCGCGATCGCGCTGATGGTCGGCTTCGCGCTCCACAACGCGACCGAGGGCTTCGGCATCGTCGCGCCGCTCACGGGCGAGCGCCGCATCCCGAGCTGGAGCTTCCTGCTCGTCCTCGGCCTGATCGGCGGCGGCCCGACCTTCCTCGGCACGCTCGTCGGGCAGGCCTGGGTGAGCACCTCCCTGTCGATCCTGTTCCTCGGGCTCGCGGCCGGCTCGATCCTCTACGTCGTGATGCAGCTGCTCACGATCTGCCGGACGTTCGGCCATG
>Ga0315273_10004750_pt1 | contig 16712 bp, 14 predicted proteins | sample YL17G02_0_MG_FD_205753 | JGI IMG/M metagenome (GOLD analysis project Ga0315273, IMG submission 205753) | Sediment microbial communities from Yellowstone Lake, YNP, Wyoming, USA - YL17G02_0 | ecosystem: Environmental > Aquatic > Freshwater > Lake > Sediment | place: USA: Wyoming | collected... | reverse complement strand
AGTCGGGCTTAAAATTAATTCCGGCAGATGACTTAACCGATGCTGCAAAAAAAGTGGTGGCCGCTTCACAAGGCAAATTAAGCTAGTTCAGCTGAACTGGCTAAATATTAGGGGTTTATATGTCAATTTGGGTAAATAATAAAACAAAGCTTCTAGTTCAAGGAATCACCGGCTCTCAGGGTACCTACCACGCCAAGGGCTGCAGAGAATATGGCACGCAAGTCGTCGGTGGTGTGACTCCGGGGCGGGGCGGACAGATGCATGAGGGGTTTCCTGTTTATAATACTGTGGAAGAAGCGGTTGCAAAAACAGGTGCCAACGCAACTATGATTTTTGTTCCACCGTCCGGAGCGGCAGATGCAATTTGCGAAGCTGCCGATGCAAAAATTCCTTTGATTATTTGTATTACGGAAGGAATCCCCGTTCGGGATATGCTTGCCACCAAGCGATATCTGGCCAGCACTCAATCCCGCTTGATTGGGCCGAATTGTCCCGGGATCATCACTCCGGGGCAGTGCAAAATCGGAATTATGCCGGGGCACATTCATAAAACCGGTAATATGGGGGTCGTGTCTAGGTCTGGGACTCTGACTTATGAAGCGGTCTATCAGTTGACCCAGCTGGGTATTGGTCAAAGCACCTGTGTCGGCATTGGGGGAGATCCCATTAACGGTACAAATTTCATCGACGTATTAGAAGCTTTCAATAAAGATCCTGACACGCATGGAGTCATTATGATCGGTGAAATCGGTGGAACGGCCGAAGAAGAGGCTGCAGAATATATCAAACGCGAATTCAAGAAACCCATGGTGGGCTTCATTGGTGGCGCGACTGCGCCTGCGGGCAAACGCATGGGCCATGCTGGCGCTATTATTTCAGGTGGTAAAGGAACTGCGGAAGAAAAATTTCAAGCCCTCCATGCCGCAGGAGTTAAAATTGCCCGCAGCCCAGCTGATTTGGGATTGACGCTTGCTAAGTTCCGATACTAATTTTTGTTGATATGCAATCTTAGTAATTTAATGTTTCGCAATCTGCCCAGATTTGCGCTATGACCTGACAAAAGTGAATGTAATGGAGGATGTTTTACAATGGCGATCGAACGAACTTTTTCAATAGTTAAGCCTAATGCAGTACAAAAAAATGTCATAGGGGAAGTGATTTCCCGTTTTGAGATGAAAGGGCTCCGGATTGCCGCAGCCAGATTTACACGTCTTTCTCGAGAAAAAGCCGAAGGTTTTTATATCGAGCATAAAGATCGTCCCTTTTTTCAGAGCTTGATTCATTTCATGACCAGTGGCCCCGTGTTACTGATGTGTCTTGAAGGTGAAAACGCCGTAGCACTCAATCGTGAATTAATGGGTGCAACCGATCCTGCTAAAGCAGCAGCGGGAACAATCCGTAAAGATTTTGCTGATAGCATTGAAGCCAATGCGGTTCATGGTTCAGATAGTATTCAGTCTGCTGAGCGCGAATTGGCCTATTTCTTTGATAAGGCGGAACTTCAAAGCCGTTACTAATGCGTATCGCTATTGCTCAGCTAGACCCTGGAGTGGGTGAGTTTCAAGCCAATCTAAAAAAGATAGAAGAAGCCTATAAGCGGGCCTGCTCTGGGCAGGCCCGTTTGCTTCTTACTACTGAATTAGTGATTAGCGGCTATCCACCCCTCGATTTGATGGATTGTCCAGAAATGCTGGAGCAGAACGAAAAAGTTCTTCAAAAACTGATGGCTCTGACTCAGGGCCAATCGTGTGCGCTTGCCGTGGGGCATGTGGGGAGAAACCCCAAGCCCTATGGGAGGGCGCTTCAAAATCGTGTTTCAATCCTGGAAGACGGCAAAGTAGTCTTTAGCCAGGCCAAGTCCCTTCTTCCCACTTACGATGTTTTTGATGAGGCTCGATATTTTGAGCCTGCCAGTGAAATTAAGCTCTGGAACTGCGACGGCCATAAGGTCGCCATAGCTATCTGTGAAGATCTCTGGGGGTCGAACTTAGTGCAGGGACGGAGCCTGTACCCGAATAACCCCGTGGAGGAGTATCGCCGCTTAGGTGCACAACTCCTTGTATCGCTTTCGTCAAGTCCCTATGAATGGGATAAGCGGGCCCGGCGCGAAGATTTACACAGTCAAATCGCTCGCGACTTAAAGATTCCTTTAATTTACGTGAATCAGGTAGGTGCAACTGATGAAATTCTCTTTGATGGCGGGTCTTTTGCGATGGACGCCCAAGGGAAGCTTCAGGGAAGACTTCCCTTTTTCAAAAAATCTTTCGGAATGATCGAAAATGGCTTTGATGCTCCAGTGCCTCTAGAAAAGCGCATCGAGTGGGAGGATCAGCACCCTTCCGAAATCGAAATACTCACTCGGGGTCTGGTCGTAGGGATTCAAGACTATTTTAAGAAAACAGGCTTTAAAACGGCAGTAATCGGCTTGAGTGGGGGCATTGACTCCGCAGTTGTCGCGGCGTTGGCGGTAAAAGCCTTAGGCGCTGAAAATGTACGAGGCGTTGCAATGCCGAGCCAATATTCTTCGAGTCATAGCTTGGAAGATGCGGAAATTTTGGCCAAAAATCTGGGTTGTCCTTTCGAAGTTCGACCGATTAAATTTCTATTTTCCACTTCTTCGCGTGAAATTTCCGAAGGTCGAGGACAGTTGGCCCCACTTGCCACTGAGAATCTTCAGGCCCGGCTGCGGGGTGTGATTTTAATGACCTTGTCGAATCATTATTCTTCGTTGGTTTTAACGACGGGGAACAAGTCTGAGCTCGCCATGGGGTATTGCACCCTGTATGGCGATATGGTCGGAGCCCTCGCTCCGTTGGGCGATCTCTTGAAAACTCGTGTTTATGAGCTAGCTCGGCATATAAACCAGGAGTGGAGGCATCCGATCCCGGAGCGGTCCATTACGAAGGCCCCTTCGGCTGAGCTAAGACCTCATCAGACAGATCAGGATACGTTACCTCCTTATGACATTCTGGACGAATTCCTTCGGGATGCGATCGAAAAGAGGGAGTCCTTGGCAACGCTGGAAGATCGATATCGGGATAAATTGCCCTCGGTGGCCGATCTTTTGAGACGCTTGGAAATGAACGAGTACAAGCGGAGGCAGGCTGCCCCGGTACTCAAGGTGAGCGCCAAGGCATTTGGGTTGGGTCGTAGAGTCCCAATTGCTAAGAATTGGCAGCAAATTTAAACCTAACTTTGCTAGAGATAAAAAACGTGCTAGCTCTATGTGTTAGTACGATCTTGGGGAATCTGGTTTTAGGTCTAAACGCAAAGGAAATTAAAGTATGAAATCGGTGAATTCAGAAATTAACAAAGTTGTTTTGAAAGTAAAAGAAGCCCAAGGACAGCTTCAAAGCCTGATTAATGGTCATGATTGGGTAGGAGAAGCGCGTAAGTACGCTGAACGTCAGGGAAAAGAAGTAAAGAAAATTTTGACATCGGATGTGAGCAAACTGAAGTCCTTTCTGGAAAAGGAACGAAAAGAGCTTGAGCGGTTTCAGAAACAAATTCCTGGCGAAGTAAAAAAGCTTCGTAAATTTGTGAATACACAGAAAAAAGAATTTGAAAAACTACTCGCGGGCGTTGTTAAGATCAGCAACAAAGGTTCAAAAGTGAAATCCGCTAAGACTAAAGCTAAATCCAAGAAAGCTCCTAGCTCTGTAAAGGGGAAAAAATCCCCTTCTGCTTCACAAACAACCTCTTCCACGTAAGTAATGGTAGACGAAAATGTCTAAACAAGCTCTTCCTGGCTGCTTTTAGCAGCCAGGAATTACTTGTCTCACCTAGAAGCGCCTTGACAGAGCCTCCTTAGTCCGGTATCTCAGTCAACATAAAGGGGGTTTCTAAGAAACCAAATTAAAGAATGGCATTTATACCTTCAAGTCCTTCAAGTCCATCGAGCCCTTCCGGCCCACCGTCGTTTCCACGCCCGCGATTTCCTCGCGGACCTATCCCAAATCAAAGTAAAGATGAGCATAGACTCAATGAAAGGATTAGAGTCCCTCAAGTTCGCTTGATTGATGAAAAAGGCAATCAAGTAGGAGTTGTGCAGACCTTTGAGGCCCTTCAGATGGCGCGTGAGCGCGGTTTAGATCTGATGGAAGTCTCTCCGAATGCTCAGCCGCCTGTTTGTAAAATTTGCGATTACGGCAAATTTAAATACGAAAAAAAGAAAAAAGAACAGGTCGCCAAGAAAAAACAAACGGTGATCAAAGTTAAAGAAATTCAGCTTCGCCCACAGACTGAAGAACATGATCTGGATTATAAATTCAGAAGTGTAAGACAGTTTTTGATTGATGGTGATAAGGCAAAAATCACTATCATGTTCCGAGGGCGAGAGATCACTTATGTGGATCATGGCTTTAAGATCATGAAACAATTAGCAGATCTGGTGAAGGATATTGGATCAGTGGAATCTCCTCCTAAAATTGAAGGAAAGAAGCTGATTATGGTTCTTGCTCCAGGTGTTAACAAAAAACCAGTGTCGACTGGGTCTATTGTTAAAGTAGCGCCGGTTAAGTCTCCTTCAGTTAAGTCATCTGTAATTGTGAGTGGTCTACCCATTCCCAATGTGATCCCTGACCCAAATAAGGTCGATGGGAAATCCTGAAAATAAAATAGAAACGATCATGAGGCCCCTTTTTTAAAAGGTGGGGTTTCGTGATCGTTTCAGTTTTTACCTACTCGGTCTTAAGTTTCCAATTGATCCAGAGTTAAAACAGTCATTTATTGCGCGCTAGGTCAGCTTTTGCCCAAAGCGTCTCAAAACGCTCTTTATAACGTTTTAGGACGGCAGGATTTGCAAGGTAGAGCTGATTTTCATTGTTGGACGTACTGGCGTGATTCGTATAGTTGAAGCTTCCGATTTCGAGCATGGCAGAATCAACAATTGTAAATTTATTGTGAAAAATACCACGTTGATGCCCGTAACGAACGTTCGCACCGGCTTTGATGAGCAGAGGCACCAGGCTATGATTTCCCTTGGCCTGACGGCGATCTGCGATGATTCTGACGGGAATTTTTTTGGACTTAATGAGGATCTGGTGCACGAGTTGATCCAGGTTGATGTCGTATATGGCGATGTCCAAGGATTTTTGCGCTGATTCAATGAATTTCGTTAGCTTGATGTCGCAGGGCTCATCTGGGCTGAAGCAGATCTCGAGATCTTGAGGGGGTTGAATGAGGGCAGTTTCAACCGCTTTAGATAGAGCCTCGACGAGGGGGTGTTTCTTGGTTTTCGCTTCTGAAGAGGGGGGTGTCAAAATACTTACCCCCAATAGAAACGCACCCACAAACACGATAAAAAAAGTCCCAAAAGACTGTTTGCCCTGCATTGTCATTTTTCAGATCACCACGCCCATCAGATTACTATGCTTGATTGAATACCTTCTTTCCGGTACTTCCATCAATAAAACAATATTAGGAAAATGGTTATCATGAAAATCTTCGTCACGGGTGGAAATGGTTTTTTGGGATCTAGAACTTTGAATAACCTCATTAAAAAAGGTCACGCAGTTCGTTGCCTTCTTCGTAAGCAAAGCAATACGGACCGGATTAAGCATCTTAACTTCGAGCGGCATTTTGGCGATATTCGTGACCCACAGAGCCTCATTGAGGGTATGAAGGGCTGCGATGCAGTGATTCATTTGGCTTGTATTTCTTCCTGGACGGATATTCGACAAATGGAGAGTCAACTCGAAAGTATTGCAGTGGATGGGACGCGAAACGTACTGGATGCCGTTCGAGCAAACGGAAAGATTCGCGCAGTTTATGTTTCCTCTTCTGCCGCGATTGACGCAAGTAAACGGCCGCAGGTTTTTGATGAACAGGCGCAATACACACTTTCTGAATCTTCCCTGAAATACAGCATTGCCAAACACAAAGCAGAGCAAGTCGTCAAGCAGTACGTGCGCGATTTTGATCTGGATGTCGTCACCGTTAATCCTTGTGAGGCTTATGGTCCCAACGATGAAGGTATGGTCACGGCCGGTAATCTGGTGGAAATTTTAAAGGAAAGTATTTCGATAGTTTGCTCAGGCGGTACCTCCGTGGCGCACGTCGATGACATCGCGCGCGGAATTGTTCTGGCTTTGGAAAAAGGTAAAAAAGGGGAACGTTATATCTTGGGTGGCGATAATCTCACGATTGCCCAGATGTCCAAGGTAGTTCGAAAACTGGCTGGAAAAAGTGATTTTGTATTAACTATTCCAAACCACATAATTGTGGCCGCATGTTTTGTTTTAGCAAAATTAGGTCTGAAGACGCCGATACCCATGGATGTCCTGGACTATGCCGTGCTTTATTGGTTTGTGGACTCGTCCAAAGCCAAGCGGGAGTTAGGTTATGAGTGGCGCCCCGCTCAGCAGACCTTTCAGGATGTGGTGCAGTGGTTGCTGGATACGAAACGGGTGGCTTAGGGCCTTGGTACTTTCAGTTATACTATCCTTCTGTATTATCCTTCGTAACCGGCGACTTTCAGCATGTCTTCGAGGAGCTGTGTAAAGGTCTGGCCACCCTCCCTCGCATCGGGAGAGGCGATACAACAATCCAGGTACTTCAGCATCGGAAGAAAATCAATCTTGCGATCGCGTTCCACTAACCAGTGATAAAAGGTGTCGATCGTATCTATCCAATCGGACAGGGAAAACGGCGAATTGTTCGTGTACTCAAGAATCAGGTCTGAAATTTGATCGCCATGAGGATGGGACTTGCCGTACTGATAAATGAGTCGAGTCAGAGTCGTAAACTTCGAGGGGGCTCGACTGGCAAGAGCAATGAGTTCCAGACTTTGAAAATCGATATCAATAAATTTAAGGCTCTGGCGGGCGCTCTCCAAAGCTTTAGTCCATTCGATCTCAGTGTGCCCAGTCTCTAGGTGTTTAAGTGCCGCTAGATCCCTCACATCGAAGTTCATGATTTGGGCTCATAGTCCAGGTTAGGGTTGAGCCATTTTTCAATGATCGCTAGCGGCATTTCCTTCCGATGTGCATAGTCCTCGACTTGGTCCCGACCGATGTTTCCGACTTGGAAATACTTGGCTCCCGGATGTCCAAAATAAAATCCTGAAACCGAGCTGGGCGGATTCATGGCATAGTTCTCTGTCAAGCTGGCACCCGTGTGGGTTTCCGCATTGAGTAGGCTCCAGAGAAGGGCCTTCTCCGTATGATCCGGGCAGGCGGGGTAGCCAGGCGCCGGGCGTACGCCTCGATATTTTTCAGCAATGAGGTCGGCGGTGGAAAGGTTTTCGTTGATTCCGAAGCCCCATTGGTCTCTAATTTTTTTATGAATGTACTCCGCCAAGGCTTCCGCAAAGCGGTCACCGATGGCTTTCACCATGATGGCTGAGTAATCATCGTTTTTGGTGACAAATGTTTTTGAGTATTCTTCCACTTCACGTCCGGCAGTCACTGCAAAGCCACCCATGTAATCGGTAAGTCCGGTTGACTGGGGCGCTATATAGTCGGAGAGGCAGTAATAGCCGCTTTCGTCTTTGATTTTTTCTTTCTGCTGTCTCAAGAAATGGAGGGTCTGAAGGACTTCTTTTTTTGAAGGGTCTTTATAGAGGACGACATCATCTCCGATGCTATTGGCTGGCCAGAAACCCACTACGGCTTTTAACTTGAAACGCTTATGGGCAATAATTTCTTTGAGCATTTTTTGAGCGTCATTGAAAAGCTCGGTTGCTTGTTTGCCCCATTTTTCACTGGTGAGAATTTTTGGATAGATTCCTTTCAGTTCCCAAGTCCAAAAGAAGGGAGACCAGTCGATATAAGTCGCAACCTCCTGGAGAGGGATTTCCTGAAACGACTGGAGCCCCAGCTTCTCCGGTGTTGCAATTTCGGTAACGGTCCAGTCGGTCTTAAAAGACTTCTCCCTGGCTTGACTCAGGGTGATGATCTTGGCTCGGTGCGAGAGGGAGTCTTGGTATTTTTTCCGGGCTTTCTCATTTTCCACCTTCAACTCTTGAGTGTAGGCTTCACGCGTATTCGGATTTAAGAGTCGATTACAGACCTCAACTACGAGTGAAGCATCGCCCACTCGAACCACCGGCTGTTCATAGTGAGGTGCAATTTTTACGGCGGTATGAATCCGGCTCGTCGTGGCGCCGCCGATCAACAGAGGCACGTTCAATTTTCGACGTTGCATTTCCTTGGCATTGTAGATCATCTCATCGAGTGATGGGGTGATGAGACCGCTCATTCCGATGATATCGGCGCCTTTTTCCCTGGCTGCTTCTAAGATTTTTTCGCAGGAAACCATAACGCCGAGGTCGATGACTTCGTAGCCGTTACAGGCTAGGACGACTCCTACAATGTTCTTGCCGATGTCGTGAACATCTCCTTTGACGGTGGCGATCACGAAAACTCCCTGTTTACGAGCATTCTTATTATTCGCTTTTTCCTCTTCCATGAATGGATTGAGGTAGGCGACTGCTTTTTTCATCACTCGGGCGCTCTTAACGACCTGGGGTAAAAACATCTTGCCTTCACCGAAGAGTTGTCCCACGACTTTCATCCCTTCCATCAGAGGGCCTTCGATCACGTTGAGAGGTGCGCCGTACTTGAGGCGGGCCTCTTCCGTGTCTACATCGATGTGGGTAATGATTCCTTTGACCAAAGCATGTGCGAGTCGATCTTCGAGGGTTCCTTGTCTCCAGGCATCATCAACTTTATCTTCTTTTTTTCCCCCGGTTCCTTTGACTTGGTCAGCTAATTCCAAAAGGCGTTCGGTGGAATCCGAACGACGATTCAGGAGCACGTCTTCCACTCGCTCAAGCAACTCCTTATCCACATCTTCATAAACTGCGAGCATCCCGGCGTTGACGATCCCCATGTCGAGACCGGCCTTGATGGCATGGTATAGGAAAGCGCTGTGCATGGCTTCGCGGACCACGTTATTGCCTCGGAAGGAGAATGAAATATTGCTAACACCTCCGCTCGTGAGGGCGCCGGGACAAACCGCCTTGATCTCACGGACGGCCTCAATGAAGTCAACGGCGTAATTATTATGCTCGTCCATTCCGGTCGCAACCGTGAGGATATTGGAGTCAAAGATAATATCCTGGGGGTCAAAGCCGGCTTGATTGATCAGCAGATCATAAGCCCGTTTACAGATGCGAACCTTCTCTGCTTGGGTGGCGGCTTGGCCTTGCTCATCAAATGCCATGACGATTACGGCGGCCCCATAACGCCGAACGAGCTCCGCATTTCTTAAAAATGCGGCTTCGCCCTCCTTGAGGCTGATAGAATTGACGATGCACTTGCCCTGAACACATTTCAGTCCGGCTTCAATGACCGACCATTTGGAGCTATCGATCATGACCGGGACTCGGCAGATGTCAGGCTCGGAGGCAATCAAGTTCATAAAGCGAGTCATGCAAGCTTCACTGTCGAGCAGACCTTCGTCGAAATTGACGTCAATGATGTTGGCGCCGTTCTCCACCTGTTGCCTTGCGATGACGAGAGCTTGATCAAAATTGCCGGCCTCAATGATCTTCCTAAACTGAGGGGACCCCGTCACATTGGTGCGTTCACCCACCATGACAAAAGGACGCCCGACTTCGTTTTTAAGGGTGAGAGGCTCCAGTCCGCTCAGATGTGTTGCGCGGGGGAGAGTCGGGATTTTTCGTGGGGGAATGGACTTTAATTTTTTGGCGATAGCGGCAATATGAGAGGGTGTCGTTCCGCAGCAGCCGCCCACCAAATTGATAAACCCCGCCTGGGCGAATTCCTCTAAGAGGGTCGAGGTGTCATCAGGGGTTTCATCATAGCCGGTGTCGCTCAGGGGATTGGGCAAGCCGGCATTGGGATAGCAGCTGATAGAGCAGTTCGAAATCCTCGAAAGCTCAGCAATGTAGGGTCTCATTTCCTTGGCTCCCAGAGCACAGTTAATTCCTACACTAATAGGCTTGGCGTGACTCACGGAATTCCAAAAGGCTTCCACGGTTTGCCCCGACAGGGTACGGCCTGAAGCATCGGTAATGGTTACCGAGAGCATCACCGGAAGACGTACGGGGTGTTCGTCATGAAATTTTTCGATCGCAAAAATGGCGGCTTTCAAGTTCAGGGTGTCAAAAGTAGTTTCCGGTAAAAGAATATCCACTCCACCCGCTACGAGACCCTTGATTTGTTCGTAGTAGTTATCAACCAGTTGGTCAAACGAAGTAGCTCGGTATCCAGGGTCGTTGACGTCAGGCGAGAGAGAGCAGGTTCGATTGGTGGGCCCGAGCGCTCCTGCCACAAAGCACCTCCGGCCGGGGTACTTAGCCATGACGTCCTTGCAGGCTTGTTTTGCGATCTCCGCTGACTTGCGGTTCAATTCAAAAACAATGTGTTCCAGGCCATAGTCGCCCTGGCCAATCTGGGTTCCACTAAAGGTATTGGTTTCGATAATATCGGAGCCGGCCTCCAAGTACTGACGGTGGATTTCACTGATAATATCAGGCCGGGTCAAGCTCAGGAGATCGTTATTGCCCTTGAGGTCTTTGGGGTGGTCTTGAAAGAGATCCCCTCGGAAATCGGCTTCCTCCAGTTTATAGCGCTGAATCATCGTGCCCATCGCCCCATCAAGGAATACGATTTGCCTTTGCAGCAGCTCTCGCAACTGATGAGTCGATTCGGATTCTTGTTTTTTCGCCTTCATTGGAGTCGCCATAGAAGCCCTCTCAGGAATAGGTATTTGATGTAATTATTCGATACCACTTGTGAGGAATTGTTGCAATTATACCCTTTCAGAGAGGGTTTTTTAGCAACCGGAAGGGTTAAAGATTAGGTCATCTAGCGGGATGAGCTTACAAAAACCGAAATATCGAGGTCATCTTTCTCCGGCCAACATTGGCATCCCAAGCGCCAGCCTGCCTGGAGTTCCTCTGGACTGAGGTGCTCTCGTTCTCGGGCCGTAACCGGAGAGATGCCTTCTGTGCCTGGGGTGATCTGGATTCGGTCTCCGCCGCAAACGCCGTGACCTCCGCAAGTGCTTCCGATATCGAGTTCTTCCATCTGTGCATGCGCTAAAACATTCAAAATCCGGAAGCAAGGGACGGTTAGAAGTTCTTGGGGTGAGCTGTTTTGACCGGTTTTGTTGATAAAGTAGATCATTTAAAATTAATACCGAATAAGTGCCTGCGATTGCCGTGGATGAAAACTTGAGAAACTCATATCAAATCATATTGAGGGAAGAGGTCAACTGAATTTGTAACCGAATTGACAATGCCCGAAACATTCCTCATAATTTGATTACTTACACTTACCTATGCAAGCAATTTTAAAGATATTCACGAACCGTCGCATGCTCACTCTTTTTCTTCTCGGCTTCTCTTCAGGTGTGCCCCTCGCCCTGGTCGGGAGTACGTTGCAGGCCTGGATGGCGACTCAAAAGGTGGATCTGGCTTTAATCGGGGTTTTTTCATTAGTCGGGTTACCGTATACGCTGAAGTTTTTCTGGGCACCGTTGCTGGATCGATATGTGCCGCCGTTCCTGGGGCGCAGGCGGGGCTGGATTCTGCTGGCGCAGCTGGGATTGGTGGCGAGTATTGCGGCAATGGCGTTGTTTGATCCAGCGGCTTCGCCCGGGGTGATTGCGTTGATTGCTTTGAGTGTCGCATTTTTTTCAGCTTCTCAGGATATTGTGGTGGATGCTTACCGGACAGAAATATTGGTGTCGACGGAGTATGGGTTGGGGGCGGCGGTGGCCAATTTCGGGTATCGGCTTGCGATGCTTTTTTCCGGAGCTTTTGCTTTAATACTAGCAGATCATTTGTCTTGGGGACAGGTTTATTTGGTGATGGCGGCGGCGATGTCGGTGGGGATTCTGGCTAATTTGTTTTCGACGGAGCCTATCTTAAAAACGACGTTGCCCAAGTCCCTCAAGGAAGCCGTGCTGGAACCGCTCAAGGAATTTTTTAAAAGAACCGGTGTGATCGAACTCGTGATGTTCATCGTGACCTATAAGCTGGACGTCGTGGTAACGCTGGCCTTGATGACGGCTTTTATGCTGGAGCTGGGCTTTACTAAAACTGAAATCGGCGCGGTTTCCAAGGGCTTCGGGCTGGTGGCCACGATTACTGGCACGTTTGTGGGTGGGGCCTGGTTTATGCGTTTGGGAATGCAGCGGTCGCTTTGGATCTTTGGTGTTCTTCAGGGAATATCTAGTCTTTGTTTTATCGCCTTAGCTAAGCTCGGACATAATTATCCGATGATGGTGGCAGCGATTTCCAGCGAGAATTTTTTTAGTGGTATGGGCAATGCGGCGTATTCGGCTTTTCTGATGAGTCTTTGTAATCCCAAGTTTACGGCCACGCAGTTTGCCCTTCTGACGAGTTTGATGGCGCTCACCCGGACAATCGCCGGCACGCCCACGGGCTGGCTGGCTAAGACGGTGGGCTGGGAGACTTACTATGTTATCGCCTCACTCCTGATGTTGCCGAGCCTGCTTCTCCTGACCCGGTTCAAAAAGTGGCGGATCTATTCTTAGATTTCTCTGTAGCAACCCAATCTAAAAAAATCAAAAACAGCGCCCCGCTGCTCCTGGGGAAAACCGATTGACGTACGCCCAGATTCCGGTTGGAGTAGTCAAGTTTCGCACGATAACCCCCCCCTGAAGTCATCGCAGAATAACATTTTCCAGCAGAATCAAGGCCATGCCGATAATCGAGCCGCCGGCTACCACGCCTGCGCAGATTGTTTCCTGGTTGGCGACAAAGATTCGGTAGCCGAGCGAGCTGGGTTCTCGGTACTTACGGCCCGCGAACCAGAAAATGAGGGAACCCGTAGCCATCGCCAAGGAGTCGGGGAACCGAAGCACAAAGGCAAGCCCTAGGCCGACGCCTGAGAGCGGGAAACGGCCTCTAGTTTTTTTGTTGAGGATTTCGCAGAGGATTCCAATGATGCCTCCGATGAGGACGGCAATCTGGGCGGTGGGATGGAGGGTGCTCAAGCCCTTGGTTAGAGTTTCAGCCACGGCTTTCCAGATGGCCGCCCCGGGGAGGGGGAGTTTGTCTGAGGTGAGCAGTGAGATGTCTCCGTGAAAGATGGCGTAGAAGGCGGGGACGCCCACGAGGCCACCTACAAAAATTCCCAAGACGTGTCCTAGGGCTTGATGTCTGGGTTTGCCTCCCAGCATATAGGCCGGCTTGATGTCCATCAGGAGGTTGCTGGCGTTTAAGGACACTTCAGATGTAATTCCGGCAGTCATTAAGTTTGTGGTGACGTTGCCCGGCGCTAAGATGCTGTAGGTGATTTGGGTGAGTTTACCCAGGGCTCCGCCGGGGGTGATGGCGGTCAAGGCGGTGGAGGTTACGGCGATGAGTGTAAAGATGAAAACCAGGGGAATGGCGAGCAAGCCTAGCCAGATCTTGATGCCGAAAAACGCATGGCCCAGCAATACCGTAATTACTCCTAGGATAGGGATTCCGACCATGAAGATCCACATGGGGAGTTCGATTTTTTCCATGGGGTCTTTTAACTCTTCTTTCAACTCTTCTTTCAACTTTTCTTTCAACTTTTCTTTCGCCTTTGTGGCGCTTTTTTTGGCTGTTAATTTTTTAAACGAAGCGACTAGGAGTTGGGGTTTGGAGAAAAACGAGTAGAGCGATGAAGTGGTCATGATCGCGACCCCACCCCACAGAGCCCACATCGTAATGTTCTTGAAGCCGGAGCCATGAATCACTCCCGCATGGATCAGGATCGGAGCCAAAACCAGGTAATTGACGAAAGCCCCCACGAGTAGGGAAACTGCAGTCTTGATGTTCATGAGTCCGCCCGTGCCTACCATCACGATGGAGGAGTCGACCTGGACGGTGAGGTCTCGGAGCGGTGTTCCTAAGATCGAAGGGGTAAAGTAATTATAGATAAAATTATCCCAGGTGTCGGGCAGAGTGAGGAACTTCAGCCTCAGCGCGCTCATGATTCGGTCGCTTCTCATGATCTCAATCAGGGAGGAAAGGCCCATGCCGCCGAAGAGGAGCTTGGCTTTAAACATGCCTTCTTTACCGTGCTCGCTGTGGAGGCTGTCCAGGACGATGCCGGCCGCGTATCCCTCGGGGAATGGAAGTTGTTCGTCGTTGATAAAACGTTTCTTAAGTGGAAAGGCAAAGAGGACGCCTAGGAGCGATAGGACAATGGTCCACCAAAAGGTTTGCACCATCGGGATCACTTGACCTGTTACTAGCATGTAGGCCGGAATCGAGGCCATCAGAGGTGCCGTCATATAGCCAGCACTCGTGGCGATCGATTGCATGGCGTTGTTTTCCAGGATCGTCATTTCCCTGCCGAGCTTTAAGCGCGAGATCAGCTTAAAGAAGGCGAAAGATAAAATCACGGAAGTCACGCCCACGCCTAGTGTCCACCCCGTCTTAATTCCTATATAAAGATTGGTGAGGCTGAGGACTCCACCGAGGATCATGCCGGTGAGGGCGGAGCGGAGATTGAGCTGGGGCATGTCCCCTTTGTAGACGTGGGTGAGCCACCATTGGTCTTTTTCCTCAAGTGTTAGTGTTCTGATTTGCTCTTCGGTGAGTTCTTGAATGGCCATGTTTCCGCCCCCTGGAATTGTGTCCGTTGTTGGACAGGCATACTGCTCCTAAAGTCAGGGAAAGAGCAAGTTTTTGAGTGGGGTCCATTATTTCCTGGATTCAATACAGGCGGATAATTCCTCGACAAGACTGCGATTTTGAATTAAAAAATACATCAAATGGTGCAGAAAAAACTAACTCCTATTTCTCTCGTATGGGCTGTCACAGGGATTTTGGTAGGCTTCACGATTGCTGGAAGTCTGCATGCAGAGGGTGTCGATGACGACAAAAGTGAAACTGAAGGTTCCGTGGCTCGTTTCGGGGTCGGGGCTTATGACGGTCATGAAGGAGTGGAGGAGGCACCGCTCCAGCTTCCTAGCGTGGATCAAAAAAAGCACGCAGAAGAATATTGACGGAATCCAACTTTTTAGTATATGGTGCAGCCCTTATGAAATTAAAGACTAAGAAAGCCGCCGCAAAAAGATTTTCATTCACCGCCACTGGAAAAGTGAAGTTTAAGCGTACTGGTAAGCGCCACAATTTGGGTAGCAAAAGCTCTGCACGGAAGCTCAAGCTTCGGGGTGCCGGCTATGTATTCGAAGGCGATATCAAGCACGTCGAAGAGTGCATGCCTTACGGGCGTTAGTTTTTAGTGCTCGGTTTCCGAGTTGTATTAGAGTGCTCGGTTTCCGAGTTAATTGTTAGGGTAATCAAGGAGTTAACATGCCTCGCGCAAAACGTGGTTTTAAAAGACGACGACGTCACAATAAGGTTCTTAAGAAAGCTGAAGGCTTTGTATTAGGCCGAAAGAATAAATTTAAGCGTACAGCTGAAGCTGTAGATCGCGCATTTATCTACGCATTCCGTGATCGACGGGTAAAGAAACGTGAATTCAGAACTCTCTGGATTGCTCGTCTTTCTGCTGCTGCGAATAATAACGGGATTAGCTACAGCCGAATGATTGCAGCGTTTAAAGCAGCTCAGATCAAGCTCGACCGAAAGGTTCTTTCGGATATCGCGATTGTTGATCCACGAGCATTTACCGCAATCGTCGATCAAATCAGATCTTTAGCTCCTGCTAACTGATTTCCATTACCCTCATGATCGATAAGCTTAATGCGATCGGCGATCAAACTCTCAAGGAAATAGAGAGTGCTACAAGTCTAGATACTCTGGATCAAGTCCGGATATCTGTTTTGGGCAAAAAAGGTGCGTTGAGCGAGGTCCTGAAGGGATTGGGCTCAGTCGAACCTCAGCAGCGCCCCCGAGTGGGCGGTGCCGCCAATGAGTGGAAAAGGAAAATCGAGACTGCTCTAGAGCTTCGCAAGGAGTCCTTGGAGCAGGCCGCCCTGACGCTCAAGCTTCAAAGCGAAAAGTTAGACATTTCAGCACCTTCTAGGCTTCCTCATCGAGGATCATTGCATCTGATCACACAGGTCACGCAACGGATGATCCAAGTATTTAGCCGACTTGGATTTGATGTCACCACGGGGCCGGAAGTCGAAACCGAATACCTGAACTTCGAAGCGGTCAATATTCCCGCCAATCATCCTGCACGAGATATGCAGGATACCTTTTTCCTGGGCCCTGGAGTGGTTTTAAGGACTCATACCTCTTCTGTTCAAATGCGGGCAATGAGGACGCAGTCCTGGCCGCTGAGGATACTTTCGCCTGGGGCTGTCTATCGCTGTGATAGTGACGCGACCCATTCCCCGATGTTCCATCAGCTGGAGGGGTTGTGGATTGACCGCAATTTAAAGATGAGTGACCTTAAGGGAACTCTTCAGTTCTGGGCCAGTGAGCTGTTTGGCTCTGATACTCAGATTCGCCTTCGCCCGAGTCATTTCCCCTTTGTTGAGCCCGGTGCTGAAGTGGATGTGAGCTGCTTTCTTTGTCGGGTCAAAGCTTCTGACTCTTGTCGCGTGTGTCGCGGTTCGGGATGGCTGGAAGTTTTAGGTGCCGGAATGGTTCATCCCAAACTTTTTGATATGGCAGGTTATACGTCTAGGCCAGATGATCTCAGGGGTTTTGCCTTTGGGGTGGGTGTTGAACGAATTGCAATGCTCCTTTATCAAGTCCCTGATCTGAGGATTTTGTTTCAAGGGGATATGCGACTTTTGGATCAATTCTAACCGTATTGGTTCTAAAACTGTTCTAAAACCGTTCTAAAACTAAGGAGAGACTCGAATGCGCATTTCTTGGA
>Ga0315273_10004748_pt1 | contig 16713 bp, 12 predicted proteins | sample YL17G02_0_MG_FD_205753 | JGI IMG/M metagenome (GOLD analysis project Ga0315273, IMG submission 205753) | Sediment microbial communities from Yellowstone Lake, YNP, Wyoming, USA - YL17G02_0 | ecosystem: Environmental > Aquatic > Freshwater > Lake > Sediment | place: USA: Wyoming | collected... | reverse complement strand
GCGCCGCCTCGACCAGCCCCGCCTCGATCACCACCGAATCGCCACTCGCCAGGGCCGGGAGCGCGTCGCTCACCCGGCCCGACTCGTCCACGCGCACGTCCAGCTCCACGCTCGTCCGCGGGCCCTGCCAGCCGGGCGGCAGCGCCAGCGTCCCGGGCGCGCGCAGGACGGGCGGCTTGAGCCCCGGGTCCACCTCGAGCCCGGGCGGGGTCTCATCGGGCGGCGGGAGGCTGTCGGGGAGCGCCTCGGGCGGAGGGGGTGCGGCCGGGAGCGCGCGCGTCGGGGCGACGCTCGCCAGCCAGACGCGGGCGGCGGGCGGCCGCACTTCGAGCCGGCCACCGCGGCCGGTGTCCGCGTAGACGTGCACGGCGAGCGCGACGGCGACAGCCGGCTCCGCCGAGCGCGAGGCCGCAGGCGCCGGGCCCCGGGAGCACCCGGCCGCGAGCAGGAATGCGAGCGCAAGGCACGCCCGGATCACCCCCGCGCCGAAGCCCGACCCCAGGTCTCTCCGCATGCCGGTACGCTAGGGGCAGAGCGCCCGCGGCGCAAAGTGCCCGGTTCTTGTCGCGACCCGCCCCCGGGTCTAGAGTGATCGCAGAGGAATGGCGCCGGGTCGCGTCCCGGGCCGTTCCACCGGGCCCCGCCGGGCGGGGCCGACCGCCCGCGCCTCCGCCACGGGCCACGGTTGGGAGGCTGCATGACGTCTCGCGAAAGGGTCTGGGCCGCCCTCGAGGGCCGTGCCATGGACCGGCCTCCGCTGTCCTTCTGGGGCCACTTCTATCATCGCGAGAACAGCGCGGCCGAGTTGGTCGAGGCCACGATCGAGTCCTGGAACGAGTACCGCTGGGACTGGGTGAAGCTCAACCCGCGGAAGCACTACCACGTCGAGCCCTGGGGCGTGCGCTACCGCTACCCGGGCGTGCCGGACGTGAAGCCCGGGCTCGAGTCGTGGCCCGTGCACGCGCCCACGGACTGGGCGCACGTCACGCCACGACCGCCTGCGGCGGGGGCGCTGGGCGAGCAGCTCGAAGCGGTGCGCCGGCTGCGCCGGGCACTGCCGGCCGAAGTGCCGCTCATCGAGACCGTCTTCACGCCGCTCGCCGTGCTGGGCGAGATGGTCGAGACCCCCGGGGAGCTGCGAGCTCATCTCGACTCGCATCCCGACCTCGTGCGCGGAGCGCTCGAGGCGGTGACGGCCACCTACGAGCCCTTCGTGCGCGAGTTGCTGCGCGCCGGAGCCGACGGCATCTACTTCGCCACCGTGGACTGGGCCTCGGCCGACCTGCTCACGCCCGCGCAGTACCGCGCCTGGGCGCGCCCCTTCGATCTGCGCGTGCTGGCCGCGGCGGCGGGGGCTCCGTTCAACGTCCTGCACGTGTGCAAGCGCCGGAACCTGCTGTTCGAGTTCGGCGACTACCCGGTCGCGGCCTTCTCGTGGGCCACGACCGACCCGACGAATCCCACGCTGCGCGAGGCGCTCGGCCGCCTCGGGGCCGCGGTGATGGGCGGGATCTCCCAGGATGATGCGCTGCAGGCGACCGGCCCCGGGCCCGCGCTGGCGGAGTACAGCGCCGCGCTGGCCGAGACCACGGGGCGCCGCTGGCTCGCCGCACCCGGCTGCTCGATCCCGCCGGGCACTCCGGCGGAGAATCTACGCGCCGTGCGGGACGCGGTGGCGTCCACGCGGCTACCGACGTCATAGGAGAGACGACCGTGCGCTGAAGCTCGTACCCGAACCGGGAGGTGCGGCCATGAGACGTTCACTCTTCACCGTGGTGATGCTGCTGGCGCTGGCGGGTGCCGCCAGCGCCGACGAGGCGAGCAAGACCAAGGGGCCCGTGCCGGCTCCGACCACCCCGGAAAGCCCGATCTCGCCCGCCCCGCAGGCCAGCCGCCTCCTGAGCCAGGTCTACGTCGGGGAGCAGGCGCCCGACTTCGAGCTCGACGGCTCGCAGGGCCGGCCGGTGCGGCTCGCGCACCTCAAGGGCTACTGGATCCTGCTGGTCTTCGCCGACCGCCGCGCGGACCTGGCGCCCCTGAAGGAGATCGAGCCCGACCTGCGGCGGCTGGGAGTGAAGCCCTACGGCGTCTGCGCCGACAAGGCGCACGTCCTGAAGTCCCACGCCGAGCGGGAGCATCTGCCCGTCATCCTGCTCTCCGATGTCACCGGCGAGATCAGTCAGGTCTACGGGCTCTACGACACCCGGATGCGGCTGGTGCGGCCGGGCTTCCTGCTGATCGACCGCCAGGGCGTGGTGCGCATGGCCCTGCTCGGCCAGCGGATCCCCTTCGAGGAGATGCTGGCGCTGGTGAGGAGTTCCGTCACCGGATCCTGAAGCCGGGGCGAGGCGGCGTCCCTGCCAGGGCGGGCGCGAGCCCGTGCGCGGGCAAGAGAGTTGAAGGCGGGCGTGCAGGAGAGTTGAAGGCGGGCGGGCTCAAGTCCGCCCGCCTTCCTGCCGATGACTCCGGGCGGTCCGTCGTTCCTGCCACCACATCCCCCCCGGAGGCCCACTTGAGACTCTCCCCCGCTGTCGTCGCCGCGACCTGTTTCGTGCTGGCCGCTTCGACCCCGCAGGTTCGCGTCCCCGCCAACCTCGAGGCGCCGCGCGTGCCCGTCACGCTCGCGCCGGCCCGGACCGAGCCCCCCGTCATGGTCGTGATGACCGGCGACTCGGCGCCCGACGTGGCCTGGGAGGGCCCGGCCTCGCGCCCGCAGCGGCTGCGGGACCTGAGGGCCCAGGGCCACGTGCTGCTCGTGTTCTCGCCGACCGAAGCGCAATTGCTGGCACTCGAGCACGACCGGGGCCACCTGCTCGACCTGCGCGTGGTGCCGGCTGCCGTGCTGGACCGGAGCGCGACGGGGGTCGCGGGCCTGGCCCGCCGGCTCGGCCTGCACTTCACCCTCATCCCCGACTCGCGGAACATCATCGCCGCGCAATTCAGCGCGCTCGACCCCGCGACGCGACGCGCCGCGCCCGCGTGGTTCGTGGTGGACCGCTCGGGCCGCGTGCGCGGCTTCGACCGCACCGGCGTGCCCGAGGGCGGCTACCCGCGGCTGGTCTCGACCACCCTGGCCCTCGCCGCGCCCGGCGCGACCTTGCCCGCCAGCACGCGCTGACCGCGGGGGACGCGCCCTCAACGAGTGCGCCCGCCCTCACCCGGGGCGGGCGCACCCTCCGTGACGCCGAGGCAGCCGGACGCCTCAGGCGGCGCGCGCGGGACGCACGTTCAACTGCCGCAACACCTCGCGGACGTCTTCGAGCGAGAACGGCTTGGGGATCACGTAGTCCGCGCCCCGCGCGTGCAGGGCCCGGCCCTCGATCTGGGCCCCCCAGCCGGTGACGATCACGACCGGCGTGTCCGGGGAGCGCGACTTGACCGCCTGCACGACGTCCCAGCCGTTCACCTCGGGCATGCCGAGGTCGGTGAACACCACGTCGAAGCGCTCGGGTGAGTAGCGCTCGAGGGCCGCCGCGCCGCCCAGGGTGATCTCCACCTCCTGGCCCAGCACGGCCAGCAGGTCGCCGAGCACCCGCACCACCGGCTCCTCGTCGTCCACCGCCAGCACGCGCAGACGCGGCAGCGGCGCGTCCGGCGCCGTCTCGGGCTTCGCCTGGCGCGCCAGCGCCGCGGGCAGCCAGACGCTGAAGACGCTGCCGCGGCCCGGCTCGGACCCGACCTCGATGCGGCCGTGATGGCGCGTGATGATGCCGTAGGCCACCGAGAGGCCGAGCCCGGTGCCCTTGACCGGCTTGGTGGTGAAGAAGGGGTCGAAGATGCGCTCGCGCGTCGCGGCGTCCATCCCCACGCCGGTGTCGGTCACGCGGATGCAGACGCCGCCGTCCGCGTCGGTGCTCGAGAGCGTGAGCGTGCCGCCCCACGGCATGGCGTCGAGCGCGTTCAGGATCAGGTTCGTGAAGACCTCGCGCAATTCCGAGGCATTGCCCGCGACGAACTGCGCGGCGCGCAGGTCGAGGGCGGCGGCCAGCGTGATGCCGCGCCGCTTGGACTCCGCCTCCCAGGCCGGGCGCGTCAGCTCGAGCACGCCCTGCAGCACCTCCTGCACATCCAGCGCCTCGAAGTGCTCGTCCTGCCGCAGGCGCGTGAACTCCTGCACGCGGCGCACCGCCTGCGCGCCATCGAGGGCGGCCCGCTCGATGACCTCGAGCTGGCGGCGCTCGCTCGCGTCCGACACACTCTGCAACAGCAGCTGCGCGCGCCCCAGGATCGCGGCCAGGATGTTGTTGAAGTCGTGGGCCACGCCGCCCGCCATCTCGCCGAGGGCGTTCAGCTTGGCCGACTGCACCAGCTGGGACTGGGCCTCGCGCAACTCGTGGTAGGCGCGCCGGACTTCCTCGTAGAGGCGCGCATTCGAGATGGCCGCGCTGCACTGGCCGGCGAACAGCGTCGCCAGTTCCAGGTCCTCGTTCTGGAAGATGCGGCCTCCGGCGCGCGTGAGCGTGATGGCCCCGGCCACCTTCTCGCGCACCAGCAGCGGGACGCAGAGCAGCGCCGACTGTTCGACCGGCGTGCCCGGCACCTGGACGGCCCGCGGGTCATCCAGGGCGCTGTTGACGATCTCGCCCTTCCCGGCCAGCACCACGTTGCCCGTCACGCCCTGCCCCACGGGCAGGCGGATGGCCATGATCTCGTCGCGGAACTCCTGCACGTCGCAGGCCGCCGGCACGAGCACGTTCTGCGCCTCGTCGAGCAGGAATACCGTGCACTCGTCCACCTGGAGGACCTTGCCGGCCTCGCGCGCGATGGTGTCGAGGATCTGGTCGAGCTCGAGCGAGGTCCCCACCGCGTTGCTCACGGTGAGCAGCGCGGTGAACTTCTCCTTCTGCGATTCTTCCCGGCGCAACTGCCCGCCCAGGGCCTCGAACGACGCGGCCGGGCCCGAGGCCAGCCGCAGCAGCCAGGCCCCCACTCCGTCGGGTCCCACGAGCGGGACCCAGGTGCCGAGGAACTCCACCCCCGGCACGCTGGCCAGGGTCACCCGGCCGACCTGGAGCGCGGCGGCGTTGGCGTCCATCGCCCGGAGCTGCCGGGGCAGGTCCTCACGGCATTCGGGCCCCAGCAACTCCGACAGCGGCCTGCCCGCAAGCGCGGCGTTCGACCCGTGGACGAGCTCCTCGAAGGCGGCGTTGCAGGCGGTGACCCGCAGCTCCCGGTCCCCGGCGATCATCGGGATGGGCACCGCGTCCACCAGGGTCCTCAGCGCGAGGCCAGGCCAGGGGACGGCGTGCGGGACGGTGCCCGACATCCCCGGCACAGCCAGCTGCAGCACCATCCGCGCCAGGGCGTCGTCACCCAGGCCGCGCCGACGCCAGCGGCGGGCCGCACGCATAAGGACGACGCGCAGCCGGCGCAGGCCGGGGCCGCGCAGCACGACCCGCAGCGACTCTAGGAGAAGCCGGACCTCGGCCGCGGCCTCGCGTGGCGAGAACGCCGCGCTGAGCTCATGCACCAGCGTCCGCGCGAGATCGTGGTCCGGATGATGGGGGGGTTCCGAGCGTCCCTGCCGCAATGGCGTCACTCCCGGTTGTGATCGTCCAGGAATGGGTTATCGGCCAGCAGCCCAGGAGGTTGAGCGCAAATCCGGCACCGCCGGGGCACCCCCCGCGGGCGTCGCCCCAGGTGGCCCTCGATTCCCGCGGCACCCGGTCCTGCAGAGGCCCCGGAACGCCGGCCGCCGCCCCGGTCCCCCACCGCCGGAACCCCGAGCTGGCGCGGCGCTTACGATACCGCGGCCGTCCGCCCCGCGCGGCCCGCCCCGCTGGAGCGAGTCCATGCGGAGCCGTCCAGCGCCGCCATCTCGCCCAGGGGCTCCGGCCACGGCTCCGCCTCGTGCCGCGTGTCTTCCAGGGACGAGGCATCGCCACTACTGTCCCCCCATGAAACCGAGCCTCACGGACACGCTGTGCACGCGGTGCGGGCTGTGCTGCGACGGGTCGTTGTTTGCCGACGTGGAGCTGGCCGGCCGCGCCGAAGCCACGAGGCTGGAGGTCATGGGGCTGGAGATCGAGGACGATGACCCGAACGGCGCGCTGCTGTTGCAGCCGTGCCGGGCGTTGCAGGGGAAACGCTGCGGGATCTACGCGCATCGCCCGGAGTGTTGCCGGACGTTCGAGTGCCGCCTGCTTCAGGAGGTGCGGCGCGGCACGGTGGGTGTGGAACGGGCGGGGGAGCAGATCGCGAAAGCGCTGAAGCGGATCGGGCGGGTGAGGGAGTTGATGGCGCACTTGGGGCAGCGCGACGGGCGTCTGCCCCTCGGGGAGAGCTGCGCCGAGGCGCTCGCCAGGGATCCGGATCCGGTTCCACAGGTGAACCGGAAACGCGCCGGGTTGGAAGCCGCGATGTCCGCCGTGGAGGAGTTGCTCCGGAAGACGTTCCTCGACCGCGGGCGGCGGGCGCACGCGCACCGCGCGACCGGCAGTGACGAGCCGTCCTGAGGTGGATCGCCCGCAGCCCCGAGCTGGCGCGGCGATTGCGTTAGCCCCGGCCGTCCGCCCCCGCGGAACGAGCCCATGCCGGTCCGAACCCGACTGCCGCGCCCACTCGACGGTCTAACGCAAGACGACCAACTTCCTCACGCCGACGTCGCGCCCGGCGCGGACTTGCACGAGGTAGACGCCGTCGCGCAAGGGAGCGCCCGAATCGTCCCGTCCGTCCCAGCGGATGCCGTGCTCCCCCGGCGTCGAGCGTTCGCCAGAAACCAGCGACCGCACCTTGCGTCCGGAGAGGTCGAACAGGGCCGCATCGACCGTGCACGCCGAGGGCAGCAGGAAGCGGACTTCGCTCGTCCCATGCGAGGGATTCGGCCTCGAGGCCAGAAGCTGGAAAGTCCGTGGAGGGTCCGAGGGCGTCGGGCCGACGCCGGTGGTGCTCATGTTGAGCAGCACCGAGACCGTGCTGGAGGTGTAGTTCGCCGCCACCAGGTCGGGTTTGCCGTCCGCGTTCAGCTCCCCGATCGCCACGGACTGGGGACCGGTCCCCGTCGCGAAGTCCGTCTTTGCCGCGAAGCTCCCGTCGCCGTTGCCGGGCAGCACCGACACCGTGTTGGAGGTGCGGCTCGCCGCCGCCAGGTCGGGTTTCCCGTCCGCGTCCAGGTCCCCGATCGCCACGGAGATGGGACCGCTCCCCGTCGCGAAGTCCGTCTTCGCCCCGAAGCTCCCGTCGCCGTTGCCGAGCAGCACCGAAACCGTGCCGGAGGTGTAGTTCGCCGTCGCCAGGTCGGGTTCGCCGCCCGCGTTCAGGTTCCCGATCGCCACGGAGATGGGATTGGTCCCCGTCGCGAAGTCCGTCTTCGCCCCGAAGGTGCCGTCACCGTTGCCGAGCAGCACCGACACCGTGCTGGAGGCGTAGTTCGGCGTCACCAGGTCGGGTTTGCCGTCCGCGTTCAGGTCCACGATCGCCACGGACTCGGGACCGCTCCCCGTCGCGAAGTCCGTCTTCGCCCCGAAGGTCCCGTCGCCGTTGCCGAGCAGCACCGACACCTTGCTGGTGGTGTAGTCCGCCGTCACCAGGTCGGGCTTGCCGTCCGCGTCCAGATTCCCGATCACCACGGAGACGGGACCGCTCCCCGTCACGAAGTCCGTCTTCGCTCCGAAGGTCCCGTCGCCGTTGCCGAGCAGCACCGACACTTTGCTGGAGGCGTAGTTCGCCGTCACCAGGTCGGGTTTGCCGTCCGCGTTCAGGTCCCCGATCGCCACGGAGTAGGGATTGGTCCCCGTCCCGTAGTCCGCCTTGTCGGCGAAGAGGGGGTCGGCCAAGACCGTGGTCGGCCCAAGGGTAAGCGTCAGGATGGTGAGGAGGACAGGGGCTGCGAGGGAGCACTGTTTCATGGCGGCCTCCGGGAGGTGCGCCGGCCGACTTGGCCGAGCCCATACTCAGAGGTTAGTCCTGATCCACCAGACCGCCTAGCCCAACCTCCGCAGTTGGCCAAGGTTAGTGACGAGCCGTCCTGACGTGGATCGCCCGGAGCCCCGAGCTGGCGCGGCGCTTGCGTTGGCCCCGGCCGTCCGCCCCCGCGACCCGCCCCCCCTGGAGCGAGGCCCATGCTGAGCCGCGTGCGGACGGCCGCCCTCTGGGGCCTGGAGGCGCTCCCCGTCGAGTGCGAGGTGGATGTCGGGCCCGGACTGCCCGGCTTCGTGCTCGTGGGCCTGCCCGACGCCACCGGGCGCGAGGCGCGCGACCGGGTCTGGCCCGCGCTGCGGAACGCGGGCTTTCAACTCCCCGACCGCAAGGTCACCGTGAACCTCGCGCCCGCCGAACGCCGCAAGGAAGGCGCCTCGGCCGACCTCGCCGTCGCCCTCGGCGTGCTGGTCGCCACCGGCCAGGCCCCGCGCGAGCGCCTCGAAGACACGGCCGCGCTGGGCGAGATCGCACTCGACGGCCGCCTGCGCGGCGTGCGGGGCACGCTGCCACTGGCCGAGGCGCTGTGGCGCGCGGGCGTGACGAGCCTGCTGTGCGCGGCGGCCTGCGCCCCGGAGGCCGCGCTCGTCGAGGGCCTCGCCGTGCACGCCGTGCGCACCCTGCACGAGGCGGTCGAGTGGCTGCGCGGCGCGGAGTCGCCCCGCCAGGCCCCGGCGCCGCCGGACCCTGAGCCCGCCACGAGCGAGGACCTCGGCGAGGTGCGCGGGCAGGCCGTGGCGCGCCGCGCGCTCGAGATCGCCGCCGCCGGCGGGCATCACCTGCTCTACGTCGGGCCGCCCGGCGCGGGCAAGTCCATGCTCGCGAGGCGCCTGCCCGGCATCCTCCCGCCGCTCGAACCCGACGAGGCGCTCGTGGTCACACGCCTGCACTCCGCCGCGGGGCTGCGCCGCCCCGGGCGCGGGCTCATGACGCGCCGCCCCTACCGCGCGCCGCACCACACGGTCTCGCCCGCGGGGCTGGTGGGCGGCGGCTCGCCGCCGCGCCCCGGGGAGATCTCGCTCGCCCACCATGGCGTGCTCTTCCTCGACGAGTTGTCGGAGTTCGCGCGCGGCCTGCTCGATGCGCTGCGCCAGCCGCTCGAGAGCGGCACCGTCACCATCGTCCGCGCCAGCGGCGCCAGCGAGTTCCCGGCGCGCGCCCTGCTGGTGGCGGCGATGAACCCCTGCAAATGCGGCTGGCTCGGGCATCCGCGCCGCGGCTGCCGCTGCACGCCGACCGAGATCGCGCAACACCACGCGCGCGTGAGCGGGCCGGTGCTGGACCGGATCGACCTCCAGGTCGAGGTGCCCGCGCTAACGTCGCGCGAGCTGCAGGCGGCGTCACCCGGTGAGCCGAGCCGGACGGTGCGCTCGCGAGTGCTGGCCGCCCGGGAGCGTCAGCGCGCGCGTGGCCACATGAATGCGGTCTTGCCGCCCGCGCGGCTCGAAGAGTGCTGCGTTCTCGACACCGCCGGGCGACGGCTCGTCGCCGACGCCGTGGACCGCGGCGGCATGTCTGCCCGCGCCGTGCACCGCGCGCTTCGTGTCGCGCGAAGCATCACGGACCTCGCGGGCGAGGAGCGCGTCGGCATCCGCGCACTGGCCGAGGCGCTGCAGTACCGGGCGTATGAGGCGAGGAGGTTCGCAGCGCGGTGAAGGGCGCCCCCGCTCAGATGTCGAGCACGAGCCGGCAGCGGCAGGCCGGCTCGTCGAGCTCCAGCACGAGCGCGTGGTGGGAGACGGCCTTGACCTCACGCAGAAAAGTCTGGCGCGCGGGATCGCGCCGCGAGCCCCGCAGCGTCGCCTCGAGCGCGGTCGGCGTCAGGACGTGCACCTCCGCGCAGGTCCATACGGCCTTCGCCAGCTCGGACTCCAGCAGCACCGTGTTCAGCCAGTGCACGAGCAAGTCGGCGGGGTCGTCACCCGTGATCCGCACCGCCCGCTCCAGCTCGGGCGCGGCCCCGCGCGCATCCGCGACCAGCGCCATCAGGACCTCGGCGGCCAGGGCGTAGAGCCGCGCGGCGCCCGGGGCCCAGACCTCGAGGCCGAGATCACCGGTGTGGTCGAACGTGCCGTGACCTTCCTCCATGGCCGGAGCATGGCTCCCGGCGGGCGGCTCGGCAAGCGCCCTGCGGTGACGCCCCGGCCACACCCCCACCCGGCCTCACAGCAACTGCCGTGCGCGCAGGCTCACGAGCCCGCGCATCGCCACGATGACGTGGTCGAGCACCGAGATCCCGACCACCTCCCCCACCTGGACGAGCCGCCGCGTGATGCTCAGGTCCTCCTCGCTGGGCTCCGGGTCGCCGCTCGGGTGGTTGTGGACCAGGACCACGGCCGCGGCCGAGTGCATGATGGCCGGCTGGAAGACCTCGCGCGGGTGCACGATGGACGCGTTGAGGCTGCCGATCGAGACCACCTCGCGGCACTGCATCTCGTGCCGCGCGTTGAGCAGCAGCACGACGAAGTGCTCCTTGCGCGCCCGCGCCAGGTCGCGCACCTGGGCGAGCACGTCCTCGGGACCGCGGATCGCGGCGCCCCCGGGCGCCCCCTCGGCCGCCCGCCGTCCCAGCTCGAAGGCGGCCACGAGCGCCGCCGCGCGCGCGGGCCCCACGCCGGGCACGAGCAGCCAGCGGGCGCTCGACCAGGCGCCCAGCTCGTCCGGGCTGCGGCGCGCCAGATGGCGCCCGATGCGCAGTGCGCTGCGCCCGGCCGCGCCCGATCCCAGCACCAGCGCCAGCAACTCGGCGTCGGCCAGCGCGGACGGCCCGCGGGCGCGCAGCTTCTCCCGGGGCCGCAGGCTGCGTACGGGCGGCGCCGGTGTGCCGCCGTCGGGGGTGGCGCGCGGGTCGGGCTCGCTTGCGGGCATCGGTCTCCAGGAGGCCCGCTTGGGATGCCGGGCCGGGTCGTGGATAATAGGGGCCGTCTTGCCTGCGGCGGGAGCCTGGTGAAGCCGGGCTGAGCCGCGGGCGCCGGATCACCCGACACCGGAGATCGCTTGCATGAGTCGTTCCCGCGTTCTGGTCGCCTTCCTCGCCGCGCTGTTCTTCGCGCTCACCGCACGATCCGCGCCCGCGGAGGAGGCGGGACTCCTCGACGCCATCGGCACGTTGGACTACGCCCACGGCCGGTCGATCATCAGGGTGGGCTCGTGGGTCAGGTACCACATGACCGCCAGGAGCGAGATGGGTGTCACCGACGATTACATCGTGACCGTGCTGATCGCAGGCGAAGAGGAGTGGTGGGGCGAGGAGTGCTTCTGGGTCGAGACCACGACCCAACGGGGCCAGGGGCCCGCAGAGACGGCAGCCACCCTGATGTCCTACGCCATCCTCGACGACAGCCTGGCGGTGCCCCACGTCCTGCTCTACCAGCGCAAGCGGATCTCGGAAGTCGACGAGTACGGCCAGCCACGGCAGCAGACCATGCGGCGCGGCGATTCCGCGCTGAAGCGCCGCACGCCGCCCGACCCGGGCCTCACCCTGCTGGTGGACACGCTGGGCACGGACACACTGAAGACCGATCAGGGGGACTTGGTCTGCCTCAAGGTGCGCACCGAGCAGGGCATCAGCTCCACCGCCCAGAGCGCCGACAGCTCCCAGTACACCGAGATCCGCGACGTGCGCGTGACCTACCTGACCCCTCGGATACCGGTCACGGGCCGCGCGCGCGAGGAGATCGACTATTCGATCTCACGCCGCGCCTGGCTCACCGGCCGCTCCCAGGAGTCGAGCCCCCTGAGGATCATGGACCGCTCGAAGGGAGTGCTGGAACTGGTGGCGTACGGGACCGCGGGCCTCAAGTCGGAGTTGATCCCCGAGGATCTCCGCCGCTCCCTGGCCGAGCAGCGCGCCGCTCAGGCGCCCAGGCCGAGAGCCCCCGCGGCGAAGCCCCGGCCCCGCACCCGCTGAGCCTCCGGCCCGGCCCCGCGCCTCAGCGCGCGGGGCCGGGCCCCGGGACCGGCATGAGGATGGCGGCCAGCGAATCGCGGTAGGCGACCCGCCAGCGGCCGGAATCGGCCGCCCCACGGACCAGAGGAGCTTTGCTGCGCAACAGCAGCCAGTCGGGATGATGTCGCGCCAGGGCGTCATTCCACCCCGGCTTCACGCCCGAGATCCTGCCGTAGTCCGCGAGCACGTTGCCCGAATAGAGGCCGACGCGCGCATCCAGGAACACCTGCCACCGCCCGCTCCCCACCCAGGACAGGTAGGCACCCCAGCCGTAGTCGTTGAAGACCCGGGGGCCCAGGTCCAATCGCGCGGCCTCGGCGACGGCCCGCACCGGAAAGGTGGACACGGAGAAACCGCGTTCCACCTCGGGGAAGATGGCGCCGAGGTAAGGCGCGGCCAGGAGCCAGCCGGCGCCCAGGCACACGGGCCACAGGCCGGGCTGGAAGACCCGCTCGAAGGGAGCGAAGGTCTCCTGGAACACCGCGAGGACCGCACCCGGCAGTCCCCGCGCCCGCGCCGCATGCGCCGCGAGGTCCCGGGCCAGCCGGGGAGCCCACACGATCCCCGCGAGCGGGGCCATGCGGGCCACCAGGAGCGAGGCCGCCAGGACGCCCAGTCCCAGCAGCCGCTCCCCGCGTCCCAGCGGCGTGCCGCCGCGGCGTGCGACCAGCGCGAGAACGGCGTAGATCCAGACCCAGAGGAAGCGGAGTTCGTCGGGCCTTGGGGGGCGCCATTCATCGATCCCCCGCAGGAAGGCGAGGTCCGCGGGGGACGGAATGACGCCGACCAGCCACGCCGTCCCCGTCGGGGTCGCCGACAGCGCCCCCAGGCAAAGAACGGCGATGATCCAGCCGCGGGGCCCCCGGGAGTGCGTCAGCGCCGCGTAGCCGGCGAGGACCGGAACGACCAGGGCCGACGGGTGCACGTTCGCCCACAGCGCCGCGAGCGCGGGCAGCGCCAGCGTCGCGCCCCCGGGACGCGCCCTGCGCGTCAGCTCCCAGACCGCCAGCAGGAGCGGCAGGACCAGCGTGGAAGGGCGGGCCAGCAGATGCAGATAGGCCACGGCGGCTGCCAGCAGCGCGCCGGCCAGCGAGACCACGGGCTGGTCGGTCTCCTTCACCAGGATGCGATAGAGCCAGGTGAACGTCCCGGCGAAGACTAGGCTGCAGAGCACGGCCACGCCCGGGTAGGCGGCGTGGCGCCAGGCGAGGGCCAGGGCCACGTCCCCGAGCCATTCGGGGTTGAGCCAGGCGGTTCCCTGGCGGGTGAACGAGAGCGTATCGGGCAGCGGCCCGGGACCGAGCCGCAGCGCTTCGAGGCCGGCCCACAGGTGCAACCCCGTGTCGGCCGAGAAGAGCCGTGCACCGAGCTGCGAGAGGAACAGCAGGACGAACAGCAGCTCCGTCAGCCCCGGCACCAGCCGTCGCTGCCAGGGCGTGAGCCGGGCACTGGTGATGGGCATCGGGTCCCTCCGGACGTCCGCCTACTCGAACAGCCCACGGGCGAAGGCCTCGGGGTCGAACGGCTCCCAGTCGTCCAGCCCCTCGCCGATCCCGACCACGCTGACGGGCAGCCCCAGCTGGTCCACGATGGCGAGCACGGCGCCGCCCCGGGCGGTCCCGTCGAGCTTCGTGAGCGCCAGGCTGGTAATCGGCAACGCCCGTTGGAACTCGCGAGCCTGCTGCAGTCCGTTCTGACCCAGGGTCGCGTCGAGCACCAGCAGGACGTGGTGCGGCGCGCCGGGGACGACGCGCGCGCAGACGCGCCCGATCTTCTCCAGCTCGCCCATCAGGTTGTGCTTGGTGTGCAGGCGTCCCGCGGTGTCCACCAGCACGACCTCGCTGCCACGCGCGAGGGCCGCGCGGAGGGCGTCGTGCACGACCGCCGCCGGGTCCGAGCCGGAGCGGGCCCGCATCAGCTCCACGCCCGCCCGTTCCGCCCAGACCTCGAGCTGTTCGGTGGCCGCGGCCCGGAAGGTGTCGGCCGCCACGAGCAGCGTCCTGCGCGGCTCGCGCGCGAAGCGGGCCGCAAGCTTGCCCGCGAGCGTGGTCTTGCCCACACCGTTCACGCCGACGAGCAGCGCCACCCAGGGCTTCTGGCCCGCGGGCTCGAAGCGCGCGCCCGGGGCCGCGCCGGAGCCGGCCCCGAGCAGTACTGCGGCCGCCTGCTCGAGGGCGCCGCGCAGCTCGAGTTCGGGCGAGCGCTGCAGCAACTCCTGGGCCCGCTCGAGCAGCCGCTCGGTGGTGGCCGGGCCGACATCGGCCGCGAGCAGCGCCTCCTCGAGGCTCGCCAGGGTGGCCGCGTCCACGGCGCCGCGGCGCTGGAGCAACCCGCCCACCTGCTCGACCAGGCGCTCGCGCGTCCGCGCAAGGCCGGCGCGGAAACGGGAAAGCAGGCTCATGGCATGCGGCGCCCCGCGGCGGACCCTGGCGGCGCGCTCACTTCCCGGCGGCCGCGCCCGCCAGCTCGTGGCCGTTCCGCTCCCCGCTCCTGGGTTGGCCGTCGAAGCGCACGGAGACGAGCTTCGACACGCCCAACTCCTCCATGGTCACGCCATAGAGGCAGCGCGAAGCCTCCATGGTCCGCTTGTTGTGGGTGATGACCACGAACTGCGTCTTCTCGCTGAAGCGCTGGAGCATCCGGATGAAGCGGTCCACGTTGGCGTCGTCGAGCGGCGCGTCCACCTCGTCCAGCAGGCAGAAGGGCGAGGGCTTCACCAGGTAGAGGGCGAACAACAGGGCGATGGCGGTGAGCGCCCGCTCGCCCCCGGACATCAGGCTGATGCTCTGCAGGTGCTTGCCGCGCGGCTTGGCCACGATCTCGATCTCGCACTCGAGCGGGTCGTCCCCCACCATGCGCAGTTCCGAGTCGCCGCCCTCGAACAGCGTGCTGAAGACCTCGCGGAAGTGGCTCTGCACCTTCGCGAACGTCTCGCGGAACATCTCGCTCGCGGTGAGGTTGATCTTCTCGATGGCCTCGAGCAGCTGGGCCTTGGCGCTGGTGAGGTCGGTGCGCTGCCGCGTGAGGAACTGCCAGCGTTCCTTCTTCTTCGCGTACTCGTCCACCGCCAGTAGGTTGACCGGGCCGAGCGCGCGGTAGCGCGTGCGCATCTCCTCGAGCCGCTTGCGGGCCTCGTCGGCGTCGAAGCCCTCGGCGGGCGGCACCGGCTCCCAGCGGGCCACCTCCAGCTCGTACTCGGTGTGCAGGCGCTCGAACGTGCGCTCCAGCTCGGCGTGGGTCTGCACGCGGTCCAGTTCGATCTGGTGCATCAGCTCGCTCAGCTCGGTCTGCTGGAAGCGCAGCTGGCGCGCCTCCTCCTCACCGCCCTGCACCTCCTGCTTGCGGGCCAGGAAGCGCTTCTGCAGCTCGACCACGCGCTCGCGCTGCGTGGACTCCGACTCGAGCAGGCCGGTGAGCCCGGCCGACAACCCGGAGACCTCGGCCTCGATCTCGGCCACCTTCGAGCGCGCCTCGTGGTCCTCGCGCTCACGCGCCTCGATGCCGGCCTCCAGCTCGCGCCGCGTCTGCTCGGCGCGCGCCCACTGGCTCTCCCACTCGCCCTGGTCGCGGGCCAGCTGCAGCAGCCGCTCGCCGGCGCTGCGGGCAGCGGCCGCCGCCTCGTCGCGCCGGCCCTCGAGTCCGCGCAGCGTGCCGTCCAGGTCGGCGAGTTGAGCGCGGGCGCTCTCGACCTGCTGCTGGTAGTCGGCCAGGTCGGCCTCGGCCTCGGCCAGGGCCCGCTCGAGCGTCTCCCGCTCGGCCTCGTGCAGCTCGATCTCGCGGCGGCGCTCGCCGGCCTCGCCGTCGGCCCAGCGGCTCTCGCGCTCGCCGGCCTCGAGCTCGCGCTCCAGCGCCTCGAGGGCGGCGCGGGCCTGCTCGAGTCCGGCGAGCGCGCCCTCGCGCCGCGCCAGCGTCTCCTGGCGACCCGCCTCCAGCCCCTCGCGCTCACGCTCCAGCGCCTCGAGCGCGAGCCGGCGCTCGGCCAGCTCGCCCGTCAGCTCGCGGATCTCGTTCTCGCGGTGCAGCAGCCCGCTCAGGTTCCGCGCCGACCCGGCGCGCACGCGCCCGCGCTCCCAGACCTCGCCGTCCAGGCTCACGAAGCGCAGTCCCGCCTCGGAGTGGGCGGCCAGCCGCGCGGCGGTCGCGCGGTCCTCGACCACCACCACCGCACCGAGCAGGCGCTCGACCAGCGTGCGGTAGCGGTCCTCGCAACGCACCAGGTCCGAGGCGCGGCCCACCAGGCCCTCGCCCTGCGGCACCTCGTGCAGCGTCCCCGTGGTGAGGCCCGCCAGGTCCACCAGCGTGGCCCGCCCGCTCTCCAGCCCGCGCAGGTGATCGAGCGCCGCCTCGAGCGCGGCGCGATCTGCGACCAGCACGAAGGCGGCCGCTTCGCCCAGCGAGGCCTCGAGCGCGTCGAGGTAGCGCGCCGGCACCTCGAGCACGTCGGAGATCATGCCCAGCGTGCCCGGGGCCCGGTGCTCCCCGGCCAGCAGGGCCTTCACGCCCTCCGAGACGCCGTCGAAGTTGCGCTTCAGGTCCAGCAGCGTCTCGAGCCGCGACTCGGCCGCGGCGGACCGCTGCCGCAGATCCGCGAGCCGCGCGCCGGTCTCCTCGAGGCGGACCGCGAGCGCGCGGATCTCCTCGTCCACGGCGCCCAGCAGCGCGCGCGCCGCCTCGAGCGCGGCCTCGAGCCCGGTGCGCGTGGCGTTCCGCTCGGCCGCGAGCCGGGCCAGCTCGGCCACCCGCGCCTCGAGCTCGTCGCGCCGCACCGCCGCCGCGTCCCGCCGCTCGGTGAGCGACAGGCGCCGCGCCCGCAGGTTCTCGAGCGTGCCGCGCTTGTCGGCCTCGGT
>Ga0315273_10004747_pt1 | contig 16713 bp, 9 predicted proteins | sample YL17G02_0_MG_FD_205753 | JGI IMG/M metagenome (GOLD analysis project Ga0315273, IMG submission 205753) | Sediment microbial communities from Yellowstone Lake, YNP, Wyoming, USA - YL17G02_0 | ecosystem: Environmental > Aquatic > Freshwater > Lake > Sediment | place: USA: Wyoming | collected... | reverse complement strand
CGGGCCTTGCCGCCTCCTACGCCGGTGGGATTGATCGCGCGGGCCTGACGGCGCTGCGCGCTGCCGCCGGCTCTTATCTGCCCGAGGTCGCGCAGGGTGCAGCGTTCGCCGCTCAGGCGCGGGTGCGCGCCGCGAATGGGACGCAGCGCACCGACCTCGCGTGCGAGATCCTGTGCGGCATGCCGGCGCGCGAGGCGGCTAAGCTCACCGAGTTCGCGCGGCACGACCTGACCGATGAAAACGGCACACCCGCCTACGAAGTGTGGCGGCGGCGCATTCAGAACCGGTTCGCGAGCGAGAGCGCGGTCGCCCATGGCTGATCACACGATCGCCATCGTCGGCATGGCATGCCGCTATCCCGACGCGCGCTCGCCCGCGGAGTTGTGGGAAAACGTGCTCGCCCAGCGCCGTGCCTTCCGCCGCATGCCCGTCGAGCGGCTGCGGCTCGAGGACTATCACCCGGACTTGGGTGCATCGGACTCGGTGACGACGACGCAGGTGGCAGTAATCGAAGGCTACGAATTCGATCGCGTTCGCTTTCGCACCGCGGGGGCCACCTACCGTGAGGTCGACCTCGCGCACTGGCTCGCCTTGGACGTCGCCGACCAGGCGCTCACCGACGCGGGCTTCGCGAACGGTGAAGGATTGCCGCGTGCCACAACCGGAGTGCTGATCGGCAACACGCTGACCGGCGAATTCTCGCGCGCCAACATGCTGCGGCTGCGCTGGCCCTATGTGCGCCGGGTCGTCGATGCCGCGCTGGGCGACAGCGACTGGTCGGCCGAGCAGCGGCGGGAGTTTCTCGCGTCGCTCGAGACGCGCTACAAGGCTCCGTTCCCACCGGTCGGCGGCGAAACACTCGCGGGCGGGCTTTCGAATACGATCGCCGGGCGCATCTGCAATCACTTCGACTTGAACGGCGGCGGCTACACCGTTGATGGCGCATGTGCGTCGTCACTGCTCGCGGTTACGACCGCGTGCTCGGCGCTTGTGGCCGGCGATCTCGACTTGGCGCTCGCCGGCGGGGTGGACTTGAGCCTCGATCCGTTCGAGTTGGTCGGTTTTTCACGGGTCGGCGTGCTCGCGCGCGAGGACATGCGCGTCTTCGACGCGCGCCCCACGGGCTTTTGGCCGGGCGAAGGCTGCGGGTTCGTCGTGCTGATGCGCGCCGATCAGGCGCGCGCACAGGGCCGGCGCATCTACGGCGTGATCCGCGGCTGGGGCGTGGCGTCGGACGGCAGCGGCGGCATGACCCGTCCCGAAGTTTCGGGCCAGTTGCTCGCGCTCGAGCGCGCCTATCGCCGCGCGGGTTTTGGTGCGGAAACGATCGGTTACTTCGAAGGGCACGGTACGGGGACCGAGGTCGGCGATCAGACCGAGTTGGAGGTGATCCTCCGCGCGCGCGGCACGGGCCTGACACCCACTGCGGCACTGGGATCGATCAAGGCGAACATCGGCCACACCAAGGCCGCGGCCGGCGTCGCCGGACTCATCAAGGCCACGATGTCGGTGCACTCACAGCTCCTGCCCCCGCTCGCGGGCCAAGGCGATGTGCATCCGCGTCTCAAACGCGACCGCGCGGATCTCAGGGTTCCGCGCTCGGGTGAGTTGTGGCCTGCCGATATGCCGATGCGCGCCGCCGTGAGTGCGATGGGCTTTGGCGGCATCGACACGCACGTCGTGATCGAGAGCGCGACCGCGGAACGTCGCGGGCCGCTCACGCCCGGCGAGCGTGCGCTGATCTCCACACCTCAGGATGCCGAGTTGTTCCTGATGTGCGCGCCCGACCTGGCCGCGCTGCGCCATCAGATCATTCGCCTGCGTGCGGTCGCAGGTCGGCTCTCGATGGCGGAGTTGGCGGACGTGGCGGTCACACTCCAGCGGTCGCTCGCTGAAGGGGCACGGCGTGCGGCAGTGGTCGCCTCGACGCCGGCCGAGCTGGCCGATCATCTCGGTGTGCTCGAGGCGTGGCTCATGGACGATGTCGATTCGCGGCTCGACACCGCACGCGGCATCTCGCTCGGCAGTGCTGCGGGCGCCAGTGCTGAGGGCGCCAGTGCCTCGGACGGTGACACCATGGTCGCGGGGGTCGCACTCGGCCACGCCGCAGGCGACATGGCCGCCATCCCGCATGATGCCCACACGCCGCGCATTGGTTTCCTGTTCCCGGGCCAGGGCTCTCCTTCGCACGTCGAGGGCGGCCTGTGGGCGCGCCGCTTCGAGACGGTGCGTGCGCTCTATGACTCGGGGGCGACCCATGCCGCCCGCAGGGACAGCGACCCAACTGCAACGCAGGTCGCACAGCCTGCAATCGTCACAAACTCGCTCGCCGCATTACACCTGATGGCGCAGCTCGGCGTGCACGCGGACCTCGCCGTCGGCCATAGCCTCGGCGAGATCACGGCTTGCCATTGGGCCGCTGGGTTCGATGCGGACGCCCTGGTGCGGATCGCCGCGGCGCGCGGGCGCGCGATGGCGGACCTCGCGTCGTCGAACGGAACCATGGCGAGCCTCGCAGCACCTGTGGCGGACGTCGAAGCGTTGATCGGATCGCGCCCGGTGGTGATCGCCGGGCTCAACGGACCGCGCCGCACCGTGATCGCCGGCGAGGCGCGCGCGGTGGCCGCGGTGGTCGACGATGCGCGGGCCCACGGAGTGGCGGTAACGATGCTCGCGGTCTCGCATGCGTTCCATTCGCCGCTCGTGGCCGCGGCCGAGCCGGCGCTGCGCGCCCAGCTCGAGCGCGAGACGTTTGGCCCCCTCGAGCGTCGCGTGCTCTCGACGGTGAGCGGCGGCCCGCTCCAGCGCGAGGACGATGTGCGCGAGCTGCTGTGCCGGCAGGTCACCCACCCGGTGCGGTTCGTGGAGGCCGTGAGTCATGCGCGCGATGCCGTCGATTTGTGGATCGAGGTCGGACCGGGGCACGTGCTGAGCGGGCTGGTGGCCGATCTCGGGCCGATCCCGGCGATCGCGCTCGATGCCGGTAGCGAATCGATCGCCGGACTGTTGAGGGCCGCGGGTGCGGTGTGGGCGCTCGGGGGCACGATCGAGCACGATGCGCTGTTTGCCGGACGCTTCGCGCGCCCGTTCGACCTCGACCGCCCGCTGCGCTTCTTCGCCAACCCGTGCGAGGAAGCGCCGGTGTCCTCGTTGCAGCCGGACGGCATAGACCGCGGTGCGGCAGACCCGCGCGCGGCATCTGCCCGCGCGGCGCCGGGGGCATCAGCGGCCTCCGCCACATCGTCAGGCTCCGCGCTCGAAAGTTCACCGTCCACCGCCGCAACCAGCTCCACCAACGGCACCGCGGGCCCGACCGATTCCGCAGCGGTCCTCGAGGTTGTGCGCCAGCTCGTCGCCGAGCAGGTCGAGCTGCCAGTGTCGGCGATCGCCGACGGCGACCGATTGCTCGCCGATCTGCACTTGAACTCGATCACGGTCGGTCAGCTCGCGGTTGACGGCGCGCGCCGCCTCGGCCTGCCGCCGCCCACCGATCCGGCGAGCTACGCCGGTGCCACCGTCGCAGAACTCGCGCGCGCGCTGTTAGAGATCGGAACGAACGACTCACCGAGGGTCCCGCGCCGCATCGCCGAAGGCGTCGGCCCATGGGTGCGGCCGTTCCTGGTGCGGGAGATCGAGCGCGCGCTGCCGCTGCGCCCGCTGCCCGTCGGCCCGCCCGAGTGGAGCGTGCTCGCGCAGGCGGCTCATCCGCTCGCCACCTCGCTCGAGCGCGCGTTGCACGAGCACGGCGCCGGTCGAGGTGTGGTGGTGTGCATGGCCGCGCGGCCTTCCGAGGGCGACATCGCGCTCCTGCTTGAAGGCGCGCGGCTCGCGATGCAGAACCGCGGCACTCGCTTCGTGGTGGTGCAGCAGGGCGGCGGCGGTGGCGCGTTCGCGCGCAGCCTGCATCTCGAGTCCCGTGACACGACGGCCTGCGTGATCGATGTTCCGTTCGATCATCCGGAAGCGGTCGCGTGGGTGATCGCCGAGGCGCATGCCGCACTCGGTTACCACGAAGCGCGCTACGACCACGACGGACACCGCCACGAGCCGGTGCTGTCCCTGCTCACCGCCGCGACCACGGCTCCCCCGCAATTCTCAGTCGGCGACGTGATGCTCGTCACCGGCGGCGGCAAAGGGATTGCCGCCGAGTGTGCGCTCGCACTCGCACGTGAATACGGCGTGCGCCTCGGGCTGGTCGGCCGCGCCGAGCCCGGGTCCGATCCCGCCCTGGCGGCCAACCTCGAGCGGTTCGCGGCGGCAGGCGTCACGGTGCACTACGCGGCAGCCGACGTCACCGACGCCGATGCAACGCGCCACGCGGTGCGTGAGATCGAGGCGCGCCTCGGAAAGATCGTCGCGGTGCTGCACGGTGCGGGGATGAATGAGCCGCGGCCGCTGAGCGCGCTCACCGAGGAGATCGTGCTTCGCACGCTCGCCCCCAAACTCGACGGCGCCCGCAACGTGCTCGCGGCACTCGACACTCGCGCGCTCAAGCTGTTGGTGACATTCGGCTCGATCATCGCGCGCACCGGGCTGCGGGGCGAGGCGGATTACGGGCTCGCGAACGAATGGCTCACCCGTTTCGTCGAGAGCTTCCAGTCCGAGCACCCGGCGTGTCGCTGCCTCGCGGTCGAGTGGTCGGTATGGTCGGGGACCGGAATGGGCGAGCGGCTCGGTCGTTTGGACGCGCTCATGCGCGAAGGCATCACGCCGATCACGCCCGAAGCCGGCGTCGCGATGCTGTCGCGACTGCTGCGCTCAGCACTGCCGGGGCCAGCCGTGGTGGTGGCCGGGCGCATCGGCGAGCTGCCGACACTCGCACTGGACCAGCCACCGTTGCCGCTGCGGCGCTTCATCGAGCGGATCGCGTCCTACTATCCTGGCATCGAACTCGTGGTCGACTCAGACCTCTCGGGCGAGAGTGATCCCTACCTGCGCGATCACGTCTATCAGGGGATCATGCTGTTGCCTGCGGTGATGGGTCTCGAAGCGATGGCGCAGGTCGCGATGACCCTTACCGGCGCCCAGCAGGCGCCGGTGTTCGAGCACGTCGCCTTTCACCGGCCGATTACGATCCCGCACGGCGGCGAGTGCACGCTGCGCCTCGCGGCGCTGGCACAGGAGGACGGCAGCGTCGATGTCGTGCTGCGCTCTTCCGAGTCCGGATTCGAGGTCAACCATTTCGAGGCGCATGTCCGATTTGGACCGCGGCCATCGGGCGCCGAGCGGCTGGCGGAACGCGAGGACGTGAACGGACCGCTCCCGCTCGACCCCGGGCGCGACTTGTACGGCGGCATGCTGTTCCAGAGCGGCCGGTTCCAGCGGGTGCTCAACTACCGCGTGCTGCGCGCGACCGAGTGCCTGGTCGAAATCGCGGCGGACGACCCGGCCAACTGGTTCGGTCCCTACGTTCCCGCCGATCTCCTGCTCGGGGACCCCGGCGCGCGCGATGCGGCGATTCACTGCATCCAGGCGTGCATCCCGCACCTGACGGTGCTGCCGACGGCGGTGGAGCGCATCGTGCCCGGCGATCTCAGCAGCGGCGGGCCGTGGACGGTTCACGCGCGTGAGCGATCGCACGTTGGCGACCGGTTCGTGTACGACTTGGAGATCGCCGGTGCCGACGGCCAGGTGCGGGAACGATGGGAAGGTCTCGAGCTCAAGACGATGTCGCTCACCCCGCGGGCCGGGTCGTGGCCAGTGCCGCTGCTCGGCCCCTATCTCGAGCGCCGCGTCGCCGAGTTGATCCCGGGATCCGCGTTGTGCGTGGCGCTCGCGGCGAACGGGCATGACCCGCGCGGCAGGAGCAGCGAACAGGTGATGAGTCTTGCGGTCGGCCGCGCGCTCGCGGTGTGCAAGACCCCGAACGGGAAACCCGAGGTCGCCGCGGAGCCCGCCGTGTCGATCTCGGCCTCTCACGCTGGAGCGCTCACGCTCGCAATCGGCGGGCACGGATCGGTCGGCTGCGATCTCGCGAGCGTGGTGGCGCGATCCGACATGCAGTGGCGCGACCTGCTCGGGCCCGGGCGCTTCGGTCTGGCCGAGCGCCTCGCGAGCGAATCTGCCAGTGACCTCGGTAGTGCAGCGACCCGAGTGTGGGCCGCCCACGAGTGCTTGAGGAAAGCCGGGTGGATCGGCGACGCTCCGCTCGTGCTGGTCGATGCCGGCCCCGATGGCTGGACCGTGCTCGCGTCGGGGTCACTGCGCGTCGCGACGTATCTGGCGTGGATCCGGGATGTAGCAGAACCCACGGTGGTGGCAGTGCTGGCGAGGAGAGATCATGGCGGCCTATGAGATGCGCCACGTGGTGGCGTTCGAGGAAACGAATCTGCTCGGAAACGTTTACTACGTCAATTTCATCAGCTGGCAGGGACGCTGCCGCGAGTTGTTCCTGCGCGACCATGCTCCCCTCATGCTCCAAGAGATCCGCAACGGACTCGTGCTCGTGACCACGCGCTGCTCGTGCGAATATCTGAAGGAACTCAAGCCGTTCGACGAGGTCCTTGTCCGCATGCACTTCGGCGGCGCCACGCACAACCGGCTCACGATGAAATTCGACTACTTCCTCGCTGCGGAGCGCGGCTCGCAGCCGGTCGCGCTCAGCGAACAAGTCGCGCGCGGTGAGCAGCAGGTTGCGTTCATGCGCCGCGAGGACCTCCGCATGGTCCCCACCCCGATTCCCGACGAACTGTTGCGCGCCGCACGCGCCTACGAGGAGGCCTCGTGAAGAACGATCCCGGAGACACGCGCGAGGCGATGTTCCTGGGGGCACTCGAGCAGTCCAGCGCGGGCACATACGCGGGTGTGATCGGGGCACTCCAGAACGCTGGGCTGCCCGTGCCGCAGATCATGTTCCTGTTTGCCTACAAGCCGGATCGCACGCAGCATCTGTCGCACTTCACGCACGAGGTGATGCGCGGACCCTCGCCGCTCTCGCCGGGCCTGCGCGAGCTGATCGCAGCCTATACCTCGCGACTCAACCATTGCCCGTTCTGAATACGCAGCCACGCCGCGGTCGCGGCGGAACTGCTCGGTGACCGCGCGTGCGTCGATGCGGTGCTCGCCGATCCTGCCACGGCGCCAATCACCGACGCCGAAAGAGTGCTGTTCGCGTTCGTCGAGCAGATGAACCGTGCGTCGTTCGAAGTGACGCGTGAGCACATCGAAGCCGTAGTGCAGGCTGGATGGTCCGAGGAGGCGGTTTACGATGCGATCACGGTGTGCGCGCTGTTCAATTTCTACAATCGCTGGTGCGACGCGACCGGGGTGCACGCCATGGCGCACGAACATCACGCCGCGGGTGGTGCGCGCATGGCCCGCAACGGATACCTTCCGCCGCAGTCGAACGGGGGCACACCCCCGACGCACGGCGGCTCCCGATCGGGCTAGGCAGTACGTTTCATGAGCCCGGCCTCAGCGACGGTGCGGTGAATCGCCTCCACGATTTCGCCATCCGGCGCCCGCGCTTGGTCCTCCTGGTCGCGCTCGCGCTCACGCTCACGGTCGCGCCCGGGATGCTCCGGCTGCATCTGCGCACCGACGGTCATGCGCTGATCCCGCCCAACGCGCCGGCGGTCCGGATCGACAAACAGGTGCGACGCGAGTTCGGGGTCCTCGATCCCCTCGTGATCCTCATCCGATCGCGTCACGCCGACGGCATCTTCGATCCAGGCACGCTGGGCCTGATAGCGCACCTGACACACACGATGGCGGGGTTGCCCGGGCTTGACTCGGCGAGCGTGCGCAGTCTTGCGACCGAGCCCAGCGATCGCTTCCGGCCGAACTCGTTGCTGCGGCGCACACTGCTCGAGCCGCTGCCGCGCACGCGCGCCGAAATGGATCGACTGCGCACCGAGATTGCCGACATTGGCCTGCTGTCGGGAACGCTGATCTCGCGCGATGGCCGCTCGGCGGCGATCCTGGCCGGTGTCACTTCCGGCGCCGACCGCACGTCGATCGTCTCGAGGGTCCGTGCGGTGATCGCGAGCACAGACACCACCGGTCACGACGTGCGCGTACTCGGCGCTCCGGCCGCCGAAGCGCTGCTCGGCACGCACATCCTCGAGGATCTCGGCATCTCGATGCACCGGCGGGGGTGGCGTGCCGAGACCTTCGATCCCGCTACCGAAGCAGCGATGGGCACGATCGCGCGGCTGCGTCAGGCGATCGCACACAACCTCGGGTTGCTTCCGATCGCATTCATCTTCATGGCGCTCGTGTTTCTGATCAGCTTCAGGAGCCTCGCCGCTACGTGGCTTCCGCTCAGCGAAGCCGTTGCGTGCCTGATGTTCGTGTTCGGACTCATGGGCTGGGGGGGCGTGCCGGTCTACCTCACGATGGCGGTCCTGCCCGTAATCCTCGTATCGATGGGACTCGCGGACGAGATCCACGTTTTCACGTCGTATCGGCGGCGGCTGGCGGAGCATCCCGATGAGTCACGCGCCTGCGCCGTGCGCGCGGCGTTGAACGAGACGAGCCTGCCGGTGTTGGCGACCGGGTGGACCACCGCCATCGGCTTTCTCGCCTTTGCGCTGTCCCCGCTCGCGCCGGTCCGCGCTTTCGGCATCTTCACGGCGGCTGGGATCGTGTTCTGCATGGTGTGGACGCTGACCGTTATCCCAGCGCTGCTGGTGCTGCTCCCGCTGCGCGCTCTGGCTGGCCCGCGCCGCGAGATGCGCGCGACAGCACGCCCCGTGCGGTGGGTCCGGCTCGTTGAGCGGCTCGGCAGCCAGCCGATCGTGACGCTGACGATCACGGCCGTCGCACTGCTTCTGTCACCGCTTGCGATCCGGCAGGTGGTGGTCCAGGACAGTTGGATCAGTGGTTTCGCCCCGTCGAGCGCGTTCTACCGGTCGACACAATATTTCGATCAGCAGTTTTACGGCACGCACCGGCTGCTGCTTGCGATCGACACCGGTCACATTGATCTCAAGGGTGCGCTACCCGCCGCGGATCTTCGTGATGAAATGATCCTGTTCCCGGACAGCCTCGTCGCCGACCCCGCATGGCTCGTCGGCTGCTCGCTCGCCGTGACCGTGCGCATGAGATCGCCCGCGCCGCCCGGCCCGCCGGGCGTCGGCTTGGTGCCCGCCACCCGTGGCCCGGCATACTGGTCATCGGTCGTCGAGAACGCCGCGCGCGGCGGCGGCCGGATCGCCGTCACCACGCCCCTGTATCACGGGTCCGCGCGCTTTCTGTTGATGCCGGCGCCGTCCGAGACGCTGGACTTCGTACTGCGCTCGCAGCGGCTCGCGCTCCCCGCCGTGGTCATGGCGCTCGACTCGCTCGAGCAATTCGTGCGCGCCCAGGGTCGCTATGCGGTCGGAGGCGTCCTCGGGCCGCCCGACTACATCGCTTCGGTCGAATACATGATGAGCGATCGTTCGCCCGGATCGCGCGGTGTTCCGAGCGACCCTGATCGCGTGCGTTGGCTGTGGTCGGCGCTACGCCAGGTGCTCGGCTCAGCACGAGTGCGGGAGATCGTGGACCCGTCGCTCGAGCGGGGCCTGATCACGGTGTTCCTCAAGAACGCGAACTACCGGGATACCGCGCAGCTCATGGCCGCCGTGCGCGACTACGAGCGCACGCACCTCACACCGCAGCGCATCCGTCTCGATTTCGCGGGCGACGTCGCCGTGAGCCAGGCTCTGATCGAAGCGATCGTGCGCTCGCAGGTGGGCTCGCTGCTCGCGTCGCTGCTCGGAGTCCTCGCGGTGATCGCCATCCTGTTCCATTCGGTGCGCTGGGGGATGTTCTGTATGGTGCCCGCGGGCATCGCGGTCACGGCCACGTTCGCCATGATGGGCCTCACCGCGATGCCGCTCGGGGTCGCAACCTCGATGTTCTCGAGCATGGTGCTGGGCGTCGGTGTCGACTTCGCCATCCACCTCGTCCATCGCTACCGGGAATCGATTCGGGGCGGAGTGCGGCACGAGGCCGCGGTCCAGGACGCACTCGCAGCCACCGGGCCCGGCATCCTGATCAACGCCCTCGCCGTGACCGTCGGATTCGGCATCCTGATGCTCTCGCAGGTGCCCGCCAACGCACAGCTCGGAGCGATCACCGTCGTGAGCCTGCTCGGCTGCCTTGCCGCAACGCTGCTCGTGATCCCGGCGCTGCTGCGGGTAGCGACGCCTGGCGCGCGTGCTGCGAAATCCGCTGCGACCCCCGTCGCGGTCTCGTGACGGTCCGGGGCCCGCTATGAAACGAGGAGGGGACGGAAATCGCCCCCTCCTCGTTCGGGTGGATGTCTCGATCAAGACTACTTGATAATCGTCGCCTTCGTGCTTCCCGCCGGCTTGCCGTTGATGGAAATCTTGATGAAGTACGTTCCGGCTCCCAGCTTGCGGCCCGCATCGTTTCGGGCGTCCCAGAACATCGCGTGCGGCCCGGCCGGCAGTATGGCGTTGGTGAGGTTGCGGACGAGCTTGCCAGCGGCGTCGTAAACGGCAAGATGAATATTCGCCGACTGCGAGAGCCGGTACCCGATCGACGTGCCACTGTTGAACGGATTCGGTTGATTCGCAAGCTTGAGGCTGAGCGGACCCTGCGGCTCTAGCTCGGGAACGCCCACGGTGCCCGGATTGCCGGCCCGCATGCGAATCGTCGCGGTCGTCGAGCCGGACTTTCCGGCGAGCTGCCCCCCCGGCGCCCCGATGAAGTCGATCCGGTACTCGATGTCGAAGAAGCTGTCGAGGTTCCAGTTGACCTGACCCGGTGGGCGCGTGAGCGTGGTGTGGCCAGGGCTTGGCATGCCGAACGACGTGCCGCCCGTGATGCGGAGCAGGTCGAAGTCCGGGTCGCCTATGGGCAGCTGTCCCTGAATCATGCGCATGTCCGTATCGAACGACTGCGGTGAAGTACCGGGAATGCGCGGACCCGTGTGCACCTCGCACTGGGCCTGCATGTTCAACGTCCGATGGAAACCGGCGAGATCGTGCGTGCCATCCAGCTTGAGGAGCAGTCCCGATGAGAAGTGTTCGGTTTCGCCGCCCAACGCATCGGGGGTGCGGGTGACGTTGAAGAAGTCCATATGCTGTGCTGCAACATTGATCTTCGTTCCGGGCGGCAGGCCGTCGATCATCTTGTGCAGATCGCTCGGGCTGACGTAGCCGCATCCCTGGGGCGGCAGATCGACAGTGCCGGTGCCGTTGTCGACGACCGTGCACGGCGGCAAGGGCACGGGCTCACCGGTCCCCATGCGGATCGTCGCCGTGGTTGAGCCGGACTTCCCGGCCAGCGGGCCGGGGGTGTGGCCGACGAAGTCGATCCGGTACTCGATGTCGAAGAAGCTGTCGACGTTCCAGTTGCCACCGGGAAGCTGCGTCAGCGTCGTATGGCCGGGACTCGGCATCCCGAACCCGCTGCCGGCGGTGATGCGCAGCAGGTCGAAATCCGGGTCGCCCGGGGGCAACTGTCCCTGAATGCCGAACATGTCGGTGTCGAATGACTGCGGGGAGGCGCCGGGCAAACGCGGCGCCGTGTGTGTCACACACTGGGCCGGCATGCCCATCGTCCGGGAGAAGCCGGTCAATCCGCCGGTTCCGGTGAGTGTGAGGTGGAGATCCGATTGGAACTGCTCGATCTCTCCTCCGAGCGCGCCGCCCGGCACGTTGGTGATATTGATGAACCGCGCGTGTTCGACTCCCACCTTGATCGTGGTGCCCGCCGGAAGGCCGTTGACGATGATGTGGAAGTCGGTCGGACTGACGTAGGGGCATCCGACCGGCGGCAGTGTGACGGTTCCACCTGCATCCGGCTGGACACAGGGGCTGGCGGCGAGAAACGCCGGTGTAAGAAGCATCCCGAGGGCGGTCGCAAACAGATTGCGCGGCCGCAGGACGGCGGAGCCCAATAGGAGCAACTGGCTCATGATTCCCTCCGGTGATTCAGGCCCGCGGCCGCCTTCCGGAGTAGGACTCTGGAATGATGGCTCCGACGCTCGCAGTCGAGCGCGATGCGCGACCCGCAATGATGTTCCGAGAATTTCGCGACCCAATCGGAACTATCAGTTCCGAACACGGATGAGCATCGGATCGAGTCCGGGCATTGTCAATGACCAAGTAATGAGATCAGGGGGAAATCGGACCGGGATCCGGCGCCCAGCCCGCCAGAACCCGCCAGCCCGTGACCAGCCGATAGGGTGAGGGCGTCGAGTTCACCCAGGAAGTGGCCGCGCGGCCGGCTCCGCTCATTCTGCCCTGCCCTGCGTGCATCCCGCATCGCCTTCGGCGGAGTCGAGATGCAGCGCCAACGGGTTACGGGTGGCCGGATCCTTGCCCATGGTCGGCGGACTGTACCGTCCGCAGGTGTGCGCTCCCGAGCAGGAGCGCGGCCGGCGTCCCCCTCAAGCCAAGGAGGCTGTGTCGTGCGTGTCGCGCGTCTTACAACTCTCATCGTGCTGTCCGCCGCCGTGCTGGGTGTGTCCCTCGCCGGCGCCGAAACCTCTGCCCTGACGGCGGGCGTGTTCGAGTTCGCGCCGTCGCTCGCCTTCACCCGCACGAGCGTGTCGCCGTCGAGCGGCAGCGCTGCCATCAGCGCCACGCACATCAACCTGCGTGTCGATGCTGCCCGCGCGTTCAACCAGCGTTTCCAGTTGACCGCCGGCGTCCTCGTGCAGCACAGCGCGCGCATGGGATCGGCCCGCAATGCGGCGGGCGTTTCGTTCGGCACGCAGTACAACTTCACTCCGCGCAGCGGCATGCTCCCGTTTGCGGCGGCCGCGGTCGGATTCGAGCAGTACACCGGTGGCGATAGCGATCGCGCGCTGCTGCTGCCGATGATGCGCGTGGGATTCCGCTCGATGCTCGGCGACACCCGCTCGCTCAACGTGTCGGTCGGCTACCAGCACGAGTCGAACCCCAATAGCCTGCACGAAACCAGTGCCGACGTGTTCGACATCGGCGTCGGCATGTCGCTGTTCCGCGCGCCGCGGTAGATCCGCAGCGGCAGCACCTGGCCCGGGGCGTCGGAGATCTCCGATGCACCGGGCTTTCGCGTGCCTGGGGCTTTTTGCCCCGCCCCCGTGCCTGAGCTAGGCTCCGCTTACCCGCGGAAGCCCCTGGAGCCACGCTCATGTCGCACGATGATCCGTTCGAGAACCTGCAGCGCGAAGTTCAGCGCCTGTTCCACGACCTCGTCTATCATCGGCACCCGGCGTCCCATTTCGCCGAGCCGACCTGGTCGCCACCGGCGGATCTCGTCGTGAACGGATCTTCGGCGCGCGTCATCGTCGAGCTTGCGGGCGTGCCGCGCGAGAATGTCCGGGTGCGATTGCGCGGCACCGTGCTCGAAATCACCGGACGTCGTGAGCCTTCATATCGTCCGCACGGCGCGCACTACCATCGCGCCGAAATCTACTTTGGCGAGTTCCGGCGCGTCATCGAGTTGCCGTGGGCCGCCGACGAAGACAACGTCGACGCGAAGTTCCGCGACGGCATGCTCGAAATCCAACTGGTCCCGACGCCGCAGCCGCAACGTGCGGATATTCCGGTGCAGCCGCAGCACTCTCGATAAGGCGAATCCATCATGGCGAAGCGCGCACACAAGAACGCAGCGAAGAATCGGCGACGCACGAGCGCCGGAGGCGCGACGAAGCACACCGCGACACGCGGAGCTGCGCCCCGAACGAAGGCCGGAGGATCCAACGCACGATCTGCCAAGGTTGCGAAGGGGTCGTCTCCGCCGATGACCGCCGCCGCGCGGAAAACCCCACCGGCGAAGAAACCGGCCGTGACGAAGCCTGCCGCTGGGAAGAAGTCCGCTGCTGCGACCAGGCCTGCACCGACAACCAGGCCGGTCGCAACCGCACGGACCGTGAACCCTGCGAAGGCCGCGAGTTCCGGACCAAGGACAGCGATGAAGGCGCCGACCGCATTCATCATTCCCGGCGCCGGCATCCTGCTCGCGCCTGATGCGCAGACCGGCGGCGCGGGGCAGTCCGCCGACGTCTTGCGCGCCGGCGAGCGCCGCGAAGTGCCGATTTTGCCGGTGCGGCAGACCGTGCTGTTCCCCTACGCGATCCTGCCACTCAATGTTGGACGAACCGGAAGTGTGCAACTGCTGAACGAGGTGATGGCGGGCGACCGCACCATCGCCGTGGTCACGCAGCGTGATCCCTCCGCCGACACGCCCGCGCTCGAAGACCTTCACCCGGTGGGAACGCTCGCCACCGTTCTGCGCATGGTGCGGGCAGGAGACAACCGCCTCAACATCCTCGTCCAGGGCGTAGCCCGGGTGCGGACGATCGAGGCGGTGTCGCAGGAGCCATATCTCAGGGCCCGGATCGAGTTCCTCGGCGAGCGCGAGGCCGACGACGTCGAGATCGACGCGCTCGTCAAGAACGTGATCGGCCAGTTCGAACGAGTCGTGGCGCTGTCGCCCAACGTGCCAGACGAAGCGGTGGTCGCGGCGCGCGAACAGACGAGCCCCGGCAAGATCGCGGACTTCATCGCGTCGTTGCTCGATCTGCCGGTCGAGGACAAGCAGGGTTTGCTCGAACAGCTCGACGCCAAGCTGCGCCTGCAGAAACTCACCGAGATCCTCGCGCGTGAGCTGCAGGTGCTCGAGGTCGGCCAGAAGATTCAGGAATCCGTGCAGGAGCAGCTCGGCGAGCACCAGAAGGAGTTCGTGCTGCGCCAGCAGCTCGAGGCGATTCGCAAGGAACTCGGCGAAGGCGACGACGCGCAGCGCGAGATCGAGGAGCTGCGCGCGCGCATCGAAAAGGCGGCCATGCCGCCCGACGTGCGCAAGGAGGCGGATCGCGAGCTCGAACGCCTGTCGCGCATCCCGCCTCAGGCGGCCGAGTACACGGTCGCGCGCACCTACCTCGAATGGCTGTGCGACATGCCGTGGTCGATCATCACGGAGGATCAGCTCGACCTGAAGCACGTGCGCGCCGTGCTCGACGAAGACCATTATGGACTCGACCGCATCAAGGAGCGCATCCTCGAATACCTCGCCGTCCGCAAGTTCAAGAAGGACGCACGCACGCCGATTCTGTGCTTCGCGGGGCCGCCGGGCACCGGAAAGACGTCGCTCGGCCGCTCGATCGCGCGCGCGCTCGGACGCAAGTTTGTGCGGCAATCGCTCGGCGGGGTGCGTGACGAGGCCGAGATCCGCGGCCATCGCCGCACCTACATCGGCGCGCTGCCCGGCAGCATCGTGCGCGGCATCCGGCGTGCCGGCTCCAAGAACCCGCTGTTCATGCTCGACGAGGTCGACAAGCTCGGCGCCGACTTCCGCGGCGACCCATCGAGTGCGCTGCTCGAGGTGCTGGACCCCGAGCAGAATGGCGCGTTCGTCGACCACTATCTAGACGTGCCGTTCGATCTGTCGCAGGTGATGTTCCTCACCACCGCCAACTACCTCGATCCGGTGCCCCCCGCGCTGCTCGACCGCATGGAAGTGATCGAACTGTCCGGCTACACCGATCGCGAAAAACTCGAGATCGCAAAGCGCCATCTGATTCCCAAGGGCATCGGGGAGAACGGCCTCGGCGAGCTCCACATCCAGTTCACCGACGACGCCATTCTCAAGGTCGTGCACGAATACACGCGCGAAGCCGGATTACGGAATCTCGAGCGCGAGCTGATGAACCTGCTGCGCAAGACCGCGAAGCAGGTCGCCGAGGGCGGCGATCCACCCCGCCTGATCGGACCCGAGCGCGTGCGCGCATTGCTCGGTCCCGAGCGCTTCGAGCGCGAGAAGGCAACGCAACTCGACGCGCCGGGCGCCGCACTCGGCCTCGCGTGGACGCCGAGCGGCGGCGAGGTGCTCACGGTCGAGGCGACCTCGATGCCCGGCAGCCGCGGGCTCACACTCACCGGCCAACTCGGCGACGTCATGAAGGAATCCGCGCAGGCGGCGCTGTCGTATATCCGCTCGCACGCCGAAACGCTCGGAATCGATCCGAACTTCTACGAGAACACCGATCTCCACGTGCACTTGCCCGCCGGGGCGATCCCCAAGGACGGCCCGTCGGCGGGGGTGACGCTGTGCACCGCACTGGTGAGCCTGCTCACCGGGCGCCGCGCACGCGCGGGCATCGCGATGACCGGTGAGATCACGCTGCGTGGCAACGTGCTCAAGGTCGGCGGGGTCAAGGAGAAGGTGCTCGGCGCCCACCGCGCAGGCATCACGACGATCATCCTGCCCGAGGACAATCAGGGTGATCTCGAGGAAGTGCCGGTGGACGTGCGCACGCACGTGATCTTCTGTCCGGTCGAGCGCATCGAGCAGGTGCTCCAGCTCGCGCTCGAGCCGGCAGAGGCGAGCGACGCGGGCAACGGTGCTTCGCCGGATACCGAGTTGCGAATCGTGCGCCCGGAGGCGACGAGCGAACGGCCACGCCACAAGGCGCCCGACGCCTGAGCAGCGGCCGCCGAAGGGGAATCGCCGGCGCGAACCACCGAGATGCGGAGCGGCTAGGGACTTCCGGTGCGCCGGAACACGAGCGCCCGCACATGCGCGGGTACTGCGTCCGCCGGCGCGAGCCCGACGTCGACCGGGCCGCCTGCATGATCGAACGCCAGTGAGTCGCTGCCGGCGGCGAGCGGCGTGCCGCGCTCCGCGTCTCGCACTTCGGCGCGCACACCGCGGCGATCGGATTCCACGGCGAGCTGCCAGCTCCCGGGGGGCAGCAGGACATCGACGAGCACCGCGGGCACCTCGGGCGTCGTGAGCACGCCGGGTCGCCCCGCCGCATCGAGACGC
>Ga0315273_10004746_pt1 | contig 16719 bp, 14 predicted proteins | sample YL17G02_0_MG_FD_205753 | JGI IMG/M metagenome (GOLD analysis project Ga0315273, IMG submission 205753) | Sediment microbial communities from Yellowstone Lake, YNP, Wyoming, USA - YL17G02_0 | ecosystem: Environmental > Aquatic > Freshwater > Lake > Sediment | place: USA: Wyoming | collected... | reverse complement strand
GTCTCTTGCGCGGAGCTGCCGCGCCCGATGGGCGAACTGCGAGACCACCTTGACGGCCTGAACCAGCAGGTCCTGAAGCGCGGCGACCTCGGGATCCTTGCCGCAGACGCCGTGCATCGTGCACCCTGTCCCTTTCGCCGTCTGCTCACACTGATAACAGAACATCGACATGGCACGTTCTCCTTTCCGATGAAATGCCCGATCCCTGACTCGAACCGTCCGCTGAGGCCGGCCGGACCGATCCGACCGATCCGACGGATCTGACCGATCCGGCCGAAAAGCCCCGCGCTATCTCGCTCTCAGCATCGTCAGCAGCATCTTGAACCGCCCCGGCGCCTTGACGGCGTGGGGCACGTTGGCCGGCATCACGACGAGCTGGCCCGCGGCGGCATGCACCGTCTTCCCGCCGATGACCAGTTCGGCTTTGCCATCGACGACCTGGACAATCGCGTCGTAGGGCGCCGAGTGCTCGCTGAGGCCCTGGCCGGCGTCGAAGGCGAAGAGCGTGAGCGAGCCCGCCTTGTTCTCGGCCAGCGTGCGGCTCACGATCGAGCTTGGCGCATAGTCCACCAGCGTCGCTAGATCGACCGCCTTGGCAGGGGGAATCTTGCTCGGCTCCGGGCAATCGCAATGGCTCATGGGCATTCTCCTGGCTGCATCATCGGTCCGATCAGTCGGATCGGTCCGATCGGTCCGATGAGGGAACTCCCTCTAGCTCGGGGGCTTCTTCGTGGCCTCCCCAATCTCGCGCCCGAAGGCGCGGCAGGCCTCGAGGTCCTGCGCCCGCGGCTGCCACTTGCACTGGACGCCTGGGCGGATGAGCGGGATCTTGCAGTTCGCGAAGTGCTGCTCGATGATCTTCACGCCCTCGCCGCTCCAGCCGTAGGAGCCGAAGGCCGCGCCCAGCTTGTTCTTGAACTTCAGCCCCTTGACCTCTTCGAGGATCGGCATGAGGCTCGGCAGCACGCTGTTATTCATCGTCGGCGAGCCGACGACCAGCGTCCGCGCCTTGAAGACGTCCACCAGCGCGTCATTGCGGTCGGTCACCGCCGCATGGATGAGCTTGTGGCCCACGCCGGCGTCGCGCAGCCCGTCGCCGATGGCTTCCGCCATGCGGCGGGTGGCGTGCCACATCGTGTCGTAGAGGACGACCGCCCGCGGCTCGGGCTTCTGCGCCGCCCATTCCATGTACTTCGTGACGATCTGCGTCGGGTCCTGCCGCCAGAGCACGCCGTGGCTCGGGCAGATCATGTCCACGGGCAGATTGAGGGCGAGGACTTCGTCGATCTTCTTCGTCACGAGGTGGCTGAAGGGGGTCAGGATGTTCACGTAGTACTTCAGCGCCTCTTCGTACAGCTCCTCCTGGTCCACCTGGTCGTTGAAGCGAAAGCCTGTGGCGTAGTGCTGGCCGAACGCGTCGTTGGGCATCAGGATGTTGTGGCCCGTGAGGTAGGTGAACATCGAGTCGGGCCAGTGGAGCATGGGGGCCTCGATGAAGGCGAGGCTGTTCTTGCCCAGGCTGATCGTCTCGCCCGTCCCGACGGGCTTGAAGTTCCAGGGCTGGTGATAGTGGCCTTCGACGCTCTCGAGGCCGCGCTTGGAGACGACGAGGGTCGCGTTTGGCGCGTGGCGCATCACCGCGGGCAGCGATCCGGAGTGATCGGGCTCGGAGTGGTTCGCGACCACATAGTCGATCTTCGCGGGGTCGATCACCGCGCGGAGGTTCTCGATGAACTCGTCCTGGAACGGGTCCCAGACCGTGTCGATGAGCGCGACCTTCTCATCGACGATGAGGTAGGAGTTGTAGCTCGACCCGCGATGGGTCGACAGCTCGTGGCCGTGGAAGCGGCGGAGGCCCCAATCCACGACGCCAGCCCAGTAGACGCCCGGCTTCAGCTCAACAGGCATTGCTCTTCTCTCCTGTCGGACGTGTCGGACTGTTCGGACCGATCAGACCGATCCGACGGATCGGACCGATGGCTCGGGACTCAGGAATCGCTCGCGCGCGAGGGCGCGCCCGGTGTCGGTTCGGAAGACCTTTTCGACGGTCTCTTCGAGCTTCTCGCGGCTCATTCCTGCGCATTCCTCGGGAAGGTTGACCAGCCAGTCGGCGTCCCAGAGGACGCGGAATTCCGGGGTGTCGATGTCGCGGGCGCTGTGGTGGTTGGCGACGATGCGGCAAACGTGGTCGATGGTCTCCGCATCGAGGTCGAGCGCGTCGAGGATGCGGCGCGCGATGGGCGGGCCTTCCAGCTCCTGATAGACGCCCGCCGCGGAGCCGTGCTTGCGCTCGGCCTCCTGGATGCCGATGTCGTGTAGCAGGGCCGCGGCCACGACGACGCGTGGGTTCGCCTCCTCGCCCCGCAGGATCTCCTGCGCGTGCTCGAGGACGAGGAGCGCGTGGGTGATCCGCCGCTGATCGTCGCCGAACTCGGCCTTCATCGCCTCGACGAGCTGGTCGGCGAGCGAGGCTTCCTTCTCCTCGCTGAGCGCCATCTTCTTCGGGTCGAAGCCCAGGCATTTCTCGGCGTGCTCGCACCACTGGGCGCAGCCCAGGCTGAGCTTCGCGTTCGCCACGCGCTTCCCGCACCTCGGGCAGCGCCGGCTCGCGTCGTCGCGGAAGAACTCAATCGAGTAACCGCAGTGCGCGCAGGCGACCTCGAAGATGTCGCCCTGCTTCCAGAAGCGGGTGTCCTGGCCTGGGCAAACCACGCGGCTCATTTTTGCTCCGCCTTCGCAATCGTGATCATCTGGTCCTTCTGGCCTTGTTCTTCAATCTGGCATCTGGAATCTGGCATCTGGCATTCGGCAGCGGCCTCGGCCGCTGTCGCCGTCATTCCGTCTGATCTTCTATCGCGCCACGAATCCCGATCTGGGTCAAGACCAAAGGAATGTTCTTCTTCGCAGACGCCAGCGCCTGCTGCACGGCTCGCACCATCCCGTAGCAGCACGGCACCTCCATGAAGAGCACCCGCACCGAGTGGATGTCGTTCTGAGCGAGGATCTGCGCCAGCTTCTGGCGGCAGGCGTCCACGTCGTCGAGCTTCGGGCAGCCGATCAGCAGCACCTTGCCCTCCAACAGCGCCTCGTGCACCTGGGGGAACGCGAACCCCGTGCAGTCCGCCGCGATCAGCAGGTCCGCCCCCTGGAAGTAGGGCGCCTGGGGCGAGACCAGCGCGATCTGGATCGGCCAGTTCCGCAGGCGAGAGGGCACGCGGCCCCGGCGAGCCGGGGAGGGCGTCTCCTGCGCCTCGAGTTCCATCATCCGCGCGCCCGGGCAACCGCTATGCGCGTGCTCCGCCTCGGCCGGCTGCGGCACCGGGATGCCGCGCTCGCGGAGGAATGCGAGCGCCGTCTGCGCATGCTCCGTCGCCCCGTGGCTCCGCAGGTGCTCGAGGTGCGCCGCGATGACGTTCGGCCCCTGCCTGGCGATGTTCTCCATCACCTGCCGCTCGTCGTACGGCTCCGCCTCGCGCTCCTCGACCGCGATCGCCCCATCGGGGCAGTGGCCCAGGCAAGCGCCGAGGCCGTCGCAGAAGAGGTCGCTGATCAGCCGCGCCTTCCCGTCGATCACCTGGAGCGCCCCCTCCGGGCAGTTCGGGATGCACAGCCCGCATCCCGTGCACTTCTCTTCATCGATCTTGATCATCTGTCTGCGGACGCGCATGGGAGACCCCTTACAGGAATTGTTCTGACAGGATTAACAAGATTGACAGGATAGGAACCAAAGCCGGGAGCGAATGGATTGGACTCGTCGTTTCGCTTCCGACTATCCTGTCCATCCTGTTTATCCTGTCCAAAAGCTCTTCTCCTGTCTTCACGCAACGAGATCGGAGAGCCGGGCCTTGGCGAGATACTCGCGGAACCGCGTGTCGAACTCTCCCAGGAACCCGCCGAAGATGCAGGACGCGCGCCCGCAAGCCCCGTTGCCGAAGACGCACCGAGACGGCTCGACCGGCCCCTCGACCGCCTCGTACACCTCGATCAGGCTGATCTCGTCGGCGGGCCTCGCCAGCACGAATCCACCGTGAGGCCCCCGCGTCGAGTGCACCAGCCCCGCCTTGACCAGCCGTTGCATCACCTTGGCCAGGTGCGCCTCAGAAGCCTTCAGCGACGCGGCTAGCTCGTGAACCGAGACAAGGCCCTCATGGCGGCCGGCCAACAGCACCGCCGCGTGCAGCCCCAGAGAGGCGGCCTCAGGCAACCGCAAGAGCTTCGGCACGGCGAAATCCTTTCGAGTAATCTGGTGCTAGAATACCGTAATTGCTGCGGCTTGTCAAGCCCGTTTTTCTGGAGATTCGCCCGTGAACTCGGAACTCGTTTAGTCCAAACGAGTTATGCCGCCGATCTCCTGGGCGTACTTCCGTTCGTCCCTTCCAAGCCGCTTCCCTGTTTCTGCCCCCGAGCCAAAGTATCCTTCAGTCGGATGAGCCGCAATCTCTTCAGGGTTTGGCTATCCTGAGCCCCCTCCCGTGCGACAGGCCCTTGGCGTCCGGCTTCGCTTGGCGAAGTGAGCGGCGGGGCCGCTCCGGCCCTCCTTTGCAGGCCGCGAAGAGCGAGGGCACCGCCCGGAGCGACAGAGCGACGGGCGGCGTCGGGGCGTCCCGCCCCGCCCCTCAAGGCGAAAGAGCCGAGCGAACGGGCACGCCCTCAACGGCAGGCGAAGCCCCGCCACGGCCCTGTGACGGGCGCGTTTGTGCTGCGGGGGCAGCGCGACGGTGCGTAGCGAGAGCCTTGCCGGGGCCCATCGAAGCCGCACACGAGAAGGCCCTCTGGAAAGGGATCGGCTCGCGGGGCGGCTGACCCCGCCTCGCGAGGGGGGGCAGGATCGCCAAACCCCGAAGAGCCCCTTTTCCGTGGGGCGGCGCACTGAGGGGACAACCTGATGTTCGCCGACCGGGTAACGCCGTGCCTTCTGCGTGCGTGGGAGGGTCTCCCGCCGTGCCGCCGAACAGAAGCCTGGACCCGCCGGCCCAGGCACGGATCTCGGCGAGAAAAAACGTTGGCTTGACAGCCGTCCCCAGGCGCATATAATAGCTCTTATAGGCTACTCCCCGCCTCCCCGTGCGCCGCAGATTCTCGACTTACGGCGCGGGGATCATCCCCGGAATCTGAGGATTATATTCAACTCGGAGAATCCCGTGCGCGAAATCCCGTCCCTCAGCGGCCTCCTCGACGACTTCCTCACCGACCTCCAGAATGCCGGCCGCTCCCGCCACACCCTCGTCAACTACCGATGCGACCTCCGCCGCCTCGTCGGCTTCTCGCCCGCCGGCCTCCACTCCATCGACCCCACACACCTCCGACGCTTCCTCGCCTCACTCGCCTCCAAGTCGCCCGCCACCCGCGCCCGGATCCAGGCCAGCATCAACGCCTTCCTCACCTGGGCCTACAAGAACGACCTCATCCCCGCCAACCCCATGCTCAAGCTCGACCGCGTCCGAGTCCCCGAAGCCCACCCGCGTCCGATCGATTCCCGCGACGTCCGCAAGGTCCTCGACATCATCCCCAAGGCCAGCCTCCGCGATCGTCTCCTCTTCACGCTCGTCGCCGAGACCGGCCTCCGCATCGCCGAAGCCCTGAGCGTCTATCGCGAAGATCTCGTCCTCACGCCCGACGACGAGCAGATCTTCATCCGCGGCAAAGGCGGCCGAGCCCGCACGGTCATGCTCTACGCCGCTCCCGACAGCCTCAAGCTCCTCAACCGCTACCTCCGCGAGACCGGCATCACCTCCGGCGCGCTCTTCCGCGGCAATCCCGCCCGCGGCGGCTCCAGCCGTCCCATCCACTACCGCACCGCGCACAACGCCTGGCGCCGCTACTGCCACAGGGCCAAAGTCCATGCCCGTATCCACGGCCTTCGCCACAGCTTCGCCACGCGCCTCATCAACGAAGGCGTCAGCCTCGGCGTCGTGAGGAAACTCCTCGGCCACCGCAACATGCAGACCACCCTTCGCTACGCCGAAGTCAGCGACGCCACCGTCAAACGCGAACTCATGACCCACCACCGCCAGTCCCTCTGAAATCCCGCCCAGTGCTCCCGCCCATCGTTGCACTTCCTTCCCGGCTGCCCAAATATCAAGGCGCCGGGCTGGGAATCCCCAGCGAACGACATCGTCGAACACAAAGGAACACCTCTGCCACATATCTCGATTTAGTTGATACTCCTAACCTGCAATCAATACGAGACTAACACCCCCTAACCTGTACGGCATATTCGCCGGACTGGTCGATTCACCCATCTCAAAGCCGATAACATAGCTCTCACAAACGCGCTCACCTATTGCATGTCATCGCATCTATTGTGTATACTGCCACTTACACTCACATACAGCGACCACTGAATCGCACAGATGGTATGTCGCAAGCCGACTTACCTCAGCCGACCCGCTCCTCCGCCACGCACCCCACGGGACTCCTCCATCTCTCGGGGACAGGCCAGAGGCTCCTTCTGCGAGCCCGTCATGGCACTCCGAGCGCCCCCGCCTGGCCCAGGCGCGCATGCGTGGCTCACGAACGTTCAGAGACGGCAGGGCCGCGACCGGCCGAAGCCGCCGGCCGGTGCTGTCATCGGGTCTCGACCCAACGAGGAGTGATGCTACCGCCCGTGGCGCAACAGGTCTCCCCCCACCTCCGCGCGGGACGAGGCACGATGGCGGGACCGTCTGCCACCCGCGCGTCCCCCAACGCGGAAAGCGGCGCCGTGCCGCCGCAATCCAAGGCGTCGGCCGGCTCTGCCGCTTGACGCGGACCGCATGGCGGTTGCATGATTCACCCCGGGCACGTTCCCGGCCCAGGCCCCCCGAGCCTTCGAGAGCGGTGTCTCCGCGTCAACCCCCGGCCTGCACCGCGTCACTCGTCGGAACACGGGCAAGCCCCCCGCCTCCCTTCTCCGCGAGGTGATTCCCGTTCAGAAGAGCCGCGCCCGGGGCCCGAGGGGGTGGGCGAAGCTCCCCCTGAGCCGCTCCTGAGTCCGCAGAACGGCTCGGCAGGGGCCTCGCCCTCCCGCCGCAGCACGTCGCGTGCCAGGGTCCGGCCCGCGAGCTGACCTCCGGACGCATGTGAATCATCATTCACATCGCTTGTTTCCGCGGCTCAGAGCGGCCCGCGGCCTGGGTCGGCCGGCGACGAGACGAGGCGCAGACCGCGGCGCACGCGGGCCAGACTCCACTCCTCGCCCAGGTGGATCGAGAAGAGACGCAGGACGTTCATCCCGATCGCCGCCAGACGGAGGTACGCTTCGTTCGCCCGGAGATCGCTCGAAGGCATCTTGCCATCGCCCAGCGGCCAGCGCGGATGGCCGAAGAAGGCCCGTATGGTGGCCTGAGAGGCCGCCAGACGGACAATCGTGGCCGCCGGGCTGTCCAGCATCGACGTGACGATGGCGAGCCGCTCGCGCGGCTGCCCGGGCGCCGCTGCGGCTCGTTCGACCAGGATGGTGCGGAGACTCGGCTGCGCTCCGCCGTCATGCGGCGCGGTGCCCAGATCGAGCACCCGGTAGTCCGGATCCGGCGAGGCCCATCGCAGCTCCTCGTCCGGCTCCGGCCGCTGTGCGAGAGCCCATGCCCAGGTGGCCGTGGTGAGGAAAGGCACGCGGCGCCGCAGGAGCGCTCGCACGAGATCGGCCGACACACACGAGCCGGCGACGCGCACCAGGCGCGGCTTCCCCGCGAGCCGCCGGCGCGCCGCGTCCAGCGCATCGAGCACGATGCGCGCCGCCACGACGCGGCATTCGCCAGGCTCTCGGGCCAGGCGGTGCGCGACGGCCTCGCCCGCGCTGAACACCACGGCCCAGCGCAGGCGTTCCGAGCGCGCCCGCCGGCCCACGTGGCGCACGGGGCGCGACACGAGATCGACGTCCACGATCGGCGCGCGGTCGGTGAGCGCGTGCCCGTGCTCGAGGAGCAGGCGCGCATTCACCTCGTCGAGTTGCCCGAGGTGGGTCCGGTGAAATGCGTTGAGGAAGTTGTGCGCGGTCGTATGGTCGCAGAATCTCCGGAGGCCGAAGAGCCGCGCGAGATCATCGCGGGGCCGCAGATGCGTGTCGATCTGCGAGAGGCGCGTCACCCCGAGCCATCCCATGGCCAGGAAATCGAGGCAGATCATCGAGCCGCGGAACGCGCTCTTGCGCCGCTTGACCGGCCGCGCGAGATTCCGCCGGCGCTTGACCGTCACACGGCTGAAAAGCCGCGGGAGTCGCAGCACCTCGTTCGCATACCAAGCCAGCGCATGGACCAGCTCGTTCGACGGCCCAGGACCGGCTCGGAACAGCGGGCGGATCATCTCCATTCGTTTCTCTCACCATATGGCTGCGTTATGTAGATATGATGCCATAACGGTTATAGATTGTCAACATGCAAGTACATATATGCTTATAGCTTAGATGGTCGTCCTCATATGTAACGCGATGCCATATGGAAGTACGCTATGCTCATTGTGATACGACTATATCGAGATATGCATCATTCAGGCGTTCTTGGCCTTGCACTCACCCAAACCGGAATCTCCAGCGAAACTGTCCGCTCGGCCCCCACCAGGGGGGGTAGACCGTCGCGAAACGGGCAGAACTCTACATCACAAACTCCGCGGCTCGATGCTCCGAATCGTCGAAGGCGATCCATCCCGCAAGTGGACTCGCCGGGAAGGGGTGATGCGCCTACAATATGCATGGTGGGCCGAGGTGACCAAGAGGGAGGCGAAAGGACGGGTGAGCGATGAAGGCGAGGGAGCTGACGAGCCCGAGCAATCCCAGGGTGAAAGCGGCGCGGCGACTCCGTGAGCGCCGGGAGCGGGAGGAGACGGGACTCTTCCTGGTGGAAGGGCCGCATGTGCTGGAGGTCGCACTCGCGTCGGGGGCGCGGCTGAGCGAGGTGTTCTGTACGGCGGAGTTCCTCGACTCGCACGCGGGGCTGGCGGAGCGGCTGGAGGGCGGGGATTGGCCGGTTTGGCGGGTGTCGGAGGGGATCCTCGAGAAGGTGGCTGGGACGGAGCAGCCGCAGGGAGTGGTGGCAGTTGTGGAACAGTCGGCAGTCGGCAGTGGACAGTCGGCAGTAGAAACCCAGACCGGGGAAAGACGGGCCCAGGCGCCGAACTTGGCTGCCTCGTGCCTACTGTCCTCGCTGCCGACCGGCGCGGCACCGCTCATCCTGGCGCTGGAAGGCGTGTCGGATCCGGGGAACGTCGGGAACGCGATTCGCGCGGCGCATGCGGCGGGGGCGTCAGGGGTCGTGCTGGGGCCGGGGTGCTGCGACCGCTTTAATCCGAAGGCGGTGAGGGCGTCGGCGGGCGGCCTGTTCGCGGTGCCGTCGGTCGAGACGGAGGATCTGGTGGGATTGCTGGGGCGGCTGCGGGCGAGCGGTGCGAGTGTGCTGGCCGCCGTTCCGCGGGAGGCGAAGCCCTTCTGGGAGGTGGACATGGCTGGCCCGACGGTGCTGGTGGTGGGGAGCGAGGCGCACGGGCTGAGCGAGTCGGTGCTCGCGGCGGCGACGGACCGGGCGATGATCCCGATGCCAGGCGGAGCGGAATCGCTGAATGCGGCGGCGGCGGCGGCCGTGCTGCTCTATGAGGCGGTGAGGCAGAGGAAGAGGTAGATGAACTGGGGAGGGACTTCTTGGAAGACAGTCCCTCCCCAGACCCCTCTTCAAGAACTTCCACGTTAAACAGAGTCGAAGAGCCGGACTCATGCGGAGCGCACGCGGGCGACGGCTTCGATGACGGCGGCGGCGATGTATTCGTTTTGCTCGGAGGTCATGAGGGGATGGAGGGAGACGCAGAAGAGCCGGGCACCGAGCTGCTCGGAGAGCGGGAGAACCTGCCCAGCGGTCTGCTCGCGGATCCAGGGGTGGCCGAGATAGGTCGGGGGGTTGGCGATGCAGGTGCCGACGCCGTAGTCCTGGTCGAGCATGGCGGTGAGGCGGTCGCGCTTGTCGCCGGCCCACTCAGGCGGGACGAGAAGGGTGTAGAGGTAGAACGTGTGGCTGGAGTCGGGCGGCTCGTAGGGGAGGGCGAGTTCGGGGACGCCTTCAAGGAGCTTCGAGCGCTGGCGTGCCAGCTCGACGCGGCGGGCGATCATGTCGTCGAGGCGGCGGAGCTGGACGAGGCCGACGGCGGCCTGGACTTTGGTCATCTTGTAGCTGGTGCCCCAGCCGGCGCCGCCCCACTGGCGGAGGGCGCGGAGGCGTTCGGCCAGGGCGGGGTCGTCGGTGGTGACCATGCCGCCTTCGCCGAGGGTGGTCATGAGCTTCATCGTGTGGAAGCTGAAGACGGTACACCAGCCCTTCTTGCCGATCTTGGTGCCCTTGTAGCCGCCGCCGCAGGCGCGGGCGGCGTCGCCGATGACCTGGAGCGGGCCGTGCGTGGGGTGCGGATGGCGGGCCGCGATGGCGAGCAGGTCGTCCATCGGCGCGGAGAGGCCGTTCATGTGGACGGGCAGGATGGCGCGCGTGCGGGGCGTGATGCGGCGCTCGACGTCGGCGGGGTCGAGGTTGAAGGTTCGCGGATCGACCTCGCAGAAGACGAGCCTGCCGCCGTGGCCGAGGACGGCGAGGTGGGAGGCCTTGAAGTTGACCGCCGGGCAGATCACCTCGTCGCCGGGCTCGAGGTCGAGGCACATCATGGCCATGTCGAGGCCGACGCTCGCCGTGGAGACGGAGACGGCGAACTGGGTGCCGCAGTAGCGCGCGAAGGCTTCCTCGAAATCGGCGATCTCCTTGACCATGAACCCGAAGCCGACGCTGGGGTCCATCGACGAGCGGATGGCGAGGACGGCGGCATTGATCTCGGCCTCGGTGTACCAGGCGCCGAGCAGGGGCTCGCCCTGCGAGGCGATGGCGGGCTTGGGCTGGCTCAGCAGTTCCTTGCGGCGGTCGGCATCGATCATCGACGTGATCCCCTTCCTCAAGCTCCCGAAGGGGTGCAGCCTTCGGGAGGGCAGCCCATCCCTCTGCGCTCGCCTGTCTGGTTACCCGCCCGAAGGTATTGGAACCTTCGGGCGGGAGTTTGATGAGCACGCATCATACTCGCCCAAGCCGCCCCGTCAACTGCCCTCGTCGCGCTTGACAGCCGGGAACGGATGGAGTACAAGACCTGCGACACTGCGGGCGGACCCCATAACCCGGTAGGAGAAGCGGCGATGAGCTGGAGCCTGCGGATTCGGCTGAGCGCGATGATGTTTCTCCAGTACGCGATCTGGGGCGCATGGGCGCCGGTGCTGTGGCCCCAGCTCAAGGCCATGGGCTTCTCAGACCCGCAGGCGGGCTGGGTCTTCGGGGCGCTGTGGCTCGCGTGCATCGTCGCGCCGTTCATCGGCGGGCAGATCGTCGACCGCTGGTTCCCGACCCAGTGGTTCCTGGCCGTCGTGCACCTGGCCGGGGGTGTCCTGCTGATCCTGAACGCGCGGGAGAAGGAGTTCGGGCCGTTCATGACGCTGATGAGCATCTATACGCTGCTCTACGCGCCGACACTCGCCCTGACCAATTCGCTGGCCTTCCACCACGTGAAGGATGCCGAAAAGGAGTTTGGGTTCATCCGGGTGTTCGGGACCCTGGGGTGGATTGCCGCGGGGTGGTTGCTCACGTTCTGGCGCTCCGATGGCGTGCAGACCGTGATGCCGAGGTCGGCGGACGCGGGCCTGCTCCGGCCGCTGGGGTTCCTGCTCCTGACGTCGGGCGTGCTGTACCTGATCCTCTCGGGGCTTTTGAACCGGGGCGCGGAGAAGCGGCAGGGCTACCTCGCTCAGGCGGGGGTGATCGCTCTGGTCGGCGGTCTCTGCTCGGTGGGCTTGCTCCTGGCGTTGGGCAGCCTCGAGAGCTTCACGAAGTCCTTCACGGACTGGACCGCTCAGCTGCGGGAGCTGAAACGGTGCGATTCGCTCTATCTGGCGGGCGGGATGTCGCTGCTCATGGGCGTAGCGTGTCTCTTCCTGCCCCACACGCCGCCGAAGAAGGAGGCCGAGAACCCGTGGGCGTTCATGGAGGCCATCCAGCTCCTGAAGAACAAGAACTTCGCGATTTTCATGGCCATCGCGTTCATCGTGACGACCGAACTCCAGTTCTACTACCTGCCCACCGCGGAGTTCCTGGAGAACGCGGTCGGCATCGCACAGGCGAACGTGCCGGCCGTGATGACGACGGCGCAGATCGCCGAGATCGTGGCGATGGCGGTCCTGTTGCCTCTCCTGTTGCCGGTCATCGGGATGCGGAAGGCGCTGGCGATCGGCGTGATCGCGTGGCCGCTGCGCTACATCGTCTTCGCCCTCTACCAGTCGGTGCCCTACCAAGTGGTTGTCGCGTCGCTGACCCTCCACGGGATCGGCTACACGTTCTTCTTCGTCGTCTCGCAGATCTACGTGAACAAGGTGGCCCCGGCCGACATCCGGGCCTCGGCCCAGGCACTCCTCACGCTCATCACACTTGGCATCGGGAGCTTCCTGGGCACGCAGTTCACCGCCTGGATCATGGCCTTGCTGTCCAAGACCCAGATCGTCGTGGCCGAGGCCGGGGGCGCCGCGAAGGAAGTCCTGGTTCGGGACTGGACCTGGATCTTCCTGGTTCCCTGCTTCCTGACGGGGGCGTGCGCGATTGCGTTCCTCATCTGGTTCAAGGAGCCGAAGGACGAGGGCGGCGAGGCAAAGCCGAACGCATAGGGAGTCTTCCCTCCCGAAGGTTCCAATACCTTCGGGAGGGTAACCCATCGCGTGCGCCGGCCCTTCCCATTACATTCCCGAAGGCATTGGAGCCTTCGGCAGGGAACGCTTCTTCAGCGGAGGGAGTCGCCGGGCGGCGAGGGTGGCGCGGGCCGCGCGGATGGCGTCGTGGAGCTTGCGTTCGAGCAGTTCGCGGGGGGGAAGCTCCGTGAGGTACTCGGCCACACGGATGCCGCTGGCGGCGAGGCGCAGCAGCTCGACGTGCTCGCTCGACTTCCCCGCGCAGAGGATCAGCCCAATCGGGGGCCGCTCCCCGGGCTGGTGCTCGTGCTCCTCCAGCCACCGCAGATAGAGTTCCATCTGCCCCTTGTACTCCGCCCGAAACTCGTCCAGCTTCAGCTCGATGGCGACCAACCGTTTCAGCGTGCGGTGGTAGAAGAGGAGATCGAGGTAGTAGTCCTCGTGGTCCACCTGGATGCGCTTCTGGCGGGCGACGAAGCTGAAGCCGACGCCCAGCTCGAGGATGAAGCTCTCCAGCTCGCGCAGGATCGCGGCCTCGAGGTCCTTCTCGCCGTAGGTGTCCTTCAGCCCCAGGAAGTCGAGCATGTAGGGATCGCGGAAGACGAGGTCGGGCGTGAGCTTGTCCTCGTCGCGGAGGGCCGCCAGCTCCTTTCGCGCCAGCTCCTCGGGCTTTCGCGAGAGCGCGGTGCGCTCGAAGAGCAGGGTGCCGATCTTCTTCCGGAGCGTCCTCACGCTCCAGCGCTCGACGCGGCACATCTCCGCGTAGAAGTCGCGTTGAAGAGGGTCCTTCCGCGGGATGATGGCGATGAAATGGCTCCAGCCCAATTGTCGTGACAGTGTTACGACAATTCGTTCGTCCGGGAACACTTCGGCGAATTGCGTCATCCTGCGGAGGTTCTTCTCGGCGAAACCCGGACCGAACTCGACCGTCAATTGTGCTCCCAGCGAGTGCACAATCTGCTCGCCGTACTGGGCGCGCTTCTCGCCGAGGATCTCCCGGCGGATGCGGTCGCCGATCTGCCAGTAGAGCAGGACCAAGCCGGCGTTCACGGCCTGGGCGGTGCGCTCGCGGGCGGTTTCGATCAGGGAGCGGATATCGCCCAGAAGCCGGCGCTCCGCGGGCGCAGGGGCGGCGGCGGTCGCCGGGGGAGCTTTGCGGGATTGGGGACGCGGCAGGTTGGCCATGGGATGCTCCTCGTTGTGTCCCCGAGATTATCCACATCTTCGGCGACTGGTCAAGCCTCTGGCGGCGAGGCGCGCAAGGGGGGACTTGCGCGGGCGTCCCGATTTCCCGCTCAGCGGGGCGCAGCGGAGCCGACGGTGTCGGTCGGGCCGGGGAAGCCGGGGCCGCCGGCGGCGACGTAGCCATGGCTGGCGCCCGAGGCATCGGGGCTGACCCAGAAGGAGTATAACTTCGCGTTCCGCAGGTGGAAACGGAACCGCACGGGCTTGCCGGCGAGCGCGCTCAGGTCGTCGCCGCCCTTCCAGGCCACGCGGGCACATGTCGTGTCGCTTCGGACGGGTACGCCGCCCTGACAGGAGAACCCCGGGACGACCTTGCCTTCCGCGTCCAGCACGGTCACGCGCACATCGCCCTCCGGCGCGGCGACGTTCACGAAGAGGTGCTTGCCGCTGAATCGCACGGGCCGCGTGGTGAGCGTGCCTTCGGCTTCGCCGGCGTCCATCGAGGCGAAGCCGTCGCGACGGAGCGTCGCGAGGCCGGTCACGGACGTGCCCGAAGCCTGGGAGCCTTGGATGCCGGAGCGCGCGCTGAAGTAGAAGTAGAGCTGGTCGCCGACGACGAGGCAGCCGCCGCCGGCGGACTGGACGTTCCCCCAGTTCCAGTCGCCGTACCGCTCGGAGACGCCGAGGAAGGGGCGATGGTCGGGGCGCGACCAGTGGAAGCCGTCGCGGCTGAAGCCGAGGCAGACGTAGTTCGGCTTCGCGCGGTCTTTCGGCTGGCCGGGCCAGATGGTGAAGAGGCCGAGGAGCAGGCTCTCGTAGGCGACGGCGTCGAGGTTGTAGAGCTGGGGCGGAATCCGCAGGTCCTGCCGCGGCGGGTCGTCGCGGTCGGCGCCGACCCAGGGCACGGCCTCCTCCGGGCGCCACGCCGCGCCGGCCAGGGCGTCGGCGTGCTCGCGGTAGCGGCGGGAGCGGCCCATGCCGGGGAAATCCGCGCGGATGCTGTAGACCCACACGCGGCGGAAGGGGTTGTAGAAGACCGTCGTGCGGTCGCCGACGGGCGTGCTCCACGCCACGCGCTCGCCCCAGTCGGCGCCGTCGCGGGAGAAGTGGACGGCGAGCTTCCACTTCTTCTCGTGGGACTCGACGACGAAGAACTTGAACCGCTTCGCAGGATCCTTCTCTTCCAGGTCGAGCCAGGCCGTCGCCGAGTCGCGCCAGCCGAGTTGGACAATGTTGCTCTCGACCTCCCGGAGGCCTGAGACCTTTGGGAGAGAGGGCTTCTCCCACGCGAGGCCGTCCTTCGAGACAGCGTAGCACGTGCCGCGGACGTAGCCGCCCATGTACCACATCTTGAAGAGCTTGTCCTGGGGATCGAACCAGACGCCGTCGGAGAAGACCATGGCCGTGGGGTCGCGCTGGGTGGCGGTCTCCCACGGCTTGTCGGGCTTGAGGATGGGGTTCTTCGGGTGAAGCTCGGCGAGGTGGAACGTCCGCTTCAGATCGGTCTTCTCGATGAGGAAGTCATCGACGAAGAGCTGGCGGCCGACGTCGATGGGGATGGCCGCCGGCGGCGAGGCGAGGTAGGGCGGCGACATCGGCTCGCGCGTGACCTTCTCCGCCCGCGGCGGCCACGGCGATGGGAGCACGATGCCGTTGTAGAGCGTTTCCCCTGCGTCCACGATCGTCGCTCCTACACACAGGGTCGTTAGGGCCGAGACCGCAAGGAACAGAGCGCGTTCCCTCATTCGATGCCTCCTGCCTCTTGACTCACCGGCCCAAGGAATGCACAATGGGGGCAAGCGAGGACAAAGCCATGAAGCACATCCAAGTTCGGTTGCCTGACTCTATCCATGATCGCGCAAGAGAATTGGCGGCGGAGGAAGGCATCTCGCTCAATCAGTTCATCGTGTTGTCGATCTCGAACGAAGTCGTTCGGCAGGAGACCCGGGACTTCTTCCGGCTCGCCGCCTCGCGGTTCGACGCCGCCGCGTTCGCGGAGGCATTGGGCGCCGTGCCCGATGCCCCACCCGTCGAAGGCGACGAGCTGCCATGAGGAGCGATAGGGCTGGATGGTTGGATGATGGTCTGACATTCATCCATTCATCCACCCATCCATTCGCCCATTGTTCTGTCCCCACTACTCCGCGCTACCGAGGGTGACGGCGGCCTGCTCGCGCCGGCCGTTGCGGAGAATGGTCAGCGGCACCGACTGGCCGACCTGGTGCGCCTCCAGGGCATCGAGGTAGTCGTTCACGGTCTTGGTCGGACGGCTGCCGACCGCGGCGATGACGTCGCCGAGCTGGATGCGGCCCAACCTGTCGCGAAGCGTCGGGCGCAGGCCCGCCTTGGCCGCCGGCCCCCCCGGCTGCACGTTGAGGATCAGCACCCCCTCGATGCCGAAGCGTCGGGTGAACTGGTCTGGCGCCACCTGGGCTCCGAGCCCGGGCCGGATGACCTTGCCGTAGCGGATGAGCTGTGGGACGATGCGCCGGACCTCGTCGACAGGGATGGCGAAGCCGATCCCGGCCGAGGCGCCCGAGGGGCTGTAGATCGCCGTGTTGAGGCCGATCAGGCGCCCCGCGCTGTCGAGGAGCGCTCCGCCCGAGTTCCCCGGGTTGATCGCCGCGTCCGTCTGGATCACGTCGCGGATCGGGCGGTCGGTCACGGAGCGGATCTCGCGGCCGAGCGCGCTGACGATGCCGGTCGTCAGCGTCTGATCCAGGCCGAACGGATTGCCGATCGCGAAGACCTTCTGCCCGACCTGGAGGTCGGGCGAGGAGCCGACGAGGATGGGCCGCAGCTTCTCCTTGGGGGCTTTGATGGCCAGGACCGCGAGATCCTTGTCCGCGTAGGCGCCGACGAGACGGGCC
>Ga0315273_10004745_pt1 | contig 16719 bp, 15 predicted proteins | sample YL17G02_0_MG_FD_205753 | JGI IMG/M metagenome (GOLD analysis project Ga0315273, IMG submission 205753) | Sediment microbial communities from Yellowstone Lake, YNP, Wyoming, USA - YL17G02_0 | ecosystem: Environmental > Aquatic > Freshwater > Lake > Sediment | place: USA: Wyoming | collected... | reverse complement strand
GGGCCTGACCTTCAGCGGCCGAGGATTTGACATGGGGGTGAAGGTCCCCTTTAATGAAGATCTCGGGACGGCGCTTCCCGCCACCGCCCGAGAGTGCGCGGCGCGCTGTCCCACGGGAGCGCTGGTGTGGGAGCGAGGGCAGCGGTGAGAGAGAGGATAGGCTTGAGCCGGACCTGGGCGGCCGGAGCACTCAACGCGACGAGGGCGGCTTGCGCCGCGAGCGCGGGCCGCGCGGCGGCCTCTGCGCTACTTGCCCTGCTGGCCCTGCTGGCCCTGCTGGCGCCGGCGATGCCGGCGGGCGCCCAGACCTTGCGTCCGACCGCGGACCGGTGGCCCGTCTTCCGCGGCGACAGCGGGCTGTCCGGCGCCTCGCCCTCCCGGCTGCCGGCCACACCCAGGCTGCGCTGGTCCTTCCTTACCGGGGGGCCGATCAAGTCCTCCCCCGTGGTCGGCGACGGGCGGGTGTTCATCGGCTCCTCGGACGGCAGCCTGTACTGCCTGGAGCTGGCCACGGGGAAGAAGCTCTGGGTCCATGCAGCCGGCTCGCCCATCGAGGCGCCGCCGCTCCTGGACGGGGGTACCGTATATGCCGGCACGCTCGCAGGTACCCTGCTGGCCCTGGAGGCGGCCTCCGGCAAGCGGCGTTGGGAGTTCCGGACCGGGGGCCGGATCGCGGGATCGGCCAACGTGTTCCGGCGCGGCGAGCGGGCGGGCATTCTGGTAGGCAGCTACGACGGGGTGCTGTACGCGGTGAGCGCGGAGCGGGGCAAACTCCTGTGGTCTTACCGGACCGAGAACTTCATCAACGGCGCCCCCGCTCTCGCGGGCAACCTGGCCGTGTTCGGCGGCTGCGACGCCAGGCTGCACCTGGTGTCGACCCTGGACGGCCGGCCGGCAGCGCACGTGGACACGGGCGCCTACATCGCCGGCTCGGCGGCGGTGTCCGCGGGCCGCGCCTACATCGGCAACTACGACGCGCGCCTGCTGGCCGTGGAGTTGGCCGACGGGCGCATCGCCTGGGAATACCGCAATGACCGGGCCGACGGCGCGTTCTTCTCCTCCCCCGCGGTGAGCGCCGAGGCGGTCGTGATCGGCAGCCGGGACGGCCGCCTGCACTGCGTCGAGGCGGCCAGCGGCGCGCGCCGGTGGGTGTACGCTTCCGCGGCGGAAGTGGACAGCTCCCCGGTGATCGCCGGCGACGCGGTCCTGTTCGGCGGGTCCGACGGGCGCCTCACGGCCGTGGGCTTGAAGAACGGCAGGCAACGCTGGTCCTACGAGGTGGGTGAGCCCATCGTGAGCTCCCCCGCGGTGGCCGGCGGTCTGGTTCTGGTCGGCTGCGACGACGGCCGGCTGTACGCCTTCGGGGAATAGCCGTGCGCCTCGTCCAGATCCTCCCCGGCTCCGGCTCTAAGTTCTTCTGCGAAAACTGCGCCAGGGACGGAAGCCTGGCCCGGGGCCTGCGCGAGCGGGGGCACGAGGTAGTCCTCGGTTCGCTGTACCTGCCGCTAACCCCCGAGCCGCCGACGCAGGCTGCCCCGCCCCCCGTGTTCTACGGGGCCGTGAACCTCTACCTTCACCACCGTTTCCCGTCTCTGGGCCGGCTGCCGCCCTGGCTGGAGCGGCTGTTCGACGCCGACACACTCCTGCGCCTGGCCGGCGGCCTGTCGGGGACCACCGACGCCGCCGCTCTGGAGGGGCTCACCCTCTCCATGCTCCAGGGCGAGGAGGGGGGGCAGGCGGCCGAGCTGGAGCGGCTGGTGCGCTGGCTGGCCGAGGTCCGTCCGGACGTGGTGCACCTGTCCAACTGCCTGCTCCTGGGCCTCGCCCGCCGGGTGCGCCGGGGGCTGGGCATCCCGGTGGCCTGCTCGCTGCAGGATGAGGACAGCTGGCTGGACGCGCTGGGGGCGCCGGCTCGCGCCCGGGCTTGGGCGATTCTGCGGGAGCGGGCGGCGGACGTGGAGCTGTTCCTGCCGGTCAGCGCCTGGTACGCCCGCTTCATGGGGGAGCGGTTGGGGCTGCCCGCGGAGCGCCTGACGGTGGTGCCGATCGGCATCGACCCGAGCGGACTGCCCGCGGCGCCCTCGACTCCCAGGCCCGGCCCGCCGGTGATCGGCTTCCTGTCCCACGTCTGCGAGCGCATGGGGGCGGGGATCCTCGCCGAGGCCTTCCTGCGGCTGGCCTCCGGGGGGCGCTTCCCCGGCCTGCGGCTGTGGTTCACGGGCGGCAGCACCGGAGGCGACGCCGCCTTCCTGCGGCGGCTGAAGAGGGATTTCGCGCGGCACGGGCTTCGCGACCGGGTGCGCTTCGTGGGCTCCTTCGAACGGGGCGAGCGCATCCGCTTCCTGTCCTCCCTCACCGTGCTGTCCGTGCCGGTCCGGGAGGGCGAGGCCTTCGGCACCTTCATCCTGGAGGCCCTGGCCGCCGGCGTACCGGTGGTCCAGCCGCGCCTGGGAGGCTTCAGCGAGCTGGTGGGCGACACCGGCGGAGGGCTGCTCTACGAGCCCAACACTCCCGAAGCGCTGGCCGAGGCGCTGGCCGGGCTGCTGGGCGACCCGCGGCGTGCCCTCGCCCTGGGAGCCACGGGGCGCGAGGCCGTGCTGGCCCGCTACACCGCGGAGCGCATGGCCGCAGCCCTCGAGTCGGCCTTCGGCCGGCTTGCGCCGGCGGCAGGGAGGACCCCATGAACGAACAGCCCCTGCTCCTCCTGGAGGAGGTGCATAAAAGCTACCCCGCGCCGGAGGGGAGCGCGCCCATCGAGGTGCTCACAGGGGTGAACCTGGCGGTGCGCGCGGGGGAAAGCCTGGCCGTGGTCGGGCCCTCGGGCTCCGGAAAGAGCACCCTCCTCGCCCTGATGGGCGCCCTGGAGGAGCCCGATCGGGGAAGGGTGCTCCTGGACGGCCTGGACCTGGCCCGCCTTCCCGAGCGGGAGCGCGCCGCCGCGCGCAGCCGGCGCGTGGGCTTCGTCTTCCAGCTGCATCACCTGTTGCCCCAGTGCTCGGTCTGGGAGAACGTGCTTGTGCCCGTGCTGGCGCTGCCGCGCGCCGCCCGCTTCGCGGGGCGCGGGGCTGTCGAAAACGGAGGGTCGGGAGCCGGGACCGCAGAGCCCCCCGAGCGCAGGGCCCGGCGCCTGCTGGAGCGGGTCGGGCTCGCTCGCCGCCTCGCCCACCGGCCCGCCGAGCTTTCCGGGGGCGAGTGCTTGCGGGCCGCCGTGGCCCGGGCGCTGATCAACCGCCCCGCGCTGTTGCTTGCCGACGAACCCACCGGCTCCCTGGACGCGGACACCGCCGCCGAGCTGGCCGGGCTGCTCGTGGAGCTCAACCGCGAGGAAGGGGTCAGCCTGGTGGTGGTGACCCACTCCGCCATGCTCGCCGAACGCCTTCAGCGCCGCTGTCGGTTGGCCCGGGGGGTGCTGGAGGAGTGAACGCCGCCCGCCTGGTGCTGCGCGGCCTGCTGCATCGCCGGCGCACCAACCTCGCGGTGGCTCTCGGCGCCGCGCTGGCCGCCGCGGTCCTGGTCGGCGCCCTGGGCGCCGGGGACTCCGTGCGGGCCAGCCTGCGCCGCCTCACCCTGCAGCGCCTGGGCGGCACGGTGTATGCCCTGGAGGCCGGCGAGCGCTTCTTCCGCGCCGCGCTGGCCGGCCAGATCGCCGACCGCCTGGGCGGCCGTGGGGCGGCCCTGGTAGCCGTGCGCGGCTCGGCCAGCGCCCGGGGTGGGGAGACGCGGGCCTCGCCGGTGCAGGTACTGGGCGTGGACCCGGGGTTCTGGCGGCTGGGTCCGCACCCCGGCCAGGAGCCGCAGCCCACTGGCCTGGGCGAAGGCGAAGTGCTGCTCAACGAAGCACTGGCCCGCAGGCTGGGGGTCGGGGCGGGTGAAGAGGTGCTGCTGCGGGTGCACGCCCCTTCCTTCATGCCGGGCGGGGCGCCCCTTTCGTTGGGATCGGGGCCCGCGGCGGCGCTGCGGCTCACCGTGAAGGGCGTGGTCCCGCCGCGGGGCTTCGGGGACTTCAGCCTGCGGGTGAGCCAGGCGCCGCCGCTCAACGCGTTCGTCGCCCGGGCGATCCTTGCCGGCAGGCTCCAGCGCGCCGGCCGAGCCAACACGATTCTTCTTTCGTCGGACCGGGGCCTCGCGGAGGCCGAAAGGGCTTTCGCTGACAGCCGGCGCCTGGAGGACGCCGGTTTGAGCTTGCGGGAGGCCGGGTCGTATTGGGAGCTCGCCTCGGAAAGGGTGTTCCTGGACCCGCCGGTGGAGGCGGCGGCCGAGAAGGCGGCTGCGGGGGCGGCCGATTCCCCGGCGGCGAGCGATCCGGCAGCCGCGGGCGGGGTGCTTACCTACTTCGTGGACCGCATCTCCATCGCGGGGCGCAGCCTGCCATACTCTTTCGTGTCTTCTGCCGGCGCCGGTCGCCTCGGAGTGGAGCTGGCCGGAGGGGAAATCGCGCTGAACGCCTGGGCGGCGCGGGAACTGCGCGCGGGACCGGGGGACGCCGTGGAACTGGAGTACCGGGTCCCGGTCGCCGGCGATCGCCTGGAGCGCCGCAACCGGCTGTTCCGGGTGCGCCTGGTGGTGCCCATCCAACCGGAGGACCGCACTCTCATGCCGGCTTTTCCCGGCCTGGCCGGGGCGGAGAACTGCAGGGACTGGGACCCGGGGGTCCCCATCGACCTGAACTTGATCGCAGACCGCGAGGAACGGTACTGGGACGACTACCGCGGCAGCCCCAAGGCGTTCATCTCCCCTTCCGAGGCCCAGGGGCTGTGGGGCAACCGCTTCGGGCGGCTGACCGCGTTCCGTTTCCCGCCCGGCGTCGCGCAGGAGGCGCTCGCCGCCCGGATCCTGGAAAACCTGGACCCGCGTTCCCTCGGGCTGGGGTTCCTGCCGGTGCGCGAGTCAGGCCTGGAGGCCAGCGCGGCCAGCGTCGACTTCGGTGAGTTGTTCCTGGGCCTGAGTTTTTTCCTGGTGGCAGCGGCCCTGCTGTTGACCGGTCTGCTGTTTCAGCTCTCGGTCGAACAGCGCCGGGCCGACGCGGGCACCCTCGCGGCGCTGGGTTTCACGCGTGCCCGCATCCTGCGCCTGCTCCTGGCCGAGGGGGCGCTGGTCGCCCTGGCCGGCAGTGCCGCCGGCCTGCCTCTCGGCCTGGCGTTCCACCGCGGGGTGCTGGCGGGGCTGGGGGGCGTGTGGCGCGATGCGGTGCGCACCCCGCTGCTGGTCCCCTTCGTGTCGCCGGCCGCCCTGCTCGCCGGTTTCTGCGGGGGCCTGGGCGCTTCCCTGGCCGTGATCGCCGCCGCGGGGATCCGGCTGCTCAGCGCGTCCCCGGGGCGTAACCTGCGCGGTCGGCCGCCGCGTACCCGCGGCGGGTGGGCGGCCGCCGCTGTGGCCGCGGGGTGTGCGCTGGCCGCCGGGCTAGTCCTGCCTCTGGTCTCCGCCCCGGTGGGTTTCTTCGCCGCCGGCGCCCTGCTGCTGGCGGCCTTCCTCGCGGCTTCCCTCGCCGTCCTGGCGCGCCTGGACCGGCCGCGCCGCTGCGGGCTGCCGACGATCGGCGGGCTGGGGCTGGCCAACGCCGCCCGCCGGCGCGGGCGGAGCCTGACGGTGGCCTCGTTGCTGGCCTGCGGTATTTTCGTGGTTGCCGCGGTGGCTGCTAACCGAAGGGGACTGCCGGACCCCGCCGCGAAGAGCTCCGGCACGGGGGGCTTCGCCTTCATCGCCGAGACCGCGGTTGCCCTGGAGAGGGACCCGGCAGGCCCCGAAGGCCGGGCCGCGCTCCGGCTGCCGGAGCTGGACCAGGCCTCGTTCGTGGGTTTTCGGGTCCTGGAGGGGGACGACGCCAGCTGCCTGAACCTGAACCGGGTCCGCCAGCCGCGCATTCTGGCGGTCGCCCCCTCCCGTCTCACCGGTTCCTTCAGCTTCTCCGCGAGACGCGATGAGCCGGCGGACCCCTGGGGGCTGCTGGAGCTGGACCTGGGGCCGGACACCATCCCGGCAATCGCCGACCAGACCGTGATCACCTACGGCCTGGGATTGGAGGTCGGCCGGGAATTGGAGTACCGCGACGAGCGCGGCCGCCCCCTGCGCGTGCGTCTGATGGCCGGGCTGGCCAACTCCATCTTTCAGGGACACCTCATCGTGGCGGAGCGGGCTCTGCTGCGGCATTTTCCCTCCGCCGGCGGGTACCGCTTCCTCCTCGTGGCCTGCCCCCCCGACCGCCGCGCGGAGGTGGAGAGCGGCCTGAACCGGGCCCTGGAGCGCTATGGGGCCGCGGTGGCGGGCGCCGCGGAGCGCCTGGCCGAGTTCAACTCCGTGGAGAACACGTACCTGGCCATCTTCGGCCTGCTGGGATGGCTGGGCCTGCTGGTCGGCACCCTGGGGCTCGCGATCGCGGTGGCGCGGAACGTGGCGGAGATGCGGGGAGAGCTCGCCCTGTTGCGGGCCGTGGGCTGGGGGCGAGCCGGGCTGCTGAGGCTGGTGCTGGCCGAGCACCTGCCGCCCCTCGGCTTCGGCCTGGCCGCGGGCGCGGCGGCCTCGGCGCTGGCGGTGTACCCTGCCGCCTGCCTTCGGGGTTCCGGACTGCCTTTCGCCTATCTGCTGCTGCTGGCGGGCTCCATCGCGGCCAGCGCCTTGATTTTCACCGTGATCGCCGCCGGTCTGGCCCTGCGCGCCGACCTGCTGCCCGCCCTGCGCAACGAGTAGACAGCGCGCGGGGCGCGTCCCGCGGCGCGAGCGCCTGTGGACTCGGGCGGTTTATTCGTGATAGCATGGATTAGGTACCCCGTCATGATAGGAACCTGGGAACTGATCCTGATCGTCGTGATCCTGATCCTGCTTTTCGGCGCCAAGCGCATCCCCGACCTCGCGAAAAGCATCGGGAAGGGCATCAAGGAGTTCCGCAGAGGGCTGGAGGGCAGGGAGGACACGGATCAGAAGGGCGGGGAAGAGCTGCCCCGCCGGCCGGATGGCAAGAAGAAGGGCTGACCGGCTCTCCTTCCTGGACCATCTGGAGGACCTGCGCCGCAAGGTGCTCTGGGTCCTGGGTTTCTTCGCCGCCGCTTTCTTGGCCGCCTACTTCGGTCTGTCCCAACGCGTCGTCGAAGTCATGGTCCGGCGCATCGACCTGCCGCTGTACTACCTGTCCGTGTTCGAGCCTTTTTTCACCAGGTTCAGGGTTTCGGCCGCCTTGGCGGCAGGGGCCAGCCTTCCCTTCCTGCTGGTGCAGGGCGCCCGCTTCGTGCTTCCCGGTCTGCATAGAAAGGAACGGGTTTCCTTCGTCGGCATCACCAGCCTGTTCGTCGCGCTGGTAGTCGCCCTGGGTGTCCTGCTGTACCGCTACTCCCCGCTGCTGCTGTCCTATTTTCTCAAAACCTTCGCCGCCCCGGCGGTGGGCTTTCACCTGTCGATCGCCTCGGTGATTTCCTTCTACCTCATGCTGCTGCTGGGCGACGCGCTCATTGTCTTGATGCCCCTCGTGGTCTTCCTCCTGCTCAAGCTGGGACTGATCTCCCCCCGGGGACTGAAGGCTTCCCGGAAGGTCATCTTCGCCGTGATTCTCATCGTGGCCGCGGTGATCACCCCGCCGGATCCGTTTACCATGCTCATAGTGGCCGTCCCGCTGTACCTGATCTTCGAGTGCGCGCTCCTGCTGCTGCGGGTAGTGGACCGCGGCCGCTGAGCCGCTTCAGGCCAGGGCGATCGCCGCCAGGATCGAGTAGTACTTGGTGGCGTCGCTGTCGGCCCGGGAAGGAAGCACGATGGGCACGCGTGCTCCGAGCACCACCCCGGCCATCCGCGCGTCGCTGAAGAAGGCCACGGCCTTGTAGAAGACGTTGGCCGCCTCGATGTCCGGCATGAGGAGGATGTCCGCATCCCCGCCCACCTCCCCGCCGATGCCTTTGACCTCGCAGCTGCGGGCCGACAGGGCGCTGTCCAGGGAAAGCGGGCCGTCCACCAGGCAGTCCAGGATCTGCCCGCGTTCGGCCATCTTGGCCAGGACCGCCGCGTCCACGGTCGCAGGCATGGCCCCGGAGTTGATTTTTTCCACGGCGGCGACTACCGCCACCTTGGGCCGGGCCACTCCCAGCTTGCGCGCCGCCCGTACCGCGTTCTCGATGATGGCCGCCTTGGCGATCAGGTCCGGCGCGATGTTCAGTCCGGGGTCGCTCATGAACAGCAGCTTGGGGTAAGCCGGGGACTCGATGAGGGTCAGGTGGGAGAGTAACCCCTGGCCTTTCAAGCCGTTACCCGAGTCCAGCACCGCCTTCATGAGGGTAGAGGTGGGGATCCTGCCTTTCATGAGGACCTCGGCCTCCCCGGCGCGCAGCAGCTCCACGGCGCGGGCGGCGCACTCCTTCTCCCCCTCCGCGTGCACCAGGCGGAAGTTGGCGATGCCCAGGCGCTCGCGGCCGGCCAGTTCCCGCACGTGCTCCTCGTTGCCGATCAGCACGGGCTCCACCACGCCCTGTGCGGCGGCGGCCACGGCCGCCTTCAGGCCGTCCTCCTCCTCGGCCATTGCCAATACCAGCCGCTTGCGCGCCCCCTGACGGACCAGGCGCTCCAAATCCGCGAAGCTCCGGATCATCCGCACTTTCCCTGCGTTTACCCTACCGGGACCGCGGGCTGCCGTCAAGGGTTCGGGGTTCCACCAAAGGCGAAAACAGGTTATCCTCAGGCATGATCACAGCCAGGGGCAAGCCCATGGAGTGGCGCGAAGGACTGACCGTCGAGCAGGTGCTCCGGCAACTGGGGTACGCCCTGCCGGCGGCCCTGGTCCAGCTCAACGGCGGGAGCGTACAGCGCCACGAATGGGGCGTAACGCTCGTACCCGACGGCGCCGTGCTGGACGTGCAGGTGCTGATGGCCGGGGGCTAGGGGGAATGCGCCCGCTCAACACGCCGTTCACGAAGCGGGCGATGTCATCAGCCCCGTTTTTCAGGTCGAGGCGGTCGTAGTGGCGCTGGACCTGCGCGAGGGCGTCGTCGTTCATGAGCTCCCGGATGCGCCTCACGAAGCGCAGCGGGCTCAGCCCCACGTAGTACCCCACCTTTTTCCGCACGGCGTAGCGGATGTTGGGGTTCTCGCTCAACTGGGCGCTGGCCGCGAATAGGATGGGCTTGCGCAGCGACAGGACCTCCCAGGTGGTGGCCGGCCCGGGCTTGATGAAGCAGAAGTCCGCGGCGTTGATCAGCTCGTTCATGTTTGACGCAAAGCCCAGGGGTACGACCCGCGTGGCCCCCTCGGCCTCCCCGAACTCCACCTCCAGCTGGCGCTTCAGGCGGGCGTTCTTGCCGGTGACCACGATCACGTTCAGGGGCAGGCTGCGTCGCACCAGGCTACTCAAGAGGCGGACGGTGGAGATCGCCCCGATGCCCTCGCTGCCCAGGGTGACCAGCAGGGTCTTGCGCGCCGGCGCGAGGCCCAGCTCCCCGAGGGTCTTCTGCCGGCCGTCGCGGATGCGGAAGAAGCTGTGGCGCACCGGGTAGGGGAACGCGTGCAGTTTGCCCTTCGCGAAGCGCCGACGCAGCAGCTTGTGCGCGGCCTCCTCCGAGGTGACGATATAGTGGTCCACGTTTTTCAAATACCAGTAGGAGTCGAAGTCGAAGATCTCGGAGAGGAAGTTGATCAGCACCGGGTTCAACCCGTAGGTTTTGCGGACATGCGCCACGGACATGGTGTTGAAGTAGTGGGTGGAGAAGATCAAATCCGGCTTCTCCTTGCGCAGGTAGCGCAGCACGTAGGGGTGGAAGGCCGTGGCCGCCAGCTTGTAGATCTGCATGTTGACCGGCCCGGTGATGAAGTCGAAGGTCTGGATGCTTTTCGTCAGGCTGGGGTGGGTGAGCAGGTACTTCCAGGTGGTCTTGTGCACCTGGTCCAGGTCCACGCAGCCCAGGTCCTTCATGAAGTCCAGGACCTTCATCTCGTACTTCCCGGGGTACAGGCGGTTCAGGGACTCGTAAACGGCCAGCGCCGGCATCTTGTGCCCGCCCCCGGCCTCGATCATGGCGAAAGTGATGCGTTTCTTGGCCATTCCCGGGGACCTTGGATAGAGTATATGCCAACCGATATACTTTGCAACGAGTGTTGATGAAAAGCGAAGGCATGGTGGTCACCGACCTGGACGGCACGCTCTTCCAGAGCCACCGACGGGCCAGCTCCCGCAACCTGCGCACCCTGGAGGAGCTGGGACGCCGGGGTCGCCTGCGGGTCATCGCCACCGGAAGGAACCTGTTCTCCGCCCGCAAGGTTCTGCCACCCGATTTTCCGGTGGACTACGTGCTGTTCTCCTCCGGCGCCGGCGTCATGGAGTGGCCCGCGCAGAGGCTCCTGCGCGCCGTGTCCATGCGCGGGCAGGAGGTGGCGCGGGCCTTCGGGGCCCTGAGCCGGCGGGGGCTGGACTTCATGCTCCACCGGCCGATCCCGGACAACCACTACTTCCGGTATTACCACGCCGGCGGGGACAACCCAGACTTCGAGGCCCGCAAGGGGGTGTATGCCCCGTTCGCCTCCGCGGGGGAGCGCCACGAACCGCCGCCGGAGGAAGCCTGCCAGCTGCTGGCCGTGGAGCCTCCCGGGCGCCAGGTCTCCGCATACGAGGAACTGCGCGCCGAGCTCGCCGGTCTCACGGTGCTCCGCACGACCTCCCCGCTGGACGGACGCTCCTGCTGGATCGAGGTGTTTTCGCCGCTGGCTTCCAAGTCCCAGGCGGCAGCCTGGCTGGCTCGGGAGCGAGGAGTGGACCCGCAGCGGGTGCTGGCGATTGGGAACGACTACAACGACCTGGACCTGCTGGAGTGGGCTGCCCGCCGCTGCCTGGTGGCCGGCTCCCCCCCGCAGCTCGCCTCGCGGTTCCCCGTAGCCGCCTCGGGCGACGATTCCGACTTCGCCGCAGCCGTCGAAGCCTGGGAGAAGGGAGAGCTTTAAGCGCGCCTCACCGCCGGCGGGAGCTCTGGGCTTTGAGCAGCGCGCGGATGTTCTGTAATATTCCGCGATACTCCGCGCTGCGGTAATCCGGGTAGGTCCACTCCACGGGCCGGTACTCACCGCGCTCGTAGAGCAGCTCGACCTCGGCGTAGATGCCCGCGGCCAGGGGCACCCGGTGGGCGCCGGGTTTGGTGGAGGCCAGGACGAAGCGGGCCAGGGACAGCAGGCCGGGGTCCAGGTTGACGGGCCGCAGCCCCGGCTCGCGGAACTCCTCTTCCAGCACGTTGGTGGCCAGCTTGATCTGGCTCAGGCGCGCCGGGTCCAGCAGGTCGCGGCAGGAAACGAAGAAGCGGGCGATGGGCCCTCCCATCTGCCCGTCGTAGTAGCGGGTGTAGGTGAAGGGGAGCTGCGGACTCACATAGTCCGTGGGCCCGAAGGCCTGCTCCAGCCGGGCCAGCAGGGCCGGCTGGAGCCCCGGCCGGGACAGGAGCACCCCCACAACCAGTTTTTCGGCCGCGAACGCTTTTACGCTGCCCATGTTGTCAGACGGGAACGTTTCCCTGTATAGTTCGGTATATGCCAGACGAGGCCGGCTTTCAAGGCGAGCTTGCCGTGGCGCTGGAGAAGAAAACCCCGCACCTCACGGCCGAAGTCCTGCCCCTGGTCAAGGAGAGCTTCCGGCTCTTCCAGTCCCTGTTCAGCAACCTGTATAACATCCTCTACCGCAAATCGCTCATCCAGGAGGACCCCTACCAGTACGACCACAAGCCTTCGGAGATCGTGGTTCCATCGCGGGAACCAGTCGCCGAATCGGACAAGATGGAGAAGCTGAGCCGACGCCTCGCGGAGTTCCAGAACCAGCTGGATTTCCTGAACAGTACCTACCAGTTCAGCCTGGAGTTCCTGAGCCTGGAGCGGCTGAAGCTGCTTACCGGCATGGTCCGCTTCATCGACTGGTCCAACCTGATGACCGCTTCCCCGGACGCCAACACCTCCGTGCTGGCGGAGGCGCTGGGCAAGATCAAGCTTGGGGCGGACAAAATCTCCGCCGGCATCGTGACCGATTCCTCCGCGCAGCTCGCCTCTGTGTCCCGGCAGATGCTGGAGCGCCTGCGGGAGACGGCCGCCTGGCAGCGGGAGTCCTACAAGCTGGAGCTGCGCCGCCGCCTTTTTGCCCGTCTGGGGCCCGCGCTGAGCGCCAAAGCAGGACAGGAGGAATTGTTGCCGAAGCTCCAGCGCGCCTTCCGGCAACTGGTCCCCGACCGCCTCTTCTACACGGACCTGGTTCGCGAGGCCCTGGCCGAGGACTTCTCGGACAACGGGCCCAAGCTGCGCGCCGAGGCCCTCGCCCGCCTGGCCGTGGCCGAGCCCAAGCCGAACGCCGCGGTGCAGGCCGTGGACTACCGGGCGCTGCTGCTGGAGGCCGTGCGGCTGCTGCTGCCGGTGCACCTGCACCTGGGTGAGGCGCTCGCCAAACTGGAGTCCAACCGGGAGCAGCGGGGAGGCCGGCGGCGCGGCTTTGGCGAGTTCCTGCGGGCCCTGTTCGGCTCTTCCCGCGCAGGCGGGCCCGCCGCCGTGCTGGAGATCCGGCAGTTCGACAGCACCACCGGGGTGGCTCGCTCTACCCAGGTGAACTTCCCGGAGTTCGCGGACAAGGTGCGCAAGAAGGCGGCCCTCCTGGAGGCGCTGGCCAACTCGGCCAGTTCCGCCTCCGCGCGCCTACGGGCCGCCTCCGAGCAGGAAATCTACGATTTCCTGAACAAGAACCTGGGCGAGCTGCAAATGTTCTTCCGGGTCATGGAGGGTCTGGACGCCTACTTCAAGACCGGTAACAAGGAGGCGGTCAAGGGCATCAAGATTGAGCTGGCGGCGGTCAAGAACAGCCTGGTGCGCGCCAACAAGCAGTGCTACGAGTACGTGGCGCGTAAGGAAGAAGAGAAGCAGCGACAGCAGCTGGGGCTCGCCTGAACCCCGGTAGAGGTGATAAATATGATGAGGAGAGCGGCTCTACTTGCGATGTTCCTACTTTCGGGTCTGCTGGCCTGGTCGGCCCCGGCCCAGACGGGGGCCTTCGGTCTGGGGGTCATGATCGGGGAGCCTACGGGTGTGGCCGCCAAGCTCTGGCTGGGGGCGACCTCCGCCATCGACGGGGTGCTGGCCTGGTCCTTCGCCAGGAATCCCTCGCTAACGCTCCATGCGGACTACCTGATTCACTTTTTCGACCTGATCCGGGTGGAGCAGGGCAGGCTGCCGCTGTACCTTGGGATCGGGGCGAGCGTCTCCCTGGGTCCTGAGCTGGACTTCGGCGCCCGCTTCCCGCTGGGGGGCGCCTACCATTTCGACTCCTTCCCGCTGGACATCTTCCTGGAGGTTGGTCCGATTTTCCTGCTGGTGCCGGGGACGAGCTTCGATTTCAGCGGCGGCGCGGGGTTCCGGTACTACTTCCCGGCCAGGGGCAAAGCGAAAAAATGAACCGGGCAGTGGGGCTTGCGGCCCGCCGGAACTCCGTTCAGCTGCGGTAGACGCCCAGGATGCGCAGCCCCTCGGTCACGCCCTTCAGCTCCTCCAGGGCCAGCCCGAAGGGCTCCTCCGCCTCGGGGATCGCCACGTCCAGGTAGAACATCTCCTCCCAGGGCTTGCCCGCGATCGGCCGGGACTCCAGCTTGACCATGTTGATGTTGCGCTCCGCCAGCACGCGCAGGGCCTGGAACAGGGAACCTGGGGTGTTGGCCGTGGCGAACACCAGGGAGGCCTTGTTGGCCTCCCGGACGCGCGCGGTCTCCTCTCTGGCGATGATCACGAAGCGGGTGTAGTTGCGGCTGTTGGTCTCGATGCCTTCCTTCAACACCTTCATGCCGTGGGCCCTGGCCGCCTCCAGGCTGGCGATGGCCGCGTTCTCCGGCCGCGCCTCCCGGACGATGAAGCCGACCGCCCCGGCGGTGTCGTAGAAGGGGACCTTCTCCCACTCGGGAAAGCGCTCCAGGAACAAGGCGCACTGCGAGAGGGCCTGGGGGTGGGAGTACACGCGCCGGATGCCCTCCGGCGTGGCGCCGGGCAGGCCGATCAGGTGGTGCACGATGCGGATGATTTTCTCCCCCACGATGCGGATGTCCGGATACTGCAGGAGCAGGTCGTAGTTCTGGTGGATGGAGCCGGTGAGGGTGTTCTCCACGGGCACGATCCCGAAGCGGACCTTGCCGGCGAGCACCGCGTCGAACACGTCCCGGAACTCCGGGTAGGGGACCCCGCGGGCCCCCTCCGGGAAATAGCGCAGCAGGGCGTTTTCGCTGAAGGCGCCGCGCTCCCCCTGGAAGGCCACGGCGAGGCCGCCTGAGGGCGCAGAGCGCCCGGAGGGGTCAGCCAGGACCACCGGCTCCCGCTCCGGCAGGCGGGCAACCTCCTTGCCCAGCACCGGGGCCAGCGCCTCGATGTCCCGCATCAGCTTTTCGAACTGCTCCGGGTACAGGGACTGGGGCCCGTCGGACAGGGCGGCCTGCGGGTCGGGGTGCACCTCGACGATCAGGCCGTCCGCGCCGGCCGCCACCGAGGCCAGGGCCATGGGCAGGACCCATTCGCGGATGCCCGTGCCGTGGCTGGGATCCACCAGCATGGGCAGATGGCTCAGCTTCTTCACTACGGGTATGGCCGAGAGGTCCAGGGTGTTGCGCGTGTAGGTCTCGAAGGTGCGGATGCCGCGCTCGCAGAGCATCACGGCTTCGGTGCCGTGGGCCAGCAGGTACTCGGCGGACATCAGCAGGTCCTGGATGGTGGCCGCCGGCCCGCGCTTCAGCAGCACCGGCTTGCCCAGGGCGCCGACGCGCTTGAGCAGCTCGAAGTTCTGCATGTTGCGCGCCCCGATCTGCAGCACGTCCACCAGCTCCCGGAACATGTCGGCGTGCTCCGGGCTCACGATCTCGGACACCACGGGCAGCCCCGTGGCCTCGCCGGCCGCCTTGAGGAAGCGCAGGCCCTCTTCGCCCAGGCCCTGGAAAGCGTAGGGGGAGGTGCGCGGCTTGTAGGCGCCGCCGCGCAGCATGACGGCCCCGGAGTCCCTGACGATGCGGGCCACCTCCAGGATGTGTTCCCGGCTCTCCACCGCGCAGGGGCCGGCGATCACGACGATGCGCGGGCCCCCGACCTTGACCGGCCCCACCGGGATCGAGGTGTTCTCCTTGCGGAACTCCCGGGAGGCCAGTTTGAACGGCTGGGTGATGGGGATGACCCGGGCTACGCCGGGCAGCAGCTCCACCTGCCGGACGTCGATGGGCACGATGCCGACGGCCCCGAGCACGGTTTCCTGCTCCCCCTGGATTTCGCGCAGGCGAAAGCCCTTGTTTTCTAGAAAGGCGACCAGCGCCTGCTTGTCCGCGGGCCGGATGTCGCGCTCCAGAACGATGATCACAGGGCGCTGCCCTGGCTGGGGCGTCCGAGCAGGGCGCGCAGGAAGTCCTGCTCGAGTTTTTCGCGGTATTCCAGGATGCGGGCGATGTGGTTGAGGGTGCTGTAGGGCGTACCCTTGCGCACCTTGAGGGTGCCGGCGTTGTAGATGGCCAGGGCCACCAGTTCGCTTTCCCCCTCGTTGAGGCAGAAACGCAGGTGCCGCATCCCGAGCCGGGCGTTGACCTGCGGGTCGTAGAAGTCGTCCACCCGGACGTGCGGGAACGTTTTATTGTTCAGCTGGAACAGGCCGCGGTCCACGGACTTGGGGTTGCGGTTGAAGGCGCGCGGGTTGAACTGGCTTTCCCCCCAGGCCACGGCGAAGGCCAGGGGCAGGGGGATGTCGAGGGCGTTGGCCTGTTGCAGGATGATGCGGCCGACCCGGGGGTCGCCGGCCACGCCGGAGTAGAAGCTCTCCACCGCTGCGCGTGACCGCGGGTCCCGGTACAGCGCCAGGCCCGGGTCGCTCGCCGGCGCGGTGCCCGCCAGAACGGCGGCCGCGCGGGCCGGGCCGGGAAAATACAGCGCACCGCCCGGATAGGTGCCGGAACAGGCCAGCAGCAGGGTGCTGGCGACGAGAATCGTAAACTTCTTCATACACTCTCCAGAGGAGATTTCTTACTGCTTTTTCGGGGATTCAGTCAAGGGGAGAGAAGGAGGCTTGGCGTGCTATTTCTGGACCGTTACGCGATTGCGCCCCAGCTCCTTGGATTGATAGAGGGCCTTGTCCGCCACGGCGATGAACTGGGAGGCGGTGCGCATGCGGTCGACCTTGAACTCCGCCACCCCGATGGACACGCTCACGTGCAGCGGGCCCTTCTCACCGGCGAAGGAGTGCTTGTCGATGCTCTGGCGGATGCGCTCGGCCACCACGGCCGCCCCCTGGACGTTCACCTCGGGCAGGATCACCGCGAACTCCTCGCCGCCGTAGCGGGCCGTGAAGTCGATGGAGCGCACCGAGCTGCGCAGGATGTGGGCGATCTCCTTGATGATGAGGTCCCCCTGCAGGTGGCCGTAGGTGTCGTTGAACTTCTTGAAGTGGTCGATGTCGAACATGAGCAGGCTGAAGCTGGCGCCATACCGGCGTGCGCGCAGGATCTCCTCCTCCAGGTTCTTCTCGAAGAAGTGATGGGAGAACAGCTTGGTCATCCGGTCTGTGGTCGCCTGCCAGTACAGGCTGGCGTTCTCGATGGCGATGGAGGCGAAGCGGACGATCTGGGTGATGTACTGCACGTCCAGCAGGGTGAAGGGGCCGCCCTCGGCCTTGGCCGGGAGCAGGATCAGGCCATTCACTCCCTTGTCCGTGCGCAGCGGCACGATGATGTCCGGCTGGACCGTGGCCAGTTGAGCGACCACCTGCGGGTCCGGGAAGTTCTC
>Ga0315273_10004744_pt1 | contig 16721 bp, 19 predicted proteins | sample YL17G02_0_MG_FD_205753 | JGI IMG/M metagenome (GOLD analysis project Ga0315273, IMG submission 205753) | Sediment microbial communities from Yellowstone Lake, YNP, Wyoming, USA - YL17G02_0 | ecosystem: Environmental > Aquatic > Freshwater > Lake > Sediment | place: USA: Wyoming | collected... | reverse complement strand
GAAATTGGTTTCCTGCCTGAAGCCCGATGAATCGTAATAGACCTGACGTTTCAGTTCATCGCCCCAATTATATGAATTTTCCAGATTGTAGAGTAGGTTGTTGCGGGTATAATTATCCGGTTTGGCTATGAAGGTATCTCTTAGTTGATAAAGCCACTGAGCCTTGCCGGCGGCATTATCCCATGCCATATTCATCGCCGAACAGGTTCGATGCGCGCCGAGGGCGGATTCCGCCGCCCTGTTCAGAAGATCAACCATTAGTTGGTCAGCAGGGTCCCATCTCATCCTGATCCGTGTGTTGGATATGAGCGCTGTTCCCCAGCCCAGGTTGCAGCCTGTCGACCATATCAAGGCGCAACAATCCCATGCCGGTGGATCTTGTTGGCCCGGAAGAAGCAGGGTCAAAGACAAAATGACAAGAATCAGGGATAATAATTTCTTTTTCATCGTTCCACCTTTTTTTATTAAATAAATTTTTAAGTAGTAATTAATGCCATCTTCGAAAAAATTGTACTTAAATTATGACGTTAAAGCGATTATTGGTTTTCGACCCCGTGTATGGTCTTCTTGAACAAATCTATTATTCGCCCTTCTTTGACTTTGGAAGCCTGACCTTTCCTACGTCGAGATATTCGATATCGTCCATTGCTCCATTTTCGGCGAGCATCGGCGGCCGCTCCTTATCCCATTTCTCCCGTATATCCTGTGTGATCTCATTGAGAGGAATCCTGGTGAGTTCTTCGATATCGTCGAGATTGATAAATAAATAAGAAGAATCCTCCAGTATTACCCCTTCCATGTCTATTCTGATCCATCCGTTTTTACTGTCGCGTCCGAAATGGGGAAGAAATTCCATACGCTTTTTATCGATGTCCACCCCTTTTTTCATTTTTCCCTCGATTGATATAAGGATTTTATAAGAAAAATTCGCAATTTCAAGTGGTCAAATTCATAAGAATTGAACACCGATATTCGGAAAAAATTATCATTTTTCTAAAAAAGTCAAAAAAATGGAACAAAAATCATTAAAATCTGTCAATTCCAAGTGGAGCGAAGATTTGTGGAGGACCCGTGGATTTTATTTTATTGTATGAATACACTTGACAGACTTCAAAATGTGAGGGAGAATTTTCCGCTTATTGAAAATTGGTGTAGCTTTCAGAGAGCATTTCAGAGCAGGATTAGCGGCATGGCCGGAAGAAATGAACCAGCTTGAATGCTTGATTGAAGGATCACCGTGGCAAATTAACTTAAGAGGAGGTTAAGTTAGATATGTTATCGTGGACAGGAACACTATATCAGTACTTTAAAGATGGTGGAATTACTATGTGGCCTTTGCTGGCTTGCGCAATCGCCGGAATCGCTTACATTATTGAAAGATGGAAGGCGCTGAATAAAGCTGCGGTAAACACGGAAGAGTTCCTTACGAACTTCCGCTCCGTTCTTCTCAAGAAGAAGAGCGTTAACGAAGCCATTGCCTTATGCGAAGAGTATGGCGGACCGATCGCAAATATTATGAAAGCCGGTCTCAGCCGCCATGGCGAAGCTGAGAAAGAGGTCGAGAGAGCTATGGAAATCGCCGCTCAGCATGAAATCTTCCGCCTTGAAAAAGGCCTCTCCGTGCTGGCAACCGTTTCGAACATCGCTCCTCTCTTCGGCTTCCTCGGAACCGTTACCGGCATGATCGGCTCTTTTGCGGCACTGCAGAGATCCGGATTGAGCGACCCAGGTGCCGTTGCGAAAGGTATTTCCGAAGCGTTGATCACTACCGCTGCCGGTCTTATAATCGCATTGCCTGTTCTGACGGCATATAATTGGTTTACAGCTCGCGTATCGAAATTCGTTCTGGAAATGCAGACCGGTTCAACGATTTTATTGGAGACGTTTGCAGAAATGCAAAAAAAGAGATAAAGGCGAATATCTATGAAATTACTTAGAGCAAAGAAGATTGATGCCTATGTCCCTACAGCTTCGATGGCAGATATCGCCTTTCTTTTGATCACCTTTTTTATGGTAACTTCATCCTTTCCGATGGACCGCTCGAACGTGCTGCTGCCCCTTACTGAGATGCGTTTCCAGGTTGAAGATTCAACGGCAGCTTGGATCGTGGCATTTAAAGAAGGAGATCAGGTATTTCTTAAAGTCAGCGATGGATCACGCCTGAGTGAACCTCTCGAGAAAAATAATCCGTTTCCTGTTGATCGCCTTGAGGCCTGGATTTACGACCAGGTTAACAAGAATCCGGCCAAGCTGTTCATGCTGAAGGTGGATAAATCAGTATCGTACTATTATGTCGATAAGATTTACACCGCCATAAAGAACACGAGCGCGGTGAAGAACATCGTTTTCTTGTCTCAGGCAAAGAACAAAGAAGGGTAAGGCGGATATGAAATTTTTAAGAAATACCAAAAGAAATCCCGATGTCCCTACCGCTTCGATGGCGGACGTGGCTTTTTTGTTGATCACATTTTTCATGCTCACCACCGCAATCTCAATGACCCGCGGAATTTTTTACAAAGTGCCTGAGATACAGCAAAGTCAAACCGAACAAGATAAAAAAAATCCTGCGATTTACCTTTATGTGGATCCAACCGGTTCGTTGGTGATAGACGGCAAACCATCCCGCATTCAGGATGTGGTTCTTTATTGCAAGGAAAAGCTGAATGTCAACCAGAATAAACCTGTGATTGTGGATTGCAACGAAAACCAGAACTACCAGAAGATGATGGAATTGCTGGATCAGGTGAAACTAACGGAAGAGCAGCTTTGGGGTGATTTCAATAAGGATAAACCCGAAAGCCAGAAAAAACGGATCAAGATTACGATTCCAACAAGTGAAGAGGCCAGACTTTATCGGCCGCAGTAAAATTTAGGGAACCTTTCCTATAATTCTGAAACATATAATAAGAGGAAAGGAGGAGAGATTAGAAAATGGATGATGTACATTTAAAGCATAGCGACAGAGCATCGAGCTTGGCATTCATGACGGGTATCAGAAAAGAGAATCTTATGCTAAAGAAATCGTTAATCATTTCGATTATTTTTCATACCCTTCTTTTTTGGATCGTCTTTCCTGCGGCAGCGCAAGTTGCCGGTAATCTAAAGGATAAAGATACCGTCATAACCCAATTCATACCTCCCCCGCCGAAGAAGGATCAGCCGAAAATACGGCGCGTCATGATTCAGACGACAGCGGCGGTTATTCCGGATCCAACGCCGAACGCCCCTGAGCCTGCATCCGATTATGAGTGGGCGGATGAAAACTCCGAAGGTCCGTTGGGAGAGTCCGATTGGGTATTCGATCCGGGCGGCGATCAAGGGCCGATCAATGCCGACGGCGTCAAGGTCAAGCTGCCGGAATGCTACTATAAACCTATTCCGATCTATCCGGAATTGGCGAGAAAGGCAAGAATCAGGGGTGTGGTTGTGGTGCAAGCTGTATGGGATACCAACGGCAGAATTACGAATGCGCGGGTGGTCAATTCGCCTGGAAAGCAGTTTGGATTTGATGACGCGGCGCTGAATGCGATCAAAGAATGGAAATGCAATCCTGCAACCCTCAGCGGTAGAAAAGTCGAAGTGTACGGCAATGTTACCGTCAATTTCACGATGCCTTAAGAAATAATCTGAGCTGGAGTAGAAATATTATGCGGAATAAATCCCTTAAGATCTATATAGTAGCGCTTTTGCCGATTTTATTATTGGCGTGGTTTGCGGATACATCCTTAGCTCAAAATTATAAGGATTGTATGAGGATGGTCAACATTCAGGACTGGACCAACGCGCAGGAATGCGTAAAGAAACTGCAGGAAACAAGACCGGACTGGTACTATCCCGTATATCTGGAAGCCAAGATTAACCGTGGACTCGGCAATGATGAGGAGTTTCTAAGCCTGTTGAAAGAATCCTCGGACCTGGCTTCGGGAGACAAGGAATTGTTCCCGATATTCTTCGAGTTTACTCATTTCTATTACACACGCTGGAGAGATAAGAGCGATCAGAAAAAAGCCGAAGATTTTTGCGTCCAGGGCAAATCCGTGGCAACCGAGAAGGTTTTTCAGCAGAGGATATATGGCATCTGCGGCAAAATAGCCTATCGCACCGGCGACTACAAATCAGCGGAGAAGGATTTGAAGAAGGCGTATGATCTTGACAAGAACAATCCTGATACTGCGGAACTGTATATTCGGTCGCTGTTAAAGTTAGGGAAAGTGGATGTTGCTACCAATATTTTGGAAGCTGCTCCGAAGAATCCTAACACTTATGCACTATTGGCGGAAATCTACATAAAAGCCGGGCAATTCAAGAAGGTGATTCAAACCACGGATGCGTGTTTGAAGATGGATAGGCAAGCCGCCAAGTGCATGATTGTCGGCGCCGACGGTTACATCGGCGAAAAGAACTGGCAGGAAGCGATAAAGCTGCTTCAAAGATATACAATGCTCAAGCCGAAGGATTGGCTCGGAAGCCAGAAGCTCGGCGATGTCTATATGCAAACCAGGAATTTTGAGAGCGCGGTTGAATATCTTACGATATCCGTCCAAAACACACCATCTGCTGAATGCACGCCGTTTATTAGTCTTGCCGTAGCTAGAGAAAATCAATATCTTTTGAAGAATAAAAATAAGATATTTCTTGATGGAGCTGAAGCTGCAATAAAGGAAGCATTGAGAAGGTGTCCAGGTAATTCTGTAGCACTCGGAAACAAGGAAAGAATCGATAAAAGAATCGAAGACCTGAAACGGCCGGATCAGGTTGAAGTCAATTGCGATGAATTGAAGAACAAGAACCTGCCTGAATGCAAACAACTTGAGGAGAAGGAAAGGCAATCGAAATTGCCTCCCAAAACAGTGCCTAAATAACTATACCGGTTTTTATCAGCCCCGTTGACCAAACGGGGCTTTTTTTAATTTGTTTGTAAAAAATTGTGAATTTGAGAAAATCTTTCTTATGACAAATATATACAGGTTTATGTGATGAGTTTGATCGAACCGAGATTATTGAAAGGGTTCAGGGATTTCTTGCCCGAGGATATGATCCTGAGGCAGAAAGTGATTTCCATCATCAGAAATGTATTTGAGCTTCACGGTTTTCTTCCACTGGAAACACCTACGCTCGAGCATTTGGATATTCTGTCCGGTAAATACGGCGAAGAGGGGGAAAAGCTTATATATAAGTTCAAAGATCAGGGCGAGAGAGATGTCGCAATGAGATATGACCTCACTGTTCCTCTTGCCAGAGTCATAGCGCAATACCCGGAGCTGCCACGTCCGTTCAGAAGGTATCAAATACAGCCGGTGTGGAGGGCGGATAAACCGCAGAAAGGAAGATTTCGCGAATTTTATCAGTGTGATTGCGACATAATCGGCGTGGAGGATATAACGGCCGAAACGGAAATAATCTCCTCTGTACATGACTCTCTGAAAGCGCTCGGTTTTCAAAAATTTTGCATAAAGATAAATCATCGTGAAGTGTTAAACGGCCTTCTGGCTTATGCAGGGCTTGAGCAGAATTTCCTTTTACCGCTTTGCCGATCCATAGACAAGCTGGATAAAATTGGGCCGGATGGAGTGAAAGATGAATTGATCCAAAACGGATTTTCGAATGCAGCCGTCGCTAGAATTCTGGAGATGCTTCAGGTAAACGATCCGGTTTCCGCTTTCGCCATGGATCTCGTGTCTGAGAAAATAGGAAAATTTGTAAAAACCGGATCAGCTGTACTACAGTTGAGAAAGTTGTTCGGTTATCTCAAAGAATCGGGAATCGCCGACGAGTATTATAAATTCGACATTTCGCTCGCGCGAGGACTGGATTACTATACCGGAACCGTATTTGAGACGGTCGTCAGCGAACCAAAGATCGGCAGCATAACCGGCGGAGGACGCTACGACGAACTCATCAGCATATTCACGAAGGAAAAGATTCCTGCGGTCGGAACTTCTCTTGGCTTGGAAAGACTGATAGAAGTTATAAAGATATTCGAATTGCTTCCAGTCCCATCAAGCGTGTCGAAGGCGCTGATCGTCAATTTCTCTGAGGAAACTACAGGGTATGCGGTGGGTGTTGGACAGCTGCTACGTGCGAATGGGATTCCGTGTGAGATCTACCCTGAACCAGGAAAGCTTCAAAAACAGTTCAAATATGCAGACAAACTGCATATTCCTTATGTTCTTATAAGGGGTTCGGAAGAAATTGCGGACGGGAGCGTCGTTGTAAAAAAACTGGCGGATGGCTCACAAAATCGCATTCCCCTTGAAAACCTGATCGAATTTTTTAAGAGTACTCCCTAAGGCAAGAATCTGGTTTTATCCAATCTGTTTTGCCGCTCTTATTAATTTCATTTTGGAATTGGCAATTATATATCCATATTATTGAATTATACATCTTACATCTCTAAAAATTTCTCATATTTCACTGATCAATGCCGATTTAGGGCATTATATTCGCAAAAAGAGTATACTTTTAAGTAAAAAAAACCGATTGTAAAAAAAGCATTATCATATTATAATGTAGGAATGGAGAAGAGAGCGCAGAAGATCAGATTAGGCGTATTAAAATACTTAAACAGCAAGCCGCTTCTTTACGGATTTGAAAATGGACTGGTGAATGGTAAATTTGAATTATTCTATGGAACACCGTCTGAATGCGCGGAGATGTTGAAAAAGGGAGAGGTTGATCTTGCTCTTTTGCCGAGCATCGAATATCCGAAAAATTCCCGATACCGGATTATAGATAAAGTTGCCATCGTATCCCGCGGACCTGTGGCTTCGGTGCTGTTGATATATAGAAACGGAATTGAAGACATAAAGTCTGTTGCGCTCGACACCAATAGTAGAACAAGTATAGCCCTGCTCAAAATACTATGCCGTGAAATATACAACATCTCTCCTGATTTTATTGATATGGAGCCGAATATCGAAAAAATGATGAAAAAGACGGATGCCGCGCTTCTCATCGGGGATAATGCTTTGTATCTGGAAAATAACGGATATCATAGCCGTGATCTCGGTGCTGACTGGACAAAGATGACGGGCTATCCGTTCGTCTATGCGATCTGGGCGGGAACTCTCGGCAAAATCAAGAGCGAATTCCTAGAGGATTTCAACCGCAGCATGAAAGACGGGATGATGAATATTGATAAAATAGCGAAGGAATATGCCGATAAAAACAAGAAGAGCAATTACAAGACGAACCTTCTTTATCTCAGAGAGCATATCAAGTTCGATTTCGGATTGCGCGCGCAACAAGGATTGATCGAATTCTACCGCTACGCGGAGCATTATAAGTTGATAGATGAAATGCCGGAGCTTCGATTCTTTGGTTGAAGCAAAAATGTCCTCTGACCGTCTTTATTCATATCTGACCGAAAAGCGAATTGATCCAGAGATAGGTTTGTCTCTTTATAAAGATACGCCGATACTGGAACTCGCGGCAGCCGCTGATTCATTCCGCCGGTCCAAAAATCCAGGCGAAACCGTCACCTATATTTTGGATCGGAACATCAATTATACGAATATTTGTTCTTCAGGCTGTGAGTTTTGCGCATTTTATAGGGATCCCGGTTCTGATGACGGATATGTTTTAACCGAGGATGTTCTTTTCGCCAAAATTGACGAGACCCTGAGCCTGGGCGGAACGCAAATCCTTCTACAGGGAGGCCTTAATCCAAATCTCCGACTTACGTATTTCGAAGGGCTTTTCAAAAAGATTAAAAATTCCTACAAGATACATCTTCATGCTTTGAGTCCGCCCGAGATAGTATATCTGTCGAAGTCGGAAGCGATTTCAGTCCGCGCAGTAATCGAAAGGCTTATAGATTCGGGACTGGACTCCATTCCAGGCGGAGGCGCGGAAATACTTGTGGACAGGGTACGCAAGCAGCTGTCCCCGAATAAATGCAGCGCGGAGGAATGGCTGGAGGTCATGCGTATCGCTCATAATATGGGATTGAAGACTACCGCAACGATGATGTTCGGGCATATCGAGATGCTTGAAGAGAGAATTGAACACCTGGAGAAAATTCGGAAACTGCAGGACGAGACAGGCGGATTTACGGCATTTATACCCTGGACTTACCAACCGGGAAATGATACGCTGCAGGTGGAAAAATGCTCATCTATCGAATACCTCCGCACGCTTGCCTTGAGCAGGCTTTATCTGGACAACATCCAGCACATCCAGGTGTCATGGGTAACACAAGGGGTAAAAATCGCCGAGGTCGGTTTGTCTTATGGCGCAGACGACTTCGGCAGTTTGATGATTGAAGAGAATGTCGTCAAGGCAGCTGGCGCGGATTTCAGGATGACGGAAGATGAAATCGCTTCATGCATCGCCGCAATCGGCTTCACTCCGAAAAGAAGGGATATGTTTTATAATATTATTGGAGAACCTTTATGCCTGCAAAAATAGCGATAATCGGAAGAGTAGATTTTCATACTCATTTGGAAAAATACGGTGCAAGTCGCCTCAAACAGCAGCAGATCGAAACCCCGTTCGGACTGAGCAATCCTATTCATTCAATGATCTACCGGAAAATCCCATTCTATGCCCTGTCGAGGAATGGCGAGGAAGGCTATGAGGTATCGGCGCCTTATGTGAATGCCAGAGCAAATATATATGCCTTGAAAAAACGGGGAGTCGAAAAGATCATTTCCATCTCCGCTCCCGGCTCTCTGAAGAAAACGATTGGACCAGGTTCGGTCGTTTTACCTGATGATGTGATTGACCACAGTAATGCAACTCACCGTTCCTGCTTTGAGGGAAAGGGGATTGGAGTCATCCGGATGAGCGAGCCGTTTTGTCCTTCTGTCAGAGCTCTGCTGGAAACGGATATTAAATTGAATTTCAAAGGAAAGGTAATAAGCCAGGGCGTTTACGCCTGCACCGCCGGTCCCAGGCTGGAAACCCGTTCCGAGATTAAGGAACTTGTGCAGATCGGCGCTGATCTTGTCGGGATGACTCTTTCCCCCGAGGTATTTATCGCGCGGGAACTTGAAATGTGCTACGCAGCTTTATGCTATCCTGTAAATTATGCCGAAGGGATAGCAGACAGGCCATATTCGGCGGGCGTTCTGTTCGAGGGACTCGCATCAGAAGATGAGATTAAAACAGTAAACCTCATTGAAGAAGCTATCCCCCAGCTGATTTTGAACTTGATTCCAAAACTGGAAGTCCTTACCAGAGATTGCAGCTGCAAAAACGCTCTGCTGAGGTATAAAAAACGCGGAGACCTCAGCGAAAACTTCGAAGACTGGTTTTAATTTTCACAGAAGAGCTTCGTAGATTTCGAACCCAGCTCAGAAAATCGCTTTTGCGGTTTTAATCAGATTCCATGCGCTCTCTATATGTTTATAGGCAGTACTGGTCTGACCGATGCTCATTCGGAGCGTAAATTTTCCTCCCAGCTTAGTGTGGCTCAGGAAAAGTTTCCCGCTGTCGTTCAACTCGTCCATCAACGCCTTGTTGATTCTTTCAAGTGCAGCTTCGTCCATTTTCACTATTTTTGGATTAAACCTGAAACAGACAAGATTTAGGGATTGCGGAGCCGTCAGCTCAAATCTGCCGTCTTCTTCCGCCCATTTTGCAAACTCTTCAGCCAACCTGATGTGTTCTCTCACCATTTTTTGAAGCCCCACAATCCCGTATGATCGGATCACGAACCAGAGCTTCAACGCCCGGAACCGCCGGCCGAGGGGAATACCCCAGTCCCGGAGATTTTTGACTTTCATATCCGCGTCGGTTTTCAGGTACTCGGGATTGATGCTAAAGGTTTTAATTAAATGTTTTGGGTCTTTGCAGAAATATGCCGAGCAGTCGAAGTTGGTGAACATCCACTTATGGGGATTGAAGACGAACGAATCGGCGTGCTCGATCCCGTCGAGAATCCATCTCTTTTCCGGGAGGATTGCTGCGGTTCCCGCCATGGCGGCGTCAACGTGAAGCCAGAGGTTGTAGCTCCTGCATAACTCCCCGATCTTCCGTAGCGGGTCAACAGCGAGAGACGAAGTTGTCCCGATTGCCGCGACGACGCAACAGGGGGTTATGCCATTATCCATATCATTTCTGATAGCCTCTTCCAGTTTCGAGGGAATCATCCTGAAATCATCATCCACCGGAATCAGGCGGATATTTTTTTTACCGAATCCTGCGATCTTCGCGCCCTTTTCAATTGAGGAATGAGCTTCGCTCGATGTATAAACCGCAAGTCTTCGATTTCCGCTGTTTTGATAAAAACCGGCCTCATTTACGCTGAAACCGGTAGTTTTTTCCCGGGCGGTGATAAGAGCGCTGAGGGTGGAAGTGGAAGCGGTGTCCTGTATGACGCCGGTAAAATCGTCGGGAAGGCCGAGCATCTTCCGCAGCCATTCCATAACGACTTCTTCAAGCTCCGTGGCGGCGGGAGAGGTCTGCCAAGCCATACACTGGGCTCCAATGGTGGCGGTCAGCATCTCGGCAAGGAGAGAAGGCTGGCTGCTGTTTGCGGGGAAGTACGCAAAAAAGGAAGGATGTTGCCAGTGCGTAATTCCAGGTAGTATTATTTTCTCAAAATCTGAGAATATCGCTTTCATATCTTCGCCTTCGAGCGGGGGATAGCCCGGCAGCTGGGCTTTGATCTCACCAGGCTTGGTTTTTGGCAGGACCGGATACTTCTCGATATTTTCAAGGAAATCTGCGATCCAATCCACGAATTCATGTGCCGTTGACCTGAATTCATCATTATTCATCTAAATACTCCATTAAAGATGATGAAAGAATGATCTTTAGAATGTGTATTATAACATATTCATAAATATGGCATAAATATTCCAAAGTATGGAATTTTTACAAAATAAAAAAGGAGATCAGGTTTACGACCTCCTTCGCTAAAAAAACTGAAATGAGAAATACTGGCTGTCAGCGCTTATTCAAGCCAAATCTTTACCGTGATTTCGCTTTCGGGGAAGTTGATTTCCACGAGGGTCATCGGACCTGCGATTCTGAGCTTATTAATCGCTTCGCGGAGTTTGAATACTTCCTTACCACCGTCCATGTGGATATCGGTTTCCTCGCAGCTTTCGATCAGGTATTCGACAATGCTGAATGGCATCTCGATTTTGACGGTGGAGTTGTCATTTTTCTCCTGAAAATTCATATGCAGAACCAGATTTTTTGAATCCTTCCAAGTGCTGCCGTTTTTCTTGATAGCATTTTTTATGATTTTGTAATCTGTAGAAGACTGTGATTCAGCTATGCTCACCGACAAAACAATCGCCATTATAACAATGGCTGAAATGGCAAGTATTTTTTTCATTTTTTTCTCCCTTGAAATCAGTCAAGCCAGATTTTTATGGTTGTATGTTTTTCTGAATCTTCAATCTTGATGAGGAACTGGTTGTCGCTCTTTTTTAATAATTCGATCAATTGTTTATAGTCTATTTTGCATCCAGTCGAAATTCCTATTTTGGATTCGTGGTCAAATGCGTCTGATAGCTCGAGAAGAGAGAGCGGCACGCGAATGGAAAAAACATCTTTACCTGTGTCAATGTTGGTTATCTTGACATTTATCCATCCTATTTCCTCGCTGGTGGTTTCTCCCGCGCAAATAATTGCCGTGATGAAACCCAATGTAGTGATGATAGCCATTCCTATCAGTATCTTTGTTTTCATATTTACCTCCTATGAAATGGGTTAATTGATTTGTATTTTTATAATGACATCCTCGGTTTCAAATGTAAGGATGCCGGTCTTTGCTTTTTGTATTTCTTCAAGGATCGTTTTCTTGATTTTGGTTCCATTAATATTAATATCAGTGATATTGATATCGTTTTCATTCAGAGAATTAATAAATAAATCTGCGAGCGACACAGGAACAGTCATATCTACCAGTATTGTTTTACGTTCTTTGTTGTAGATTAAAAAGTGCACCATTTTTTGATCAGATTTTGTCCCAATCACGACATCTTTCATGATTGATGGGTCTATTCGGAGAATAGCAATCTTCGCTCTATTTCTAAGGTCGGTGTCCTCCTCATTTAAAATTATCTCCTTCAACACAGGAACTCCCAGCTTGGCAATTTCCTTGTTTTTGTCATAGCTGAGTTTGAAAGCCGCATAATACCTGGCAACTGTATCCGTCTCTGAATTCAAGAACTGGAGGATATTCTTCAGATTTTCTTTGCCCTCTGATGAGTACAGCTTGTAGGAGATGTCTATTACCGCAATTTGTGCGTCTTCTTTGAATCCACCGTTTTTATCAATTCTCAAGTATTTCTGGTACAGTTCGAGCGCTCCGTTTGAATCGCTGATCTCTGCAAGGCATTTGCCCTTGTAGAATATTGCCGTTGAGTAGGCATCGCTCCTGGGGTACTTCGCAATCACTTCATTGAGATTGATAATAGCATCACGGTATTTTTTATCGAAAATCATTGATTTCGCTTTTTGAAGCAATCTTTGATCCTCAGATTGAATAGCTGACAGCGCCGTAAGGGAGAGTAGTACTATCAAGGCGGTCGCCTTAAATCTGATTTGCATTTCAGACCTCCTTGTCGTTAAGTTCGTATTGAACCAATCTGATTTTAAGAATCATTTTTTTATCCTGGATAAGATTTTTCAAATTATTTAATGAGTCGATATCGGAAGAACTTTTAATCTGGGAGATATCATATAATAAATACTCAATCTGGTTGCAGACGGATTGAGCGTTTGACAGTTTATAATTACTAAGGTTCTGATTGATATATTTCTTTTTCAATAGAAGACCTTTCGCATGTTTCGCGTTCAGTATTAAAATATCATTGCTTAATCCCTTGGCGGGCATATCAGCTACGAAGGAAAGAACGATGCTCGACTGTCGGAGATACTCTACGGTTTCATTTTTAGCAAGAGCATTTTCCATATTCTCCACCGAATTTGCTGGAATTGTCGGTTGTTCATACGAGGGTTCATTTCTTTCTATCAAAAATAGAAATATAAATCCGAAGGCGATAATGGAAACAGCAGCGAGGCCAAGCTTATACGGCGCTTTAAAAAACCAGTTGAGAAACCCTTTGGCGGTTGATTGTGACGAATCAGCCACAATTTTAACCTTCCGCATTATTTCTGAAGCGCTTTTCTCCCAGTCAATTTCTATTGCTTCGTTTTGTATATCTCCCTTTATCTGATATAAATAATCCTGGACTTTTTTTAATTCGGATAGATTTTGGTCGATAGAATCTCCATTATCCGATATTGCAGTGTTTTCCTTTTTTGGATCACTTTGCTGTTCGCTGCTCAATGTTTCTATCAGTATTTTTCTTTTTTCATTAAACATTGTTAAAGACTCCAGGCTTTAAATGTTCTCGCCTTGATTTTTTCAAGCGCCATGAAGTGAAGTTTTTTCACACATCCAAGCGATATTCCGAGATTATCCGCGATCTCATGGAACTTCAATTCCTGAAAATAGCGCATAACAACAATTGTCCTTTGGCGTGCCGGTAATGTGTGAATTGTGTTTTTTATCGTTTGCTTCAAGTTTTCCTGGTATTCTTCGTTTTTGGACGTTTCGTTAACTATAGCGACTCCTTCCGGAATATCATCAATGGAAACATTTTGAAGCTTCAGTTTTTTATTTTTTCGTATCTTGTCTAAACAGAGATTATTGGTGATCGTAAAAAGCCATGGTTCGAATTTAGCATCATCCCTTAAGGAGGACAGCGATTTAAACAATTTAAAAAAAGTTTCTTGTGTGATTTCCATCGCATCCTCTCTGTTCATCAGTATTCCATAGGCAAGGATAAACACCCGTCTTTGATAAGATTTAACAATTTCTTCAAAAGCGTCCTGGCTGCCATCTTTGACTTTGGATAGAATATCATTCTTAACAATATCCTCATTCGATATTTTATTAATCGCAGCCACCATCTGTATCCCGGTTATCTCTTATTCTAATATATCCTGCTGTCTTTGTGTTCCATTTTCTCTTTCTACATTGATAAAGACGAAAAGATAATGAAAAGGTTGAAGGATTGTTTTTTAAAGTCTGGGAAAGGAAGTGGGGTTATTATTTAGAACTGTGTTTATGCGCTAGAAGCGCCGCTCCGAGCGCGCCGACGGTTTGGGGATCAGAAGGGATATGGAGATTTCCCTTGTAATAGCGTCTGATTTCTTCTACAAGGGCGCGGTTTTTCGGAACCCCTCCAGTTAAAGTCAAATTTATACCCGGACTGATAATCGAAAGAAGCTGAACTGATCTCTCGGCGATTGATTTGAACAGACCTTTTGCGATACAGGATTTTGAGACGCCGTCATTTAACAGCGAAATAATTTCAGATTCGGCAAAGACCGTGCACGTGGCACTCAGATTGACCGAATCTCCCGGCTCGAAGTAAAGCCTGTTCAATTCCGCGAGGTCGGTTTCGAGGATGCTCGCCATGACTTCTACGAATCTGCCAGTGCCGGCGGCACATCTGTCGTTCATCTGGAAATCGGACACAATTCCGTTTTTATCAACCCTGATCGCCTTACAATCCTGGCCCCCGATGTCGAGCACAGTATCGGTTTCAGGGAATAAATATTTCGCGCCAACCGCATGACACGTGATCTCGGTGATGGCTTTATCCATATTCTCAACGTTTTTCCTGCCGTAGCCGGTGGAAACGATGAATGAAGGTGTTCCGTGAAATGGTTTTCCGATGGAGAGGAAAAGCTCTTCAAAAAGCCGCGAAGCAGTATCCTTTCCGCTCGAACCGCTTGGCCTGATGCCTGATGCAAGTATTCTTTTAGAAGAATCCAATATAACGATATCCGTGCTTACTGAGCCGACATCAATTCCGATATAATACATGGACATATTCTAATACAAAAAAGCCCGCCTTTGAATCAAAGGACGGGCTTTTAAAATACAAATGATCGAAATTACAGGGCGAAACCTACATTTGCGCCAAGCAGCATCGTAGTGAAAATGTCACTGAACGGGGTCATGATATAGACGGTAAGACGCATATTGTTTGAAATCATACCACCGTTGATTTTAAGCTCAAGTTCGGTATCCCCTCCGCTGGGTTGAATCGGGATAAATAAAAGCACTCCACCTCCGACGAAAAGCTTATTTTCACCTTTTCCGAGAAGGAGATTCAACGTGGCTCCGGGATAAAGACTAATCAAATCGAAATCGAATTTATACCCGATCAACATAGCTTCCGGTGATAGAACGAGGTTATCGCCGAAATAGAAATCCATCAACGCGCCACCTTGCCAATAGAAAAAGTCGAAAGCGTCATCGGCGGCAGCACCCAGGGTGATGTAAAACTTCATATCCTGGGTTTTAGTGCTTTTTTGAGCGCTGGCGTTTGGAACGACGAGAAATGCAAAAACACAGAGCATAGCTATCAAAACCAAATGTTTTTTCATAAATACCTCCTAAGATGCGTAATATTACCAGAATTATTGGATAATGTCAAGTAAATGTGTCAGCGGAATAATGAAAGTGTGACAAAGTCAAAGGAATCTTTTATTTAGCGTAATTTAATGAATTCAATTGATTCGATTATGGAATCACAAAATATTGTAAATATCGCGAATAATACTTGCATTGCAGTACCCTTATGCATATAATGAGGACAGGAGGATTTATATGGCTGAAATATTTAAAGCTTCCGAGGCTGTGAATCTGGCGCTCCACTCGATGGCGATTCTTCTTGTTTCGGACGGCATTTTACGCAATGTAAAGGAGCTGTCACAAGCTATCAGCGCCTCATCGAATCATCTATCGAAGGTTCTGCTAAAATTATCGAAAGCAGGACTCGTCAAATCCGTTAGAGGTCCGGCCGGAGGTTTTATCCTCGCTAAAGACGCCGATCAAATCACGCTGAAAGAAATATACGAAGCGATAGAAGGTCCTCTTTCAGTCAGCAAATGCTTTTTTAAAATTGGATCATGCCGGGGCGCTGCCTGCGCATTGGGAGCGTTTTCCCGTAAAATCAGCGAGCAGTTTGAAGAAACACTTGCCGAAAAGAAGCTTTCACAGCTCAATTTTCAGATCAATTTGCTTACTTCGGAAAAACTGTATAAGCAATAAAAAGGAGAAAGAAAATGAATATAAATAAAGAAACGAAGCTGAACGATCTATTTATCGAATTCCCTTTTTTGGAAGATTTTTTCATCGCCCTGAAACCGGAATTCAGATTACTGAAAAACAAGGCATTCCGGATGACTATGGGTAAAATCGCCACGCTCGAAAAAGTGGCTGATATCGGTGGTATCAATCCGGATGAGCTTATTTTAAAAATCAATGAACGGATCGAAAAGGCTGGAATGATAGATAAAATGATCACTTCAGACATAACTGAAGATGAAAAGATAAATATATTGAAAGAAATCATTAAAAAACTCCACAAAGATGAAAATTTTGCCGAGGCGAAGAAACAATTTGACGAACTTATCAGCAAGATAGAACCTGGCGGGATTGTAAAAATGGAGGAGGCATTGATCGAGGAAGGAATGCCTATAACTGAGGTTCAAAGACTTTGCAGCGTCCATCATGCGTTGGTCAGCGAAGGAATATCGCAGGTGAAGGAGGTCGAGACGCCAGTCGGTCATCCGGTGAATACTTATAAAGCCGAGAATGAGGAAATATCCAGACTCGCCGGGGAGTTAAGCGCCTTGGCGTTCAAACTCGACAAGGAAAAAGGAAAGGCAAAGGATCATATTTATGGACAGCTGGTGAAGGTTCTGGAACAGCTTATGAAAATCGAATTTCACTACAG
>Ga0315273_10004743_pt1 | contig 16722 bp, 19 predicted proteins | sample YL17G02_0_MG_FD_205753 | JGI IMG/M metagenome (GOLD analysis project Ga0315273, IMG submission 205753) | Sediment microbial communities from Yellowstone Lake, YNP, Wyoming, USA - YL17G02_0 | ecosystem: Environmental > Aquatic > Freshwater > Lake > Sediment | place: USA: Wyoming | collected... | reverse complement strand
GGGCCCCGTGGGGTGGAAGGCCCCGGCGGGGGGCGCCGGACCCGGCCCGACCGCCGACGGCCCCGGCGCGGCCCCGCCACCTGGCGCCCTGCTGCTGAATGTCCCGGCCGGCGGCGCCGGCAACGGCCCGAACGCCGACGGCCCCGGCGCGGCCCCGCCACCTGGCGCCCTGCTGCTGAATGTCCCGGCCGGCTGCGCCGGCAACGGCCCGAACGCCGACGGCCCCGGCGCGGCCCCGCGCGCCGGCGCCACGGCCCCGCCGACCTCGTCCGCTGCCCCAAGTACCGGCGCGCCAGATCGCGCCGCCCTAGCCCCCGCCACGCGCTGCAGCAACCCGGCGCCGCCGACCGTGCCGATCGCCAACAGCGCGCCGGTCAATGGATCCTCCGCATCCGACAGAGCGCCTATCATCCCTTGGATACCGACATTGCGCGCCAACCCCGCCCCGGCGCCGGCCCAGCCTCCGACAGCTCCGCCAGGCAGCCCGCCCGCCACCTGCCCCCCAATGTAGCTTACCGGGTTCTGCCCATACAGCTTATCGACCAGCGCCGAATTCTCGTCACCCTGCTCGCCTTGAAACATCCGCAAGGGCGCCGACATTGTCTTAGTGACCCCGGCGCCGATTGAATCGAGAATGCCGACCGGTACCCGCTGCTGCTCGTTGAGCCCGGTGCGGACCCACTGCCCGCCCCGGTACTCCCAAATGTCCCCTTGCGGATCAATCGCGCGCTGGCCAACCGCTTCACCATCGCGGAACGCATCCGCCGCCAATGGCGCGCGCTGCTGTTTGGTTGCCATTACTTCCACCCCTTACCGGACGTCATAGACCCTTTGACAGCCGCAGCCGGCGCCGGCCGGTACGGCTTGAACCCGGCCGGCGGCTCCGGCGCAAGGGACATCCCCGGGTAATGCCCAAACATCCGTTGGTCACGCTCTGTATTCTTCAGAACCTCCGAATCAAGCTGATCGAGCGCGCCCAGCAACCCGCCGCCAAATCCCAGCGCGCCGGAGAATCCAGCCGCGCCCGGGTTTGGTAGCTGCTGCTTCACCATTTCCAGCTCACCGGCCTGCAGCACCCCAAGCCCGCGCGACTTGGCGATGTCGGCAACGATGTCGCCCCAGATATTCGACATGCGCGCCTTCACATCGGTCGGCCATGTCTCGGTCCCGTACGTTTTGAACAGAGCGCGCAATTCCTTGATCCGCTGCCCGGCTCGCGCCGTCGCCTCGACCGTCGATCGCGCCTGCTGCCATTCTGGCGTGCCGACCGGGTAACTGACGCGCGGTTGCCCCGTGACCGGATCTAGGTCAACTTGTTGATTTGGCTTCACCGTGAACGGCAGCGCCGCGCCTTCACCTGGCGCCTGCCCGCCGGCTGCAGCGAACCGAGCCGCGCGCTGCTGCAGCTCCGCCCGCTTGGTAACTTCCTCGATATTGCCGCGCTGGCGCAATTCTTCCAGATCGCGCGCGGCCTGCTGCGCCTGCGACTGCTGCCCGCCCGTTGTCGCCTGCTGCGTCGCCGTGCCCTGCTGCCTGAATTGCTCCTGGGAGTAGTTGAAAAGCTGCTGCGCGAACTCCGGCCCCATGCGCGCGGCCGCAGTCGCCAGAAACGCAGGTTGCTGATCGGCCGGCAGCGACTGGTACTGCTGCAGCGTATTCCCCATGTCAATCTGATATTGCTCACGTCGCCGGGTTTCCTCCGCCTGCTGCGACTGCGCTGCAAGCATGGTCGCATACTGCCCGCCGAACTTGCCTGCCAGCTCCGGCCGGGCGCGCATCAGCGACCCGAGAAACGCCGGCCCCGCCTGCGAGGCGCCGGCGCCCTCAGTCGTGCGCATGATGTCGAGCATCACGCCTTGATCGCGCGCCGCCGCCTGATCCGCTTCATACTTGCGAATCCCGTAATCCATCAAGGCATTGCCCGCCTGACTGAAAAAATTTCCCATGTACGCCGGCATGTCGTCCCCCAGTTACCACCACGACCCGAACCCGAGCCCGCCTAGCGCCCCTTGCAGTGACCCGCCAAGGTTCCCTTGAAAGCCGGTCATCGCCGCGTCGCCGCCGGTGACGCCGTTAAATGGCGCATTCTGCGCATGCTCCGCCCAGCCGCGCTGGCCATCGGACCCCCCCCAGAGCGCCGGCATCCCGCCGGGATTGCCCGCCCCAGCGCCACCAGCTCCGTAAAACCCGTTGATCCCGCCGCCCCCAAACTTCGAGCCGTTGCCCAGCACCGGGTTTCCAACTACGTCCGCGTACCGGCTCAGGTTTTGCCACGGCTGATCAAGCGACGACATGCCGAAATTCGCCATCCCCGGCATCGCCGACAGCGCCCCCAGCTGCCCCTGCATCCCGCTATCCCATGCCCGGCCGTAAACGTCCGCGCCCGCGTCCGCCATGCCGCCGGCTGCCGCCTTCGCCGCCTGCGCCTGCAGCAACCCGAACCGCTCGCCCCCAAGCTGGCCGGCCGCATTGGCGCCGCCGATCAGCGCCGGCATGACCTGCCCCGCAAACTGGTCCGACACCTGCCCCATTGCCCGCGAAGCCATGCCCTGCAAGTAGGGATTCTGCGGCCCCATCGCCAGATTCTGGAACGCCTGCCCGCCCTGCTGCCCGATGTTGCCGAACCACTGCGCCGCACCCGGCTGCGCCGCCTGACCCGCGCCGAACTGCCCGCGCGCCTGCGAATAAATGTCCCCTAGGTATGGCTGCTGTGGCCCCCATACATTTGTTTCGCTGGCTGCAGCATTCGCCGCGCTGGCTTTGTCCGCAGACTTGCCCTGCTGATAGCTCCCGAATGCGGACGCCAGCCCGCCAATGATCATAGGCCAAACCATAATTACCCCTTAAAGCTTTCGCCAGTTCGCACCCTCGCGCACATATAGACCAGCCTGACCACCGACAACGCCCGCCTCAAAGTAAACCAAATCGCCCTCGCGGTACTTCGCCGGGACCGTGTAATTGACCTCGAACCGCAGAGCGCGGACCTCCGGCTGCCTCGACTCAATCTGGATCTTCAGCAGCTCAACATCAACAAAATTCAGCACGGCATCAAGCCGCCGCCCGACTTCACTTGTCGCAAGATGTGGCGCTTGGCCCTTTGAATAGCTCATGGCTTCGCCCGGTTGACCGTGTAATACCACCGGCACGATGTAACGCGCGCATCGCCGCTGCCCTCGATTCGGTAGCCGATGTATCTGCCCTTGTGAATATCATCATGCCGCACGGCCCCGGCTCCGAGCATGTACGGCCGCAACGGTCCCCACGTTGGAGACTCGCCCGGATACTTGCTGGAACCCGTGCGAATGCTCACAGTCTGCCCGATTGGCCCATCAATATCCGCCTCGAATGCCAACGCCCGCACATTGTCGCCGTCCGGCGCCGGCATGCTTTGCCGCTGGATCATCCAATCCCACGCCTTTGCGCCGGGGCCAGCAACCATTGCCGCATTGGCTGCAACATAGGCCTGACTGCGCGCGCTGATAAGCTGCCACGCTCCGACTGCATCGGCCCAGGTCATGCCAGTATTGGCCCATGTCCGCGCGTCCGCGCCACTCATGGTCAACCCTTTGCCGAACGCTGTAAATGGCGTCTTGAATGACCGATGCCCCCATGAGTCCGAATCACGGTCCCAGATCTCCGCTTCAGTGTAGCCAGCGCCTTCCGCCGCCTCGTACAGCACATAGAGCTGCCGGGTGACTTCGACATAAAGCAATTGCGCCGCGCCCATCCGGCGCAATAGCAGACTATTCCTGCCAATCATCAAACTGCGCTCCGATTGCTCATCCATCAGCACCAAGTCGCCGACCGACAGCACAGCAACCGCATCGCCCAGACTCACAATGCACCGGTACCCGCGCGCGCCATAGTTATTTGTGCGCTGAGAAAACGTGTAAGTGTAGGCGCCGCCCTGCCAGCGTCCGACCCACACGCCGGAGCTGCCCGCAATCCAAATCGAATCACCGACAGCGACCAGCCCAATTATTGCGCCCCCTCCCATCTCCAAATCAACCATTCCCGCATCGTTTGACGGCGTCACGGTCCATTCTTGCGGAAGCCCGCCCGCTACCGCAGAACTAGACCACCGGAGCCGATTCGGGTACAGAATCCCCGATTCAGTCAGGTCCGCCGCAAATAGCACATTACGATGTGTCCGGATGAATTTGCAATCCCAGCCCGCGCCCCAAGCCGGAATCGGCGCCAGCAGCGCAGACCCCGCCAGTTTCGCATGTGGCGCTTCGCCGGCCTTGTCGTTGGTGATGACAAGCCATGATCCAAAATAGTCCGCATCCCATAGCGTTGAATTAGTCAGGCCCGCCGCAGGCTTGATGCTCGCATGCGTTAACCCATTCCACTCCGCCACCCCGGTCGCATGAGCATACGCCCAGCGCCGCGTTTGCTGGTCGCCATAGTACTGCAGGACATATGGCGCCCCAAGCGGAACCGTGAGCGAATCCAGCTCCGATAAGCTGCGCGCCAACCCCGCCCAAAAGTCAACGTTTTTGCAGTCGTCAACCTGGCCATCTTTCAAGCTCGCGCTCGTCCGGTCAACAATTTTGCCGGTCGGCGTGAATTCCAGAACATCCCAGCTCATGGCGTCACGCTCCCTTCGCGCGTCGATTCGAACCGACACACAGTAGCTCCCTGGCCCTCGCATTGCACCTTGATCGCTACAGCCGCACTACAGCCCACCAGCGCGATCGACAGCAGGCAGTAAAACACGACACCGAACACAATGCCCCAAAACATGACAGCCCCTAAGTGCGCAGCTCGAGCACAGTCAATTTCATGGCGCTATTTCTGTGGCCTTGATGACATGGGCGCCACTTGCGACCGTGCCGCCTGCCGCCTTCGCCGCCAAGGTAAACGACAATGGCGCAGTGTCCGCAGGCTGAATATACCAACTGATGTAACCCGGAGTCTCCAAATCAAACCCTTGCGGCCCTTGCGTCGTGCTGACGACCAGCGTCCGAGGGTTTCCGATTGCGACGCCTGACTGAAATATCGTATAGGTTCCCGTCGCCGGGCTAGACCCTGCCGGCGAAAGCCTTGGCGCAAATCCAATTTCGATCAGAATCAGATTATTGGCTTTCCTTGGCGTGATTGTGCAGGCCGTACCCGACATGTTCACATAGCTGGCGCTCGCTGTGCTGCTGCCAGAATTCGCCATCAATCGGGTCTGCAGCACATCGCCGGATATCTGCCCGCTAGGGTGGACATGATCCTCGCGCGCGTATCCCACGCCAACACCGGCAGCGCCCGCAAGTGTCGCCGCCAATGGCAGCGCATCGGCCGGTGTAGGCAGCTGGCCGGGTAGCGCATTGAGCTGCGCCGCCGTCAACGTCATCGCCGCCGTGATATTGGGAAACGAGTTGAGGATTACGTTTTTGATCCCGGTCAGATGGTTGTCGCCTTCCTGTAGCGGGTCATCAATTGCCGGATTCGTGCGGACCAGATTCGACAGAAACTTGTCCGAGCCAACTAGGTTTTCTAGTGCCATTACCGAACCCCCCCCATGTTGATTGTCCCGCCGTGAATGTCTTTCCCGTTCGCAGCATCCAAGTCGGCACCGAATAGCTTAAGCTCGACAGCGGCTGAGTCGATGTCACCTTGAAATAGATTGGCCTCCGCCGCCGCGCCATGCAGCAGCATATTCGAGATGTTTGCCAGCATCGCCGCAGGGTCCGCCGGATCGAACCCGAGGTAAACCATAGTTACCAGGTCAGACAGCGCCGGCTCGGGGTAGACCTTGAAATCCTGCCCGACGATGGTGAAGTAACTCCGGTCCTGCCCGCTCGAGCCGCCAACATCTGCGCCCGCTTGAATCAGCTCGGCCAATACCGATTGCGAAACCCAATCAACCACTTTGCCATTTACAGTCAGCAGTCGCACACACATAAAAATCCCCGATGGCAACGGCATCACTCCGCCTGCCATCGGGGCAATGGTGGCAACTGCTTCGCTCACCAGCCCACGAAACTTCGAGCCCACGCGCCCCAGCGCGAGCAATAGAAAATTGTTCAGCTGCCCAAGCACCTTGGGGTCAGTCGTTTGCAGGTAAGCCCCAAAATAGGTCAGGAATTGAGATAGCGTCACACAGCACCTCCGCGCAGAACTGAAACCGTAGAGACCTCGATACGCTGTCCTGCGAGCGCACTCCTACCGGAAAGCACCACCCGCGATGTCGAGTCAGTTACCGCAGAATTCCACGCTCCCAGCTCACTCGATTCCACCGTCGATGAACGGGTTGGCGTCGATGCAAACACCGTGAAGCCGGGAGAACCGCTGTCAACGTAACAAAACCAGCCGCCCGCGCAATCTACGTTTCGCGCTTGTGCGGTCAACTCATGCTTGAACCCGGTCAGGATCGACACCGGACAAACCATGACCATATCGCCATCGGCAATCGCCGTCAAACTCAGGCGCCCGTTCGATTGCACGACCGTGCAATTGACAAATGCCCACACGCCCTGCTGGTATGGCGCATTGAATAAAGGATCGGCAATCAATTGCTCGCCATGCGCCGCCGGAGCGCACCGCTTGAGCGATGCCGCAAACACGCTATAGGTGCTGGCTGCCGCATTATCGTCCGGAGTCTCCCATGCGATATTGACGGTCGACGCCTTGGCCTGAAAAAACAAATCGAAACGCTGCTGCGCCTGCGTAGTAACCCACGGCGACGATACCAAAACCACCGGCCCGGACATCGACACAAACCCGCGCACCGGCGCCGCCCCGTTGTCACTCGACATGCCAATTTGCAGCCTATAGGTTTCCCCGAGCTGCACCGCGACCGATTGGTATAGCTGCGCCTTACTGCCAACGCCAGGCGCCAGTGACTTGGTGAATGCGCCCTGACCGGCGCTAACCCATGCAGTCGTCGCCTGGTACGCAGTCCACCCTGTCAGATTCGCGACCAGACCGCCATTTACAAGAAGCTCCGGCGAGCTGGGCGCCACCACCCAATCCGCCGGCAGCGCGCGCACTAGGCGAGCGCTCCCTGCGTTGGGCAATACCCGCGCGATCGGCTGCCGATTGGTGCGAATGATTGAATTCATCGGTACGCCCTTACGCGATAGATTTTGCTGGCATCGCTTGCGATGAATGCATGCCAGGAAGCCGTTTTCTCTTTCGCATCGCGACTGTTCAGCGCAGGATTCGCAGCTATCAGCGCCGCGTAATCCGCTTTTGGGATTGACAGCTCCCAACGGATGCCATCCGTTTTGCGGATGGCACCCTCGTTCCGATACTGCGCGACCCGCTCTAGGATCGCGCGGCGCTCATCAATTACGCTACCCACGCCAATGCAGTGTCGATAGCGAAGTAACCCCCAAGCCCCTTCTCCTGCAAAACCTTGAGGGTCCAATCGACCGACATCTGGCGCTTGTCTGCCAGTCCCGCTTTCGCGATTTCGAGCACCTTGTATCCCTGCAGGTAGGACAGCTCAATCAACGCCGGGTCGAGAATGTATAGCGTCGCCTGCCCGGCCGACTCGACACCCTGCAGCCGATTCGCTACCAGGTTGACGGTCACGCCGAAGTCAGACACAAGCACATTCACTGATCCCTTGGCAACCATTGCGGACTTGGCCTGCCCTGCGTCGCTCATCAGCGTCGCGATACGAGCCGTCGATGTGAACATGTATTCCGACAGCCCCTTGATGACAGCCGGCACCGACATAACCGATGTCGGGTTGCCGCCGTTCTGCCACACGCTGGACAGCAAAGTGCGCAAAGTAGCCTCAGACCCGGCCCGCTTGGTTCCCACACCCGTCGCCACGGTCAAGCCGGTCGAGGTAGAGTAGCCGCCGGCCGTACCGGTCGCCCCTATGCTCGTATTCGTCACAAGCCACGACCCCAGCCCGCCCGACTTGCCGGCAGTGGTGGCGCCATCGTCCGCGACGCTGGCTTGATTCGCCAGCGCGATCGCCTCCACGTCGCGATGCAATTCCTGCTGGCGCATCATCAACTGGTACGCCAACGCATTGCCGCCTACCGTATTGGAATTCTGCGCGCGCTGGCTCACGGCGATCGCCTTGGTGCTGATTTGCGACTGATTGCCCACGCGCGGCGAAGGCGGCGCATGGTTGAAACTCCCAACGTCCGCGCCATCGACTGCAGCATTGGACAGATTCACCGACGCAAGCGAATCCTGCACCCATGAGCAAAGGGCATTGTCATGCGAGCTGCTGCCGATCATGTCGGTAAAGTCGAGCGGGATTTTTGAGATATCCCAAATCTTCGCCATGAGCGATTCATTGATCACCCCGCCCTTGGCCACGGCCGACAAGTCGGCGCCGCTCATGTAGTCTGTAGTCGCATGCAGCACCATCCCGGAGCGCGACATGTGGCGCTCGATCACCCGGCGCACCGGCTCCAACACCCAGGCGGCAACAGCGGCCGCGATACATTTCAATTTCATGGAAATCCCCTAGCTTTTCAAAAGTGCATCAATGCCGGCCAGTCGATCCGCCTTAGTGGCGCCCGGCTTGCTAGCTCTATCGATAGTTGCCCGCAGGCTGCCCGCTAGGGATTGAGTGCGCTTTGCACCCGGTGCGGTAATTTGGCGCGCATCTGTGGGAGTCTGACCCAGTTTTAGGGCGCGCGCCTTGGCCCATGATTTCGACACATCGTAAATCAGCTTGACCAGCTTATGGTCGCCAATACTTTCCATGTCCCGAGCATTGAAACCGTATTGCTTCACAAAGTCAAGCATGACCGCCGAATCCGCCGCGTAGACTTTCTCATTTGCCCATTGCGGGATCGCGCGCAGCATCGCCGCTTGCTGCTGCTCCATGTGCGCCGCCCGGCGCTGAGCTAGGGCCTGGCGCGCCGCCGGCGGTAGATTCGGCCCCATCGCCTGCGCTATCTCCGCCAGCTCGATCCGCCCGCGCAACAGCTCGTTTTCGCGATCCGTCAATCCGTCTTGCAGATCCGCCAGCTCCGCCTGCGCAGCCTGGCCGGCCTTGGCCATATCCTTGATTTCGCCCAGGGTAGCCGACTCGCCATCGCCCAGCGGGATAACCAAATCGTATAGGGCCTTGGCCGGAACTTCCAGCTTGGCTGCAAGCTCTTTCAGCGTATACGGCGCATCGTCTGCCTCGCTGTCAGATCCGGACCCCGGCGCCGAGTGATCCCCGCCGCTTTCATGACCCGATTCATCCGCTCGATCTTGATGCTGCCCAGCGTCGCCTGATACTCCCTGCGCGCCGCCTTCACCTGGCGGGCCTGCTCCGCCCGCTGCGCCCTCGTCTGGCTCATCCTGCGAATTATCGGCGCCAGCTCGCTTGTCAATCGCCCGGTGCGCGCGTTGTCCGCCTTGTTGGGCGCCAGCGCCCGCAGTACCTTGATTGATATCACGTTGCCCACTGACGCCACCTTTTAACAGCTGCGCGACTTGCGCAATTTGATCACCACCATTCGACATTATTTCTCCCCCATGTTGACCGCCGCCGCCCTGATCCATGCAAACAGCTCACGCAGAGCCGCCAACCTAATCAGGATCGACGGCGCCCTGTCCACCTCGTCAGGCCCCAGCGCCAGCAGCTCGACACCGTAACCGTATTCAATCTCCGCCTGCAGATCCGTCCACTGACTCGGCGCCCGCATCTTCGCCAGCTCCCGCAGCTCTGGCGCTCGCTCCCTCAATTGCCCTTGCATCAATTTCGTCTCCCTTGCCAATAGACTGCAAAATCGCAGCAAAATACTTTTGTTGGTTGTCCATGCGCGCAATCAACCTCTCGTTTGTGCTACTCATGCGCTCGCGCAGAATGTCCGTCTCAGACTTCAATTGCTCGATAGCGTAAGCAGCTTGGATTGTCATCTGCTGTAGCTGCTGCTGCGCCTGCGCCTGCTGCGCCGATGCCTGCTGCTGCCCCTTGGCCTTTTGCACCGATTCCTCGCTGTCCGGATCGGTCCAATACTGCGCCCCATTGCGCAGGCCCGACAGCTTGGCCAGATCCACCTGCGCCTTGTAGATGTCGGACAGATTCACCAGCAGCCCAGCGCCACCGGCCTGCATCGTCTGCGCCTGCATGCCAATGGTCTGCATCAATGCGGACTGCCGGCGCGACTTCACGCCCAACGGTTGACCGATATCCACCGATACCGACATGCGCCCCGGCCACTGCTGGGGATCGAGCTGCAGCCACTCGCCCCCCTTGCGGACCTGCATCGTCCCGGTCAGCTCTTCCTTGATCACCGCATGCGTCAACAGCGCCAGTGACCGAATAAGGGTTTCTCCAATGGTGCGCAGCATAGCCTGCGCCCCCAGCTCTCGGAAAGAGTATTCACGCTCCGCCGCGTGCGCGGACTGGCCCGCTACCTGAAGCTCAGGACTGGTCATGTCTATCGACGCGCCCCCAGCCTCCCGGCGCAAGCCATCAATCCATTGCATCGTGGCCAATAGCTGACTGGTGATATCCAGCACAGGCAACGGCATGATCGACTCACTAGGTGCGCCAGTGACCCGGATCACCGGGTTAAGTTTATTGCTGGTCACATCCTCCGGAGTTACGCCACGCTCGCGCACCACCAATCGCGTTTGATTTGTCAGTCTGGCCTGAGTCGCGAGCTGGCGCAACAAATAGGTTTTGGTTTCCTGAATCGGCCCGATCCTGTCATACAGGCTTACACCATCAAACCGATGTGGGCGCAGGATCGCCACGCCACCCGCGTATGGGTGGAACGGCCTCCAATACGATTTCAGGACCAGCGCCGGCTCCACAAACAGATGGCAGTCAAATCCGCCTTTGGTGTAATTCTTGACCCAGCAGTAAAACGCCTCGACTTCCTCCGATCCCTTGTCTCCCGCGACACTGTTGGTTCCCTGAGTTGCCGGATACCTGGCCATCGCTACAGGGTCCGTTGCAGACCCTTGCGGCGCATCCTGCGCATGCCGGGCTTTGATCACCTCCAGCTCATCGCGCGACATGTAAACGCGCTCCGCAAAAAACCGGGAGTCGCCCAGGTATGGAGTGCGCAGATCATCCGCCCACAATAGATTCTCCGGCGCCACTGGCTCCACGCGAAGATGCTTGCTTATCTGCGTCCGCTTGACCGTCACGTCAAAGGTGCCATCCTGCGAAACCGCCATCTCACCGACTACCTCCACAGTGACATCCTGCTCCTGCTCAGTTAACAGACTGGCCAGGACCGGCGCCTCAATCCCTTGCAGCTTTTTGGTTTCGCTCTTTTCGATGACCTCGACTCGGACCTTGATCACTCCATAGCGCTGCAGCAGCATATCGCGCACTGCATGTTCAATCACCACCGCGCCCCGATTGCGACCAAATATCGCTTGATGCACTGCCCAGGTTTCAACCTCCGCGCGCTGCTCATCCTCCGATTCCATTGGATCAAATATCGCAATCGGCTCATCAACGTTGATCGCCCCCATGATTTCAGCAACCGTCGATTCCACCGCATCACGCACGTCCGTTGACACCAGCTCAGACCAGCCAGGCCCAATTGCAGGCACGATGCCGTCATAGGCCAGCAGCGCATTCGTTTGATTTTCCTGCAGCTCAGTATTGCGAGCTGCCGACAGCTCCGCCGCCAGCTTTTGCTCTAGTGTCATGTCCATAGATCCCCCATTGATTTGGTTAATTCGCGCCGGCTGACACTTTACCAGCGCGCCGGTATGTGCCCCCTAGCGCCTGCTGCTGGTCACTGAATTGCCGCAGTCCTTCATCCATGCGCCGCGACCAGTCCGCGCCCCCAAGCACCCGGGTATCTTCGCCAGCTCCCAGCAGCGCATACCCCAGCGCATCGCACGCATGAGAGCTGGACGTTTTCACGGGCTCCTGACCGTACCTGGCCGTTCCCGACACCTGGATTCGCTTATAGCGGTAGTCACCCGCCATGCCGCGCGACAGAATGCGACATGCGGGACTGACCAGCAGCGCCGGCCCCCCACTCATGTCCGACGCATTCAGCAGCGCCGCGACCGACTCGCGCCGGGTAGTCCAATCGTTCGTTGGTGCAGGCGTCGCCTCAATCCCCTTTGCTGCAAGTATCTGGTATGGCGTCGCTTCGTCAGTCTGCGCCCGTTGCTCGCCTGCCGGGTCGCCCCATATCTCGACCGGGCTCGACTTGTACCGCGCATTGATCAGGTGGCGCAGCTCGAGCGCGAATCGCGCCGCCCCCATGTTGTCTGTGCACAGCTCATCCAGAACCCGCCACTGCCCAGCGGCCGAACGCTGCAGAAACACCGCCGCCGGAGTCAAGCCGAAGTCGAGCCCGATCACGACCCGCTCACCAGACACAGGATCGAGCACCTGCCGTGCGATGTGGCGCGAGCCGATCCACTCCGGGAACACCGGCATGTCCGAGCTGTAGAACACCCATTTTCCATGCACGAAGCAATCGACCCACGCGCGCGGCCGACTCGCAATGAGCGACTGATAGTAGCCCGCCGGCAGGTTCTGGACGTTCTCAGCTTCCGGGCTCAATCCCGACGGCTGCTGGAACACCGACCAGCCCTGCGGCCGCTCTTCGATACCGACCCGGTAGAGCCAGTGCGACAGATCCGAGGGATTGGACTCGATCAACACCTTACCGCAGAACCCCGGCGTGTTCTGCTGGCTCGGGAACCGCAGGCGCGCCGGTAGCATGTGCATCAATTCCTCCGGCAGCTCGCGCGCCTCCGACAGCCATGCATAGCTGTATTCGGTCGATAGCAGCTTGCCGACATCAGCGGCGCTATCGAATGCCCGAAACATGAATTGGTGATCATGCACCCCAGGCTGCCGAATGCGAAACTCCATGTCGGCTTCCCGCCACTCGCCCGCCCCCCTCGGTACCCAATGAAAGAACGTCCGGATGCAACTGTCTGCCAGCTCCCGGTACGTATTGCGAATAATGATAGAGCGCGAGCGGCGCACACCGTCGCGCCCTCGAAGGGTATTCATTGCAAGCCGCATCAACTTGAACGCGGCCGCGCTGCTCTTGCCCGAGCCGACCGGCCCGGTCAACACTTGAACGTCACTGCTGCATGCTATGAACTGCGCTGTCGTCTCTCCCCATTGCACCGCCATCGCTATCCAGCTCCCGGGTTTCCGCGTTGATCACACCGTACACCAGCTCCAATTGCTCCATGATAGCGCCGTTCCCGCGCATGTCGATTTCTGCCATGATCGCCTGACGCCGATGATAGTAGGGCAGCAGCATCCCAGCCACTTGAATCCGAACCTCGCGCGGCGCCCGCTCGTTTCCCATGACCGACATCAGGTAGTCAATTGGCACCAGCCCGCCGGATTGCTCGATCCCACGGCGCAGTAGCTCATCAGTGAATTGCGCGAGCGCGAGCGCCATGCCGGCCGGCATGGGTTTTCCCTTAGCTCCCGGTGTACGCGCCATAGTGTCTAAATTTTAGACACTTTTATCCCACAGCGTCAATCGGTGTCACATATGCGACAGCTTGTCACCTGCGCGACAGCTCAACCGCGACTCTTGACCATCCCGAGAGCGACCATTGCCATTGTCAGGGATGTCCGGTTGACCTGAACGCCGTCCTCCTGCTTGGCAATGATCCGCTTTGCCCACGCCTTGGGGTCCGCTCGACCAGGCGCCGGCTCATCCGGCAGAACGCCCGGCCGGTACCGCCGGATGTGGTCCCGCTCCGCCCAGGTCAACGCCTTACCGCCGTCCCGCCTATTCAGCAACTCATCCGCCCAGCCGCCCGGCCCCGGCCCCCATGTGACCGGCGTATCCTTGCCGGCCGGCGCCTCCACCTTGCGCGCGTCGTGCGCGCGCTGCTGCTGCTCGGTCACCGCCGGCCATTGGTGCGAATCCGCCCAGGCATGCGCGCTGCAAAGCTTCGCGCGACCGTCGACCGCCACGGCCCAGCGATTCGGGCAGCCGTTCGCCTCGCACATCAGACCAGCATCGCTGGCCTCGACATCGTCCGATGGCACGGGAGTTGCTCCCCTTTCCTGATAGGCGGATGTCCGGACCCCGGACCCCTCCAACAGCTCCGCGAATTCATCCCAGCAGGCGGCCTGCTGCTCATCCTCGAGCTGATCCTCCATCCCGATCCGATTCCTTACCCTCCAATCGCGAGCGAACCTGACCCATTGCGCGCCCTTGCGCTCCGGCGCCCTAGGCGCCGGCCTCGATCCCCCAGCCTTTGCAGCTCTTGCAGCTGCAAGAGTTATTTTTCGTGCCTCAGTAACCATATTTGACTCCACCAAAAAAGTATGTGTAAAATCCGACCGAAGGGAGGTTCTCAATTACTGTATTTTCTGTAACCCTTGAACCCATAACCCGTCCCCTTTGGGGCGGGTTGGGGTTGAAGGGTTGAGAAAATACCACTTATTGAACCCATGAATTCACGCGCGCGAGCGTGAACCGCGAATGTCAGGCATCAGCAGCCGCCGCCGACAATTGCGCCATCGCCCCCCATAGCTCGACCTGGCCCGCCTCAAGCTCCGCGACGCGCAGCCGCAATACCTCGATCATCTCCGCCTGAGTCAATGCCCTAGGCTTGGCCCCAGGCACGGCGCCGCCGGGATACCCTGCCTCGCGCCACGCGCTGAATGCGCGCACGTTCTGGCCCCGGTCCAGCGCTACCGCCGGGTCAATCCCTTCCCGCACCCTCCATGCCTTAATGAACGCCGCGAAAGCGCCCGCGTTTGGCCCCTTTTGTTTCATGCTCTAGACCCCTTAAAGTAAAGTCTAGATTGTATCACGTTTCTGTGGTAGAATTCCGCTGCTGCAAGTCGCAGCTTATCCACAAGGCAATCACATGAAACAACTTTTCTTTTCAATCCTTTTTGACCTATACCGATTCGCCGCGCCGGTCATTCACCGATGGCACAGCGCGCCTCCGGTCCGGTTTTCATTCTGGCAATTGATTGCCATCGCCGCCGTCGCCGGCCTGCTGCGCGCCATCGCATGACACCGTCAAAAATGAACAAACCTACACCGCCGGCCTGGCCGGTCGATGAACTGGCGAATTGCACCTTGCTCATGGTGCAAGCCAAACGCCGGGAACAATTCGCGCGAGACTGCGCAGACACCGCCATCGCCCAATTGGAGAAAGCTCGGGCAGATGTCCTACTGCGTCAATCTGAATTCAACATCGCCCTGGAAAAGGAAACCAGAAAATGAATGATCAACCAGGCATGTCCTACCGCGCGCAATGGCTGATAGAATGCGTCGCTGAATTGGCTGACATTCGCACGCTCCGCGCACAATCACACACCGGCCTTTTCAATTCAACAGTTCTACTGCTTTCATCAATCCGCGAATCTGCTGATTCGCTCATCCAAGATGGAGTACATTAAATGTTCAATTTAAAATCTAACCCGTTTTCCGATGATTCGACATCGCGACGCCTCGCGCGAATCGAATCCGGCATTTCGTCGCTCATTGTTGACATGACAGCTTTACAGGCTTGCGTCGATTTGCTCGCAGCTCTAACGCAGCCGCCATCCGGCGCGCGCCCGAAACGGGTATACAAGCCGCGCGCCCCCAAGGTAGCTCCGGCTCCGCCATCCGGTCCCGAACTGCCGGCCGGCCTCCTGCCGCCGGCCGACTACTAACCCGGCCTGGTACGGGTTGAGCCATGAAAAACGGCCCCTAGGGGCCGTTTTCTCTTGCTCTGGATATGACCACTGCCGATCAGAATCCGAAACCGCCTGCCCCCCTCTGCATCAAGCCGTGAAGCATCGGCGCGCCTGCCCGGTACAGATCGAACGCCGCCGCCGACCCCATGCGCCCAGCCGTCGTGCCCAGCGCCGACCCGGCCGCAGCTCCCAGCGGACCCAGCAGCGCGCCGATCGCCGCGCCACCGGCGCTCGCCAGATCATTTCGAGCGCCCGTCATCGGCAGAACATCACGCCAGTTGCTCAGATGCTTTGCCATGAGCTGGGCGCGCAACAGCTCATCACTCCCGCGCTGGGTTTTCTTGCCGACCGCAGTAACGAAGGAACGCGGGTTCACAGTGTCACCAGCTCCCAGAACCCCAGGCCGATTGAGCGCCGATTGCGCTTGATACTCCTGGCGCAACCGCGCAAAATTCCCCCGGCTGCCCACGGGTAGCCCGCGCTCGATCACACCCATTACCGAATCGTGCGCCCGGCCATAAGCATCGGCCATGTTCAAATCGCCGGCCTTGTTGAATTTGAATCTTTCTTTCGCGAGAAACGATTGCAGCGCCGACAACTGCCGCCCGTCCAGTTCCTCCGGCGCCCGCTTGAGCCGCTGCACCAATGGCGCATGCCCCAGTGGATCAGAAGTCAACTCCGCAAGCTTTTGCTCGACATGCATTTTCGGCACCGGCTGAGTTTCCTTGGCCATCGCCTCAAAACCGCTTTGCGTCCGCGACATCGCCTCGTCAAGTGTGAACTGGTTTACCGGCCGGCCCTCGATTCCGGCCGCTTTGCCAGCCTCGCGCGCAAATACATTTTGGTTGCGCCGCGTGCCGGTCGCCATGATGTTTTGCATCGATGTCCGACTTTCCAAATCCTGCAGCATGTCGGACCCGAGCCGGTACCCCGGCGGAACCTGCAGCCCCAGCGATTCGGCCTCCCTGAGCTGCGCCGGGTCCATCGGCCGGCGCAACGGCCCCGCCACCTGGCCGGATTCGTCCGCCACACCGGCAGCGCCGGTCAACTGCCGTTGCCCAGCTCGCGCCGGCATCGCGCCGGCCCCGCCACCTGGCGCCCTGCTGCTGAATGTCCCGGCCGGCTGCGCCGGCAACGGCCCGAACGCCGACGGCCCC
>Ga0315273_10004742_pt1 | contig 16726 bp, 15 predicted proteins | sample YL17G02_0_MG_FD_205753 | JGI IMG/M metagenome (GOLD analysis project Ga0315273, IMG submission 205753) | Sediment microbial communities from Yellowstone Lake, YNP, Wyoming, USA - YL17G02_0 | ecosystem: Environmental > Aquatic > Freshwater > Lake > Sediment | place: USA: Wyoming | collected... | reverse complement strand
ACACCGCAGTCTAGCCATATCCAATATGGTATGTCAAGAAATCGTCACGGGAAATGGCCATCACGGCGACCGGAAGCAGCCTGTCCCCGAAATTGGATTCACGACCCCGCGATCGACTTTCACCACCGGGCTGCGTGAATATGCGCGGGCGGGGCGTCCGCCTCGCTTTGAGTGGTCTACCGGTGCCGGTAAATCTCCCAGCCGAGGTAGTTGGTCGCCGCCTCATGAGCCGGTGCGGGGTCTGCGGCGGCCGGGTGCATGTCTCGGTTAGGCATTTCGGCGGGCCGGTGTTTCCGGATCGGTCCCGCCTCATCGCCTGGCGAGCAGCTTCTCATATTCCTCGTGGCGGCCGGCCCAGAACCAGACGATCTCGTCCCGCGATCTCCGGACACCCACCGCACGGTACTCTCGGTTGATACGGATCGAAACGAGACGATCCGATCCATGAATGTGCTTGTAACGGAGGCTCGGGTGACGGGGGTTGTCCATGAACTGACGATATGCAGCCCGCGCTTGACGCCGAACATCGTCCGGCATCGCAGCCAGCAACTTCTGAAAGCCGGGGGTAGTGTGCGAATTCACAACCGGTCGGGATCGAGCGGCGTCGTTAGACCCTGCTCGTGTTCTTTCAGAGCTCCGTCCGCCATTCGTTCCAGAACGCCGCTCGGCTTCCGGAAGATCTCATCCCACCGGCGCTCGGACTCCATCTCTGCGAGCAACCACGCGCCGATCTCATCCTGCTCACTTTCAGAAAGCTTTGATGCTTCGGTAATCGCCTTCTCCAGCAATCTTCCCATCGCAACCTATTCTACCAGCCGCTCGCCCGCGCCGGCCCGCTGGCTAACGGCTCGGACGCTCAGGTGCAGCCCGCCCTTGGCAGTCGCTTGCAGTGCTTTGGCTACGCGCGCTGGGAGAGAGGGTTGATGTCGGTCGGCTCATAGTCGAGAGCCCGCATGAAGGAGACTTGAATGCGACCGACGGGCCGCCTACCCTGGACGAAAAGGTAGACGGTGGCGGCGGGCCATGCGAGCCACTTGAGGGAGACAATAGCGGCGCCCAGGAAAGCAGCTCGTACGTTAACGAGTTGATAACGGACGAAGATGGCCCAGAGGATGTTGAAAATAACCGTGCCGGCGACGACGGCCGTCCAGGGCAGCCACAGCAAGAGGACCGGGGCGACCGGCTGAGAGAGAAAGATGGGCCATCGGCCCCACTCCACGGCACGAAGCCAACACCAGCTCACCCTGCCATTAAGAAAAATGCGTCAGCCTGGTATGGTCCATTTAACTTGGGACAGACAGGTGTGTCCGCAAGGGACACACTGGTCTGTCCCAAAAAAGGGGCCATACCAGGCTGACGCATTTTCTTACCGGTGCCGGTAGACGTCCCAGCCGAGGTAGTTGGTCGCCGCCTCGTAAACCGCCGCGGCGGTCTGGCTCAGGTTCGCCGCCACGTGGTGTTCGAAGCCTTGCTCGCAGATGTAGCGCAACAAGGCCTGCAGGTTCGGGATGTGGGCCACCCCGGCGCCGCCGAACGTGTTCAGGGGATCGTCGGTGAACCGGCCCTCGCCAACATAGCCGCGGATCTTCCCGGTCACGTCGGAGGTCGAGAACCGCGCGAAGCTCATCGGGCTTGCCTTCACCCGGCCCACGCAGGTGCCGAAGGAGTTGGCCTTGCCGACGGCGCCCGCGATGATCTCCTGGTAATCCATCTTCACGTCCGCGAAGAAGTGCTTGGGCAGGTTGCTGCAATGGAAGCACACGCACTTGTCGGGATCCTCGCCGTAGTTGTTGTTCCAGTCCAGCAGCGCGCTGGGCGTCTCGCTGGCCAGCCGCAACGCATGCATGGCGACGACGCCCGGGATGTCGACCTCGCAGGCGCTCGACATCAGGTTATTGGACATCAGACTCATCACCGAGCAGGGCACGACGCCGAAGAACTCCTCCATCGAAGTCCAGCACTGCACGGCGCTGACCGCCAGGTCGCCGGCCTGCATCCAGGCGTCGATCACCGCTCCCAGCTTGGCCATCTTGAGCAGCGCCGCGGCGGGGACGCCGGTGACCGGGATATAGTTCCGGAGCGCTTCGAGCTTGGCCTGGGCCTCGGGCGCGTCGTCCTTCATCCGCTCGATCCGGCCGAAGATCTCGGAGAGGTCGATGGGCTCGACCGTGATGCCGTTGGCTTCCAGGATCTTCTCGCTGAAGCGGACGGTGTTGAAGGCGGCCGGCCGCGCGCCGATGGCGCCGATGCGCAACCCGCGCAGCCCGTTCACAACCCGGCAGACGGCGGCGAACGTCGCCAGGTCCCGCTTGAACTCGGCCGAGTCCGGCGTCTCGGTGTGCAGCGTGGTGAGCGAGTACGGGATGCCGTACTGCTTCAGATTGTTACACGCGCTCATCTTGCCGCAGAAGCTGTCGCGGCGGTCGGCGATGGTCATCCTGCCGGCCGTGTCGGGAGTGGCCTGAATCAGCACCGGCACGTTCAATCCGGCCATTCGAAGGGTGTCGGCGATGCCTCGTTCGTCGCCGAAATTCGGCAGCGTGACGATCACGCCGTCGATCTTGCACGCGTTCTTGCGGAACAACACCGCGCAGGCTTTGGCCTCGGCGCGCGATTCCACCGCGCCGTGCCTGGATTCCTCGGGGGTCAGGCAGACGGCTCCGAAGCCCGCCGCACCGAGCGCCGCGATCATCTCTTCCCGGCCGCTGTTGGCCAGATGGCCCGGGAAGAACCCGCGGTTTCCCACGACCACGCCGAATGTCATTGATTTTTTCATATGCACCTACCAGACCAGAATATTGAAAATCACGAAAACCACGCCGACCACGGCGGCCCAGAAAGCCGGCCGCTGATAAAACGCCAGGTGTCCCTCGGACGGGAGCTGGGTACAGCCGTAGACCAGCCCAACCAGTTCCTTCTCGGGTTTGGGCCTGGTCATGTAGCTTACGGCAACCGTGACCCCCACGCAAATAATCCAGGACCACAGCGCGCGATACATGTTCTCCGCCATGTCCTTGGCCTTGTCGGAAAGCGCGATGTAAGCCAGCGCGCTGGGGTCGAGTTTCACCCACGCCCACATGGCGATGGAAGAAAGCGTGCCGGTCAGCAGGCCCCAAAAGCCCCCCGCCGGCGTGGCCCGTTTCCATAACATGCCGAGCAAGACGGTGCCGAACAGCGGCGCGATGAAGAAGCTGAACAGCGCCTGGACGTAATCCATGATGCTCAGGAACTGCATCACCAGATAGGCCGTGCCGATCGAGATCAGCACGCCCAGGATGGTGCACCAGCGGCCCATCGAGACGTAGTGCGAATCGGCCGCATCCTTCTTCATGAAGGCGCGATAAATATCGTAAGTCCACACGGTGGCGAACGCGCTGACGTTGCCCGCCATGCCGCTCATGAAACCGGCGATCAGCGCCGTGATGCCCAGGCCCAGCAGGCCCGGGCCGCAGTAGCGCGCCAGCATCAGCGGCAATACTTCGTTGAAGCTGTGCGCGCCGGTGGCCACCGCCTCGGCTTCGCCGACCAGTTTCATCGGCAGCACCGCCAGCCCCAGCAGCCCCGGCAGAATGACGATGAACGGCACAAGCATCTTGAAGGCCGCGCCGATGATGGGGGCCATTTTGGCCGAGCGCAGGTCCTTGGCGGCGAGCACGCGCTGCACCACCAGGAAATCCGTGGTCCAATAGCCGAACGAGATCACCCAGCCCAGACCCAGGACGATGCCGGTCCAGTGCATGCCCATCGGGTTGTCGGAAAACGAACCCAAGGTGCTCCACAGGTGCGTGAAATCCTGCCCGCCCAGGTTCTGCGCGATGCGGCGCTGGAGACCGTCCCACCCGCCCGCCTCGATCAGCCCGACCACCGGGATCACCAGGGCGCCCAGCCAGATCAGCATGAATTGCAGCACTTCGTTAAAAATGGCCGACCGCAGCCCGCCCAGCGCGACGTAGATGGCCACCGTGATCGACGAGACCCAGATCGAGAAATTGATGTCCCAGCCCAGCACCACTTTCATGACCAGCGCCATCGAGTACATGTTGATTCCGCTCATCAGCACGGTCATGAATGCGAAGGTGACGGCCGACAGGCCGCGGCTGGATTCGCCGAAGCGCAGTTTCAGGTAGCCGGGGACCGAGTGGGTCTTGGAAATGTAATAGAACGGCATCATGACCAGACCCAGGAACAGCATCGCCGGAATGGCGCCGATCCAATACCAGTGCGTCGCCAGAATGCCGTATTGATAGGAGGCGGCCGCCCAGCCCATCAGCTCGAGCGATCCCAGATTGGCGGATAAAAAGCTCAGGCCCGCGATCCAGGCCGTCATCTCCCGGCCGGCCATGAAAAAGTCCTCGCCGGTCTTCGCCAAACCCTTCAGGTAGAAGCCGATCAGCAGCACGACCACAAAATAGGCCGCGATGATCGCCATGTCGATCGTATTGAGCGAGATCAGCCGGCTGGGCGCCGCCGCGAGCAGGAAACAGAGCAGGGAAGACATTCCTTTTCCTCTTCAGACCCGAAGCGGATATTGTCTCACGGCTCGGGCGCAACTTTGTAGCCATCTGATCGCCCAGAGGCGCTCGCGCACCGGAAACGCCCGAATTTCACTCGGCTCGCCGATGTGCGCGGCCCTGAACCGCGACCGATCTTCCTGTCTGTGGTGTTCGAACGTTTCCGCGCGGCGTGACGCCGAAAACATCACTCCGTTCGCGGAACGCGGACGATTTCCGTATTGCCCCGTGTGCCCGGATGGGGCTGGTCTGTCACTTGGGCAACTGGTATTCGCCCTCGGTCTCGACGGTCCTCGTTCCGTCCGGTGCACCTTTGGTCTTGTAGGTCCCCTTTCCCTTGATGCCCTTCAGCTTCCCGGTTCCGCCGGTATAGCTCCACGTGCCTTCCGCCGTCTGGATCACCCCCTCCTTCAGCGTCGCCGTGCCCTGAGAACTGGTGAAGGTCTTGTCCCCGGAGGCCATGGTCACTACGCTGGAGCCCCGCAGCGAACCGCGGTTTCCTCTGATTTCGGCAAAGGTCGTGATCTCGGAAGCCGTGGCCTGCGTTCCCGCGATTTCCGCGGACTTAGGGCTGGTGCACTTGGCCTTGAAAATGGTGAATGCATGGTCGGGACGATCTCCCACCGGGAGCGTGTAAACCGGGTCCGGCTTGTCGCATTGCATCGTGCCGGAGATCTTGGTTTGCCCCCAAGCCGTCGTGGACAGGGTGAGCGTCACCAGGAATGTCAGAGGCGTCTTGCAGTACATGGAATCCCCATTACTGGCGGCCCCGCCAGGGCAATACAAACGCCAAAAAGTGCGGAAGCCGCGGCTTGAAGTACCCATCACGCCCCCCAACAGCGCCCATTGCTCAGCGCCCTTGTTCGAGGCAGATTAACCTACGGTGATTCTGCGCTTGCGGGAAGCCGGAAGTCAAGTGGGACAGGCTTCAGCCTGTCCAGTCGGACATGCTTCAGCTTGTCCATGTGGGACATGCTTCAGCTTGTCCATGTGGGACATGCTTCAGCTTGTCCATGTGGGACATGCTTCAGCTTGTCCAAGTGGGCTAAGCTCGAACTGGAGAATACCCAATGCTTCGATGGCTGATCGCTCCTCTTCTCGCCGCGTCGGTTTTTGCCGCGGACAACTTCCTCTTCGTCTACTTTGAAAACCCCGGCAAGACCGGCGTCTACTACGCGCTGAGCCAGGACGGCTACAACTGGAGCCCGGTCAACGGCGGCCAGCCGTGGCTCAAGCCCGGGCAACCGGACGAATTGATGCGCGACCCCTTCATCGCCCGCGGTCCGGATGGGCTCTTTCACATGGTCTGGACCTGGGAGTGGCGCACGCCGCGCATGGGATACGCGAATTCGAAAGACCTGGTGCATTGGTCCCCACAGCGCGAGATACCGGTTATGGCCGGCGTCGCCGGAGTGCGGAACGTGTGGGCGCCGGAAGTCTATTGGGACAAGAAGAATTCGCGCTGGATGCTGATCTGGTCCACGACGGTGGATGGACGTTTCCCGGAAACGCTGGGCACGGTGACCAGCGGCGGGAACCACCGCATCTACAGCATGACCACGCGCGACTTCCGCCAGTTCAGCGAGCCGAAGGTTTTCTTCGACCCGGGCTACCCGGTGATCGACGCGACCATTCTTGAAACCAAGGGCAGGTTCCACCTGATCTTCAAGGACGAGCGGGACAAGCCGGTGAAGAAGCAGATGCTGATTGCCGGCGGGCCGGCGATCGAAGGCCCATGGTCGAACATCATCGGCCCGTTCACCCAAAGCTGGACCGAGGGACCGTCGGTCTTGCGTATCGGCCGCGACTACCTGGTCTACTTCGACCACTACCGGGCGCCGCTTTACTATGGCGCCGTGCGGTCGCGCGACCTGAAGAACTGGACCGACGTCACCGGCAAGATGAAGTTCCCCGCCGGCGCCAAGCACGGCGGGTTCCTGCGCATCAGCGCCGGGGAAGCCGCGCGGCTCAGGGCTGCGGCGAATCGGTAGATGCCGTCCGCAGGGTTCGTCAACTGGTGTCCCGCGAGAGTTATCCTAAGGAAGGAGGATGGCAGTTATGGATCGAATCGAAGCGAACCCGGCCATTTGCGGAGGGAAGCCCGTGATCCGCGGCACCCGGATCATGGTTCGGAATATTCTGGGTATGACTGCCGGCGGATATTCGATTGAGAGAATCCTGATCTGCTATCCGGATCTGACCCGCGAAGATGTCGCGGCCGCCCTGGAATACGCCGCCCCGTGACACTGGGCTGTCCGCGCACACGGCCTGAAGGCCGTGCCACTGGGGGCTGGACAAGTCAGGAGACATATCCCACCACGGGGGTGCGTGATCCTGGTTGCGTCGATGCCGGCCGCGCGGCTCAGATCTTCACGGTTGCCGTGACGATCGACATCGGCGGAAGCTCGAGCGTGACGCGCGCGCCGTCGGCGGTGGCCGCATGTTGCTTCGGCACGACGACATCCGGCTGTTCAAACGTGTTCGCGGCGTTGAAGTTCTGGTGGTGCAGGATGCGCGCCGACGCGGCGGAAGCGGTCGCGCCGGCCAGGCGGCAGCTCACCTTCAGGTGCGTGTCGTGCTTCGGGTTGACCAGGGTCACCACCAGTTCGCCGTACTGGCGCGAGGCCGAGACAGAAAGCCGCAGCGGCGAGGAATCGCCGGTTTCGACGCGCACGGCCATCTTGCCGCGGTGCGGTTTGGCGAGTTCGAAGGCGTAGTAGCTCGGCGTTCGGATGCACTTATCCTCATACGCCAGCAGCATCGCATGCAGCACGTTCACAGTCTGCGCGATGTTGCCCATGACCAGCTTGTCCGCGTGCCGGTGGAACACGTTCAAGCCGAGGGCGGCGCCGACGGCGCTGCGCAGCGTGTTCTGCTGCCAGAGCCTGCCGTACTTATTCTCTTCGGCGGGAATCATACCGTCCCAGACGCCCCATTCGTCGATCAGCAGTCCGACGCGGCGTTCCGGGTCGTAGCTGTCGAGCAAGGCGCGCTGCTGCACGATGGCCTTCTCCATGTCGTCGAACTTGGCGAGCTGCGCCTGAACGTTCTCGACGCTGAACCTGGTCGGCTCGACGCGCAGGTTCTGGTAATAGTGCATGGCGAAACCGTGCGGATAGCCGCGGCCCTGCATCGAATCCATGAAGCCGCGGGTCCAGCGCGAATCGTTCGAGTTGGGCCCGCAGGCGATCAGGTAGAGCGGCGTTCCGAGGTTGCGCATGTAGCCGGCGAAGCGGCGGTATTGGGTGGCGTACTCCTCGCCCGTCATGCGCCCGCCGCAGCCCCAGTTCTCGTTGCCGACCCCCCAATAGCGGATGCGGAACGGGTCCGGCGAGCCGTTGGCGGCGCGTTCGTCCGACAACGTACTGCCCGACGGATAGTTCGCATACTCGACCCAGTCGCGCATTTCCTGGGGCGTGCCGCTGCCGACGTTGCCGGCGAAGTAAGGCTCGGCTTCGATCAGGCGGCACAGCTCGACAAACTCGTGCGTGCCGAAGCTGTTGTCCTCGGTGTAATTGCCCCAGTGGATGTTGACGCTTCTGGGGCGCTTGGCCCGCGGCCCGATGCCGTCGCGCCAGTGGTAGTCGTCCGCAAAGCAGCCGCCGGGCCAGCGCAACACCGGGACGCCGAGCGCCTTCAAATACTCGATCGCCTGCTTCCGAAAACCGTTGACGTTGGCCACCGGCGACTTCTCGCCGACCCACAGCCCGCCGTATACGCAGGAACCCAGATGTTCCGCGAAGTGACCGTGGAGTTCCGGGCGGACCCGGCCGACCGCAATCTCCGGGTGGATGACAACCGTCTCGTCCTTCGACGATTGGCCCAAGGATTTCGAGGCCGTAACGGCCGAAAACGTGAACGCCGCGGCGCGGGACGTGAATGCGCGGCGCGATATCCGGTTGGCGCTCATGAGGGAAACCTCCATGCTGCAAGCGATTCGGACCAAACGCATTATAGCAGGGCCGCCTGCGTCCGGCGCACCCCGGTGCGCTTCTCGACCTCTTCGGCCAGCGACTGCGCGGCAAGAGTGCGGACACAAACGCCCCCAGGCTACCGTCGGAACGGCAACCTGGAGGCGTTCGGCGTGGAGCGTCTCGCACGAGGCGGGACGACACGTTTCGATCCGGCCGGTCTGCCGGACCACGAACTGGACGGCGTTCGAGGTTGCCCGGCCCTGGCCGGCTTCCGGAGCGACCTCGCCGCCTGCTACTGCTTGAGGCAGACCTCTCCCTTGTATCGCAACACCAGGTGGTTCTCGTTGAAGTCGGCTGCGCCCAGGTACGACAAAGTCCCGTGGGCGTCCTTGTACTTGCCGGTGCCTCCCATAATGTCCGACTTGTAGTTCTCATAGAGCACGGCCACCACCGAGCCCGACGGGTTGCCGAGGACTGGTTTCAGCAAAGCGGGCTTAAACAGAATGGTGTCGCCGGTGTCGGTGACCCAGTAGTGCTGAATCGTAAGGCCATCGGCGCCCGAGCCGATAATCTTGGCGGCGACTGAGCCCTTGAGGTCTCCATATACCGGTCCCATGTTGGTGTCGCCGGCAACGACGTTGACGTTGGTGAACAGGACGCCGCCCACCGGCGTACACTTGAACGCTATAAGCGGCTGCGCCTTGGCGATACCCATACCCGCGACAGCCGCGAGGGCTGCCGCCAAAAGAATTCCGCGAACGATCTGCTGTTTCATTTTGGCCTCCACGCTAGAGTGTCTGTGGAGCCTTGGCCGGATACGGTAAACTGTCGAGTGGGATTGACGATGTTGGCATCCGATTTCGGCTCCATCTTATGAATAAGGCCGAAGCGGGTCGGGAGTCTCAGGGAGACGCTCACGTTTTTCTAAGCGATTTCTAATGACCGGGCGGCCGTCCGAGTACGTCTTCGACGAATTCCATCTGTATCCGGGCGAGCAGCGGTTGACCCGCGCGGATGAAACCCTGTCTTTGCCGCCGAAGGCCTTTCAGTTGTTGGTGCTGTTGGTCCGCGAGAGCGGGCATCTGCTGGATAAGGAGCGGATACTGAAGGCCCTCTGGCCCGATACGTTTGTCGAAGAGGCCAACCTGGCCAACAACGTCTCCCTGCTGCGGAAGACGCTCGGAAAGAAACGCGACGGCGGCAACTACATCGAGACCGTTTCGCGGCGCGGCTACCGGTTCTGTGCCGGCGTTCGCCAGGGCGGCGCCGCGCCGGCCGGCGAGGCGCCGGTGCCGCGGCTCATCGTGCTGCCGTTCCGGCTGCTGCGGCCGGACGAGGAGATCTCTTTTCTGGCGCACAGCCTCCCGGATGCCATCGCCAACTCACTGTCCGGAACCAATGGCCTGCTGGTTCGATCGAGCCTGCTGGCCGCCCGGCTGGCCTCGGCGCCGGATATCCGGCAAGTTGCGGCCGAAGCCCACGTGGACGCGGTCCTCACCGGAACGCTGCTGCACGCTGGGGAAATTCTGCGGGTATCGGTCCAGTTGGCCGAGGCGCCGGACTGGACGGTGCGCTGGGCCGAGGAGTATCAGGAGCCGGTCCAGGACCTGTTCCGGTTGCATGACAGCGTCGTCGACGGTGTCGTCCAATCGCTGACGCTGATACTGACCGAGCACGAGAAGGCCGGGCTGAAGAGCAATCTGCCGGCGACGGCGCGCGCCTTTGAGTACTACCTCAGAGCGCATGAAGTTGCGCGTGACCGAACGGTCGAAAACGTTCGGGTTGCGCTGGGCCTGTACAAGGCTTGCCTGGAGGACGATCCGGAATACGCCCCTGCCTGGGCGCAGATCGGGCGCTACCACCGTTTCCTGGATAAGTTCGGCGGTGAACATGTCGATTACCTCGCGCTGGCTGAGCGAGCTTTCGAACGGGCCTTCGCGCTCGACCCCGGCCTGCCCATCGCCCACCGTTTCTACATTCAGATCGAGGCCGACCGGGGGCGCGCCAAAGAGGCGATGGTGCGCTTGCTCAAGCGCGTGTCGGACCGGCGCACGGACCCAGAGCTTTATGCCGGCCTGGTGCTCGCATGCCGGTTTTCGGGCGAGTTGGAGGCCTCGGTGCGCGCACACGAGATTGCACAGTCGCTCGATCCAAACATAGAGACCAGCGTCGCGCACACCTGGTTTCTGCTCGGCGAGTACGACAGGGCCATCGACTCCTACCGCATGGGGACCGGCTACTATATGGATGCCGCCGCATTGGCCTGTCTTGGACGCAGCCAGGAGGGGCTCTCGCTACTAAAGAGGAGGCTGAAACTAAACGTTCCCGCGAGCTGCATCGAGTCGTTGATGTGCTCGCTTATAGCACTGTTAGAGGGAGATCGGGATGACGCGTTGCGGATCATTGAGCCGATGATCCCGATTGCGGAGAAGCAGCGCGATCCGGAGACGCTCCTTTACATGGCCCGGCACCATTCACGCGCCGGCGGCGGCGCCAGAGCGCTGGATTTGGTGAGCCGGGTGATCCGGCGAGGCCTGCTGTGCTCGGCGTCGCTGTTGCGCGATCCCTGGATGGAGTCGCTGCGGCAGACCCAGGGATTTGCCGCACTGCTCGAGGAATGCCGCGCGCGGGAACGGGAAGCTCACGCCGCTTTCGTCGAGGCGGGCGGCGAGCGTCTGCTCGGTCAGCGCAAGAGCTTGACGACCACGTAGGGCGTTTCTACTTCCAGATCCGGATAGATCCTGCCGTTGCCCGCCTTGTCCATCGCCTCGATCAGGTACATGAAGTCGTAGTTGGGATCGATGCCGGCCGCGGGGACCTCGGCCCGGTACTGGTTCCCCGCCCCGGTGGGCAGCATCTCGAGCGTGCGGTAATCCTGGTGCTGGTTCACGGCGCGGTAGCGCAGGCGCACCCACTTGACGCCGGACGGATCCTCGACCTCGGCCGAGATGCGCAAGGGTTGGCCCGCCGGCGCGCTGGTGACAGCGCGGTGGCGCACCACCGGCGGCTGGGTGTCGCCGCCGACGGTCGCCTGAGCCGTGCGGCGGTCCCCCGGGCCGAGGGCGGCGCGCTGCTTCTCCAGCGCCGCGATGCCCTTGTTGAGCGCCGCAAGCTCGTCGCGCCAGTGGCCGTTCAATGCGGCCGACGGCACGCCCATCCGCAGGTCGTCCGCGTAAACGTCGCCGGCCGCGCGCACAATCGCTTCCCAGGCCTGGGCCGCGCGCCGTTCGTGCGCGATGGCGTCGTCGAGCGCGTTCACGTCCTTCGAACGGTTGAACAGCGCCATGCTCAGCCCGGCCGGGATGCGGTGCGAATGGTAAAGCGCCAGGTTGGCCAGTATGCGCAAGTCCACCAGCGTCGAGACGAGTTCCTTGCCGCGATTGGCGCCGGCGCGCTTCTGGGCTTCCTCCGCCAGCGCCAGCACGTCCGCCGCCGCACGCGCGAACCAGGCGCTGTTGCGGGCCGGAGTGATCTTCGCGGATTCCGCGCCGCTCAGGATTCCGGCCGCCGCCTCGTCCGGGCTCTCGAACTGCTGCGTGTCGCTGGGCTCCATCTTCGCGTACACGGGCAGGTCGTCCATGCGTTGCTTTTCCGCCCAGCCGCGCGTAGTGGGGAACTTCGAATACGGGAACGACGACGCGACGATGCGCGGCAGAATCCAGCTTGCCCGGTGCAGCGCGCGTTCGACCAGCGGCCCGGCCTGCTTACCGAATCGCGCCTCGAATTCGCGGTCCCAGACCTCGGAAGGGGTGTCGGGGTTGTAGCCCAGCCGGCCGAAGAGCTGGAAGAAGTGCCAGTAGCGCTCGAACTCGTAGTCGTAATAACGGTACGGCGCGTTCAGCAACTGGAACGACGGCATGTCGTGCGGGTGTCCGGCCATCTTGGTGGCCAGCGGTTCGTTCACTTCGAACCCGTCGCCGTCGTAGAGGTGCGTGCTTTGGGCGAAGCGGCGGACGTAATCCGGGTCGCCCCAGAGCAGAATGCGCGCCGTGCCCCCGTTCCACAGCCGCCAGTGCATCTTGTACTTCTGGGGATAGCGCAGCAGGTCGGCGTAGCTGTGGCGGCGGTCGAACTGGTTCTGCCGGTTGATGTGCGTGGGGTGGAACGGCAGCCCCATCTGCTCTTCCCAATACTTGGTCGTCAGGCGGAAGTTGAGCCCGAGTTCAACCGCGCGATCGATCAGCTCGTCCGGGAATTCCTTGACCCGGAAATCGAAGCGCGTCTTGCCGCCGCACCGCTTCATCACCTGGTAGAGCGCTTCCCAGAACTGCTTCATCTCGCCGGCGCGCAGGCCGGATTCGCCGTGCATGCGGAATTGCAGCGCCTCGACGTTGGGGACTTCCCGGAAGAACTTTTCGAGCGCCGCGCCGATGTACGCCGTGAGGTTCTTCTCGTTCAGCCCCCACACCAGGCCGGGCGTGGGCTTCTCGGCAAGCTCCTTCGGCCCTTGCACTCCGCCGCGATAAATGTGATCCCAAAGACCGATGGTGATGTTGAGCCCGCGCTCGTGCGCCAGTTGGACCACGCGATTCAACATCTTCAGGTTGCGCTGCTGCCGCTCCCTGGTCTGCCCCACCACCCGGACATCCGGGAAGCCCTCGACGTCGTAAAAGTACGGATAGGCGGGCGCGAAGTAGCCCGAGGCTTCGTAGGCGAACAGCAGCGCGAAGGTGTTGAAGCGGTTTCGGGCGAGCGTGTCGAAGTAGCGCGCCCAGTAGTCTTCGTTGAAGAAGTAGCTTTCGAAGTGCGAGCGGCTCATGGTGTACATCGAGAGGGCGCGCTCGACCACGGCGGGCTTCTCGTTCGCCTCCCGGACTTCGCTCAACGGATTCTTCGGATCTTGAGCCCAGCCGACGCGGTCGGCGACGTCGAGCAGGCCGTACATAAGCCCGCGGTCGTCTCCACCGGTCACCAGCAGCGCCTGCTTGCCCTTCCCGCCGGTGAAACGGATCCGAAGCGACTCGGCGCCGGATTCCGGGGCAAGTCCGGCCACGACGACGACGCTGCCGCGCGCCCGCTCCGGCGTCGCCGCTTCCTCGCACACGATCCCCTTTTGTTCGAAGGCGAGTTTGAGTTTCTTGAGCCCGTGACGCGCCGCCGGGCCGGGCGCGCGGTCCGCCACCAGCGAAACCCTCACCGTGGGCGCGGCGCTCGCGCCACAAGCGGCGGCGCAAACCAGCAGACTGACTTGGCGAAGGCGCTTCATCTGGACCATGATAAGGGAAACCGGGCAACCGGTGACGGAACCTGGATTGGGCTCCGTCCCTCTTTACCATGCACGTCTATATTGTCTTCGCACACCCGAGTCACCGATCGTTCAGCCACGCCGTGCTCGACAGCTTCACCCGCGGCTTGAAGGAGGCCGGGCACAGCTTTGAAATCGGCGATCTCTACAGGATGAACTTCCGTTCGGACATGGACGAGGAGCAGTACCTGCGCGAGGTGGGGCCGTACGCCGATGCGCCGCCGCCGGACGACGTCAGGCAGGAGCAGCGTAAGATCGACAACGCCGACGCCCTGGCGTTCATTTACCCGTTGTGGTGGAGCGATTGCCCCGCGAAACTCAAAGGCTGGTTCGATCGCGTGCTGACCCGCGGCTATGCGTACTTCTATGACGACTCCAGCCAGAGGGGAACGAAGATCTCCATCGAGAAGGCGCTGGTGCTGTGCTCGGCGGGCCACACGGTCGAGCACCTCGAGGAGACTGGAATCGCCGCCGCCATGCGCGCGATCATGCTCGACGACCGCCTGCTCGGCGTGGGTGCGCGGCAGGCGCGAATGGAAATCCTCGGCGGTATGATGCCGAACGACAACCGCGCGCGGGAGGGCAACCTGGAGCGGGCCTACCAACTCGGCCGCGAATTCTGATATGTTGCGGAGCATGGTGCGTTTATTGCTCGTTTTGTTGGCGCTGCCGCTGGCCGGCCAGACGGTGGCGGTGAATCTGCGAAGCCGCGTCGAGGCGTTCAAAGGCAGCGGCGTGTGGCAGGAGGTCTCGCTGCGCTCGGAAATCGAACCGAAGCGCACCGCGGTGGTGCTCTGCGACGTCTGGGACAACCACTGGTGCCGGGGCGCCGCCGGGCGCGTCAACGTGCTGGCGCCGCGAATCGAGAAGTTCGTCGAAGCCGCGCGCAAGCGCGGCGTGCTGGTCATCCACGCTCCTTCGGACACGATGGATTTCTACAAGGACTCGCCGCAACGATTGGCCATTCTGGCCCTGCCGAAAACGGCGCCGCCCGCGCCGCTGGATCTGGCCAGCCCGCCGCTGCCCATCGACGATTCCGACGGCGGCTGCGACACCTCCGGCGACAAGTCGTACAAAGCGTGGTCGCGCCAGCACTCGGCCATTCGGGTGGTTGAAGGCGACCTGGTCTCGGACAAGGGCGCGGAGGTCTACAACGCGCTTCAAGCCCGCGGCATCGAGCGTCTGCTGGTGCTGGGCGTGCACACCAACATGTGCATTCTCAACCGCACCTTCGCCATCAAGCAGATGACCCGGTGGGGCGTCCGCTGCATCCTGGTCCGCGACCTCACCGACGCGATGTACGACCCGCAAGACAAACCCTTCGTCAGCCACGAGCAGGGCACCGAACTGGTGATCCAGCACATCGAGAAGTACTGGTGCCCGACGGCGCTCTCGGGGGACCTTGTGAAGGCGTTTTCGGCTACGGCGCGGCGATGACCTGGAACATGGCGATGGCTTCGATCTCGACCAGCAGCTCCGGCCGGCAGAGGATCGCCTGGATGCCGGTGGACGCCGGCAGCGGATCGAGATCCTGTTCCTTGTAGAACGCCGTGCGCTCGTCGTTGAAAGCCGCGTAGTCGCGCTCGATGTCGCGCAGGTAGCAGGTGGTGCGCACCACATCCTTCCAGGTGGCGCCTTCCGACTCGAGCAAGCCGGTGACGTTATCGAACGTCCGGCGGGTCTGCGCGCGGAGATCGCCGACGTGGACGCTTTGTCCGTGCTCGTCGATGCTGGCCGTGCCCGAAATGAGCAGAATGGCCAGGCCGTTCAGGTCGATGCGAAGCCCCCGGGAAAAGGAACTGGGGCGTGGGTAGTCATAGGCCTCGTTCAGCACCCGATGCGCGCTGATGGCCCGCTTCCCGACCGGCGCCCCAGCAATCGCCTTGATGATTTCCGCGTCCAAGATCATTAGCTACGATTCTCCTCTAATAGTACACAAACCGCCGCCCCGCGGCCTACTCTGTACAACCCGAAGCCGCCGGCCGAGTTTCACGCCATCGCAGATAGGGACAGAGATACCCATTGTAACGCGAGGGTACCTCTGTCCCCATTTCGGGTAGTGGGGTCATTCGGTGGAGCCGGCGCGCTACTCAGGATTGCACACGCCGCAAGGCTCTGCCTTGCGCTTGAATTGCGCCAGGCACCTTTCGTAACGACGCCATTCGCATTCTCCGCAGTCCATGCCAAGAACGCAGAGAACCAGAACGGCCTTCTTCAACATGGTCAGTCTCCCGGTTGAGTATCACTCTGAACGGATCCATTCGACCGATCCCGATTCTCGGACAGGGGGCGCTTCGGAGACCCGAACCGTAACGGTTGCATAGCGGTTGCTGCGTGAAGTCCGCAACTGTGAACAGCCGCCCGGAACCATCTAGCCCTGGCCCAGCGGGATTCCGTACCCCGGAGAACTGCCCTGTCCGCGCGCTCAGGGAGTGGCTCGAGCGTTCCAACATCACCTACGGCTGTCTCTTTGAGCTCGGCTCTGTAGTTCCGATTGGATGGTGATTCTCGCCCGGATGGTGCTTACCTGTTCGAGAACGTCGGAATCCTCCGAACCGCTTCCATTTCTAGCCCGGCTCTCCGCTGCACTAAGGTGGCGCCCAGCCGCCTCGAAATCCTTCTGGTCTATGTAGGACTTTGCGAGATTGAAATTTGGCACTGACCAGGTCGGATCCCATTTTGCTGCCGCCAGCCATTTCCGTCTGGCTTCCTCGTGGTTGCCGCGCATCGCACAAGAAACGCCCTCGTCACTGAGGCGCTTTGCCGTCAGTCTGTCGGGTATTCGTGCCGTCTCGGGAATGCTCGTTGGTTCATTCCATCTAACGATCTTGTATTTGCAATTCCCTCTCCCGCGTTCTTCGAGGTCGCGTTTCTGTTTCTTTGCCTCTTCAATTGATGTTGTGAGCCAAGCCTCTTCAATTGATGCTGTGAGCCCAGATTTCCTGGCTCTGCGCAGGAATTTGCACAAACCCACATTTCATTGAGGTTGGACGCTCAAACGGTCCCTGAGGGCTTTCGATGCACAGCGCGGATGGACTCGTTACCGCCGCTGTTTA